>Ga0070679_100005533_pt1 | contig 11703 bp, 15 predicted proteins | sample KBSC63BmetaG_FD_65652 | JGI IMG/M metagenome (GOLD analysis project Ga0070679, IMG submission 65652) | Corn rhizosphere microbial communities from Kellogg Biological Station, Michigan, USA - KBS C6-3B metaG | ecosystem: Host-associated > Plants > Roots > Rhizosphere | place: USA: Michigan... | reverse complement strand
AGTCGCAGGCATTATTGCTGTGCTCTTTGGAAATCAGATAATCGACTGGTACACTCGCGCCTTCATTACAGGTGTTTAAGCAACACGCTTATGGTATAATTCGACTATCATGAGAGGTGGTAAAAATAAAAAACCACATGGCTATACCATTGTTGAGGTAATGATAGTTTTAGCGATATCTGGCGTTATGTTTTTAATCGCCGTAGTTTTTATACAAGGGAAGGGCTCGGCGGTTCAGTTTACTCAAGGCGTTAATGAATTCAACTCTCGTATACAAGCGACTATCCAAGAGGTTGCCGATGGCCAGTATGCCAGCTTGAGTACGCTCGGGTGTACGGCAGGTAGCACTAGCCTGACGATTTCTACAGGTGGGAGTGGCCAGGGTGTCAATGACCAATGTATTTTTATGGGTAAAGTGGTAGCAGGCTATGGTAGCCAATATAAGGTAGTCTCTGTTGCTGGCCGACGTCTTGACCCCTCTACTGGGCAACCAGGCGCTAACCCCTTAACATCTGTACCATGGCCTATTGACGACACGTCAAACAGAGGCGGTCCCTTGGATGCTTTGGTTGACCAAGTCAACATTCAAAATGGAGTGCGTATATCTGGATCAAAAATCACCGTAGTATCTGCCGGAACGACCAATAGTTTTTATGGGGTTTATGGCCTAGCACTTCTTACGGCGCCAACTGGCTTTGCAAGCACTTCCGGCTCAGGTGCTCAGACGGTTGGCCTGTACTACTTGAGTGGTATCGATTCTACCTCTGCCACTAATCTCACCTCCATAGATAACGCTATTAAAACAGGTATGCAGCCGGCTACCTCCGCTATTTTGTGCTTGGATGATGGCGGCAGCCGTAAAGCAGCAATCGTAATAGGTGCAGGCGGTAACCAACTGACCAGTATTGTAGACAGGACTGGAGCAGTAACATGCAGCTAAGAACTAGGCTAGGCTTATCGGAGCGAGGCGATACTATAGTTGAAGTATTAGTTGTGCTGGCTGTACTTGGCATGGCGCTTGGCATTTCCTATGCCACAGCGAACCACAGCCTCTTAAATGCCAGACAAGCTCAGGAACACTCAGAGGCTCTAGAATTTGTGCAGGGCCAGATTGAACTGTTACGTACCCTGCCAGATAACAACCCGACTATATTTGACGCCGCCCAACACACGAATGGCTTTTGCATGAACGGTACTAATTTAGTTGATCTAACAGGCAGCAATCTTTATAGCCAAACCAGTTATCCTGGTGCGTGTGTAGCGAATAGCTTATATGACCTTTCTATCAAGAATACGGGTGATGGTTTCGATACCTTTACGATTATGGCAGTCTGGTACGACCTGGATGGCACGCAAGATAATGTGAGTATGAACTATAGGTTACACCAATGAGAAAGCATAACGTAAGTCAATCCGGCTTTACTATTGTGGAGCTGATGATAGCCACCACTGTATTGTCCGTAATACTGCTTATAGCAACGTTGGTAATGACAAATATAGGCAAACTGTACAGCAAGGGCATAAATCAATCGAACATACAAGACAGTGCGCGCAATATAGTCGATGATGTATCGCAAAACCTGGAGCTTAACAAAACGTATACAGGCCCTATTACTAACGCCGATGGCTCGATAACCTACTGCATAGCCTCTACTCGCTACACACTTGTAATTGGAAAACAACTGAGCAGTATAAATGACTCTACTCATAGTAAGCATGTATTGTGGCGTGATGCTGTAGTAGGAAGCGCTTGTGATAATTCAGGGGTTGATTTGAGCAATGACCCAGCCAGTACCGCCCTAGGCGCTACTGAGCTTGTCCCTTCAAATTCAAGGCTAAGCCAATTTTCTATATCTGCAAACACCACCCCACCGTACTCGGTAACCATAGGCGTGGTATATGGAGATGCGGACTTACTGTGCGACTTAGGAACTTCGGGTGATTGTGCATCCAGTTCGGCGAGTACCCATGTTTGGAATCCGACATCTCCTTCAGGTGTCGTCACCTGTAAAGAAGGTGTAGGCAGCCAGTACTGTGCTGTATCTAACCTAACAACAACTGTAGTACCAAGGTTATACGATCAGTAGTACAATGAAAGCGGATATGTTTATGCTGAGAAGAAACAGATTACAAAACAACGAGCATGGGTTTGCTTCTTTGGTGATTGCCCTTACGCTCATAATAATCTTAAGTTTAGTAACAGTCGGCTTTGCGCAGCTTATGCGCCGTGAGCAGACCAACGCTCTCAATAAGCAGCTAAGCACACAAGCATTTTATGCCGCAGAAAGTGGTGTAAATGATGCCATAAAAGCAATTCAGAATGGTAATGGCACGGGAGACGGTGTGCATTGCAGCTCTTTGCCTCCCACGGGTGCTCTTACTCCTACCAGCGGCCAAAATCTTGATACAGCTTCCGGGCACGATGTTTCTTATACTTGTGTGCTTGTAAATAAAAACCCGGATAAGCTATTTCACCAAAACGTCGGCAATACCGACAAGGAAGATTCTAATAATAATTCCTGGAACATAGTCGGTGATACGAGTGGCGTTGCTTTAAAGAAACTAACTGTTACGTGGACTAGTAGCAATGGCCGGACATCGGCACAACTGCCAGGATCAGTGGGGAAGTTTTTCCCACGGGGCAGTGGAGCGGGCACTTGGGACAAATCTCCGGCGGTATTGCGCTTTAGTGTGACACCTCTTAATGGTGGAGGTTCAGTTGATCGGACATCGCTAATTAATCAAACGTATACAGCATACTTTTATCCCGTACTAGGTAGCGGAGGCAGTCCCGCTTACACCACGGTTGTTGCTTCCCAGGGCCAGGTGTTTGGGGGCCAATGTACTGCTATAGGCTCCACTACTAAATCTAAGTGCAGTATTGACCTTGATATGTCGGCAGCAGCAACTGGGCCATACCTGTTTCACGTAGTAAGTATTTATGACCAATCCGACATTACTATCCAGGGCTACGATAGTACGAACACGCTCGTTAAATTTGCCAATACGCAAGCCATAATAGACGCAACAGGCAAAGCCCAGGATGTTCTAAGGCGTATACAGGTAACCTACCCGCTACAAAACCATTTTGCGTTGCCAAGTGACGCTCTAGAAGCAACCGACATTTGCAAAAGAATGCAGACTAACGCAACCAGCACCACCTTCGACACTGCATTTTCGGCAAAGTGTGACCTGGAATCTTAAGTAATTAACCGGCTTTGTGGTGGAATTTTTCGTGTACAGCTCTTAGGTGTGGGTCGGTGACATGGGTGTATATCTGAGTGGTCGCAATATTACTGTGGCCGAGCATGGCCTGTACGCTCCTAAGGTCGGCACCATTCATAAGTAAGTCAGTTGCAAAGCTATGGCGCAAAGTGTGCGGACTAACATGCTTAGTTATGCCGGCAAGCAGAGCATAGCGAGCAACTAATCGCTGTACGCTGCGGACGGTTAAGCGGTGGAAATTACCGCTCAAATCTACCTTTTTACTGCCGCTGTAGCGCACAAACAGTGGCTTAGTGTTGTCGTCCCGTTTATCGAGGTAGCGCTGTATCCAGTTGGCGGCTTGTTCGCTAATGAAGATGGGACGGTCTTTTTGGCCCTTACCACGCACCATGAACTCGCGGCGCTTAAGGTTTATGTGGTCTTTATCGAGTCCAACAAGCTCGCTTACGCGCAGGCCGCTAGAAAAGAGTAGTTCGAGTATGGCACGGTCGCGCATGCCGGGTAGAGTATCGAGCTTGGGCTGCTCAAACATGCGCTCCAACTCTTCTTCAGTGAGGAAAGTAACCTGTTTGCGCTTAGTACGGGCAAGCTCCACTTTATCTGCCGTAAGGGCAGGGACATTACGCTTGGCGCAAAACTTCAGGAAACTGCGCAGGGCAATAAGGTGATAATTCGTTGTCGTACGACTTAGCTCGTCGGAGGTGTTAGTACCTAATCGGTTAAGCCATAGCCGCCATTTACGTATCATTTCATCGTCTATGTCGCTTACTTTTATATCGCCAGCAAAATCCAGCAGGCGAGTAAGGTAATGGTCGTAGTTCTGGATGGTTTTTTGAGAACGGTTTTGCTCAATTTCCAGGTATTCTAAAAAATCTGTTTTTGCTTTTTCAAACTGCATACGCTAATTGTAGCATTGTGCGACGTGCGCACGTCATAGCAATAGAAGTATCATCTCTGGTATAATGGCGGAAAATTAAGAAGGAACTTTAATGGAACGAACCCTTATTATCGCCAAGCCGGACGCCGTACAGCGCGGTCTTATCGGCGAAATTATCAGTCGACTAGAACAAAAGGGCCTTAAGCTGATTGGCATAAAGATGACTAGCTTGGACGAGGCTATACTGCGCAACCACTATGCTGAGCACCTAGAAAAGCCTTTTTACGAAGGGCTGGAAAACTTTATGAAGAGTTCACCGGTAGTGCTGATGGTATGGGAAGGTTATGAGTGTGTGAATGCAGTGCGCACCCTGGTGGGCGCTACTAACCCACGTGAAGCAGCACCAGGAAGTATTCGGGGTGACTTAGCTATAGGTGTAGGGCGCAACCTTATACACGCTTCTGACAGCAAAGAGAGTGGCAAACGAGAAGTTACTAGCTTCTTTAAGCCTGACGAACTGATAGAGTACGACAAGAGTGAGTACCTCCACCTCTACGAAGACTTCGAACGTTAAAACTCCATGAAACAAGCGGCCTCGTTGCTTTTCCTAGTACGGGAAGGCGAGATATTACTTGCCATGAAAAAGCGCGGCTTTGGTAAGGGCCGCTGGAACGGCGTGGGCGGTAAGCCTGAAGGAGGGGAAAGTATCGAAGATACTGCAATCCGCGAATGCCAGGAGGAAATAAGCGTTACGCCTATGCAATTGCAGCACGTCGCCAACCTTACTTTTAAAATGCATGAATCCGACAAGTACTATAAAGAACTGAACGCCGATGTTTTTGTAAGCAGGCAGTGGAAGGGTGAGCCCACTGAAACAGATGAAATGGCACCTAAATGGTTCAAGTTGGATGAAATTCCGTATGACAGCATGTGGGCTGATGACATATTCTGGCTGCCAGAAGTGTTAAAAGGTAACTTCGTAACTGCTACCTTCCACTTCGATGAAAATGACCAAGTTATTAACCAACAAATAATTGTAAGAACTGTCGAATGATTGGTGCCCCCGCCAGGATTCGAACCTAGAGCTTTTCCTTAGGACGGAATTATTTTATCCATTGAACTACGGGGGCTCGTCGAAGTTCACGAGTATATCTCGTTTTGCTATCGGCAAAAGCTTCGACTTTACTCTATACTTCTCCTCTCAGTTTAGCAAACAGCGGTACTTGGTTTGCTAAACTGGATAATTTAGCGTGTCAATCTGTTAAAATATTGCTTATGGCTACAGCAGTGCAGGCCGCACCGAAACACAAATATTTCGAAGACCAGTTCGACGATGAAGAGGTGGTGTATGTATTTCGTAAGCACCCAATTGTAATGCGCAAAGGGTTGGTGCTGGGTATGCTCGGCCCACTCATAGGTATAATCCCGGCAGCAGTGAAGCCGGACCTTGGTTTTGGCGTATTCTTCGGCGGCTTGGCTGCTGGTATCATTCTTGGCCTTCTTCTTTTCTTCCCCAGCTGGATTGGCTGGCACTTTAGTGTGTTCATCATAACCGACCAACGATTTATACAGATTACTCAAAAAGGGCTGTTTCACAGGGCGGTGGCAGACATAAGCCTAAGCCAGATACAATCAGTCAATTACGAGATAAGCGGCCTGCAGGAAACACTACTGGGTTTTGGTACAATAAAGATGCAAACGTACGTGGGGGACATGGTCATACACGACATTCATCATCCGGCCAAAACCCAGAAGCGGTTGCTGAATATATTGCGCGAAGAGGGTATAAACACAAATCCGTACCCCAGTAACAATCAATCTGTGAATATTGCTAGCAAAGACGAAGATACTGAAGAGGAAGATGAAGAAGCCTAAACTACCAAAACCCTCTGTGCCGCGTGTGCTTAAACGGCGCAAAGGCCAGGAAGAACGTGCCGACGAAGCGATAGAAGCGGTACCTCGAATAACTAACGAAACTGTTGCCGAACATCGTGAAGAAGTTCTTAGTAGTGCCCGTAAGTATATCTACCCCTTACAACATTCGCGTCGCCGCATTGTGAGCGTTTCTGCTTCTTTGCTCGGGGTAGCGATAGTGGTGTTTCTGGCGTACTGCCTGCTTTCTCTGTATAAGTTCCAAGCTACCTCTGGCTTTATGTATGATGTCACCCGGGTACTGCCATTTCCGGTAGCTAAGGCCGGCCCGTCTTGGGTGTCATACGAAAGTTACTTGTTTGAGCTACGCCGCAACATGCACTATTACGAAACCCAGCAGCGGGTAAACTTTAACGACCCTTCCGGCAAGCGTGCGCTTACTCGCTATAAGCAGCAAGCCTTGCAGCGGGTAACAGATGATGCGTACGTAAAACAGCTAGCTGCTAAAAACCATGTGAGCGTAAATTCGCAAGACGTTGACCAAGAAATTCAGCTGCTGAAGCAGCAAAATAGACTTGGCAGCAGCAATAAAGTGTTCGACACTGTTTTAAGTGAGTTCTGGGGCTGGAGTGAGAATGACTTCAAGCGAGAGTTACGTAGTCAAATGCTTGCCCAAAAGGTCGCTAGCAAACTAGATGTCGATGCCCAGGTGAAGGCAAAGAATGCTTTGCAACAAGTACAAAGTGGCACCGACTTCGCCAAAGTAGCCGGTGACATGTCGGAAGATGTGACAACCAAAGGTAATGGCGGCCAGTACGGCGGTCTTATAGACCGCTCCACTCGCGATATACCGCCGCAGGTGACCAATGAACTTTTCAAATTACAACCAGGTCAAACCTCTGGAATTATCGACACCGGGGCTAGCTTACAAATTGTGAAGCTTATTGATGTACAAGGCAATAAGGTCCACGCCGCACATATTCAGATAAACCTAAAAGACATACACGCCTATATAGACCCGCTACGGACCAAACAGCCAACGCATACGTACGTCAAAGTTTAGCGCTTGCTTTTGTGGTTCTTGTACAGCCTATAGCCCTGCCACATGAGCAGGGCACTGCCTATTGCGCCACCTAGCTTCTTACGTCCTACTCTCATAACTACATGGTAGGGCAGGAATATTGGTTCGTCCGTAAAATATTTACCATGGTCGTTGCTGTGTTGCTTTTTACAGATTAAATTGTTATGATTACCCCTGTTACTTTTACGCGGGCTCGTAGTGAAGAGGCCTATCACGCCTCCCTGTCACGGAGGAGATCGCCGGTTCGAATCCGGTCGGGCCCGCCAGAATATTAAGTCAGCAATAAGCTGGCTTTTGTTATATTTAAGACATGCAAAATAGCAGTGCGCTCGACAGGACATTTTACATAAGCCTTATTCTGAAAGCTGTCGATTCTGTACTTGAAATACTTGGTGGCATATTATTGTTATTCATTTCTCCGGAAACAATAGGACATATAACCAAAGCACTAACCGAGCAGGAACTTTCAACCGACCCGCACGATGTTATTGCTAACCACATACTGCACGCCGCACACGAATTTACTCATGGAGGACGCTGGTTTGCGGCCTTCTACCTCTTGAGCCACGGAATCGTAAAGATTGTGCTCATAGTGGCGCTGTTCAAGCAAAAGTTATGGGCTTACCCATGGATGATGGTGGTACTAGCGCTATTCGTGGTTTACCAGCTGTACCGTATGACATTTAAGTTTGGCATCGGGCTATTATTTTTAACCATTTTTGACATCTTCGTCATTGGGTTAACCTGGCTTGAGTACAAAAAGCATAAAGGCCGATTAGAATCGCCTCAAAGTGTCTGAACAACAGCGGTGAATACAGCGAAAATATCCACTAGCACTCTTGACCCGCGAGCGCCAAAAGCCTATAATTATTAGTAGAAATTTCCATTCTCCTACCACTGTTGAACGTGAACATAACAAACCGCTGGGAAAGGCAGCAGGTAGCTAACAAAGACTCTCTAAATCAAAGCTAAGTGACCACATATCATGAAGCAAACGAAGTAAGACTAAGCAGGGGCAGGACCCCTATAAACGAGGAACATATGCAAGTAAAGACAATGCACAGCGAACAAGTATGGCAAAGCCCAGATGGCAAGAAGACCATTTGGGAAGTAGCGCTTAAAGGTGACGGTGGTAACGAATATCGGCTCAAGACCTTTAGCGAGGCAATCGCACAACTTGGCTTTGAAGGGAATGTAGAAAGCTACCTGAACAAGCGTGGTGAGCGGTTTGTACGCCAAAAGGCAAGCGCCAAGGCTAGTAGTTACAGTCGGGATGACGATGCTATACGTGCCCAATGGGCTATAGGCCAAGCTATAAACCTAGCGTCGGTAAAGATGGATAAGGCACAAATAACCCTACCTGTTATAGAAGAATATGCCAAAGAGTTATTTGCTACCGTTAGCCGAGTAAAGGGCGAGAAGGTGACCCCAGAACTCAAGCAACGGGCCAGTGAAGCCGTCAGCCTCACACAAACAGCAGCGGCGTTTTAGGGCCAATGTTACGCTAGAAGGAGTCGGAGCAATCCGACTCTTCTTATTTGCTATAATACTTCGGTAATTTGCCGAAGTAGCTCAGTTGGTAGAGCAGCTCATTCGTAACGAGCAGGTCGTGGGTTCGAGTCCCATCTTCGGCTCCAGCTCATTCGATAACTTCAGCTTTCATGAACGGCATTCGCAGTTCATTGCAGCTTTCGTATCGAGCCTCGCTATCAATCGTCCGAACAGCTTCGCTTGATTCGACCGATTGTGTAGAGCTGCGGGTGTCGTATAACGGCTATTATGTAGCCTTCCCAAGGCTAAGACGCGGGTTCGACTCCCGCCACCCGCACCAATTTCCTCTGTTTGATTACTATATAGATGCTACAATTGTAGTTAAGAATTATGGCTACGCCACGCAAGTATTTTCACGACCATTTAGTGCTGCTTTTGCTCAGTGTTGATACCTTTCTAGCCTTCCTGGCCAGCATATTTGTTCTCCTGCGTTTGAGTACTGGGCACGGGAGCGGCTACATAGTGCAGTATCGGCCGGTGCTCGGCATTAACTCTTACAAAACAGGTAGCGTAACGGGATTACTCAGTTTCATAGCCTTTGCTCTCGCTATCTTGGCTATTCATACAATTCTCAGTATGCGTGCTTACCATGTGCACAGGCAGCTGGCTATTGTAATTCTTGGGCTCGGAACTCTCCTACTAGTGCTCACAATAATCGTCAGCAACGCGCTTTTGGTACTTCGGTAAGATGACAGACATAGAAATTCCGTACGAGAAAGACAGGCATGGCTGGTACCGCTTCTTCGAAATTCTGCCAGGTACGCTCAGCTGGGCACTGTTACTTATGCCGGTGGTGCTCGGCTACATAAACATTACGGTGAATAATTTTGAGATTAACCTCGGTGTCTTCTTTATTCTGGCTTATTTGTTAACGTATTTTATTCGCTCAGTGGCCTATACCATTCGAGCCTTAACGGGGTATAGGACAATGCGGCAACACATGCAGCTCAATTGGGCAGGCCTACTGCAAGATGTAGAAGCTGGGCATCCAACGGCGGAAAAGTTCAAGCGACCTCGCTGGCACGCTGATAACTTACGTCGAGTCACAACGTATCAAACAGTAATAAAACCGAGTGAGCTCATGCACGCAGTGGTTATAGCAACGGTGAACGAAAGCCGGGAAGTGCTGGAGCCTACCATCCAGTCAGTGCTGGCTAACGACTACGACAAACAAAAAGTTATTCTGGTGATTGCTTACGAAGGCCGCGCTGGCCAAGAAGCCGAAGAACGTGTACAAGAATTACTCAAAGTATATAAAGGTAAGTTTTTCCATGCTATGGCAGTGAAGCACCCGAGCGGTTTGCCGGGTGAGATTGTTGGTAAGGGCAGTAACATTAGCTACGCAGGGCATGAACTACAAAAATACCTCGAGCAGGAAAAGATTGACCCAAGTCGTGTACTGGTAACTACGCTTGATGCCGACAACCGTCCGCACCCCAGTTATTTAAGTGCCGTAAGCTATGTGTACTGTATAGTGCCCAACCCGCAGCGGGCCTCATACCAGCCGCTACCAATGTTCACGAACAATATTTGGGATGCGCCGACTATGATGCGGGTAATAGCCACCGGTAATACACTGTTTTATATAGTCGGTACACAACGTGCCCACCGGGCACGTAACTTCTCAGCTCATGCCCAGAGTATGCAGGCTCTGATAGAAATGAACTTTTGGAGTAAACGGACGATTGTAGAAGATGGCCATCACTTTTGGCGCAGCTACTTTCACTACGACGGGGATTACCGCGTGTACCCAATGAGCATCCCGATTTACCAAGATGCGGTTCTCGCGGACGGTTACTGGCGGACTATACGAGCTCAATTTGTGCAGCTGCGGCGTTGGACGTATGGAGCGTCGGACATTGCTTATGTAGGCTATAAAGGCTTTCGCGAGAAAAATAAAATTAGCCGTTTTGACCTCTGGGGTAAGTGGCTCACACTACTGGAAGGGCATGTTACCTGGGCCACCGGTACAATTTTGGTGTTCGCGGCAGCTTTTATACAACCACGGCTGCATCCGCAGAACATTGCCGCTAACCAGCTCCCCCTCATTGTTGGTCGCATTCAGACCTTGGGTATTATAGGTTTGCTTGCTACTGTATATGTCTGTTTAGTGACCTTGCCGCCGCGACCTGCGCGCTATAAGCGCCATCGCTCGTTGCTTATGATTCTACAGTGGGCCCTTGCGCCATTTACGAGCATTGGTTTTGGTTCGCTCGCAGCATTCAATTCGCAAACTCGACTGGTGTTTAAGCGTTACTTGAGTAAATTTGATGTGACAGAAAAGGCCCGGCGTACTGAAAGCGGCAAACTAGTTAGCACCGAAGCCGACCCTAATAAGTAGGTTATAGATGTTAGGTTCCAGGTTTTAGTAAGCTTCAGAACTATAACCCCTCATTTAGAACCTATACTTTATGAAAAGCTTGGTAGTGCACGCTGGCGGCGTCATCGAAGCGGGCAAGTACCAGGTAGACTGTGGAAGTAATGCCGGTGTCATTTATCACACTGTGCTGTGTTTGGGTCAACAAACGGCCTATAACCGTATCGGTAAGGGCAGAAGCGTCCTGAACGGCCGTAGAACGGTGCTGTAGGCTTTTATAAAGGCTAAGCAGTAGTTTATCGCGCGAGAAGGGTTCTAGGTGTCCGCTAGCATTCCTGACGGCCATAGAGGTCGGGAAATCAACATGCTCTAGAGAAGTAAAGACGAGACCACACTGTTCGCATTCGCGTCGGCGCCAGACTTGGTTCAGGCGCTTTTTGTGTCGGGAATTAAAAACCCGCGTGTTTCCGCTACATTGTATGCAAACCATGACTACATATTGTCATAACGCTATTAAAAATGCTAGTGGAAAAAGCTCCGTATGTAGGGGATAAAAAATACCTCTGGAGGGCTCCAGAGGTATTAATGCGACTTTGCTAATTAACTGGTCGCTGCGGCGAGGTTACTAGCTCGCCACCTGCGAATGCGATTGGATGATTCTGTTGAGGTTAGCTCCTCGTAAAACAGTTTAAAGTCATCCAAAGCGCTGGCTTTGGTACTACTCACAGTAATCCCTGTTTAACGTAAGAGAGTTTAGCAGTAATAACTATATTAGTCAAT
>Ga0070679_100005530_pt1 | contig 11707 bp, 11 predicted proteins | sample KBSC63BmetaG_FD_65652 | JGI IMG/M metagenome (GOLD analysis project Ga0070679, IMG submission 65652) | Corn rhizosphere microbial communities from Kellogg Biological Station, Michigan, USA - KBS C6-3B metaG | ecosystem: Host-associated > Plants > Roots > Rhizosphere | place: USA: Michigan... | reverse complement strand
CGTGGGTGGCGCGGCCATCATCACGAGCCCGGTCGCCAGTCCGCAGGCGGCGCTGCTCGACATCGCCCTCGCGCACGGCCTGATCCTCGGCATCATGATCAGCGCGACGATGCGCATCTCCGGGCACCTGAACCCGGCGGTGACCGCGGGGTTTCTCGTCACGCGGCGCATCGAGCCCATGATGGCTGTGGTGTACTGGATCGCGCAGATCTTTGGCGCCGTGATGGCGGCGTACGCGCTCAAGGGACTTTTTCCCGAGAGCGTCGCCATGGCGGCGCGCCTCGGCGGCCAGTCCATCTCCGCCGACGTCACGCTCTTCCAGGCGATGGTGCTCGAGGCGATCGCGACGTTCTTTCTCGTGTTCGTGGTGTTCGGCACCGCCGTGGACCCCGATGGTCCGAAACTGGGCGGCTTCGCGATCGGCCTCACGGTGACGGCGGGCATTTTCGCGATCGGACCGCTCACTGGCGGCTCGATGAATCCGGCGCGGTCCTTCGGCCCCGCGATCGTGAGCGGCTTTTTCGACGGCCAGAGCGTCTACTGGATTGGACCGCTCGTGGGCGGCATCTGCGCGGCGCTCTTGTATGACTGGTTGTTCCTGCGCCGGCCGCCCGAACCGCCCGACCACGGCGCGCTGAGCGAACAGACTGTCCTATGACCGGCGGACCCTCGGGCGGTGACCCGAGCTACCCGCTCGCGCCGCTCGAGCGCGAGCGGGTCATCGAGGAACTCTCGGCGCGCTTCGCCAACGACGAGCTGACGCTGGACGAGCTGGAGCGGCGGCTCGAGCGCGTGTACCGAGTGCGTTCGGCCGGGGAGCTCGATGCGCTGCTCTCCGACCTGCGGGCGCGCAGCGCGCTGGTCGCGCGGCCTGTGGACTACGCGGCGGAGCCGGCCGCGCCCGCGCGCTCGGCTCCGCTGCCGATGGCGGCGGGCGCCATGGGGCACCCGCCCGCGCTGCCGGCGGGGATCGAGCGCGTGGTGTCCATCATGAGCAACACCAAACGCCGCGGAGCGTGGCTGGTGCCGCGGCGGCTCGAGGTGCTGGCCGTGATGTCAGAGACGACGCTCGATCTCACCCACGCCGAGCTGCCCGATCACGACTGCGAGATCCACGTGAACGCGTTCATGGCGGCGGTGAAGATCATAGTTCCGCGCGGCATGTCGGTGGTGACGCACGTGAGCGCCTTCATGGGGAGCGCGCACAACCGCTCGGATCTCATGCCGCCTGGGCGCGGCTATCCGATGCTTCGCGTGACTGGCTCGGCGGTGATGGGCGAGGTGAAGGTCGTCGCGCGCGACAGGCGGTAGCGCCGCCCCTACGGGCCGACGCTCAGATACGTGCTGTCGTACCGCGCGATGCTCTCCATGATGAGCCGCATCGCGACTTCACTCTTCTCCCAGCCACGCATCTCGACGCTCTTGCCCTCGAGTGCCTTGTAGGTGGAGAAGAAGAACTCGACCTCGCGCAGCAGGTGCTGCGGGATGTCGGCGATGTCGAAGAACTCCGCGTAATACGGATTCCCCAGCGGCACGGCGAGGATCTTGTCGTCCGGTTCACCGTGATCGACCATGCGGAGCACCCCGATCGGACGCACCTCGATCATGCAGCCCGGGAACGTCTGCTCCTGCACGAGCACGAGGACATCGGTGGGGTCGTTGTCCTCGTGGAGCGTCCGCGGAATGAAGCCGTAGTCGCCGGGATAGTGCACCGCCGAATACAGCACGCGGTCCAGCTTCATGAGCCCCGTGGCTTTGTCGAGCTCGTATTTGTTGCGGCTGCCCGACGGGATCTCGATCACGGCGGTGACGACTTCGGGCGGGTTCCGCCCGGGCGGCAGGTCGCGCCAGGGATGGATCATCGCGTCATCGTCCCCTTGTAGGACATCGGCTCTTCCGTCAGGCCGAAATTCTGCTCGCTCAGCCGCGCGACGCGGTCCATGGTGCCCGCATCGAGCGCGGGCTTGTCGCTCGCTTCGGCGAATTCCGCGAGCTGCTCGTCGTCGTAGATGTTGGGCAGCGTGGTCACCACGCGCGGCTCGGCGAGCAGCCACTTGAGCGACGCCTGGCCGAGGGTCATGTCGCGCTGGAGAAAGTCGAGCGTGCGGACTTTCTGCACTCCGTTCACGAGCCACGAGCGCGGGCGATGGCGCCGATGGTCGTGCTCGGGGAAGACAGTGTCCTCGGTGTACTTGCCCTCGAGCATGCCCGAGGCGTGCGTCACGCGGATGTTGAAGCAGCAGTTGGGGGCGTGCTCCTTCGCGGCGTCGAGCATCGGTGTGCCCGGATGCTGCTCGAGCACGTTCCAGATCATCTGGATGGTGTTGATGTCGTTCTCGCGCTCGACGAGCTCGACGGCCTCGTAGAGCCAGCCGATCGCGGGGCCGAACGCGGCACCCCACGCGCGGATCTTCCCCTCGCGCTGGAGGGCGCGGAAGGTCTCCCAGATTTCGGGATCGCGCACGTGCTCCATCTTGGCGTTGTGGAGCTGGAGCACGTCGATGTAGTCGGTTTCGAGACGCTCGAGACAGCGGTCCACGGCCATGCGAAGAAAGGCCGGGTCGGTGCGCATCGGCAGCTCCGCCTGGCCGCGGCGTGCCGCGCGAGCGGCTTCGTCGTAGATGTCGTAGCCGACCTTGGTGCCGATGACGACCTCGCTCCGGCGGCCGCGGAAGGCCTCCGCGATCTGGCGTTCCGCGCGGCCGTTGCCGTACGCGTCGGCGGCGTCGAAGAAGGTGACACCGTGGTCGTCGAGCGCGCGGCGCAGCATGCCGACAGCCTGCTCGTCTGACTTCTCGCCCCACCAGCCGGTGGAGATCGTCCATGTGCCGAACCCGACGTCGCTCACGCGAACGTCAGTGCCGGGGAACGTGCGATATTGCATGGAGACTGTGATCCTCTGTGTGCGCGCGGCGCGAGCTCAGTGGCCGCGGGCTGCGTGCTCGTTGCGGCGGCCGGTGGCTGCGAGCGCCGCCGCGGCCGTGGCGGCGAAGTACGTCACGATGATGTCCGCGCCGGCGCGCCTGATGCCGAGCAGCGAGTCCATCATGATGCGATCACCGTCGATCCATCCACGCTCGGCGGCTGCATGAATCATAGCGTACTCGCCGCTCACCTGGTACGCGGCCACGGGATAGCCGGTCTCGCGCTTCACGCGGTGGATGATGTCGAGAAACGGGCCGGCGGGCTTCACCATGACGATGTCCGCGCCCTCGTCGATGTCGAGCTGCACCTCGCGGAGCGCTTCGTCGGCGTTCGCTGCATCCATCTGGTAGCCGTGCCGGTCGCCGAATTGCGGCGTGGACTGGGCGGCGTCGCGGAAGGGGCCGTAGAAGGGCCCCGCGAACTTCGCGGCGTAGCTCAGGATGGCTGTGTCGGTAAATCCCGCCGCATCGAGCGCGTGGCGGATCGCGGCGACGCGGCCGTCCATCATGTCGCTTGGCGCGACGACGTCGGCGCCGGCGCGCGCGTGCGAGAGCGCCTCGCGCGCGAGCAGATCGAGCGTGGCGTCATTGTCCACGGTGCCGTCGGGACGGAGCAGGCCGCAATGGCCGTGGTCCGTGTATTCGCACATGCAGACGTCGGTGATGACGACGAGGTCCGGGCAGTGCTGTTTGAGCGCGCGGACCGCCTGCTGCACCGGGCCCTCGTCATTCCACGCTTCGGAGCCCGTCGCGTCCTTGCTGTCCGGGATGCCAAAGAGCAGCACGCCGCCCACACCGAGCTGCTCGGCGTGTCGGGCATCGATCAGCAACTCGTCCACTGAGGTCTGGAAGACGCCCGGCATGGACTCCACAGGCGTGCGGATGCCGGAGCCCGAGCGGACGAACAGCGGCAGCACGAACTGCGACGGGGCGAGATGGACCTCGCGGACCAGCCGGCGCAGGGCGGCCGTGCGCCGCAGGCGGCGCGGCCGATAGGCGGGAAAACTCGGCATCCCAAAAACCTAGCGGGTCAGCATCCCTTGATCCTCAGAGGGCGGCTGGGGCCCGCGATTTTCAAGAGGGTCAGAGTCCCTTGATCGCCAGAGGGGAAAATCGCCCCCGAATTTCAAGAGGGTCAGAGTCGCTTGATCGCCCGCGGGGCCTATTCCGGTTGGGGCGACGGAAGGCCCGAGGCGCTTCGCAGATCCTGGAGAAGCTTCCCCGCCCCTCGAGCCAACAGTTCGCGGGCCAGTGCCGCGCCCGTCTCTTCGGGCTGGGCCGGGTCGAGTAAGCGCGCGCCGCGCAGGATCGTCTTGCCGTCGACGTCGGCTACGAAACCGTGGAGCGTTCGGGATTCACCGACCGCGACGACGACCATGGCGCCGATCGGCACCTGGCATCCGCCCTCGAGTCCCGCCAGAAACGCCCGCTCCGCGCTTGCATCGGTCCAGGTAGTCTCGTGATTGAGCGGCCGCAGTAGCGCCGCGACGCGGTCGTCACTCGCCCTCGCCTGCACGGCAATCGCTCCCTGACCGGCGGCCGGGAGCCACTCAGGCGCGTCCAGGTACGCGGCAATGCGATCCGCAAGGTCGAGCCGTTTGAGGCCAGCGGCCGCGAGGATCGCCGCGTCCACGTCGCCGTGATCAATCTTCCGAACGCGCGTCGGAACGTTGCCGCGCAAGTCGACCACCTCGAGGTCGGGCCGCGCCGCGCGAAGTTGCGCGCGACGCCTCAGACTCGAAGTGCCAACGCGCGCGCCACGAGGTAGATCGGCGAGGCAGGTCGCGGGCGAACCACCGCGCACCAACAGTGCGTCGCGTGGATCCTCGCGTTCCAGCATCGCGACGAGCTCGAGGCCAGCGGGCGAATCCGTCGGCAGATCCTTGAGCGAGTGCACGCAGCAGTCAACGCGGCCCTCCGCAAGATCCGTCTCGAGCTCCTGCGTGAAAAGCCCCTTCGCGCCAATCGCGTTGAGAGGCTGATCGAGCCGCTTATCGCCCACGGTGTCGTAGGTAATGAGCTCGGATTCGACGCCGCGTTGGGCCAGCGCGGCCTGGACCATCCGCGCCTGGCGAAGGGCCAGCTCCGAAGAGCGGGTGGCGATGCGGAGGATGGGCTGGTTCGACATGGAATCTGTCCGGCGACGGTCTGATCCGGGCTGCAGAATCTAGCCCGAAATGGAGCGCTCGGGTTTCAAGCGACTCTGACCCTCTTGAAATCTCGACGATTTTTCGCCTGCGGCGATCAAGCGACTCTGACCCTCTTGAAATTCGGGCGGCGATTTGCCGGGGAGGATCAAGCGATGCTGACCCCGGGTAGATTTGGGGATATGCCGGCCCCGCGCTCGCCGAATCCCGCCGCCGAGATGCCCTTCCTCGACCACCTCGAGGAACTGCGCTGGCGCATCATCTGGTGCCTCGGCGCGGTCATCATCTGCGGCATCATCGGCTTCGCGGTCGTCCTCAAGTGGGACATCGTGAACCTGCTCGCCCAGCCGATGCTCAAGCTGCTGCCGAGCCACAAGCTCATCTACACGCACCCCGGCGACGCCTTCTCGATCACCTTCAATGCCGCGATGATGATCGCGGCGGTGCTCGCGTTCCCGGTCATCCTGTATCAGGTCTGGTCCTTCCTCGCGCCCGGGCTCTATCAGAAGGAACGCCGCGTCGTCGTGGGCGTGCTGTTCGGCGGCATCCTGCTCTTCGTCGCCGGCGTGACGCTCGCGTTCTTCGTCGTCCTGCCGCTGTCGCTGCCCTGGCTCATGGGCTTCGGCGGCCAGGCGCTCGAGGCGATGATCACGGCGAGCGAATACTTCAGCTTCGTGTTCTCGCTCGCACTGACGTTCGGTGTCAGCTTCGAGCTGCCGATCCTGATCCTCGCGCTTGCTGCGCTCGGCATCGTCACGCCCAAGTTGCTGAACAAGTATCGGCGCCACGCGATCGTGGCGATCGTCTTCATCGGTGCCTTTCTCACACCGGGAGACATGGTGTGGACGACGATCGCGCTCTCGGTCCCGCTGTACGGGCTCTACGAGCTGAGCGTGCTCCTGTCGCTCGTCGTTTATCGCCGCCGGCAGCGGCGCCTTGCCGCCGCGCTCGAGCCGAGCGAACTCGGGGTCTGACGCCGGGCTCTCAGCCCGCGAGCGCACGTTCGACGGCGGCAACCAACGCGTCGATCGTCGAGGGTGAGGCCTCTCCGACCACGCGGATACCAGCGGCCCGCGCCGCCTCCGACGTGATCGGCCCGATCGAGACAGCCAGTATCGTCCGCGCCGCATCCGCGCCGACCGCGTCAACGAACGCCGCCACAGCGGACGCCGACGTGAACGTCACGACATCCACGTCGCGCGCGACGAGCCGAGCTCTGAGCCGATCCGCGTCTTCCATGTCGGGTACCGATTCGTACACGGGCACGACGTCCACCACGGCGTCCGACTCACGCAGGCCCGCCGGCAGCACGTCCCGCGCGCCGCGGGCGCAGCAGTAGAGCACGCGCGCACCCGCGAGACCTCCGTGCGCGCGCATGGCCTCGAGCATCGCCTCCGCAACGAAGCGATCGGGCTCCAGATCCACCGCGACACCGATCTCCAGCAGAGCGCTCGCCGTCGCGGGCCCGATCGCGGCTACTCGGCAGGACCCGAACGCCCGCGCATCGCGCCCCGCGCTACGCAGCGCCTGCCAGAAGAATCGCACGGCATTCTGACTCGTGAACACAGCCCACTGATAGCCGTCCAACGCTCGAACCGCCGCGTCGAGCGGCGCGGGATCGAGCGGCTCGATGCGGGTCGCCGGCATCTCGACCACCTCGCCGCCCTGCGCCGCGATGCGCGCGCTGAGCGAAGCCGCCTGCGACCGCGCGCGGGTGACGAGCACGCGCTTGCCAAAGAGCGGACGACGATCGAACCACCCGATCTCCTCGCGCAACCCGACCACCGGCCCGATGACTGTGATCACCGGCGCCGACAACCCGGACTCGGCGATCGCCCCTGCCAGCGTCGCGACCGTGGCCACGACAGTGCGCTGCCGCGCGTAGGTGCCCCACTGGATCGCCGCCGCCGGAGTCGCGCCTTCCATGCCGCCGGCGAGCAGCGATGCAACTATGCGCGGCAGCGACTTGACGCCCATGTACAGCACAATCGTGCCGCCCGCCCGGGCGAGCGCCGACCAATCCACCGTCGTCGCGTCTTTGGACGGATCCTCGTGTCCCGTCACGAACGTGACCGACGTCGAGAGCCCGCGATGCGTGACCGGAATTCCCGCGTACGCCGGCGCGGCGATTCCGGCGGTCACACCGGGCACGACCTCGAACCCAACGCCCGCCGCGGCCAGCGCCTGCGCTTCTTCGCTCCCGCGGCCGAACACGAACGAATCCCCGCCCTTGAGCCGCACGACGCGCTTGCCCTCGCGCGCCAGCCGGATCAACAGCGCGATGATGTCGTCCTGCCGCGCCGAGTCCACGCTCCCGCCGCGCTTGCCCACGTCGTGCATTTCGACAGGCACATCGCGCGGCGCCACCTTCGCGAGATCGAGCAGCGCCGGGTTCGCGAGCGCATCATAGACGACCGCATCGCACTCCACGAGCAGTTCGGCGCCTCGCAGCGTGAGCAGCCCAGGATCACCGGGGCCCGCGCCGACCAGATACACAGTCCCGCTCACTGCCTCATCGCTCATTCAGCGGCTCGCCGCGTCGGTCACGCCAGCCGACAACCGAGCCCGCGCCCGCTTCGCGCGCACACCGATGCTGATCGTGTACACGACGTACACGACGGCGACCCACACGTACGCCACGTGGTAATAGGCACTGGTATCCGGAGGCATCAGCTATTCGCCTCCGCCGCTGCATCGCGGAGCGCCGCGTAGCGATATCGCGCGACGACGAGTGCCACGCAGAGCAGCATGAACGCGCCCATCCCCAGGAAGAACGTGGTCCGCATCACGGGCGGGAGCGGCGGCGCCGGATTGTTCGGCTGGAACGCGCTCGGCTGGAGCATGATCGGCATCGGATGCAGCGTGCGAAACAGGTACACGCTCATGTGAATGAACGGAATCAACAGCACGCCCAGAATCGCGAGCACGGCCGCGAAGCGCGCGCGCATGGCCGGCTCGTCGATCGCCCCGCGCAGCACGAGGTACGCCGCGAAGATGAACCACAGAAACAGCGTCGAAGTGAGCCGTGCGTCCCACGTCCACCACGTGTTCCAGATGGGTTTCGCCCAGAGCGGCCCGGACGTGAGGACCACCGTGTTGAACACGAGCCCCACCTCGGCCGCGCTTTCCGCGAGCCTGTCGGCGCGCGCATCGTGCAGCCACAGGTGCATCACGGAACCGAGCGCCACGAGTGAATACGCGAGATATGCGCTGATGGCCGCGGGCACATGGATGTAATAGATCTTTTGCGCCGCGCCCTGCACCGCTTCGATCGGCGTGAAATAGATGGACCGGATGTAGAGACCGATGACCGCGAGCACGGCGAGCAGGAACAACGCGCCGAATGGTCGCGGGAGCGTCGCGGGAGGCAGGTCCGCGCGCGGCGCTGCCGCGCTTGTCGGAACCGATGTCATTCTTCGAGCGTGAAGGGGAAGGCCAGCGTACAGGCCACGAGGAACACAATGTCGAAACCGATCAGGATTCTCAACCACGGCCACCACTCGGCCGCCGGCCTTCCCGCGAGGAGCTTGGTGCTCGCGTACGACGCGCTCATCACCAGCGGCACGAAGAACGGAAGGCTGAGCATCGGGAGTAGCAGCTCCGCCAGCCGCGTGTTGACCGCCATGGAAGCGAACAGCGTCCCGATCGCGACGAGGCCCACGGCCGTGAGCCACGCCATGCCCAGGAGCACGAGCAGCGGACGGCCGAGCGGCAGGTTGTAGAACAGCGCCACCGCGGGCACCGCGATCAACTGAATCGCGCAGATGAACAGGAGGTTCGCGATCGCCTTGCCCGCGTAGATAGCCTCGCGGATCACCGGCGACACGAGCAGGGCGTCCATCGCCCGGTCCGACTGCTCCACCGAAAAAGAGCGCTGGAGCGCGAGCAGGCCCGAAAACACGAAGACCACCCACAGCACGCCGGGCGCGAGATCGATGGATGCGACAGCGGTGGAGTCCCAGGCGAAGAAGAAGATCGCGATGCCGAGCACCGTGAAGACCATCGCCGAGAAGAAGGCTGTCTTAGTGCGGAACTCGACGGTGAGGTCCTTCCGCGCTATGAGCCAGGCGCTCGCGCCGAAACCGGGCGCCGTCTCGTCAGCCACGCGCGCCCTCCGCGGCCATCACGAGCTGCACGTACTCCGCGCCGTAGCCGGCGGCGTCGAGAGCGGTTGCATCATCGAACCGTGTGAACCTCCCCGCGAGCATCACGGCGGCATGCGACGCGATCGCGAGCCCCTCGCCGAGATTGTGCGTCACGAGCACCAGCGCGGCGCCCGCGGCGCGCAGCTCGCGCAGCATGCCGGTGAGCGCCGCCGCGCCGGCGGCATCGAGGCCTGTGTAGGGTTCGTCGAGGAGCAGCACCCGCGGGCGATGCACGACGGCGCGCGCGATGGATACGCGCTGCTGGAGCCCGCGACTCAGCGAGCGCACAGGCACCTCGGCGCGATCGCTGACGCGCATCAATGCGAGGGCCTCACTGGCCGCGGTCTCAGGGTCGCGGAGCCCGTACAGGCCGGCGGCGAAGCGCACGTTCTCCCGCGCCGTGAGCGCCGGGTAGAGCATCGTCTGATGCGTGAGCAGACCCACGTTCCGGCGCGCATCCTGATCCGAGCGGAGCGCGGCCCCATTGATGGTCGCCTCGCCCGCCGTCGGCCGAAGCAGTCCGGCTAGCAGCCGCAATAGCGTCGTCTTGCCGGCCCCGTTCGGCCCGAACAGTGCGAGGCAGTCGCCGCTTCCGAGCGAAAAGCTCACGCGGTCCACGGCGTGGCGGCGCCCGAAGCGGCGGACGAGGTCCGTCGCTTCGATGGCGTGAACTCTCGATTCAGCAGGCGCTGCCATGCCGGCAAAGATAGCTGTCTCTGGCGCTCTTACCTGCCTTCAACGGCCTTCGTATTATCCGAAAAGACCCCAGCATCCGAGCCATGTCCGACAACATCGACGTTCTTCTTCAGGAACACCGGAAGTTTCCGCCACCGCCCGCGTTCCGCGGCGGCGCGCACGTCTCGGACGACGTGCTGTATCGCACGGCGGGCCAGGATCCCGAGGCGTTCTGGGAGGCCCAGGCGGCGAACCTCGAGTGGATCAAGCGCTGGGACACTGTCCTGGACTGGAAGCCGCCGCACGCGACCTGGTTCAATGGCGGCCAGCTCAACGTCTCGGCGAATTGCCTCGACAGGCACGTGCGCACGGAACGGAAGAACAAGCCGGCCATCATCTTCGAGGGCGAGCCGGGCGACCGGCGGACGCTCACTTACGGCGAGCTGCACGTGGAAGTGCAGAAGTTCGCCAACGTGCTCAAGTCGCTCGGCGTCAAGCGCGGCGACCGCGTCGCTATCTACATGCCGCTCATTCCCGAAGCGGCCATCGCCATGCTCGCCTGCACTCGCATCGGCGCGCCGCATTCGGTGGTGTTCGGCGGATTTTCGCCGGATTCCCTGCGCGACCGCATCAACGACGCCGAGGCCAAGGTGCTGGTCACGGCCGACGGCGGATACAGACGCGGCCAGATAGTTCCGCTCAAGCGGAACGCCGACAAGGCCGTGGAAGAAACGCCCTGCATCGAGACCGTCGTCGTCGTGCAGCGGACGCCCGATGCGCCGAGCGACGCGCAGATGAAGGCGGGCCGCGACGTGTGGTGGCACGACCTCATGGCCAAGGCCTCGCCCACGTGCGAGCCGGAGGCGATGGACGCGGAGGACGTGCTGTACATCCTCTACACGTCGGGCACGACGGGAAAACCCAAGGGCATCGTCCACACCACGGGCGGCTATCTCGTGGGCGTGACGACCACCACGAAGCTCGTGTTCGATCTCAAGGAAGACGACGTCTTCTGGTGCACCGCCGACATTGGCTGGGTCACGGGCCACTCCTACGTCGTGTACGGCCCGCTCTCGAACGGGGCAACCTGTCTGCTGTACGAGGGTGCGCCCGATTGGCCCGAGAAGGATCGCTTCTGGGATCTGTGCGAGAAGCACGGCGTCACGATTCTCTACACGGCTCCCACGGCGATCCGCGCGTTCATGAAGTGGGGCGAGCAGTGGCCGAAGAAGCACGACCTCTCCAAGCTCCGGCTGCTTGGCTCCGTCGGCGAGCCGATCAATCCCGAAGCCTGGATCTGGTATCACCGCGTGATCGGCGGCGAGCGGTGCCCCATCGTGGATACCTGGTGGCAGACGGAAACGGGCGCGATCGTGATCTCACCGCTGCCAGGCGTGACGGAAACGAAGCCAGGCAGCGCGACGCGGCCGCTCCCGGGGTTTTCAGCCGCGCTACTCGACGCGCAGGCGAAGGAGATCGAAGTCGGCGGCGGATTACTGGCGCTGACCAAGCCGTGGCCGTCCATGCTCCGCACCATCTGGGGCGACGACGACAGATACGTGCAGACCTATTTCTCCAAATGGCCCGGCCGCCCCGATCTCTACTTTCCCGGCGACGGTGCCAAGCGCGACGAGGATGGCTACTACTGGATTCTCGGCCGTGTGGACGACGTGCTGAACGTCGCAGGCCACCGCATCGGCACGATGGAAGTGGAATCCGCGCTCGTGGAGCACCCCGCGGTCGCCGAAGCGGCGGTCGTCGGCAAGACGCACGAGCTCAAGGGGCAGGCGCTCGCCGCGTTCGTCACGCTGCGCGA
>Ga0070679_100005528_pt1 | contig 11708 bp, 8 predicted proteins | sample KBSC63BmetaG_FD_65652 | JGI IMG/M metagenome (GOLD analysis project Ga0070679, IMG submission 65652) | Corn rhizosphere microbial communities from Kellogg Biological Station, Michigan, USA - KBS C6-3B metaG | ecosystem: Host-associated > Plants > Roots > Rhizosphere | place: USA: Michigan... | reverse complement strand
TTCGCGCCGACCTGGTCCTCGATGTGCATCGCACCGGCGCCGAACTTGATCAGCGACTTGACGGTCCGCGCGATGTTGAACGCCGACGCGCCGAAGCCCGTGTCGGCGTCGACGAGCAGCGGCACATCGCACGCGTCGGTGATGCGCCGCACGTCGGTCAGGACGTCGTCGAGGCTGCTGATGCCGAGGTCGGGCAATCCGAGCGACGCCGCCGCGACGCCGCCACCCGAAAGGTAGATCGCCGAAAAGCCGCTGCGCTTCGCGAGCATGGCGTGGTACGCGCAGATGACACCCGGCACCTGCAAGGGACGCTCGGCCGCGAGCGCCGCGCGAAACCGGGCGCCGGCCGATGATGGTCCCCCCATCGTTGCGGCTGTCGCCGCTGCGCTGCCGCCCAAGCGGGCGGGGCTCGCGGCTCGGGGCGGCCCTTCGCCGCTCGCCGGATCGCCGGCGTTCGCGCTCACTGGACTACCCTCGGAACGAAATGCATTGACCGCTTGACTGCGAGGCGCTCTTTCGCCGAGGTGTTGAGCCGACTTCCGTGCCCCCGTGCCGACTGCCCTTCGCGCTGGCCGCTCGACGGCCCCGATGAGACCCGCGGCGCGCGGGGTGCCGGAAGACCCAGACGGGCTACAGGATGTAGCGCCAGGTTTCGCAGCCAAGAGCGCCGATCAGTGAGCGACCCGCATGGGCTTCCGGCACGGCAAGTCATACGCCGACTTGCAGGAGCTCGTCTATGACCGCGTTCTTTGCCGGACTCGATTGGGCCAGCCAATCCCATGCGGTATGCATCATCGACGACCACGGCAACGTCCGTGAGCGCGTCGATATCGCACACAGCGCGGCGGGCCTCACGCAATTGCAGCGATCTCTCGTTCGCGATGAGCGTCCGCCCATCGCCATCGAGCGTCCTTCGGGAATCGTCGTCGATACGCTGCTCGACGCGGGTTTCACCGTCATCCCCATTCATCCCAATGCCGTCAAAGCAACTCGCCCGCGCTATCGCAGCCACGGCGCCAAGAGCGATGCCAGCGACGCCTACCTGCTCGCCGATCTGCTGCGCACCGATGGCCATCGCTTCGCGCCGTTGCCGGCGCAAAGCGACGATATCCGCGCCCTGCGCGCTCTCGTGCGCGGCCGTGATGACGTGGTCGCTGCGCGCACCCAGCTCGCCAATCAATTGCGCAGCCTGCTCGCGTCGTTCTGGCCCGGTGCCGCCGAAGTCTTCGCCGACGTCGACTCGCCGATCGCCTTGGCCTTCGTCGAGCGCTATGCAACCCCCGAAAGCGCGCACCGCCTCGGTCCCAAGCGCATGGCCGCCTTCTGCGCTCAACATGCCTACAGCGGTCGGCGTAGCGCACAAGACTTGCTGGCCCGCCTGCAGCAGGCTCCCGCTGGCGTTTGCGCGGAGATGGAAATGGAAGCCAAAGGCGAGCTTGCGCGCAGCCTCGCCCGCGCCCTGTCTCAACTCGTCGAGCAGATCCGCCTGCTGTCCAGCCGCATCGAGCACCACGTCGAATCGCTCGACGATGGACGCATCGTGATGAGCTTTCCGCGGGCCGGGCGCATTTGCGCTGCGCAAATCCTTGCCGAGTTCGGCAGCGTGCGTGAACGCTTCGCTAACGAGGCCCGGCTGGCCGCCGAAGCCGGTATTGGTCCCGTCACCTACCCGTCGGGCAAATCCAGGACCGTCACCTTCCGCTGCGCCTGCAACCATCGCTTGCGCGCCGCTTTGACCTGCCTCGCCGACAACTCGCGGCACGCCAGCGCCTGGGCCGCTCACGTCTACAACCGGGCCCGCGCCCGCGGCTGCGATCACCCGCACGCCGTGCGCGTCCTCGCTCGTGCCTGGGTGCGCGTGATCTGGCGAGCTTGGACGGATCGCAAACCTTATGACCCGACCCGACATGGCGCCGCGCAACTGCTCGCTAAATCCGCGGGGGGTTGACACAGGATGTCTCATCGCCTCCCTTTGAGGTCGAACACGACGATCGCGTCGTCGCGAAAGACCGGCGCTCCGAGCTTCGCCTCCACCGCGGGAAGACACGACGCGACGTTTGGCCACGCGACCGGCGCATCGGGCGGAATCGTCCATGGCTTGACGTGCATCACGAGGTAATCGGCGCCGTAGGTGCGCCCGCGCAGGATCTCCGAAAGATGCGCGAAATACCGGAAACGCAACCGTGTTTCCGTCGCCGGGTACTCGCCGAAGTCGCGCTCGCCGCAGACGGGCGTCACGAGGCCGATCATGACGAACTGCCGATGCACGGCCTGGTACCACGGAAACGGGATGAAGTTGGATTCCAGCCGCCAGGGCGCCTCGATCAGCGTCAACGACGCGGGCTGACGCTGCGCGAGCGTTCGATAGAACGCGGGGATCGGCCCCTGCGGAATCTTCCGGACATACGGATTGTGCGCATCGTCGTAGTCGAACTGGAACCGCGCGTGGTCGACGAACTGGTTCGGATAGTAGAGATAGCGTGGTATCGGTCCCGTGCAAAACAGTGCGAGCATCGCGATCGCGATCGCGGCTGCCTGCATGCTCGGGCGCGCGAATGCCGCCGCGCAGGTCACGGCACCATCGGCGACGAACAGCAGCGCGAACGGCAGCGCCGGCAGCATGTAGCGCGCGAAGACGAGCGGATGCTGGACCCACGCCGGACGCGCGGCGGCGACGGCGAGCGCCAGTCCGATCGAAATGAACACGATATATGCAACGAAGCCGCGGTCGCGCCGCATGGCGCGCCGCACGCCGACGACCAGAAGCAGACAGGCGGCCGCGAGCACCCACGGGGAGCCCGTGCCGAACAGCATCAGCGCGCTCCGATAGAGGCTTTCGATCGTCGCGCGATCGTTGCCGGCCTTTTCGGCGAGCTGACCCGCGCTGGCGAAGAGCGGCGGCAACAGCGCCGCAAGCAGCGGCAGGGCCGTGATCGCGCCGAGCCGCAGCAGCCGGAGCATCGCGCGCATCCGATCGTGAGCGGCCGGGGCGGCAAGCGTCGCAATCGCCGCATAGCCGAACGGCAGCAGCGTGAACGGCAGTGCGATCAGGTGCAGCCATCCGGCGAGAAACGTGGCGACGACGTAGACGCAGGCCCACGTCGTCGCACGCGACGTCCCCAGCCACCAGCGACGAAACGCGATGACCGCGACGAAGGCGAGCAGGCACGTGAGCGCGTAGGGCCGCGCGGTTCGGCTGAGATAGACGAGAAGCGGCGAGATCGCGAGCAGCGCCACCCAGACGGCACGCACCGGCGGCTCCGCTTCGCGGCGAAGCATCAGCGGCGCAACGACGAGCAGCGCGATGCCGGCAACGAGCAGCGGCACGTGCATCGCCCATTCGCTCAAGCCGCCATGCAGCGCGACGAAGCGGTAGTACAACGTCAGCGGGATGCTGTAGTCGGCGACGCCGAAGCTCGTCAGGATTCCCTTCGCATCCGATTGCAGCAGCTTGTGGATCGCGTGCCACTCGTCGTCGATCAGGATCTGGATGGGCAATTGCGTCGCGCGCAGATAGATGCCGACGCCGATGCCCGCCGCCGCGAGCGCGGTCCACGCGGACGCCGTGACGCGCTTCCCCGAAGCCGCCGGCACACGGCGGCTGGGCGACACCGCCATTTCGCGGTTCGGCGATTCGCTCGGCGCGACCGGCTCAGCGATCGATCCCATCGTGCCAGCGATGCGCGAGATGGACGAGCCCGAGCTCGCGCGTGCGGCCGCGCACGACGAGCGGCCGCTCGACGTTGTCGAATACGCGCAGCCCTTCGGGATCGGCGGCATGCGCCCTGACCCAGTACTTGCCCGGCTGCAGCGGCAGCGCGGAAAACGTCAGCGCGAATTCGAAGCGATGCTCGTCGCGACGCGCGATCGCGACGTCGTCCATGTCGGACGCGATGCCGAACACCGGCGTGCCGTCGGCGCGGACGATCCCGACAACGACGACCGGCTCGCGTCCGTCAGGCGAATAGAGATCGCCCGAAAGGGACAGGTCTTCGCCCTGCGTTATGTCGGCCGCGCTCGTCGTGAACGTCTGGATCGCGTACGCGCCGCTCGCCATGGCGTCCGCGATCGGCATCCCCGCCTTCGCGGCCGCTGCCTTCTCTTCGTGATACGTCAGGTACGCGCGCGTCACGTCGTCCGCCGTGCCGTATTGCTGCACGCGCCCGTCCTTGAGCCACACCGCTTGCCGGCACAGCTTCTGGATGTGGTACATGCTGTGCGAGCACAGAAGCAGCGTGCCGCCGCCCTGGAGAAAGCGTTCCATCCACGCGATGCAGCGCTTCTGGAACGATTCGTCGCCGACCGCGAGCACCTCGTCGGTGATCAGGATCTCCGGCGCGAGTGCAGTGGCGACGGCGAAGCCCAGACGAACGACCATGCCCGACGAATACTGCTTGATCGGATCGCGGATGTGGTCGCCGATGTCGGCGAACGCGATGATCTCGTCGCGTTTCACGGCGATCTCCCGGGCGCCAAGTCCGAGCAGCGCCGCGGCGAGCTCGATGTTCGCGAGACCGCTGTAATCGGGATGAAAGCCGGCGCCGAGCTCGAGCAGCGCGCCGACGCGGCCATTGACGGCGACCTCGCCGCGCGTCGGCTCGATCACGCCGGCAACGATCTTCAGAAGCGTCGACTTGCCCGCGCCGTTTTCGCCGATGACGCCGAGCGATTCGCCGCGGGACAGCGTGAGCGAGACGTCGTCGAGCGCGCGAAAGACATGCGCCGCGCCGCGGCCGCGCAGCAGATCGTAGACGAGGCGCAGGCGGCCGCTTCGCGTGTCGACCTTCGCATAGTCCTTGCCGACATGCGAGAGGCGCATCAGCGGTTCCACGAAGCGCTTCCAACGACGGGTGGCTGCCACGCGGCGAGCCTGGCGCGCAGGTCGCGCTCATAGCGTTCGACGTTCGACACGTCCTCGGCATCGATGTGCGCGCAGGCTCGCGCGACGATCCATTCGTTGACCTGCGGCGCGAAGTGGTAGAGATCGCGGTACAGGTCGAGATTGCCGGTGATCTCGTCGTGCGCCTGCAGATCGACGATCGTCACGTTCGAAAGCCGCGCGATCGCCTGCGTCATGTAGCGCTTGAAGGCGAACGTCACGTCGAGCTGGTCACGCTGCAGGAAGTCGAGCCAGACCAGCATCGAGTACGGTGGCCACACGAGATCGAAACGGGTGTCGGGATGCGCGGAAAGCACCGGCAACAGGTTCCGCTCGAAGCTCGCGCGCATGCCGTCGAGCGTGCGCGCCGGCTGGCGGAAGCGCGCGTTCAGGTCGCGCAGGTCGAGACCGCGCAGCACCTCGGCACGCCCGAACGTCACCTGGTTCGCCCAGAACCACGGCGCGTTGGCGTCCGTCGTGAACGCTTCGTCGTTGCGGTTCAACAGCACCGAGAGCGACTTCCTCAGAACGACGCCCGACAGCAGGTAGGGAAGGTCGTTGAAGACGTTCGCATCGTAGAGGTACGTCGGCAGCGGACCCGCATCGTCCTGGCGCGCGTCCGGCGCGCCCGCGAGCGCGTTGAAGTCGAGCACGATAACGACGCGACGCGGGTCGTGCGCGAGATAGACGGCGCCGAGCAGCGTGCGGATCTCGCTCGCGCTGATCGCCGGCATCGACAGGTTGACCGCCGGCCCGCCGCAGGCGGCAGCGATCGTGTCGTTGCGCGTGCTTTCCATGATCGATGACCCGATCAACGCCGTTTCGTATGAAGCGTTCTTCGCGAGGCCCGGATCGATGAAGCGATGATGCAGTCTGTAGAAGCGCGGCGGATGCGTCGATGCAAGCCGATATTGCTGGAACGGGTCGACGAGCGCGTTGACGGCAAGCACGGCCGCCAGCGCCACGATCGTCGCCGCGAGGACCGACCAACACCACGCGCGCCAGCGCTTCGACAGCGCGCCTGCGACGTCGTCAGAAATTGAAGTAGAGGAAGGGCGCCACATGGCCGAATTGTAGTATCGCCGCGACGAGTACCGCGCTCGTCGCGGCGCCGGCGAGCCACGACGCCGAGAGCTCGCGCGTCATCGAATTGGAGTTGCGCGGCATGGCGACGACGACGAGGCCCGCGACGAGCGCGAATGCCGCCGGAATCGTTCCCTGCACCGCGACGGCGAGCGCGTTTGCCGCAGCCGCGGCATGGCCGAATCCGGCCATCGCACGCAGCATCGCGAACGCATCGGGCAGCGATGCCGCGCGGAAGAACACCCACGTCGTCACGACGAACACGAACGTGATCGACCACGCGACCGGCGGCGGCAGCGGCCGGCGGCCTTCGCGCCGCCGCACGCGCAGCCAGCACAGGCCCGCGCCGTGCAGCGCGCCCCAGACGACGAACGTCCACGCGGCGCCGTGCCAGAGCCCGCCGAGGAGAAATGTGACGAGCAGGTTCGCGAGGACGCGTGGCTCGCTGCTGCGGTTGCCGCCGAGCGGGATGTACAGGTACTCGCGCAGGAACCGCGACAGCGTCATGTGCCAGCGATGCCAGAAGTCGCGCAGGTCGAGCGCGTGATAGGGCGAATCGAAGTTGATCGGCAGCCTGATGTTGAAGATGAGCGCCGCGCCGAGCGCCATGTCGGTGTAGCCGCTGAAGTCGAAATAGATCTGCAGCGTGTACGCGAGCGCCGAGAGCCACGCGTCCACCGTGCCGATCGAGGACGCATGGTCGAAGCCGGCGGCGACGAGCGGCGCCAGCGGGTCGGCGAGAAACGTCTTCTTCGCGAGCCCGATCGCGAGCAGGAAAAGGCCGCGCCCGACGTTGTCCCACGCGACGCGCTTGTTCGACGCCGACGCGAACTGCGGCATCATTTCCGCGTGATGGATGATCGGGCCCGCGAGCAGGTGCGGGAAGAACGTGACGAAGAGCGCGTAATTGGCAATCGCGGGCTCCCGCGCCTTGCCGCGCGCGACGTCGACGAGGAACGCGATCTGCGTGAACGTGAAGAAGCTGATGCCGAGCGGCAGCGCGAGATGGAGCTGGACGAGCGGCACGCTGCCCGTCTGCGCCAGCGTGCGCAGCACGAAGTCGGCGTACTTGTAGACGCCGAGCAGCATCAGGTTGCCCGCGACGCCGGCGATCATCCAGGCGTGTGCATGGCGCATGCGCTGGATCAGCAGCGCAACCACGAAGTTGAAGGCGATGCTCCCGAGGATCAGCGGGACGTAACGCGGATTCCACCACCCGTAGAACACGAGCGATGCCGCGACGAGCCAGCCGACGGACCACCGCGGATTTCGTCCGAGCGCGAAGTAGCCGAGCGCCGCGATCGGAAGAAAGTAGACGAGATAGTCGTAGCTGTTGAAGAGCATGCGCGCTCGCGCTCCTCGCTGCGAATCAGCTCGCGATCACGCCGGTGCGTTCAAACGAAATCCTCGAAATGCGGCGACAGGCGGCGAAAGACCCAGCGGCCGCCTGCGAAGAGGAGCAGCGCGACGACGAGCGCGATCGCATCGGACGCGTGCACCGCGAGCTGCCCCTCGAGCAACGCCTCGCGCAGGCGCGCGACGATCCAGCCGAACGGATTCGCCGCGACGACGCCGCGCAGGTTGGCGGGCACGAGCGACAGCGGGTAGAGGATCGGCGTCAGGTACATGAGGATCATCAGGATCGGCATCAGCACGTGTTCGACGTCACGGACGAAAACCTGCAGCGCAGCGAGCGCGAACGCAATTCCGACGACGCCGATGACGAGGATCAGCCATACGGGAATCGCGACGGCGAGGCCCGCGAGGTGGATCGGCTCGCCGGCAATCGTGAGCACGACCAGCACGGCGACGTAGCCGGCGAACTGCAGCGCGAACGTTGCGCACACGGAGGCGAGCACGACGATCTCGTGCGGGAACGCCACCTTGCGGATCATGCCGGCGTAGCTCGCGAGCGAGACCGTCGCGCGCTGCAGCGCTTCCTGCGCCGCGAGCCACGGCCACAGCGCAACCGCCACGAACGCGAGAAAGCTCGCGCCCGCGAACGACGTCGCCCTGAAGATGTTCGTGAAGACGAAATCGTAGACGGCGAGCAGCGCGAGCGGCGAAAGCAGCGCCCACGCGAGCCCGCTCACGCTCCCGAGATAGCGCGTCGTCAGCTCGCGCCGGAAGAAATTGACGAGGAGCGTGCGGTTGCGGGCGCTGGCGAGACTGCGGGCCCGCGCCGGAAGCGCGGGTGGCACCGAGGCCGGCGTAGATGTTTCGGTCAAGCGCTCGGCACGCCGGGCATTACTTCGAGGAAACGGCGGCCTTCGGCTTGCGCGGAAGCGGCGCCTTCAGGAGCTGCGGATCGACGTGCGTCACCAGTGCGTCGATCGCCGGCTGATTGACCTCGAGCGACGCATCGGTGTTGATCTCCTTGATGCGCGCCTCGCGCTCGTCCTCGACGTAGCGTTGCCGCAACTTCTGCAGGATTCCGTCGCGCACCTCGTCGAACGTGAGCTGGCGCGGCGGCCGCCGCTCGTCGAGCCGCACGACATGGTACGCGGAGGGCGCCTTGATCGGCTGCGAGATCTCGCCGACGTGCGTCAGCGCGAACACGCCGTCCGCGTATGCCTTCGCGAGACGCCCGCGCGGGACGAATGGAAGCGCCCCGCCCTTGTCGCGCGTCGTCGGATCGTCTGAATACTCGCGTGCGACCTTCGCGAAGTCCTCGCCGGCGACGATGCGCCGGCGCGCTTCCTTCGCACGCGCGAGTGCCGCTTCGTCGCCGCGATCCTTGATCTCGATCGCGATGTCCGAGAGGCGCACTTCCTCCGGCGCCTTGTACTTGTCGTGGTCGAGATCGTAGATCTCGCGCGCCTTCGCCTCGAACGCTGCCTTCTTTCCGTCGAAGTCACGCGACGCCTGCGAGTCGATGCGCGCGAGCTCGCCGGCCGCGAGCGAGCGCTCCTCCTGCGTTCCGAAGCCCTTCGGACCGACGTTGACGGGAGGCGTGCCGTGCAGACGCGCCTGCGCCGCGAGCGTCTTCGTGATCATGAGGTTGTTGAGCACGCCCTGAACGCGCTTCGGGCTCGTCGCGAATTCGAAGCGCACCTTCTCGGGAACTTGCGTGAGCGCGGCGTCGAAATCCGCTTTCGTGAGCTGCATCCAGCGGCTCTTCGCGAGCACGTCGGACGGCAGGTCGGCCGCGAATGCCGGAGCGGCGAGCGCAACGGCGACGAGAACAAGGGCGACGGAACGGCAACGCATGCAATCGGGCTTTCGCGAAAACCGCACATTATGCATTGCGCGCGGTCGGCAGCGACTTCGATGCTTGACGCTCGCGCGAACGACAAGCGACCGCCACAAACGACGATGGCTCCCGAAGGAGCCATCGTCACCCGCCTTGCGCCGCCGGGTGCGGCGGCATTGATTCGCCTACAGGCCGTTCGGCTTCTGCAGCTCCACGAAGATGTTGCACGTGGAGCCCGTGCAGGACGGGGCGCCGAGCGCGTTGACGTTCTTCACGTTGAAGTAGTACGTCGTCGACGGCTGCAGGATCGCGTAGACGCGCGACGTTCCTCCGACGGCGTAGACGACCGACGGCGTCTGCTGGCCGGCGTTCAGCGTCGCGTATCTGCCGAGCGGATTCGGCGACGGGAAGTCGCACGCCGTCGTCGACAGCGCTGCGTCACGCGCGGTCGGCTGGTCGCCCCATTCGCCGGACGAAATCGACGCGAAGACGCCGGGCGCCGTGTTCGCAGGCGTCGTGAAGCGCGCGACGACGATCGCGTCGTTGCCGAAGGCGCTCGTCGTCAGCCGCGGTGCCGCGCTGCCCGGCGCACCCCAGTTGAGATCGAGGACAATCGTCTTCGAGTAGCCCGGGCAGGAGATCGGGGTGCCCGGAGGCGGTGAGCCGCCCGTGCCGCCCGTGCTCGTTCCAGCCTGCACGACGCTCTTCGAATCGGTTCCATTCGCGCCGTTGACCGTGTACGTGAACGTCAGCGACGTCGACCCCGCGTTCGCCGGGATCGCATCGGTCCAGGTGCTCGTCGACGTAGCCGTCACCGACTTTCCGCCGGTTACGGAGGGCGTCGCGCCGCAGTTCGCCGAGACGTTGACCGTGCCGCCGGAGGCGGGCAGTGACGTCGGGCTGACGCTGATCGAACACGTGCTGCCGCCGGTGCTCGGCGACGTGCAGTTGACGGTGATGTTGCCCGAGCCGTCCGCCGATGCGGTGAACGACGTGCTCGTGCACGTGAGCGTCGCCGCGTGCACGGGCATCGGGCCGACGATGAATCCGCCGGAAGCGACCGCGGCGGCGAGCACGCGGCTGATGTTGCGTTGGATATCCATGTTTACCTCGAAAAGCGGCGGCGGTTGCCGCCATTGCGCCGAGTCTCTTCAGCAACCCTTGCGCCAATTATCGACTGCCGTTTATGACGCTGACATCCCCTTCGGGCGGCATCCGTCACACGGGCGATTGCCGCGGACAAACGGTTCCGTTCGCGTTGTTGCGCGGCCCGCAAAGCGCCGCGTTGCCGCACGAGGCGGACGAAAAAAGAGGCGGGACTCGTTCAGGGTCCCGCCTCTGGTCATCTACTGCTCAACTGCGTCACTGCCTGATGCCCGGAACGCAGTGTTACTTGGTGCGCATCGACTTCTTCGTAGCGCCGCCTTCGACCGGCGTCACGGCTTCGATCAACCGCGTACCCTTCTGCGCGAAGTTGCCGCCGTAGTCGGACAACGTCGCCTGGCCGTTGACGATCAGCACACCGTTCGTGAACGACTGGACCGCGAAGCCGACCACCGGCAGACCGACGTACGTCGCCGGGCCTTCGGTGAAGAACGCGAAGATGTCGGTGATGAACGTGTCGGTGCTCGGCAGCGTGTGAATCGCCGTCCCCGTGATCTGGGAGAACCCGACGTCGAGCCATCCGTGCTCGAAACCGCTCGGCACCGGGATGTTCGCGCTGTTCTTCGAGCCGAGCACGTTCGAGTTGTTGAACGTGATGACGTTCGCTTCCCAGCAGATCGCGTTCGTGACTGTCGGCGGCGGCGGCGAGAAGTCGAGCGGCGTCGAGGACGTGTTCTCTTCGCGGTCGTAGATCGCGAGATCGACGTCGTCGCACGCGCCGTCCGTCTTGTTGAAGTTGCGCTGGAACAGCGACGGCGGCGTGCCGGTGCCGTTCAGCACGTAGTAGCGCTTCGTCGGCATCGTCACGACCCAGTCGGTGCCCGACGCCGTCGCCGCATCCAGAACGTATTCGTTCATGATGTGGTCGTGCATCAGCACGGCGCTGACCGGATCGGCCGTACCCGCGTTCCAGAACGACGTGTAGACGAAGCCGTTCGCGAACACGACGCTTTGCGCGGGGCTGGCGTTGGTCAGGTCCGGCTTGATCGTGCCCGAGTTGTTGTAGTTGGCGACGTCGGAGAAATTGTCGAGTGCGACAGCGTCTTCCGTGTAGTCGGAGCCCGACTGCACGTTGATGAGCGTCATGCCGCCGAACAGGCCGCCGGTGGGCGGCTGCACTTCGCTCGCGGCAAGCGCGTCGGTTTCCTTCGCGCAACCCGGCGGAACGCCGTTCACGTGCGTGACGTTCGCGGCCGTATCGGAATCATCGAGGTACGTGCCCATCTCGATGATTTCGGCGTAGCCTTCCTGCGTACGGTCGAGCGACGAATCCGCGCCGTCAGCCGTGTACGAGAAGTTCACGAAGGCCTTGCCGCCGGCGGGAATCGCCGGGATCGTGCACGACACGTCGTTGGTCACGAGACCCGCGCCGGTGCCCATCGGCACGAT
>Ga0070679_100005526_pt1 | contig 11710 bp, 6 predicted proteins | sample KBSC63BmetaG_FD_65652 | JGI IMG/M metagenome (GOLD analysis project Ga0070679, IMG submission 65652) | Corn rhizosphere microbial communities from Kellogg Biological Station, Michigan, USA - KBS C6-3B metaG | ecosystem: Host-associated > Plants > Roots > Rhizosphere | place: USA: Michigan... | reverse complement strand
GCGACCAGCAGGCGGAGGACGCGCTTCTCCTGTGGACTCAGTGGCTCGAACAAGCCAGCTTCACCTGTTCGTTCTGTGGGCGAGCTGGTGAGTGTGGCCTGCTCGCTGGCGAAAGCATGCAGAAGCTCGCGGGCATAAGTGGCCACCTGCGCGCTGTGGATGGTCGGCAGCAGCGCGCGCAAGACTTCGGCCAGCGCGGAACCTTCGTCGAGGAAGAGGCGCTGGTAGCCTTCCGGTCGGGCCAGGGTCAACGCCTGGAGCAGCTTTTGTTGCGCCTGGAATGCTTCGCGCTGTTTGTGATAAACCAGCGTTTGGAGCGCGAGTATCTCCAGTAGAAGTCGCGCAAAGCCGTGTTCCTCAACCTTAGTCTGCCAGTCGCGCAAGAGCGTGAGTGCTTCGTCGGGATTGTTCTGCTCAAGCAGGAGGCGCGCGTTGAGCAGGGCTAGCTCAGCTTGATGGGCAAAGTTGTCAGGTGTGCTATAACTGGCGCAGGTAGTAATGTGCTGTTCGGCGGCAACCACATCTCCAGTGGCCAGAGCGATACGGGCATAACATGCGTGAACCTCGCGTAAGTAATAGGGCCAGCGTTGGATTTGCGCGGCAAGGGCGGTCAAATCTTGCTCCGCCTGGGTGCTGTCGCCTTGCGCATGTCGCATCAAGGCCAGCGCCAATGTGGCCTTAATTAGCACATCGTTATCAGAGAGATGTCTGGCCACGTCGAGTCCCTGACTGGCTCCCTCGTGGGTGGTTTCCATCCGGTTCCATTCATAGGCCAGCCGTGCCAGGGCTGTGCAGACTGCACCCGCGTCGGAATAGTCCTGTTGGGCCTCTGCTTCCTGCAAGATTTGCTGATAAATTTGCGCGGCCAGACGCAATTCTCCCCGCTGCAGGTGGATTTCACAGAGCATGAATTGCGCGGCCCGCGCGGCGTATGCATTGCCGATCGTGCGATTGGCCAGTTGGGCCTCGGTGAACATCTGCTGGGCCTCGTCAAGCCGACCCGCAAAGAGTTCCGCGGTTCCCAGGTGGATCAGGCACGTGCCACGCCACATTAGCTCATCTGGCGGCAGAAGCTCCAGGGCCTGTCTGGCGTAAGCAAAAGCCTGGGGAAAGTTCCCCTGCCACCAGTGGACTGAAGAGCGGAGGGCCGCAACCATGCCCAGGCCTGCTCTGCTGTCCTCAGCTTGCCAGATACGTTCCGCGATCCGCACTGGACGCTCGACCTGTGCGACGGTTTCGGGAGCGCGCCGATCAAAGAGGTAGAGCAGCCCGCTGCCATAAATCAAGCAGAGTGCGGGATGGGCCTCAAGCTGTTTCTCTGGCAATTGTTGGGCAAATTGCAGGAGCGTATAATACTCGTTCTGAAAAACGAGAGGGTTAGAGATATGTTCCATGAGATCGGCAGCGCGCGCGAAATCGCGGGCGTGGAGCGCGGCCTCAATGGCGTCAAGCGGCTGGGCGTGTTGCTCATACCAGGAGCTGGCTTGTAGATAGAGTTCGTGCCAGCGTTCCTCGCCCAGGCGGCGACGAGCCTCGTGTTGCATAGCTTCAGCGAACAACGTCTGATAGCGATACCACTCTCCAGCAGCATCGAGTGGATAGAGGAAGAGATTGGCCTGATCGAGCTGTGCCAACATTTGCGCGCTATCTCGACGGCCTGTGAGCGCATAGCAAAGTGATCCGTTCAGACGAGAGAGCAGGCTGGTTTGCAAGAGAAACTGTTGTGCCTCCTCAGATTGGGCGTTGAGGACGTCAGCTACCAGATACTCAAGGATATGCTGCTGACCACCGGAAAAGCTTGTCAGTGCCTGCTCGATTTCGTGCTGATCCCGGCGTCCCTGCAAGGCCAGTGTCAGCAGGCGCAGGCCGGCAGCCCAGCCCTCCACGCGCTCGTGCAGTTTCTGGAGCGTGGCGGGCGTAATGGAGAACGGGAGAGCCTGTTGTAAGAACTCGCGCGTCTCTTCCAGTGAAAAGCGCAGGTCGGCGGCGCGCAATTCGCAGAGATCGTGATGGGCACGCCAGCGCGCCAGTGGCAATGGCGGATCGCCGCGTGTAATCAGGATTACGCGCAACGTTTCTGGCAGATGATCGAGCAGAAAGGTCAGCGATTCATGGACGCGCGGCGAAGTGATGGTGTGATAATCCTCCAGTACCAGAATACCCTGGTCTGGTGATTGGGCCAGCTCGTTTAAGAAGACGGTCAGCAGACTCTCGAACGAGGATTGTTGCTGACGGCGCAACATCGCCAGCACCTGTTCGCCAAGCGTGGGTTGGATTGCCTGGCAGGCGGTCAGTACGTAGCGCCAGAAGCGCACCGGATCATTCTCGCCCGCTTCCAATGTTACCCAGGCGACCGGAGGCAGCACACCCTCGCCCGCCCGTGCCACGAGCAGCAGATGCGCTTTGCCAGTGCGTGCCAGAGGTGGTTGTTCCGCGTTCTCCGTGCGCGCCGCCAGCCAGGCCCGTACCAGCGTGGTTTTGCCAGAGCCAGCGGGTGCGGAGAGCAGCAGTACACGTTGCTCCAGACCCATATCCAGGCGGGTAAATAATGCCTCGCGTTCCACGAGAGGGCCGCGCAGGCGTGGCAGCATCAACTTCGTCCTCAGAATATCCATCGTATCCTCGGCAGGTGCGCGTCCGAGCTGTGTTCTGCTCACCTTGTTCATCAAACCAGATCCTCTCTGCCAGCCAGAGTGTTTTACCAAAATACATCATACTATACGGGCACTTTGCCGAAAAGTTGCAGTTTTTCCTTGCTATCATGGCAATTATCGCCAAATTTTCACCATATTCTTGCGTGAACTGTGAGGATACTAAATGTTCTGGTTATTCTTGGCAACTGGCTGGCAAATTTTATGAGGCAACGGCTGAGGATAGCGAAAAGATGGCTTCCTGACGAGAAACTCCTTGCGCGGTTAGCCTTTGTAGCCGAGAGAGCGGGCTTTTTCGAAGGCGGCGATGGCCTCGCGCGAGCGGGCGAGATTTTCGAGAATCACGCCTTTTGTGTAATAAGCGATGGCAAGGTTGGGGTCGAGCTGGATGGCATAATCACAGGCGGCCAGGGCTTCGGGAAAGCGCTTCAGTTCGCACAACACCTGGGCACGCCCGCTATAGACCAGCACATCGTTGGGATTGAGCAACAGGGCACGATTATAGGCATTGAGCGCCTCTTTATATTGTTTCGTAGCATAAAGCTCCAGGCCTTTTTCTAACAGACGCGAACTGGCAATGGGGTGAGCCTGCGCAGCCGGGCTGCTCGTGGGCAGGTAGTCCATCACGTGTGAAATCGGCTTCTCGACGGCAGTTGGACGCGGCTCAACGATATGAGATGTGCTGCTCGCTTTTGTACGCTGTGGATTGGTGTGAGCATAGATGAGTGCCTGCGCGAAATCCTGCACGCTGGGAAAACGCGCGTGGGGATCTTTGGCCAGCGCTTTGAGGATCACGGCCTCGACATTGGTTGGTATGTCGAGATGACGCTGACGCAAGGGCGTTGGTTGAGTCCGACAGTGTTGGGCCAGCAACTCCGCCATTGTTCCCAGAAAAGGCGGTCTGCCGCAGAGCCATTCATAGGTCATGATGGCCAGCGCGTACTGATCGCTGGCCGGGCGCGGCTTGCCCTCAATCTGTTCCGGGGCCATATAGGTCAGGGTACCAGCCATGCCCTGGCCAGGCAGCGATTGCTCAGAATGCGCCATTGTCGCGATACCGAAATCGCTGAGCATCAGATTATTGTGGGCATCAAGCAGAATATTTTCTGGTTTAACATCGCGATGGATCAAACGAGAGTCGTGCGCGTATTGCAGCGCCGATGCGATCTGCCGCGCATAGTGGACCACCTGAGCCAGTGGCACGCGCGTTCCCTGTGGATGCTGCTGACGCAGGGGACCATTGGGCGCGTACGCCATCGCGAGGAATGGCGTGAGGTCGCGTTCAGTCACGCCGAAATCAAGGAGAGAGACGATGTGGGGATGCTTCAGGCGCACCAGGCGTGCTTCGCGCAAGAAATCAGCGATAGTGCGAGGAGTCAACTGAAATTTGAGTATTTTAAGCGCAACCTGCTCGTGATCGTAGATATGTTCGGCGGCATAGACCTCACCAAACGCCCCTTCACCTAGCAGGTTAATTAAACGGTAATCGTCAAATCGCTCCCCCTCGCGATGCAGCACGGCGGCAAGCGACCCCCTCTCAGCAATTTCCTGTCTTTTCTATTGTAGGGAAATCTGCTTGCTTGTCAAGTGACATGGCCTTATTCTCTCGCTTGCCTGGCCGCGCCGCGTCAGACTGGCGCTTTAGACTCATTCACCCCCTTGATTTTCATCGAGTTTCCGGGTATACTTCTCGTAATCGCTGCCGGAACCGCTTTCGGAACCGCTTCCGGCAGCGAGAAAAGGTCCCGAAGGAGTATTTGTATGGCAGGTAAGCCGACAATCGATGATATTGCACGTCTCGCAGGTGTCTCGAAGACGACCGTTTCTCGTATCCTGAATCACAAGCCCGATGTCGACCCGGCCACGCGGAAGCGCGTCTTGCAAATTGTGGAAGAGCAGGGCTATGTGCCAAGTATTACGGCTTCGGGGCTGGCTGGCGGTCGCAGTCTTTTGCTTGGCGTGCTGGTTCCTTCATTTACGTGGCCGAATATCCCCGATTTGATGCGCGGTATTGCTGGAGTCGTCGAACAGACTCCTTATGAAATGGTGCTCTATAGCATTAATGAAGCCAACACCGAGCAGAACCGTAGCGCGGTCATTAATCGCATCTTCGCAACTCAATTGACGGCAGGACTGCTAGCGGTTTTTCCTGGCCGCGAGGCTTCTGAACCGATTACAAAGCTCTACAACAAAGGCTTTCCTGTCGTCGTGATTGATGACCAGGTGGTGCAGACGACACCCTGGGTTGGAGCGGATAACACCGCGGGCGCGTATCTGGCGGTGCGCCATTTGATCAACCTGGGGCATCGGCGGATCGCGCACATCCAGGGACCGGAGGAGTATCTGGTTTCTCAGGATCGTTATCACGGCTATCTCCAGGCTCTGACAGGGGCAGGGATTACTCCCGATCCCGCGCTGGTCCTGCGTGGTGATTTTTTGCCGCCTAGCGGACGCGAGTGTGCCAATATACTCTTTGAGATGCCCCCGGAACAGCGACCCACCGCGATTTTCGCCGCGACCGACCAGATGGCCTATGGTGTTCTAACCGCTGCCGAAGCTCATAATTTGCACGTTCCGCAAGATATCGCGGTGGTGGGTTTTGACGATGACGAACCCTCCGCTCATATCCATCCTCCGCTCACAACGGTGCGGCAACCCTCCTTTGAGATGGGCCAGTGTGGCATGGAACTGTTGCTTTCCCTGGTGAAAGCAGCTCGCGACCGTGAACTTGATGAGCCAGGCGTAACGCAGATACAATCTCCGCCTGTGCGTATTCTCCTGCCGACAAGCCTGACCGTCCGCGTTTCCTGTGGCTCCAACTCTTCAATCCCGCTTTCTTCGAGCGAGTAAGCCAACATTAACTTTACATAACGTTCTCTGGGCAGAACCGATGAATCGATCTTTGTGTATCAAGACACAGCATTGTAATCGGTGTTTGTGTCGGGTAATCGACGACCGTTTTGGATTGTTTTCATATGTGATCGGCTGAGTCCGATCCATCAAGAAGAAGGAGATTTTTGATGGTTTCCAGGCACTTTTCAGCAAGGAAAACAAGGTCGGGGACAGTGCTCCTGTCGTTATTTTTACTCCTCGCGATCGTTCTGGCTGGCTGTGGCAACGGGGGCAGCGCAAGCGTGCACCATAAGAACTCGCTGACCCTGGTAGCGAACGAGGGAGGCGACCTGGTACGGAACTTCAATCCCTTTTCGGGGAATGTGATTACCGGAACGCCGGGCCTGATCTACGAAACGTTGCTCTTTTTCAATCGCGTCGATGGCTCAGTCCATCCCTGGTTAGCGCAGAGCTATGATTTCCCGGCAGATGCCAGACAGATTACGTTCCATCTGCGCCAGGATGTCAACTGGTCGGATGGAAAACCTTTCACCAGCACTGACGTGGTGTTCACCTTAAACTTGCTTATCAAGTATCCTGATCTGGACCTGAACGGCATCACGCCTTTCATCAAGAGCGTCAGCGCGCCAGATAAGTATGCCGTTGTGGTGACGCTGACGCAGGCTTTCTCACCTATCCTCTGGTATCTTGGTGGGCAGACATGGATCGTATCTCAGCATGAGTGGTCAACAGTGCAAGGCGATCCGGGTTCGTTCGCTGATCCCAACCCGATCGGAACCGGGCCGTATACAGTGAGCGCGTTCACTCCCCAATTGCTGACTTTGACGAAAAACTCGCATTTCTGGCAGCCCGGCAAACCCCTGGTTGACAAGGTGCTTTTCCCGGCTTTTAGTTCCAATACCAGCTCTGACCTGGTTCTCAATACCAATGGGATCGACTGGAACAGCCAGTACACGCCAGATATCAAGAAGACCTATGTCGCGAGCGATCCCCAGCATCATTTCTACTGGTTCCCGCCAAGCGATGTAGTCTTTCTGTATCTCAATCTGGGCAAGTATCCATTCAACCTGCTACCAGTACGCCAGGCCATGAGCGATGCCATCAATCGCGATCGGATCTATAAGGTTTCTGAGAGCGGCTATGAGCCAGTGACCAGCCCGACCGGCCTGGTTTTGCCCGCTTCTCAGGCGTATATGGACCCGCAGTATACTAATCTGAAATTCACGGTCGATACGACGCAGGCGGGTGCCTTGCTGCAAGGGGCTGGCTTTACCAAAGGGTCGGATGGCGTGTATGCCGATCAGCAGGGCAGGAAACTTTCTTTCGAGTTGAACGTACCGGATGGCTATACCGACTGGATCACGACCTGCCAGTTTATTGCCAGCGATTTGAAGGCCATCGGCATGAATGTGACGGTCAACACCGTGGCATACGATACCTTCTACAACGATATGCAGGTAGGGACATTTGATACCACGCTCTGGGGAACCAATCCCGGCCCTTCGCCCTACTACATCTACGATTCGTTGTTGCGCAGCACCGATAGCGCTCCGCTTGGGCAGCAGGCCAGCTCGAATTTTGAGCGTTGGAACGATTCTGCCACCGACAGGTTGCTCAACGAGTTCGCGGGCAGCAACGATCCCGCTGTCCAGAAGCAGGCGATCTACGGCCTTGAGAATATCATGGTTACACAGTTGCCGAGCATTCCGCTGGTGAACGAGCCGTACTGGTACGAATATAATACGTTGGCCTGGAAAGGTTGGCCGAGCGCGCAAAATCCCTACGCGGAGCCATCGCCCTATGCCTATCCCGACAACGAGCAGGTAATCCTGCATCTCCAGCCAAGCTAAATACTGGCATCCATGGTGTGGCCTGCCAGGCATAATCTGGCAGGCCACACCATCAGGCAAGATTTTCACAAAGGGGGTTGGAGATGCGCCATCTCACCCGTCGCGTTGGTTTCTATCTCATCGCTATCTGGGCGTCGATCACTCTGAATTTCCTGATCCCGCGTCTGGCCCCAGGGGACCCCGTGCAGGCGTTGATTGCCCGCATGCATGGGAGAATTTCCCCTCAGGCCGCACACGCGCTGGAGATTGCGTTTGGGATCAGCCACGAGCCTCTCTGGACACAGTATGTGCAATATCTGAATAACCTGTTGCATGGAAATCTGGGGATCTCAATCTATGCGTTTCCTATGCCAGTTTCCCAGGTCATTGCTCAGGATATTTCCTGGACCCTGGTGCTGGTGGGCGTCTCGCTGGTCCTGAGTTTTGTCATTGGCACGTTCCTGGGCGTCGTGATCGCCTGGAAACGCGGTTCGTCCTTTGACGCGATTTTTCCGCCGCTTTTTACCTTCCTATCCGCCATTCCCTATTTCTGGCTGGCCTTGATTATGCTCTATTTCCTGGGCTATCAGTTGCGATGGTTTCCGCTGAACGGCGGGTACGACGTAACCAGCACCACACCTGGCTGGACCCCCGATTTTCTCATGGACGCGATTTACCACGCGGTTCTACCCGCGCTCACTATCGTCATTAGTTCGGTGGCAGGCTGGTTGCTGGGAATGCGCAACACCATGATTACCACGCTTTCAGAGGATTACGTACTGATGGCCCAGGCTAAAGGACTCTCTGAGCGGCGTGTGATGTTTACGTACGCGGCGCGCAACGCTATTCTCCCAAACATCACGGGTTTCGCGCTCTCTCTGGGCTTTGTGGTGAGTGGCTCGCTCCTGACGGAGATTGTGTTCTCGTACCCTGGCATCGGGTATACGCTTTTGCAAGCAGTGGAGAACCAGGATTACGCCTTGATCGAAGGGATCTTTCTGGTTATCACGCTGGCGGTGCTGGTCGCAAATTTCCTGGCCGACATTCTCTATGTGTTTCTCGATCCGCGAGTGCGCAGGTAAAGGAGTTTCTCAGCATGAGTGAGACTAAACGCTTTTCCATCTCTCCTCTGAGCGGATTTCTGCGCGCGCTCTGGCGGTTGTTTACCAAGAACCGCAAAGTCGCGGTCGGTCTGTTCATCCTGCTGTTTTTTGTGGCGATGGCTCTGCTTGGCCCGTTGTTGGTGCGTGTCGACCCGAACGCGGCCAGCAACGATCTGCTGCAAGGGCCATCAGTATCCCACTGGTTGGGAACGACCAATATTGGGCAGGACGTTTTTGCCCAGGTCATGATTGGCGCGCAGCTTTCGCTGGCGATGGGTTTTATCACCGGGACGATTACCACGCTGATTTCAGTGGTCATCGGCCTGATATCGGGATACTTTGGTGGGGTGATTGACGATGCGCTTTCGCTCTTTTCCAATGTATTTCTTGTGCTTCCGACGCTGCCGCTGGCGATTGTGCTGGCTGCTTTTCTGCCTCATACCGGAGCCTTGAGCATCGGGTTTGTGATCGTCGTAACCGGCTGGTCCTGGGGGGCGCGTGTTCTGCGCGCGCAAACGCTGTCCATGCGCAACCGCGATTTTATCGAGGCGGCGAAGTCCACCGGTGAAAGCTGGTGGCGTATCATTTTCTTCGAGATCTTTCCCAATGAGAGTGCCATCGTCGCTGCTGAATTGCTGGGGACGATTATCTATGCCATTCTGGCCGAGGCCGGCCTGGAATTTCTAGGTCTGGGTAATATCTCTAATGTGAGCTGGGGAACGATGTTCTACTGGGCTTTGAATAACGAGGCGTTACTCCTGGGGGCCTGGTGGTGGATTGTGCCACCTGGTCTCTGTATCGCCTTGCTGGGAGCTGGACTGGCTTTTATCAACTTTGGGATAGATGAGATCGCTGACCCACGTTTGCGTTCCGAGCCAAAGATCAAACTGCCTGGAAGCAAGAAGAAGTCAGAGCAGCCAGGAGAGAAAATGACTATTAATCAGGTGAGCAAGGTCGCGACTTCGTAACAATTGCCTTATCCTTGCGGCTGAGGCTGTGTTGACGAGCCGTGTTTGCGCAACGCTCACCTTTGCAAGAAATTGTCAGATTTCACAGGCATAGCGTGCGGAATGCTGACTTTTCCCAAAATCGTTGACGTCTATTGAGAGGTTTACTATGGCGAAATTTCCCGACGGGTTCCTGTGGGGTTCAGGAACATATGCATACCAGGTTGAGGGTGCAGCATTTGAGGATGGCAAGGGGGCATCAATCTGGGATCGTTTTTGCGAGCAACCAGGAAGAATCCTGCATGGCGATACCGGCCTGGTGGCTTGCGATCACTACCATCGCTATCGTGAAGATATTAGCTTGATGAAGGAACTGGGCCTGCAATCATATGTGTTTTCAATCGCCTGGCCGCGCGTTATTCCGCAGGGCAGAGGTGGAGTCAACGCAAAGGGGCTGGATTTTTATGAGCGATTAATCGATGGCTTGTTGGAGGCTGGAATAGAGCCTTTCGTGACACTTTACCACTGGGATTTGCCCCAGGCTCTGGAAGATCAGTTAGGCGGCTGGCTCAATCGCGAGACAGCCTATGCCTTTGCCGAGTACGTGGATGTGGTAACGAAGCGCCTGGGCGATCGTGTTCGTCGTTGGTTGACTTTGAACGAGCCAGCCGTGACATCCTTCGATGCCTATGAATCGGGCGAGCACGCGCCTGGCCATCGCAATGTGCGTGAAGCCTGGCGCACGACGCATCATTTCCTGCTGGCTCATGGCCTGGCTGTGCCGGTTATTCGCGCCAACGGCCATGCTGAGACTAAAGTTGGGATTACGCTGAATTTTACCGCGATCCACCCCACGAGCGACGCAGAGGCTGATCGTGCTGCTGCGCGCTTCCTGGATGGCAAATATCATCGCTGGTTCCTCGATCCCATCTTCCGGGGCAGCTATCCCGCCGATGTCGTCGAGCGCCTGGGCGATCTGATGCCCGATGTGCAGCCCGGCGATCTGGAGATCATCTCACACCCACTCGACTATCTTGGCGCGAACTACTACACCCGCAACGTGGTCGGAGCCAGCCCCGATGGTCCCGACTCCATCGAGAACTTTCCTTCGGTGCGCCAGGAACAATCGGAGTACACGACCATGAACTGGGAAATCTATCCCCAGGGCCTGTACGAACACCTGACACGCTTGCACCGCGAGTACCACATTCCCAATATCTATGTAATTGAGAATGGCGCGGCGCTTGATGACACAGTGACGCCCGAAGGCAAAGTTCACGATCCCCAACGTCAGCAGTATCTCCGTGCCCACTTCCTCCAGGCTCACAAGGCGCTGAGTGAAGGCGTGCCACTGTGCGGCTATAGCGTGTGGGCGCTCCTGGATAACTTCGAGTGGTCGCTTGGCTACAGCAAGCGCTTCGGCCTGACGTATGTCGATTACCAGACGCAGCAGCGCATCCTCAAGGATAGTGCGTACTGGTATAAAGATGTGATCGCCTCGAACGAGGTGAAATAGTTCGCAGAAAGCGAGTTACGACAAGAGGGGCGGCTGTGAGCTTTGTACAAAGCTCACAGCCGCCCCTCTGATATATATTCTCTTTGATTAATCAGCCGCCTGGCGTGCGCTCAGTTCGGTGGGGGTCTCCTCGATAGGTGGGAGATTGTTGCCTGATGAGGCGTGGCGATTCTGGCGTACGACAGAACAGCCAACGGCAAGTAGGCAGATGACTGCTGAGGCGATGAAGGCGCGACTCATGGCTCCGGTGAATGCGTTGGCGACGTTGAGCGAGAGGTGGCCAACCGTTCCCAGAAAAACCTCGTTGACCAGGGCGGGCGGCATGGAGGCGGCGGCGACAGCCAGGCTGAACGCAAAGCTACAGAGCATGCCGACGTTACGCATGGTGTTGAGCGTCGCCGAGGCTACACCCAGTCGATTGCGCGGCGCGGCTCCCATCGTCGAACTGGTGTTGGGCGACCAGAAGATGGCGCTGCCCAGTCCCATCAAGCTCAGCGCGCCTGCGAGCAGCAGGTAGGGAGTGTTCGGGGCGAGGAAAACGAGCAACACGAGCGACGCCACCTGTAAGAGCAGCCCAACGGTCGCGGGCGTGGCTCCGCTAAAGCGGTCGCGATCAGCCCAGTAGCCGCCGAGCGGGCCGACCGCCGAGGTCAGGACAGGCAGCGGCAGAATCAACAGGGCAGCAGTGAGCGGATCGTGGCTCTGGACGCCTTGCAGGTAGAAAATGATAAGAAAGTTGACCGCGAACACTGCTATTTTTTGTAGTGTTGCGGCGACCACCGAGAATGTATAGTGGTGACTAGAGAAGAGG
>Ga0070679_100005525_pt1 | contig 11710 bp, 9 predicted proteins | sample KBSC63BmetaG_FD_65652 | JGI IMG/M metagenome (GOLD analysis project Ga0070679, IMG submission 65652) | Corn rhizosphere microbial communities from Kellogg Biological Station, Michigan, USA - KBS C6-3B metaG | ecosystem: Host-associated > Plants > Roots > Rhizosphere | place: USA: Michigan... | reverse complement strand
ATAGGTAGAGGCATTGCGCATTTCCGTGGTCAGGATATCCTGGGCAAGGTACGGAGGCTCCAGCTTATACCAGACATAATCAGCAGGCAATGCTACCAGGCGTAGCAAGGTGAGCGATGCGCTATTTGCTCGTGCCAGACGGACTGCCACGGGAAGCGCGAGTTCCGCTCGTCTTGATCCATCCAGCAAAACAAGTATATGTTGAAACATGATGATGGTTTCTCCTCTCTCGGCTCACAGTTTGTCGGGCATCATTAAACTCGCGCATGGCATATCTGACCTTCTTGTCCACAAGCATACTTGCGCCTTGTCACAAAAAAATCACTGCAAAGATGGCTACCTCTCACAAACCAGTCACAAATAGGAAGAGGGAAGGAAGAGTCATCCCCCCATTCCTCTGCTTCCAGGGTTTTACGATGTCGCCTCTTTTTCGTGTTCGTCTTGCAGCCTCTCAAGAGACGCTGCTTGAGAGGCCAACGTTTTGACCGAGCGATAATATCCCTCAATGCGTCCTTTCTCTAGTAGCCAGAGCGCCAGAAAGAGCCAGCAAATGGCGTTGGAAACCGTGAGATACTCTTGATTATTGTAGAGGCAGGCGGCTGCTCTACTCATGCGTTGAGAGAGATCTGCGTCGGTGAGGAGCCTGTACAGGTGGTGCACAACATGTAGATGATCACCGACATCGACAAGAAAACCATCCAGGCCATCCTCTATTTGGAGTGGAATGCCTCCAGTTCGATAGGCGACCACAGGTTTCCCTTTCATCAACGCTTCCGTGACTTTTACCTCAAAGCCTTCCCTGATGGACAGTTGCAAGGCAACCGAACATTTTCTCAGCAGGGTATTGAGCAATTCATCGCGATGGGGAAGGCGACCGACTTTCACATCGTGCGCCAGATGGGCATACTTCTTCGATTGTAAGATCCCCATGATGCTCCGATAGACGGTTGGAGCATCTGGATCATCAACCGCCGCATTGCCAGCCAGCACTAATTGGGGATAGATCATGTTCCCGTCCTGAAGCATTTCTCGTAAGAGACGATAGGCTTCAATGACATCGGGAAACCCTTTCGCAGGATCAAAGCGGGCAATTTGCGCAATGTAGGGTCGGTACAGATCCAGAGGGAGCTGCTTCTCATCAAAGAGGCACTGGTTGAAAAGATGGAGATTGTGGGTCATGGTTTCTTCTGCGAGAGGCCGGTTGAGTCCATCAAACGGATCGGTCGTTGCGGGCATCAAAACTACCTTCTCCGCTGGAACATTCTGAGGCACAAAGGCTTTCACCGGATGGCTGACGAAACAATCAGCTTCTTGTATGCGTTTCCAGAGAAATTCCCAGGTTTTTTGTTGAGGGGTCCCTGGTTGATTAACGAGGCTGGAGACGATGTGAATATGTGAGCGATAGATGATTTTCACCTGAGGGTTGGCTTTTTTGATAAATGGGATGAGGCCGGAAGGTTGTGGATCATCGATCACAATCACGTTGGCCTGTTGAAAGACTGGCGCGAAGCGTTGCACATTCTGGAGAATCCAGGAGCGATAAATGCGCTGGTCTTTCTCCGTCAGAAGAACCTGCGGACCAGCGACAGCTTGCAGAATATTGTGAAATTTTTCTTTGGTCACGACAAAGGCCGCTGGTCTGGGAAGCATCACATACCAGTGCGCGTCAACGGCCAACAAGCGAAACAAGCGTATCAGGGCATGGCGCATGAGCGCTACTCCCCCGCCCTGAATAGTCGAATTAAAAAACACCAGCTTCTTGCCGGTCAAGCGTTTGGCGAACGTCATGAGCCGAGAGAAATCTTCACTACTGGTCACACTGCGATAGTCGGCAAGCGTTGCAATGGGCGCGGTCTCGACTTCGTTGTGAATTGTCAGCCTTGGGGTTCCAATTCTTTCGTTCATGGGAAGCCTCCAATATGGTCTGCCTCAGCTCAGCCTTTATGCAGGATCGATATGTTCCTTCATGCCACCGTTCAGGCTATCTGGAGCAAATCACATGGCGCGAAGAGTCTTCTACGTTTCTGTGAAATACAATACCTCCCCTTTTTGCCTGGATGCGATTGTCCCCTCCATTAGGAGGAAGATAGCCATACCAATTTCTGGCAGCCGGTCCATCTCTCACAATCGCCTTTGCGTTATCAGTATCATACACGTGTGAGCCAAATGGTTGTCCTGGGAGCATTGCAAGCAAACGCCAGAGCATCGGCGAATGTCACTGGTACTCAACCTGAACCCGGGAGGGGTGTGTCGATTCTGTGATCTGGTTTCGTTCGACTGTGAGCGGTCTGTGATAGCAGCGTGTTACACTCCAGTTCGTAGAAATTGGTTCATGCAACCTGCACAAACAGGGAGGCCATATGCCAGAGACAAACAGAAATGCACCAATAATGACCCGGCAGCTTGTTTCAGAACAAGCGCCAGATCTGCTTGCCCGGAAGAATCTCAGGTCTCCTCGCCACGGACTCGGATGGAGCCTGGTGAGGCACCACCCGCTTCCGATGGTCACGCTTCTCCTGCTGGTGCTGAGTCTGACGATGTGGTTGCTTGGTCAGGGAACGCTGGCAAACTGGATACTGTTCGCGATTATTCTGATTGGCGCGTTTCCCTTATTGTGGGACACGCTGCACCAACTTTGGCACAAAGAATTTGGAGTCGATGTGATCGCCATCCTGGCCATTGGTGGTTCTCTTGTGCTAAAGGAATATCTGGCAGGTGCGCTGATTGTTTTGATGCTCTCTGGCGGTGAGGCTCTGGAAGCCTATGCGCTCCGACGTGCGCGCGCATCGTTATCCGCGCTGGCTGAGCGCGCGCCACGGATCGCCCATCGCTGGTGTGGTGAGGAGCTGGTCAGTATTCCTGCAGAAGAGGTAGAAGTTGGCATGGAGGTCGTGGTGAAACCGGGCGAACTGGTTCCCGTTGATGGCGTTATCCTCTCCGGAATATCCAATCTGAGCGAGGCAGATCTGACCGGAGAACCCATGCCTGTGCGTAAATCTGCCGGAATGCCAATCCTCTCTGGCAGCATCAATCTAGACGGTGTCATCGAGGTTCGTGCCAGTAAACGGAGTGCAGAGAGCCAATATGCGCAGATTGTCCGCCTGGTCGAAGAAGCACAGACCCGTAAAGCCCCTATTCATCGTCTCGCTGATCGTTACAGCATTGTTTTGCTCGTGGTCGCAGTGACACTGGCCGGGTTGGCATGGCTGCTTTCGCACGATCCGATTTGGGCGTTGGCCGTGCTGGTCGTCGCGACCCCATGCCCGCTCATTTTAGCCACTCCCATTGCCATTATGTCAGGTATCGATCTTGCTGCGCGCCACGGCATCATTGTGAAGAGTGGTGCATCTATTGAACAATTAGGATCGATCGATGTCGCTGTCTTTGATAAGACCGGAACGTTGACGCTTGGGCAACCAAAAGTCACGGAAATGGTCCTGGCTGACCCGGCTCTGCCTGCCGAAGGCAAGGACACCTTGTTGCGTTTCGCGGCCTCTGTTGAACAACTCTCGACGCATATCCTGGCCCGCGCGGTCGTCGAAGCGGCACAGGCCCGTGCCTTCCCCCTCAGTTCTGCGGAGGACGTTGAGGAAATCTTTGGCAAAGGCGTCAGTGGGCGCGTCCCGGTTCTCGCGGAAGATCGACGCGGCACATGGTTGTCTTCCAGCAACTGGGTAGAGGTGGCAGTGGGGAATCGTACCTTTCTGCGCCATCTCGGCATCGTGATCCCCGAGTCGCTCTTGGCTGAACGAGCGCAACGGGTCGAGCACGGACAGATTTGTAGTTTTCTTGTGCTTGATCGGCAGGTTCAGGGCTTGCTGGTGCTGGAGGATGTTCCACGTCCAGAGTTGGCTGAGCTCGCTCCTCAACTCCACGCAGCCGGGGTCAAACAAACGATCCTGCTCACTGGCGATAACGAGACGGTGGCCCAGAAGATTGGTACACTGGCCCAGGTTGATCAGGTGATCGCGCGGTGCTTACCCGAGCAGAAAGTCCAGACGGTCCAGAAGCTGGTGCAGCAGGGCCATCACGTGCTGATGGTTGGAGATGGGATTAACGATGCCCCCGCACTCGCCACGGCAACCGTTGGCATGGCATTGGGGACGCAGGGCTTAACCGCTGCTGCCAGTGCTGCTGATACTGTTCTGCTTTCGACGGATATCCTGCGGGTACCGCGAGCCGTGCGTCTGGGTCAGCGCGTCATGCATGTTGCGGTGCAGGGGATCTGGGTTGGCATCGGTCTCTCAGGCATCGCAATGCTTTTTGCAGCATTTGGCTTTATTGACCCGGCAGCAGGTGCTTTGCTGCAAGAAGGCATTGATGTGCTGGTGATCCTGAATGCTTTACGCGTAAGCCGGATCACTTTTTGAGTGTGTGCGTGTTTTAGCCTGGCGACCTTACCCCTCATCGACTACCTCTTCATCGGAGGAGTGGCCGTGCTATGGAGCGTGATCCAGCGTTGGATCTGGCGCGCCCACGTCCTGGAGCGCCTTCTGCACCTCCCCCGGAATGATGAGGAGTGAAGCTTCAGGCATCGAAGCATGGTTTCCTGGGATTGTGAACTGGTTGAGAGAAGGACCAGCGCTGTTGTGACCCATTCGTGATGTATGTTCCCTATACTTCTCACAAAGAACGTCTATTCAGTTTCAGAGGAGAAAGGACAACACAGATGTTTCGGCACATTCTTGTCCCGCTTGATGGCTCTCCGCGAGCCGAGCAGGCTATTCCAATCGCAGTCCGTCTGGCGCGTGCCTCGCGAGGAATGATCACGCTCTTCCGGGCAGTTAATCCTGTTGCCGAGGTCAGCGCCTATGGGCTCGGGGGGATCTACGTCGCATCCTGTCGTATCGAGGATGAGCTTTCCAGGGCCAGATCGTATCTGGAGCAATGCAGCCGTGACTCCCTGCTTCTTGAGGCCCTCCGCGCTGGCATGTCTCTTCAGACACACGCAACTTTGGGCAATCCCGCCGAGCTTATTCTTGCGCAGACAGCCAATCCCGGGGAGCCTGCCATTGATGTCATTGTCATGTCCAGCCATGGGTACACGGGCATGAAGCGCTGGATGCTGGGGAGTGTCGCGGAAAAAGTCGCGCGCCACGCGCTCGTTCCCGTTTTGCTCGTACGCGAGGGAGGGCCGTTACGCGCCCATCTCCAGCCTGATGGAGAGAAGCGCATGCGTGTCCTGGTGCCGTTGGATGCCTCGCCTCGCTCACAAGATGCGCTTGCCCCCGCAGCTCTACTCATTGCAGCACTCTCATCATCCGGGCAGGGAGAACTGCACCTGGCGCAGATGATCGTTCCGCCGGAGCGGACCAATCTCCGAGAACGCGAAGAACTCTTCCAGGCTGCCAGCGCCAACTTAGCGGAGATCGGCAAGAGCATTCGCGAAGGCCTGGTGGCCCGTTTTGGTCCCGACCTTCATCCCAGGCTCTCCTGGTCTGTCTCGTTCACCGACGATATCGCGGAAGGCATTGTCCGCCTGGCAGAGGAGGGCGAAAAGCGTGCTGGGGAAGCGCTTCTTCCCCCATCGGATGTCATCGCGCTGACCACACATGGCTTTGGAGGAGGAGAGCGATGGCAAATTGGGAGTATCGCGGGGCGTATCCTCCACGCAACGCGTTTGCCGATGCTGCTGGTGCGCCCAGAAGATATGCTGAGAAAAACGCGTCAAGACCGCATGCAGCATGCGGGAGCGGAGAGGTAGAAGAGGAGAACCGTTATGGATACCACGTTGCTTCAAGCTGATCCGCGCACCATTCAGGACGAGGATTTTCCCGCCACGGGAACACCGGCAGAACAATGGCTCTTCCTGCTACACTACGCGTTGTTAGCCCCGTCAGAATACAATACCCAGCCCTGGCTGTTTCAGGTCCATGAGGAAAGCGTCGATCTCTACGCAGACGAGACTCGTCGCTTGCCGATCGTGGACCCGGATGATCGTGAACTCTTGATCAGTTGTGGAGCTGCCTGCTTCAACTTGCGTTTGGCCGCACGCCATTTTGGGTACCATACTCAGATGGAGGTCCAAATCGAGCGGGAGCGACAAGGTTGGCTCGTACGGCTCCATTTAGGAACAAAGCAGCCTGCAACGGAGGAGGAAGAACGACTTTTTGCCGCCATTCCTCTCCGGCAATCAAATCGTTCGCTCTATGAAGCGCGCAGCGTCCCGAAGGGGGTCATTGCACGACTTCAGGCCTGCGCTGGATACGAGGGGACCTGGTTACAGTTGATCGAAGACCCGCACACGCGGAAGCTCCTCTATGATCTGATTGTGGCAGGAGATCGGAGACAATGGGCGAACCAGCCGTTTCGCCACGAACTGGCACACTGGGTTCGTGCGCAACGAGCGGGGACGACCGATGGCCTTCCTGGAGAGGTTCGTGCCAAGGGCAGTGTTCAAGAGATTACCGGTCCCTTTGTCGTGCGGACATTTGATCTGTGGCGAGAAGAGGCCGCGAAGGACCTTCAGCTTGCATCTGGAGCCCCGGTCCTCGCCGTTCTGGGAACCTTCTCCGATGTTCCAGACGGTTGGTTTATGGCGGGCTTGGCGGTCGAGCGCCTCTTGCTCTCTGCCTGTGCCAGTGGTCTCCAAACGTCGTTTGTGAACCAGCCCATTGAAGTGCCTGCCCTGCGAAGCTGGCTTTGTCAGGCGATTGGGCGCAACGATTTTCCTCAACTGATCATCAGGATCGGGTATGGAAAGCCTGCGCCCATGACGCCACGCCGGAACGTTCAGGAGGTTTTGCTCACCTCACCGCCTGAGTGAGGAAAGATGGTGAACACATGGTGAGGGAAAAACGTCTGCTCTCCCTGATTCACGCTTGATGTCGCGTTTGTGCCACGCTCTATACTCTCCTTGAGAGTATGTGTTATGAGAGAACGGAGGATAACGAGAAGATGGAAGCGAATGAGGGAGAGTGGGGAGAGCGCGTTATCGTCGAGCGCGAGCATTTTCCTTGCTTGCTGACCAGTTTGCAGGCGCGAGGGTATCAGGTCGTCGGACCAACCGTGCGCGAACAGGCGATTGTCTATGATACGCTGAACAGCGTCGAGGATCTGCCCATTGGATATGCCGACGAGCAAGATGGTGGCTCTTATCGTCTGAAAAAACGTGAGGACGCCGCGCTGTTTGGCTACGCTGTTGGGCCGCACTCCTGGAAACAATTGCTCCATCCCCCGGTACTCCGTCTCTGGTCTGCCCAGCGCGACGGAAACCATGTGCAACTGGCGCCAGAGGAAGATCATCCTCCGAAATGGGCGTTCCTTGGTGTCCGTTCTTGCGAGCTTCATGCCATGGCCATTCAAGACCGCGTTTTTCTCCACACGGCTTTCATCGATCCTGTGTATCAGGCACGGCGCGCAGAAGTATGCATCATCGCGGTCAATTGCGGACAAGCTGGGGGAACCTGCTTTTGTGTTTCGATGCAGACCGGGCCACGAGCACACTCCGGATTTGACCTGGCGCTGACTGAAGTGGTAGAGCCATCACGGCATTTCTTTTTGGTGGAGCGTGGCTCACCGTTGGGCGCGGAGTTGCTTCAGGAGATCCCCCATCGTCCGGCGAGCGAAAAGGAGATCGCTCAGGCAGAGCAGGTGGTCGCTGAAACGGCGGCACATATGGGCCGAACCATGGATACCACTGAGATCAAAGATCTGCTCTATCGTCATGCCAGGCATCCGCGTTGGGATGACGTGGCCTCGCGCTGTCTGACCTGTGGAAACTGCACGATGGTTTGCCCCACCTGCTTTTGTACCACCGTCCACGACACCACGGACGTCACAGGCGAACACGCCGAACGCTGGCGGACCTGGGATTCCTGCTTCACGCTGGATTTCTCCTCGCTCGTTGGGGGAAGTGTGCGGACCTCTTCCCGCTCGCGCTATCGGCAGTGGATGACACATAAATTGGCGAGTTGGATCGATCAGTTTGGGACCTCTGGATGCGTCGGCTGTGGACGTTGCATTACCTGGTGTCCCGTCGGCATCGATATTACCGAAGAGGTCAGCGCCATACGCGCCAGTGAAACAGCGACCCAGGAGAGTGGAGGAGAGAGATGACGCAAACGCTGACCCCAATTCTGGCGGCCCATCCTTTCTTTCACGGCTTTGACGCACGCACCCTGGATCTCGTGGCTGGCTGCGCGAGGAACGTGCAGTTCGAGCGCGAACACTACCTTTTCCATGAGGGGGAAGCGGCGAATGCGTTCTACCTGATCCGTTCTGGCAAAGTTGCGTTAGAGACGAGCGCTGCACCCCATCGGCCTGTCATCATCGAGACCATCGAGCCGAACGAAGTCCTGGGCTGGTCCTGGCTCTTTCCTCCCTACCGCTGGCACTTCACTGCGCGAGCTATTGAGCCAGTCCATGCGCTTCTGCTGGATGGTGCGTGTTTACGCGCAAAAGGGGAAGCAGATCATGATCTTGGCTACGAGCTGGTGAGACGTGCCGCGCAGATTTTGATGCAGCGCCTCCAGGCCACCCGCTTGCAGTTGCTCGATATGTACTACGTGGATACTGATTGAACGGGGGAGAACGATGACACCGATACTCGCCGATCCTATGCTCCCGAGGCTCTATCGTCTCCAGCGCGTGCATCAGGAGATTCCCCATACCTTTACCCTGGAACTCGCGCCAGAGGACGGAGAAGCAATTCCTCCTTTTCACCTGGGCCAGTTCAATATGCTTTCCGTGTTCGGTGTGGGTGAGATCCCGTTGTCCATTAGCGGCAATCCTGCCAAGCCGCAGCACCTGGTGCATACGATCCGGGCGGTTGGTTCCGTCTCGCGCGCCTTGCAACGGTTCAAGAAAGGGGAGGTGTTGGGAGTACGTGGTCCCTTTGGGAGCCACTGGCCACTGGAACAGGCGACTGGTAAAGATCTCATCATCGCTGCTGGCGGGCTTGGGCTGGCTCCGCTGCGCTCGGTCATGTATCAGGTGATTGCTGAGCGGGCACGGTATGGGAAAGTGATCATGCTCTATGGAACACGCACGCCAGCGGATATTCTCTATCGCCGAGAACTGGAACGCTGGCGTGGACACCTCGATCTGGAGGTGTCTGTCACGGTGGATCGCGCGCCAGACGACTGGCGCGGCAGCGTCGGCGTTGTCACCAGGCTGATCGCGCGTGCCTCGTTTGATCCCGCCAGGGCTATGGCCTTTGTCTGTGGGCCTGAAATCATGATGCGCTTCACCGCAAGCAGTCTGACCGCGTGCGGCGTGGCGGAGGATCAGATTTATCTTTCTCTGGAGCGCAATATGAAATGCGCGCTTGGGTTTTGTGGGCACTGCCAGTATCGCGAGTATTTTGTGTGCCGGGATGGGCCTATTTTCCCCTATGGTAGTATCCGGGAACTGCTGAGAGAGGAGGAGATCTAAGATGCAGCGGAGAGCAAAGAAGCCGACCCTGGCGGTCTGGAAATTCGCTTCCTGTGATGGCTGCCAGTTGAGCCTGCTCGATTGCGAAGAGGAACTGTTGGAGATTGCAAGCAGCATTGACATCGCGCACTTCCCCGAAGCCTCACGCGCAGAAGTGAAAGGGCCGTACGATCTCTCGCTGGTTGAGGGATCGATCACGACCTCGCGCGATGCTGAACATATTCAGCAGATTCGCCGGGCCTCGCGCTCCCTGGTCACGATTGGGGCCTGCGCGACCGCTGGTGGGATTCAGGCCCTCCGGAATTTTCAGCAGGTTGAAACATTCATCTCCGCCGTCTACGCGACGCCGCAGTATATTCAGACGCTCAGCACGTCGACGGCCATCTCAGCCCACGTGCCGGTTGATTTTGAGTTGCGGGGCTGTCCCATCAACCATCGTCAGTTACTTGAAGTGATCAGCGCCTATCTCCAGCAGCGCAAACCGGCCATCTCATCCCAGAGCGTCTGCATGGAGTGCAAATTGCGCGGCACCGTTTGCGTGATGGTCGCTCAGGGTATTCCTTGTCTGGGACCGGTTACGCACGCGGGGTGCGGAGCTCTCTGCCCGGCCTATCAGCGTGGCTGTTACGGGTGTTACGGACCAAAGGAGACGCCCAATACCACGTCCCTGAGCGCGCGCTGGAAACGGCTTGGGACCTCTGAGCGGGATCTGTTGCAGGTCTACCGCACCTTTAACGCCTATGCTGAGCCTTTTCGGCAAGAAAGCGAGGCGCACGAATCATGAGGACCACCAATATTCTGGTCGACTATCTCGCCCGTGTCGAGGGTGAAACCGCCTTCTCCGTCAAAGTACGCAACAAGAGAGTCATCGAGGCGCATCTCAACATCTTTGAGCCACCGCGCTTTTTCGAGGCGTTTCTGCGTGGGCGCTCCTATCATGAGGCCCCCGATATCACTGCGCGGATCTGTGGAATTTGCCCGGTGGCCTATCAGATGAGCGCGGTCCACGCGCTGGAACAAGCCTTTGGGGTGCACGTGGAGGGGCAATTGCGCGCGCTCCGCCGGCTCATCTACTGTGGTGAATGGATCGAGAGCCACGCGCTCCACGTCTATCTGCTTCATGCTCCTGATTTCCTGGGGTACGCGGACGCCATGCGCATGGCACGAGTTCATCCTGACATCGTCAAACGCGGACTGCGCATAAAAAAAGCAGGGAACGCGCTCATGGCCTTTCTCGGAGGCCGCGAAATTCATCCGATCAATGTGCGTGTGGGCGGCTTTTATCACGTTCCCGCGAAGAAGGATTTCGCGCCGCTCCTGGAGCAACTCTCCTGGGGCAGAGAGGCCGCATGCGAGACGGTGCGCTGGGTTGCACGCTTGCCTTTTCCTGAGTTTACCCAGGAGTACGAGTTCGTCGCCCTCCGTCACCCGGACGAGTATCCTTTCAATGAAGGACGGCTGGTTTCCAATCAAGGACTGGATATCGCGGTGAACGAGTATGAAGACCATTTCCTCGAAGAGCAGGTGCCCTATTCTCACGCCCTGCATTCTCGGCTGAAGGAACGAGGGGCCTATTTTGTCGGCCCTCTGGCGCGCTACAATCTCAACTTTGAACGGCTCTCGCCGCTCGCGCAGGAGGTCGCGCGCGAGGTTGGTTTCGGTCCAGTCTGCCGCAATCCTTTCCAGAGCATCATCGTGCGCAGTATCGAGATGGTGTATGCGTTCGATGAGGCGCTCCGCCTGATTGAGGCATACGAGCCGCCGGAGCAGCCCTTTGTCGATCTGCATCCACGCGCTGCAAGCGGCTGCGCCTGTACGGAAGCCCCTCGCGGCATCCTCTATCATCGGTATCAGATTGATGAGCAGGGACTGATCCGCGAGGCCAGGATTGTTCCACCCACCTCGCAGAATCAGAAAACGATCGAAGAGGATCTGCGTGCCTACGTCGAGCAACACCTCGATACGCCGAAGGCGCAATTGACCTGGCGGTGCGAACAGACCATTCGCAATTATGATCCCTGTATCTCCTGCTCCACGCATTTTTTGCAACTGCACCTGGAACAGCAATAAGAGGGTGAATGTATGAGTACATCTGTGCTGGTTGTTGGCATTGGCAATGACTATCGCTGCGATGATCGTGTTGGCTTGCTTGTCGCAAGGGCAGTACAGGCCAGAAAGGGCACGCATGTGCGCGTTCTGGAAAGCGATGGCAACTGTACCACCTTGCTTGAGGCCTGGCAAGAGACCCGTATGGTTATCCTCATCGATGCCATCTGTGCTGGAACCACCCCTGGCCAGATTGTGCGGTTGGATGTCCACAGGCAGCCGCTTCCTT
>Ga0070679_100005523_pt1 | contig 11712 bp, 7 predicted proteins | sample KBSC63BmetaG_FD_65652 | JGI IMG/M metagenome (GOLD analysis project Ga0070679, IMG submission 65652) | Corn rhizosphere microbial communities from Kellogg Biological Station, Michigan, USA - KBS C6-3B metaG | ecosystem: Host-associated > Plants > Roots > Rhizosphere | place: USA: Michigan... | reverse complement strand
AATCAGAACGATGCGCGCGCGATCATCTCGCGCCATGCGACGCCTGAGGCCGCGGCGGCGGCCGTGGACGGTGCCGTGCGCGCGTGGGACACGCGCCTCGGGACGATCGCCGCGCACACGCCGTCGCCCGAGTTCGACGCGCTGCTCAATCGCTGGTCGCTCTACCAGGCGCTCTCGTGCCGCATGTGGGCGCGCTCGGCGCTGTACCAGTCGAGCGGCGCGTATGGATTTCGCGACCAGCTGCAGGACTGCATGGCGTTCGTGTACGCGGAGCCCGCGATCGCCCGCGCGCATCTGGTGCGGTGCGCCGGCCGGCAGTTCGTGGAGGGCGACGTGCAGCACTGGTGGCACGAGCCCACCGGGCGCGGCGTGCGCACGCGTTTCTCGGACGATCTCGTGTGGATGCCGTTCGTCGCCGACCACTACGTCACCGTCACCGGCGACTCGGCCGTGTGGGACGAGCGCGCGCCGTTCCTCGAGCAGGCACCGCTCGCGCCCGGTGAGCAGGAGGCGTACGAGGAGCCGAAGGTGAGTGACAGGACGGCGACTGTGTACGAGCATTGCGTGCGCGCGCTCGATCGCGCGTGCACCACGGGGTCGCACGGGCTCCCACTCATGGGGTGCGGCGACTGGAACGATGGGATGAACCGCGTCGGCATCGAAGGGAAGGGCGAGAGCGTGTGGCTCGCGTGGTTCCTCGTCGCGACGCTGCGCCGATTTGCCGTGCACGCCGAGTCGCGCGCGGACGCGGGCGTTGCGTCTCGCTGCCGCAAGCGCGCGGACGACTACGCGGCCGCGGTCGAGCGCACGTCGTGGGACGGCGCGTGGTACCGCAGGGCGTACTTCGACGACGGCACGCCGCTCGGCTCGACGCAGAGCGAGGAGTGCAAGATCGACTCGATCGCGCAGAGCTGGGCGACGCTGTCGGGCGCCGCGCAGCCGGATCGGGCGCGCCAGGCGATGGCGTCCGTGGGCGAGCATCTGGTGCGCGAGGACGCGCGGCTCATCATGCTGCTCACGCCGCCGTTCGATCACAGCACGCACGATCCGGGGTACATCAAGGGCTACCTGCCGGGAGTGCGCGAGAACGGCGCGCAGTACACGCACGCGGCCATCTGGACAGTGCTCGCTACGGCACGCCTGGGCGACGGCGAGCGGGCGAGCCAGCTGATGCACATGCTCAACCCGTTCACCCACGCGGCGACAGCGGAGGATGTGGAGCGGTACAAGGTCGAGCCGTATGTGATCTGCGCGGACGTGTATACCGCGCCGGGGCACGTGGGGCGGGGCGGCTGGACGTGGTACACCGGCTCGGCGAGCTGGATGTACCGGACCGCGCTGGAGGGGGTGCTCGGGTTCGCGAAGCGCGGCGACACGCTGTCGATCGATCCGTGCGTGCCAGGGGAGTGGTGCGACTTCTCGATCGAGTACCGCCACGGGTCGAGCACATACGCCATCGCCGTGCGCAATCCCGATGGCGTGAACAAGGGGGTCGTGCGCGTGGAGGTGGATGGGCACGAGGCGCCCGATCGCGTGGTGAAACTCGCCGATGACGGGGCACGTCATGAAGTCGTGGTCACCATGGGGAAGACGCCGTAAGCCGGCTTTTCTGCGGTTGGCGGTAGATACGATGTCGTTCGCCTCATGACTGGTTGCGCGCGATTGACGATCTGCCGAGTCCGGTCTAGTCTCGGTGGACAGGAGATCGTTCAGAGAGGGACTCTTCTTTCGACGCGGAGACGCAGCGGAACGGCTGCAGAGACGCGGAGAAAAACGGCTGAAATAGAAGAACCACAAATATTGAGATGATCACCCCGTCCGCGTTTCTCTGCGTCTCTGCGATCTCCTCCGCGTCTTTGCGTCGAGCAGTTACTTACACGGAGCACTACATGACATCACGCTTTCGTTTGTCGCTACTCGTCGCAGTACTCGCAGTTGCCGCGGCCGGGCCGGCGCTCGCGCAGTCCACCAAGTCCGGACCGGCGCTGCACGTGCCCGAGCAGTACTACAAGCTGCCGAACGGGCTCAAGGTCGTCCTCTCGCCCGACGCCACCGTGCCGACGGCCGTCATCGCTGTCTACTACAACATCGGATTTCGAAACGAGCCGCGCGATCGCACGGGCTTCGCGCATCTCTTCGAGCATCTGATGTTCCAGGGCTCCCAGAACCTCGGCAAGCTGCAGTTCATTCGGCTCGTGGAGGAGAACGGCGGCATCCTCAACGGATCGACGCGTTTCGATTTCACGAACTATTTCCAGGTCGTGCCCTCGAACGCGGTGCGACGCATTTTGTGGGCGGAGGCGGATCGCATGAAGGGGCTCGCGATCGACACCTCGAACGTGAACAACCAGCGCGACGTGGTGAAGAACGAGGTGCGCGTGAACGTGATCAACCAGCCGTACGGTGGATTCCCGTGGATCGACCTGCCCATTCACGCGAACACCAACTGGTACAACGCCCACAACTTCTACGGCGACATGGGCGACCTCGACAAGGCGAACCTCGCCGACGCGTCGAGCTTCTTCCACACGTACTACGCGCCGAACAACGCCGTGCTCGTCGTCACCGGTGACATCGACATCCCGGCGACGAAGTCGTGGATCCAGGAGTATTTCGCGAAGATTCCCGCCGCGACGCTCCCGCCCAAGCCGGATCTCACGGAGCCGAAGCAGACCGAGGAAAAGCGCTTCACGCGCGTCGACTCGCTCGCCACGCGTCCCGCGATCGGGCTCGCGTATCACGTGCCCGAGCGCTTCACGCCGGAGTGGTACGCGTTCGGGCTGCTCGACCAGATACTCGCCCAGGGACGCGACTCGCGCTTCTACCAGGAGCTCGTGCAGAAGCGCGGGCTCACCGGAAGCGTCGACGCCGGCATCAACTACGGGCTCGGCAACATGTTCGATTATCAGGGCCCGATGCTGTGGGAGGTCCAGGCGTTCTACGATCCGGACAAGAAGGGTGACGATCTGCTCGCGGGATTCGACGCGGCCATCGAGCCGCTGCGCACCACGGCGGTGGATCAGGCGACGCTCGACCGCGCGCTCGTGAAGATGCGATCGTCGCTCTATGCGGAGATGGAGCAGTTCGCGGGATTCGGACGCGCGAACCTTCTCGCCTCCTTCGCACTCTTCGACAACGACCCCGATCGCATCAACCAGCTCGAGCGCGGCTTCGCGCAGGTCACACCCGCCATTCTCCTGCACACCGCGCAGGAATATCTTCGGCCGACCAACCGGACGGTCGAGCTCATCGTGCCGGCGGCCAAGCCGGATTCCTCTCACAAGTAGGAGACGAGCATGACGCAGACACTTGTCCGGCGTGGAGCGACGCTCGTTCTCTCCCTGCTCGCGGCCACCGCCCTGGGCGCGCAGGCGCCGCAAAAGGAGCTTCCGCCTCCGCTCGGAACACCCAAGCCGTTCGTCCTCCCGCCGCGCCACGAGCTCTCGCTCCCGAACGGCATGAAGGTCACGCTCGTTCGATTCGGCACCGTGCCCAAGGTGTCCGTCTACGCGGACGTGCGCACCGGCCACATCGACGAGAAGAGCAACGAGGTCGCGCTGTCAGATGTCACCGGCGAGATGATGCGCGAGGGCACCGCCACCCGGTCCGCGACGCAGATCGAGGAGCAGGTGGGCGGCATGGGCGGCTCGCTCGCCATCAACGTGGGCGATGACGACTCGGGGATCGGCGGCACGGTCCTCACCGAGCACGGACCCGAGATGGTGAAGCTCGTGGCCGACGTCGTGCGCAACCCGAAGTTTCCCGAGAGCGAGCTCCCGCGCATCATCGCGAACGAGTCGCGCGACGTCGCCATCGCGCGCAGCCAGCCGCAGTCGATCGCCCGCGAGCAATTCGTCAAGACGATCTACGGCGATCATCCGTACGGCCGGCTCTATCCCACCGACGCGATGCTCAAGGGCTACACGATCGCGCAGGTGAAGGACTTCTACGCGCGCAACTTCGGCGCGGCGCGCACGCACGTCTACGTGGTGGGCGTGTTCGATGAATCCCAAATGGAGAAGGCGGTGCGCGACGCCTTCGCCGGTTGGCCGGCCGGGTCGCCCGCGACATCGAAGCCTCCGGCGCCGCACACGGGGCACAGCGTGACGCTCCTCGACCGTCCCGCCGCCGTGCAGTCGACGATCATGCTCGGCCTCCCCGTTCCGAATCCGACCTCCTCGGAGTACACGGCGCTCGAGGTCACCAACGCGCTCCTGGGCGGCACCTTCGGCTCGCGCATCACCACGAACATTCGCGAGAACAAGGGCTACACGTATTCGCCGTTCAGCTACATCGCCACGCACCGCCACGACGCGTACTGGGTGCAGCAGGCGGACGTCACCACCAAGTTCACCGGCGCATCGCTCAAGGAGATCTTCGGCGAGATCGACAGGCTGCAAAAGGAAGCGCCCGGCGCGTCCGAGCTCACCGGCATCAAGAACAACATGATCGGACTCTTCACCCTGCAGAACGGATCGCGCGTGGGGATCGTGAACCAGCTGGAGGATGCGGACCTTCAGGGGCTCGGGCCCGACTATCTGAGCGGCTTCGTGAAGCGGGTTATGGCCGTGACGCCGAGCGAAGTGCAGCACATGACGTCGACGTACATCAAGCCCGACCAGATGACGCTCGTCGTGGTGGGCGACAAGGCGACAGTGGCCGAACAGCTCGAGCCGTACGAGAAGCCGGTGCCGTAGCGTCCGCAATCGGGTGCACCCTGTCGCGTCGCAACAAGTGGGATACGGATAAAACGGACAAAAAACGGATGAAACGGACACGAACGCGTTCTCCGTTCGTGTCCGTTTCTTCCGTTCAATCCGTATCCCACTTGTTGGCGCCCGCTTCGCGCGAGCGACGATGTCCTACCGCATGCTCGTGATCACCGGATGTACGTTGCGCTGCTTGAGCTTCTCGTTGAACGCCGGCACCTCCTGCTCGAGCAGCTGGTCCACCTGCGTCTTCACCTTGAGCAGCCGTTCGTGCAGCAGCTGCGCCACCTCCTTCTGCTGCGCCGTGGGCGCGTAGTCCGAGCCGCCCACCGACTGCGCGAGGTAGAGCAGCTGCTCCGTGAGCTGCGTCGGCCAGCGCACCGCATCCTGGCCGCGCCCGGTGAGCAGCATCTGATACAGCTGCTGCTCCACCGGCACCAGCTTGCCGGACAGTGCCTCCGACTGCGTCCTGAGATCGGCGAGCGTCGTGTCCTTCCCCGACAGCTCCGAGAGATCGGCGAGCTGCTCGCGCACGATCTCGAGCGCGTTCACCTGCGCCACCGCATCGTTGATGTCGGCCACGATGCCGTGCTCCGTCTCCATCTGCGCGGCGATGCTCTCGTTGCTGCCGCCAGACGCCGGATCCTTGAGAATCACCAGCGGCTGCGACTGCTCCGCTCCGCCGTGTCGGAGCGTCACCTTGTACGTGCCCGGCGGCTCGAGAATCGCGAAGCGGCCGATCCCCGGGGCGGCCTCACCGGATGCCTTCACCTCGAACCATTCGGAGTGCAGGGGGCTCGCGCGAATGAGCGCCTTCGTCGTGCGCTCGCTCCGCAGATCCCAGTACGTGCGATTGAGCCCCGCCAGCGCCGGCGCCTTGAGCGTGCGCACCACGTCGCCCGCCGAGTTGGCGATCGTGATCGTGACAGAGTCCTTCGTCGTCGTGTCCTTCGCGCCGGTGGCGAGCCAGAAGTTGAGCGCGGCGCCCTGCTTCGGGTTCTCGCCGGCGACGATGTCGTCGAGCTCCGTGAACGGATCGGCAACGGTGCGGAAGCGATACTGATCGCGCGGCTTGAAGAGCGCGAGCGGCGCCCGCGTGGTCTCGGGTGTCCACTGCTCGAGCGGCGTCAGGTCGTCGAGGATGTAGAAGCCGCGCCCGTACGTCGCCACCACGAGGTCGTGGAAGTGCGGCTGGATCGTGAGCCAGTACACCGGCGCGTGCGGCAGGTTGTTCTGCAGCGGCTGCCACTCGCCGCCATCGTCGAACGACACGTACAACGCGTTCTCGGTGCCGAGGTAGAGGAGCCCCTTTCGCACGGGATCTTCGCGGATCACGTGCGCGTACGACAGCGGCGACTTCGGAATCCCCTTCACGATCAGCGTCCACGTTTTGCCGAAGTCCGTGGTCCTGTAGACCCACGGGTCGCGATTGTTCACCTGGTGCCCGTCCACCGTGATGTACGCGGTGCCGTCCGCGTAGCGCGACGGCTCGATGTTGCTCACCGTCATCCACGCCGGCATGCCGGGGATGTTCGCGGTGACGTTCGTCCAGCTTTTCCCGCCATCGCGCGTGAGCTGCACGAGCCCGTCGTTCGTCCCCGCCCAGATCTCTCCCTTCGTGATCGGCGATTCGGCGATCGCGAACACGACGTCCGCGTATTCGACGCCGATGTTGTCGGGGGTGAGACCGCCCGAAATCCCCTGCTTCGACTTGTCGTTGCGCGTGAGATCGGGGCTGATCTCCTGCCAGCTCATGCCGCCGTTCGTGGTCATGTGCACGTGCTGGCTCCCCACGTACACCGTGTTGTGATCGTGCGGCGAGATGGTGAGCGGAAAGGTCCACTGGAAGCGGTACCTCACGCTGTCCGCCGGCGTCCCCTCGGTGGACTGCGGCCACACCTCCACCTGGTGCACCGTGCCCGTGCGCACGTCGTACTGCGTCACGATGCCGCCTACCGATCCGCTCCCCGACGCGCTCGACCACACGAGATTCGAGTCGACGGTGTCTGGCGTCGCCCACCCGCTCTCGCCGCCGCCCACCGAGCGCCACTCGCCGCGCCAGATCCCCGCATCCGAGCCGAAGAACTCCTGCTTCGCATTGCTCGGCCCCATCGCCGATTCGCCGTCCTGTTTGTTGCCGTACACGAAGTACGGCACGCGATTGTCCACCGTTACGTGATACATCTGCGCGATCGGGAGCTGGATGCGGTTCCACGTGCGGCCACGCGTGGTCGTGATGCCCACGCCGCCGTCGTGCGCCACGATGAATCGATCGCCGTTCGTGGGATCGAACCAGATGTCGTGGTGATCGCCGCGCGGGATCTGCTCGCGCGGCACGTCGATCATCGTCTCCCCGCCGTCGAGCGTCTTCGTGAAGTCGGACGCGAGGAAGTACGCCTCGTTCGCGTTGTCCGGCTCGACCCCCATCCGATCGTAGTACGCGGTGCGCCCCGCTGGCTGCAGATCGCTGCTCACGAGCTTCCAGCTCTTCCCCGCGTCATCGGAGCGGAAGAGCCGCCCCGAATCTGATGGCTGCCCCTCGCGCGGGATGCCGTCGCCCGTTTCGACTTCCGCGTACACGCGCTGCGGCATCGCCTTGCTGATGCCGAGTCCCACCTTGCCGTACGCGCGCTCCGGGAGTCCGTGGCCGACGATGCGCGTCCACGTGGCGCCGCCATCCACCGACTTCCAGATCCCGCTCCCCGCGCCGCCGCTCTTGCGGCCCCACGTGTGGATCTCGATCTGCCACGTCGCGGCGTACGCGATGCGCGGATTCGTCGGATCGAGCAGCACGTCAACGCCGCCCGTGGAATCGTTCACGAACAGCACCTTGTCCCACGTCTTGCCGCCGTCCGTCGTGCGGAAGATGCCGCGTTCCGGCTGCGGTCCGTACGCGTGACCGAGCGCCGCGACCAGCACGCGATCGGGATCCGTGGGATCGATCGCGATGCGCGCTATCCGCCCCGTGTTCTCGAGACCCACGTGCGTCCAGCTCTTTCCGGCGTCGGTCGACCTGTACATGCCCCAGCCGATGGAGATGTGGCTCCGGATGAACGACTCGCCGGTGCCGACCCACACCACGTTCGGATCCGACGGCGCGACGGCCACCGCGCCGATCGACGCGACCGGCTGGCTGTCGAAGATCGGGTCCCAATGCGCGCCCGCGTCGGTGGTTTTCCAGAGCCCCCCGCTCGCCGCGCCCGCGTAGTAGACGTTCGGGTCGCCGGGCACGCCGGCCACCGCGTCCGTGCGATTCCCTTCGGGGCCGATGTAGCGATAGTGGAGCGCGGCGAGCGCCGTGGTATCGGGCATCTCGCGCGCCGCCGTGGCGCGCGCCGGCTCCGCGCGCTTTTTCGCCTTGCCCTGCGCGAGCGATGAGCTGGTGAGGAAAACGACAGCGAGCGCGCAGGCCGTAAGAGCGCGCGCGACGCGGAGTGAGCGCTGCATGCAGATGTCCCCTGAAAAGGTTGTGGGAGCCGAGGCGGTGCGATGCGGAGGTGCCAAGCGGACGGAAGCGGTAGCCGGACGATGGACCGGGGCTTCACCCCGCGCAAGATCGTGGAGCGAATCCTGCTATGGCTCGTGCGTTCCGTGCACTACCAAGGAGTCCTGCAATGCGATCGATTTTCCCGGGCAGATTGCTGCTTCCCTTCGTCGCGTGCGCGCTGGCCGCGGCGTGCTCGAGCGACAAGTCCCAGCCGGCCGAGCCCGCCGGGCCGACCTTCAGCGCGCCCATGTCGATCTCGCTCGGGCACACGGTGGGCGAGCGCACCTACGCCGACGGCGACAGCTCGGTGGGAGGGCACGGGCAGACGGTGCAGGGAGTTGCGTGCGACACCCTCACGCCGGTGGTGCACCTGCACGCGCACCTCACGCTCATCGCTGACGGGACGCAGCGCGCGATCCCGCTCGCGGTCGGCACTCCGAACCCCTTCATTCTCGACAGCCTCGTGCTCGCCGCCGGGTGCTTCTACTGGCTGCACACCCACGACGCCACCGGGATCATCCACCTCGAGGCGCCCAACGACAACACCCTCACGCTCGGCGATTTCTTCGCGATCTGGGGACAGCCGCTGAGCCGCACGAACGTCGGAGGATTCGAGGGTGACGTCACGGCGTGGATCGACAGCACGCGCTACGACGGCGACCTCGCGGCGATTCCGATCAGCGCGCACGCGAACATCACGCTCGTGGTGGGCACGGTGCCCGCGCAGCTTCCGTTGTATGCGTTTCCCGAGGGATACTGACGCGTTCTCGCGTCAGCCGGGCTTCGGAATCGCTCCCTGAATCTCGAAGCTTGCCTCCTCGTAGGCGCGCTGCACGGCCTGCACCGGATAGAAGCTCCGGAACGCGTCGTCGCGTACGATGTCGTCGCCGGCGAACCGCTTGATGAACGGCGCGAAGTCGATCGTCTTCTGCACCGAGTCGAGCGGAATGCCGCGCAGCACCGCGTCGCGCGTCTTGTCGCGCGTGAACGCGAGCAGCTCGCGCACCAGATGGATGTAGGCGTAGTCGTGCTGCACGTCGCCGTGACCGGGAACGATCGCGGTGGCGTGCAGCGACTCGAGCTGGTCGAGATCGCGAATCCAGTCGCTGAAGAACGACGTGCCCGGGAACGGACCGGGGACTGTCACGAGATCGCCGGTGAGCAGCACGCGCTCGTCAGGAAGGTAGATGTACGTGTCGCCGGCCGTGTTCCCGCGTCCGGGGCTCACGATCCGCACGCGCCGAGTGCCGAGCATGAGCGTGAGGCTGTCGTCGACGATGAGGTCCGGCGGTGACGGCCTGGTGGTGAGCACCTCGGGCATGAAGTCGGCGTAGTCGCGCGTCACCAGCCCCCACATGAGCTTCACGTTGCCCGGCATCGCGCTTCCGTCGCGCATCGTTCCCGTCGAGAGCCGCAGCCGCATGAGCGAATCTCTGGGCGCGAAGCTCCGCATCTGCGCGATGTAGGTGGGCACGCGCTCGAGGATCCCGGCGCGCGTGGCGGAGGTGCCGATGATCGTCACGCCGGGAAACGCCGCGCGGTACTCGCTGTTCCCGAGGTTGTGATCCGGGTGCCAGTGCGAGTTCACGACGAAGCGCACGGGCTTGTCGGTGAGTCTCCTGATCTCGGCGATCTGCCGCCGCGTCATCCCCGGAATGTTTCCTGTGTCGAACACGAGCACCCCGTCGTCGCCGACGATGGCGATCGAGTTGCCAGACTGGAATCCGGTGCGCTCCTCCGGCGTGATGAACGCGTAGACGCCATCGGCGACGCGCACGGTGCGGTAGGTGAGCACCGAGGGGTAGGACCGCGGGTCCTGCGCGCGCGCGGCGGAGGCAAGGACGAGTGCGGCGACGAGTGTGAATCGAACTCGGCGGCACAATCGGGATCCATTGTCGATTCGCACCGGACACTCCGGATAGATGGTGTAACGAACATTCACCATCTCTGCGGCTCAGCTGGGCTCGGCGGTGCTCAGAGATTCGTGAGAGATGTGTGCGGGTTTGGTAAAGGCAACTGCATGATTACCGCAGAGCCGCAGAGGAACAGAGAGGACGCAGAGATATGCGACATCATCTCTGGATGTTTTCCGTAATCTCTCTGCGTCCTCTGCGTCCTCTGCGGTGAAGCAGTGCTCTTACACCCTTCGCGCGCTTCGCCAGGCGCGGATCGCGTTCGCGTGCACCGGGTAGTGACCGTACGTGTCGAGTCGAAGGCGGCGGCGAAATCGCGACTCGCCGGCGAGCAGTTCCTCGGGAGCAGCGCTCACGTACCGCACCAGCCGCTCGTGCACCTCGTCGTGCTGCGCGCGCACCTCGTCGAGCGAGAGATGGCGCCGCCGTTCCGTCATCAGCGCGTTGAACGCATCGATGCCGCCGTACGCCGCCTTGTAGCGCGGCGGGCGGCCGCCCTCGCGGATCACCGGCATGTGCGTGAGCGCCTCCTCCTCCCACCAGGTGACGTGCGCGATGATGTCGCGCACCGACCACCGCCCCGTGACGCCGGGCTCGAGGAGCTCCTGGTCGGAGAGTCCGGCGTACGATTCCTCGAAGTCCATCCACGCCTTGTCGAGCCGCGCGAGCACCTCGTGCGTTTTCATCCTACCGAAAGCTCTCGGGTGGCATGCGTCCCTCCCTCGCCAGCATCCCCGCCGCCGCGTCGAACGCGGCCCACGCCGTGCGCGCGAGCCGTCCGCCCACGCTCGCGCGGCGCACGCCGAGCGCGGCGAGATCGGACCCGCGCATCTCCGGGGTCATGAGCAGCACGTTCACCGCCTTGGGCGCCACCGCGCGCACGATCGCCTCGATGTGCCGCGGCTCCGTCACCCCCGGCGCGTACAGGCAGTCGGCGCCCGCGTTCGCGTACGCGACCAGCCGCTCCACGGTGGCGTCGATGTCCCTGCGGCCGATCAGAAAGCTCTCGCATCGCCCCACGAGCGTGATGTTCTTATCCACCGCGTCGATCGACTCGCGCGAGGCGCGCATGCGCTCCACCGCCTGCGCCATCGGATACAGCTCCTTTCCCTTGCTGTCCTCGATCGACAGTCCCGCAACGCCCGCGTCCACCGCCATCCGCACGTTGGTCGCCACGTCGCGCGGATCGTCCGCGTACCCCGCCTCGAAGTCCGCGTTCACCGGCAGATCGGTGAACGCGCAGAGCACGCGGAGATGATCGAGGATGATGTCGCGCGGCACTGTGTTGTCCTCCTGCCCGATCGACCACGCGAACCCCGAGCTCGTGGACGCGATCGCGCGAAAGCCCAGCGCCTCGAGCCTCCGCAGCCCGCCGATGTCCCACGGATTCGGGATGATGAAGAATCCGCTTTCGTGCATGGCTCGAAAGCTCTGGCGCTTCGATGCGGCGGTTGCGTTCACGCGATCTCCGGAAAAGGAAGTGAGTCGTTCACGACAGTGCACCCTCGCGGTCGAGCAGCGCGCGCTTGCGATCCACCCCCCAGCGATATCCGGAGAGCGCACCGTCGCTGCGCACGACGCGATGACACGGCACCACCACGGC
>Ga0070679_100005519_pt1 | contig 11719 bp, 9 predicted proteins | sample KBSC63BmetaG_FD_65652 | JGI IMG/M metagenome (GOLD analysis project Ga0070679, IMG submission 65652) | Corn rhizosphere microbial communities from Kellogg Biological Station, Michigan, USA - KBS C6-3B metaG | ecosystem: Host-associated > Plants > Roots > Rhizosphere | place: USA: Michigan... | reverse complement strand
GCTTTTAAATAATTATTTTCTTGTAAAAAATCGGAAATCCTTTTCTTGCTTTCAACAATATAATTATTGATAAATGCAGGGTTATTGGGAATTAAATTTTGTTGCATAGCATCTAATTGTAGGGCAGCAAGCGCATCATTCATAGTGCTTTCAGGCGCCCATTCGTGTATACCATCAAAAAAAATAATCCGATGTCTTGTTTTCGAGTCATCTAGACTATTAGTTATGGCTACAAGGTCAGTCATATTTAAATCCCCTTCCCCCGCGATAGCGGTAAAACTGAAATTAAAATTACCTGCATCGGTTATTTCAGATGAACCTGCACCATTAGCAATTACGCCTTTTATCTCGTTATGATTTAAAGCTATTGAAGTGGCTACTTTGGCACCACCAGAAAATCCGCAAACATACACTCGGTTTGTGTTTATATTAAGCCGGTTCCTTGAATCAGCAAACATTGTATTCCATACGTTTTCGCCAGTGGCAATGTCATTTCCGTTCCTGGAATTATTGCTTCCTATAAAAATAAAATTATACCGATTGGCTAATAATTTGTATTTATCTAATGGAAGCGAACCATCCCCGTGTGGATCAAAAAAATAAATAACAGGCATTGGTTCATTATTACTTTTCACAGGAATATATAAAGCATAAGATTGTTCGGCATCCGCTTTACAATAAACATGAGTAATAACTTTTCCATTTGAAAAAGAATCTGGAACAAGCTTTACAATAAGGGTGGAATCTATGTTTTCATCCGCTATATTTTTACCGTTATTTTTTCCTGCGCATGAAATGGTAATAATGAGAAGGGAAAGAATAATAAAATGGTTTGCCTTCATAAATTATTTCATCTGAAAACAAAAGTAGTTTTATTTTAACATTGGCCTTTATAGAAGAATTATCGCAATGATGATTTAAACCAGGCTAAATCATTTCTTTTAACTTTTCCACCACCACATCCACTTCTTCTTTTGTATTGTATTTGCTAAAAGAAAATCGAACTGTTATTTGATCAGGATTATTATTAATGGCTCTTATTACATGGCTGCCGGCATCGGCACCAGAAGTGCAGGCGCTGCCGCCACTTGCGCAAATATTATTGATATCAAGATTAAATAAAAGCATTTCAGATTTTTCTGTTTTAGGAAAGGCAACACTTAAAACAGTGTATAAACTTTTTCCTGCATGGTCACCATTAAAGGAAATACCGGGAATATTTTCGAGAAGCCTTTGCTTCATATAATTTTTAAGCTCAGAGATATATTTACTGTCTTCTTCATGATGAACTGTAGCAATTTCAAGTGCCCTGGCAAAGCCGACTATCCCATAAATATTTTCTGTGCCAGCACGCATGTTGCGCTCCTGGCTGCCGCCATTAATAAAGGGATGAATCTTTATGTTTTCGTTGATGTATAAAATACCAATGCCTTTTGGTCCATGAAACTTGTGGCTTGCTCCTGTAATAAAATGTACCGGTAGTTTTCTCAGATCAAAAGAATAATGACCAACAGTTTGTACCGTATCCGAATGAAATATGGCATTGTATTTTTTACAAAGATTTCCAACAGTTTCAATTTCTGTTATGTTACCAATTTCATTGTTGGCATGCATTAAGGTAACAAAGCATTTTTTATCACTTTTCTTTAATAATTCTTCAAGATCATTCATATCAATATGCCCGTCCGGTAGCACTTTCACATAGCAAACTTCAGCACTGCCTTTTTTACTAAGATATTCAACACAATGCAATGTTGCATGATGTTCTATAGGGGAAGTGATAATCCTTTTACACCCTAAATCATACACAGCTGCATTAATGGCAGTATTGCTGCTTTCTGTTCCGCCACTTGTAAAAAATATTTCAGAGGGATGTGCATTTAAAACCCTGGCGACTGATTTTCTTGCAATTTCAATTGCCATTCTTGTTTCTCTTCCATAGGAATATATTGAAGATGGATTCCCAAATTTTTCTGTGAGGTAAGGCACCATAGATTCATATACTTCTTTATCCAAAGATGTGGTTGCTGCATTATCGAAATAAATCCTGTCCATTTATTTAATGGTTACTTGGTAAATTGGTGAATGGTTTTTAAGTTCTGCTTCTCTCCTTTGGAAAAGGGCTTAGGCGAGCCTCTTACATCGCCTCGCGAATATCATTCATAATTTTCTTGGCGATATTTTCTGCGGTTGTTTCAAAATTGCTTTCAGAATAGATTCTTATGATAGGCTCTGTATTGCTGGTTCTGAGATGAACCCAATCTTTATCAAATTCAATTTTCAAACCGTCTTCAGTATTTATAGGATGGCTTTTATATTTATCTTTTATTTTTTTGAAAACTTCATTTACATCCACGCTGGTTTCCAAAGCAATTTTATTTTTTGAAATAAAATAATCAGGATACATACCACGCAATTGGTTAATTGATTTATGTGAATGTGCCAAATGTGTAAGAAACAAGCCAATACCTATTAGTGCATCGCGGCCATAATGAAAATCAGGAACGATAATACCGCCGTTCCCTTCACCTCCTATTACGGCGTTTACTTCTTTCATTTTATTTACCACATTTACCTCACCAACCGCTGAAGGAAAATATTCGCCGCCATGCTTTTGCGTAATTTCTTTTAAGGCTTTCGTCGAAGACATATTGCTTACGGTATTACCCTTTCTTTTACTTAATACATAATCTGCAACAGCAACCAAAGTATATTCTTCTCCAAACATGCTTCCATCTTCGCTTACAAAGCAAAGCCTGTCTACATCAGGGTCTACAGCAATACCCAGGCTTGCATTTTGTTTTTTTACTTCGTTGCTCAGACCTGTTAAATGCGATGGAAGTGGCTCGGGATTATGAGCAAACTTTCCGTTTACTTCATCATTAAGAACAATTACTTCTTTTACACCTAATGCTCTTAATAAAGCAGGAATATAAATAGCACCTGAACTATTTATCGCATCGATAACAATTTTATACTTTGCTTTTTTAATAGCGGCAACATCTACCAGTTCATAATTAACAACTGCATCGATGTGCTTTTGCAAGTAAGAATCGTCCCGCCAATATATACCGGTTTTGTCAACAGGCACAAAATTGAAATCTTCCTTTTGTGATAATTCCAGAACTTTTTCACCATCTTCTGCATTTAAAAATTCTCCATTACTGTTAAGCAATTTTAAGGCATTCCATTCTTTAGGATTATGACTTGCCGTTAAAATAATTCCACCGCCCGCATTTTCATATTTCACGGCGAGTTCCACAGTAGGTGTTGTAGTCAGTCCTAGGTCAATTACATCAAAACCACATGCAAGAAGTGTGTTGGCGCATAGATTACTTACCATTTCGCCACTAATTCTACCGTCTCTTCCAATAACGACTCTTTTATCTGCTTTTTGCAATTGAACCCACGCTGCATAAGCGGCAGTGAACTTCACAATATCGGGCGGAGTAAGGTTTTGCCCGGATTTACCTCCAATAGTTCCGCGTATGCCGGAGATGCTTTTTATCAATGCCACTTGTTCTTATTTATGAAGTAAAGATAAATTAAATTAGATAATGCGCTAAGAACTTTAGTCATTATCAACTGTAAAAAAATTATTATCTGGCGGGCGGTTTTCGGTTAAAAACTAACTAAAATAAAATGCATCAACACATAATTTTGCAATTCTTAACCACAAGCAATTTAAGGATTTAATTAATTACAAATTACATTTGCGTGTAAATAATTCAAAAAATGGATGATAAACCCTGGTTCATAAAATGGTTCAACTCTCCTTACTATCACCTGCTGTATTTTAAAAGAGATGAAGCAGAAGCGGCTAAGTTTATTAATAAATTAATTGACCATTTAAATCCTTCACCTGGATCATATATGTTGGATATGGCTTGCGGGCGTGGGCGTCATGCAAGATGCCTTGCTGCAAGAGGTTTTGATGTAACAGGCATAGATCTTTCAACTGACAGTATTATTGAAGCACGGAAACATGAATCTGAAAATCTTCATTTTTTTGTACATGACATGCGGCTTCCTTTCTGGATGAATTATTTTAACTATGCATTTAATTTTTTTACAAGTTTCGGATATTTTAATACAAGGAGAGAGCATGAAAATTCTATAAGAACAATAGCGCAATCTTTAAAACCAGATGGTGTTTTTGTAATAGATTATTTAAATACGCATTATGCAGAAGATCATCTTATTCATACATCTGAGAAACAAATTGATGATGTAAATTTTTATCTCACAAAATGGTTTGATGAAACTCATTTTTTTAAAAAAATAATTATTGAAGACGAAGCTTTAAAAAAACCGCTTGAGTACCAGGAAAAAGTTGCAAAATTTTCTTTGGGTGATTTTACCGAGATGCTTTCTTATCAAAAATTACAGGTGCAGGAAGTTTATGGAGATTATAATTTTAACAGTTATCACGTTAGAAATTCGCCGCGAATGTTGATTCTTGCAAAGAAGCCAAACTTATACTAAGTACCGCATTTAGCAATTAATAAAGATCTATTGTTTTAGCAATAAAAAAAGTCCGCAATTTATAATTGCGGACATAATATACCCTTGGAAAAAAACCATTTTACATGGTTTAATTTTACATCATAAAAGGCATTTAACTAATCCTTTTATCGTCATTAGCTTCTAACTTCGCTGCAAGTCTATTATCATTTATTATTACAAGTGACGTTGCAGAAAAAGTGTTAAATGCATTATGCTTTACCATACTTACACTTACGTTCTTTGTTGTATCAGGCTTTGGGGGCTTTGTTGTATCAGGTTTAGGTGTATTAGTTGTGTCTTGTGCATGTATTGCTGAAAACGCAAATAAGCTTAAGCCTAGAAATAAAGCTTTTGATTTGATAGATTTCATAGTGTTTTTTTTTGAGGTTAAAAATAATTTACCTCATTATATTCTAAAATGATGCCAGAAATAAATTTCAGTGAAACTGTTAATAAGTTTTATGATATAGAAAAGGCTTGTAAGAAGCTCAGTACAAAAAAAAATAATTGCGAAATTGAAAAAGTTAATATGCCTTATAGCATTTAAAAATAATTGTGATTATGAGAATTATGGTTCATAACCGCTAAAAACTATAATGATACAAATTACTTCCAGAGTTACCACCAACTGTAATATCCATATTATATTTGTTAAAGAATAATTTAAGAAAGCGTTTAAGCGTAATCGTTATGACTATATTTTATTACTATACATGTATATAAAAAGTAATTAGCAGGTACCAGAAGTTATTGAATAATTTTAATCAGATTATAAACCAATTAACTAAAACAAAATGTTTTCTAACGAATTTGCAAACCAGGTTGCCATAGTAACTGGCGCGGGCCAGGGAATTGGCTTTGAGATTGCCAAACAACTTTGTATAAACGGCGCTTCTGTTTTATTAAATGATATTGATGAAAATCTTGCAAAAAGCGCAGCGGCAAAAATTTCGAAAAGCGGCAATTGTATTGCTTTAGCAGGCGATGCCGCCGATTCATTTTTCATTGAACGCATGGTTGACGACGCTGTACAAAAATTTGGCAAAGTAACGATTGCTGTAGCCAATGCAGGCATTACCTTATTTGGAGATTTTTTTGAATACAAACCCGAAAACTTACAAAGCGTAATGAGCCTAAATATTGGGGGAAGCTTTTTACTTGCACAGGCAGTGGCCAGGCAAATAAAACAGCAAAACAGTGGTGGAAGCATTCTATTAATGTCTTCGGTAACAGGACACCAGGCACACAAAAATTTAGCAGCGTATGGCGTTACAAAAGCGGCGCTTGAGATGTTAGCAAAAACATTGGTGGTTGAGTTATCGCCTTTTAATATCTCCATTAATGCTATCGCTCCCGGCGCAACTATTACTGAGCGCACCAGCGAAGATGAAAGCTATATGGCTACATGGAGCCGCATTACACCAATGGGTAAACCAGCAACTGTTGCTGATATTGCAAGCGCAGCGTTGTTCATGGTTGCGCCTTCATCAAGACATATAACGGGCCAAAGCCTTATTATAGATGGAGGATGGACAAGTGTAAGCCCCTCCCCTTATTAATTTTTTACACTGCTAATCTATTTTAGTTAAAAAAAATTATGATCCTATAAAAGCGTCTATGCCTTTACGTTAGCTACAATACAAGTAGTAGATCTATAATTTTAAGATGATAAAATCTTTGACCTTTATTAAAATATAAACAAAGTTTAGTAATAAATTTGCCTATTATAGAACAAGGTATCTTATCTTTTGGACTTTTTTAAACAGAACCTGTAAAATATGAAAACACTTATCATCACTTTTTTTATGCTAGCTTCCTCAGGCATTGTATCGGCTCAATTAAAAACCACAGTTAAATGCCCGGATGTTGACGTTGATTTATTAGATGGAATTGTAAACAAAACCATCCTCGCAACTTCTACAGTAGGGCAAATAAAGCTTAATCTGCCTTGCTTTACAAGCTTTGAAGATGTGGGGACTACCGCAAAATGCGGCGCCGGTGTATTTTATAAAGACAAGGATATTTATTTCTATACAGACCGTGATTATGTAGAAATAGGCCCGAATTTTAAAGGCAAACTCAGCCTTCCGCTTTTGGGTGCAGTAAGAAGCAGCTTGTTTAAAATGCTGGGAAATCCGATGATAAAAGATGTGAAATGGGATGCTTTTCAAACTTCTTATGGCATACTGATTTTATACTATGATGATGCATCCAAAGTGAATAAAATAATCTTCAGCGCACAAGGCGCAAGCACTATCAAGCTTTGTGAATAATGAAGTATCACAGCTTACGCCAAGTTTTTTTGATTGCATTTTTTAAATAAAAACTTAGCCAAGGCCTTAAACATTCGCATACAAATTTAACTTACCTAAAAATAATCTGTTTTAAAGCTTAAATCAAGCTATTCTTTTTCAAAAGGAATAGAAAAGGATAAATCCGTATTACGAAATTAATTTTTCGGCACATTGCATTTTCTTAAAAAAGGTATTACTTTAGCCGCAGTTATTATAAAACCCGGTTCTTCTCCGGTTTAGCACCCCACTCCATAAAAAGCCATACAGCCAATTATTTTTTGAAACTTATATTAAAAGTTATGAAAAAAGTATTGCTTATTGCTTTGCTGTGTATAACGGTTACGCATGTACGCAGCCAGTCCTTCACAGTTAATGACCTGGTTATACTCGCGTCAGTACAGTCAAAAAATATCGATCACTTTATGAAAAAGAAAGGATTTGAAGTGGCTACTGTAAAAACAGACAGCCTTGCTATACAAGCCTGTTTCATAATAAAACTTAAAAAAGGCAAGACTTATCAAGGCCCAAAAAGAACAATTGAAATATCCATGCAGGACGACTGTAAGTATTTTACTTTACATACTGCTTCAGGTGATGAGTATCTTGAAGGCGAAAGAAGTTTAATACAATCTGGATTTTTTTATGATGAAAAAAAAGGTATTACTGTAAAAGGTTCAGTTTTTTTTCAAAAAGGGAACATCACCGTTCAGGCAAGGCCCGATAGTGAAAGTAGTGATGCTGGTTATACTTTCATTTTAAAAGAAAGAAAATTACCATCCGCTGTAAAATATGCTGAAGATCTTTTGCAATTTGATTCTCATGAATACCTTGCCAGCTTTTTCGGGACGCAGAATGTAAAAAGAGATATGTATTATTTTTCTGAAAAGGAATTAAAAAAATGTTCAGTTTTATTCAGCGGCACAAAGTACCAGGTTGTTTTTGTTTGGGGCGATGAAGATAATCTTAATAACCTTTTATACATACTTGTGCCACATGTATTGCCAACAGCCAGTGCGGAAGGAAATCATACTGCAACTGGCAACAGCGAATGGCAATTTAAAAGTGGAATATATGCAGGCATGGATATAAAATCATTGCTGCGTCTAAATGAAATGGACTTTAATATTTATGGCAGCGAATCAGAACTTGCATTTATGATAAAACCTGCTGATAAAGGAAGAATTAATTTTAAGAATACTGCGGTAATGCTCAGTTGCAACAATTGCGATGATATAAAAATGTTTAACAAAAAAGAAATAAGTGCAATGGATGTTGTAAAACAAGATTTGCCCATGTATGTGAATGATGTAATCATTTATCCATCGCATAGAGCAAGCAGATAAAATCTGCAAAAGATTCTCTCACCACATAATAAATTTTTTCACGCCTCGTTGTCGAAATTGTCAAAAAGGAGGCTAAAATTAGAAGCGTAATATTATTTCTATTAAAAGAATTTTGTTGCGGTATATTTTAAAAAAATAACACTCGTTACCAAATGTGTATTCGCTCGCTTTCTGGCTTATACATTTTATCTTCAGGCTTTACATTAAAAGCTGCATACCATGCATCCATGTTCGCTAACGGAGCATTGGCACGATACATTCCCGGCGAATGAGGATCTGTTTTTATAAGTTGCGCCTCGGTTTCGGGACGTGTATTGCTTCTCCAAACCTGGGCCCAGCTTAAAAAGAAACGTTGTTGCGGCGTAAAGCCGTCTATCTTTTTACCCTCTTTAAATTCTTTTGTTTTGGTAAATGCTTCATAAGCAATATTCAATCCTCCGAGATCAGCAAGATTTTCACCAAGTGTTAATTTGCCATTAATATGAAGCGTATCTAAAACTGTGTATGCATCAAATTGTTTGGCAACTTCATCTGCTCTTGCTTTAAATTTTTCTTCATCCTGCTTTTGCCACCAGTCTTTAAGATTTCCATTTGCATCAAATTGCCTTCCCTGGTCATCAAAGCCATGTGTCATTTCGTGGCCGATAACTGCTGCGATGCCTCCGTAATTAACCGCATCATCAGCTCCAAAATCAAAGAATGGAAACTGCAAAATTCCTGCAGGAAAAGTAATATCATTATTGGTTGGGCTATATTGTGCATTAATGGTCGGCGGTGTCATTCCCCAGTCTGTTTTATCTACTGGCTTGCCTAAATGATTAATCATATAGTTATAAGACCATTCCCTGGCGTTATGGATGTTTTCTAAAAAATTATCTTTTGTAACAATGAGGCCTTCATAACTTTTCCATTTATCAGGATAGGCAATCTTTTTTGTTATTGCAGTTAATTTTTCTAATGCTTTTTGTTTGGTTTCTTCACTCATCCAATCAAGACGCTTGATTCTGTCAGCAAAGGTATTTTCGATATTGTTTACCATGTTTACCATATAAGCTTTGGCCTCAGGCTTAAAATATTTTTCTACATACAATTGCCCTATTAAATCGCCAAGCATGCCATCGATAAGGCCGCTTATTTTTTGCCAGCGTGGAGTTGGTTCTTTTTGTCCCGTCAAAACTCTATTAAATTCAAAGTCTGCATTTACAAATGGACTGCTTAAATACGGAGCTGCACTTTTGATTACATTCCAGCGCAAATATGTTTTCCAATTATTAACAGGAATGTTCGTAAGCAGGCTATCATATGTTTTTAAAAAAGATGGATTGTTAACCACAACACTATCAACATCATTTATTTTAAAATCTTTTAATAGTGAAACCCAGTCAATGTTTGGCGTAGTGCCTGATAAATCTTTAACTGAAAATTTATTGTATGTTTTATAAGGATCTCTCATTGCCACGCGGCTATATTGGGCTTCTGCCATTATAGTTTCCATCTTCAAAACAATGTCTGCATCTTTCTTAGCAGTTGTTTCATCTTCACCAATTAAAGAGAAAAAAGTTTGTAAACTTTTCGTGTATGCATCCCTGATGTGTATGCTGCGGGCATCATCTTTTAAGTAATAATCTCTATCCGGCAAGCTTGTTCCGCCCTGGCCAATGGAAGTAATATATTCCACTACATTCTTTTTATCAGGGCCTACTGATATTCTGAAGCCGGCGCCGCCGTTGCCATCCACCCGCATTTGCGCCATTTCATGAAGTACATCATTTATAGTTTCTAAATTGTCAATTTCGTGTAGCGCAGGTTTTATTGGCTCGTATCCTTTCTTCTCAATTGTATTACTGTCCATGCCACTGTAATAAAAATCGCCTATTATCTGTGTTTTACGATCGCGGCCTGTATTCTTTGAAGCGTCTTCCAATAGGTTGCTTAAGCGTTTGGAATTTTCCTCACGTAGTTCATCAAAATTTCCCCACCTTACTCTTGAAGGTGGAATAGCGTTGTTCTTTATCCATTTTTCGTTTGCATATAAATAAAAATTATCACCAGGTTTTATGGAAAGATCCATATTGCTGGTATCAATGTAATTTTTCTTAAGCGATAATGGTTTTTTATTTGTTGATTGCGAAAATGAAATATTGCTTATAAGAAACAATACCATAGATACTGGAAAACAGGTGTATTTTTTAAACATTCGAAATGTGGTTTTCAATTTAAGTTGAATTATTTTTTTACAGATGGTTAACAATATTAAAGGTATTCTAATCTATGTTACCAATTTTTTAAAGATGAATTATCCCTCTAACAAATTAGGTTCATCCAATAAATTAAGATCAATGGAATCCATTCCTGCAATTCCTTCAATAGAACCTTGTATGTGAGAAGAATTAAGTAATACTTTACTCAATTGCATTTCACGTGCTTTCCACATTTTTTCCATTGCATTCCTTTCAGTTTGAATACTCCTTTTCATTGACATAAATCCTTCACGAATCGCTTTCCATTGCTCACTAAATTCGTTGCTTGTTAAGTAGTTGTACAGCAAATGCATTTTATCTCCTTTATTTTCCTGGCTTTTTGCTGAATTATAAACTCGTATAATTCCATCACGTAGCACATTTGCAAGCGCTTTCACTTCAGAAAAAGTACAAATCCAAATTCCTTCTTTGAGACCAAAACAATCCATTTCTTTCGGCATTTTTTTAGTAACTAACACTGCAATATCAGCGCCGGTGCTACGCATATCTTTTTTAAATTTTTCAATCCAGTCGTTGCCAAAATTTTCGGTGCGTTTGCTTTCATAAATTATTTTGCCACATTCCTGCCCGAAATTATTTCTTACTAATTGAATACAATCTGCGCCTCTTACACCTTTGCCAACTTCTGTAATTGCATCAAAAGGAAAATTATTTCGTAAGATTTCTTCGAGAGCTGTTTCCTGTACTTCACCTTGCAACTGCATAGAGCCCTGTTCTGCCTTGCGTTTCATTTCATTGGCTAATTTTTTCTGATCTTCCAATTGCTTTTCCAGTTCTCTTAATTTTAAATTATGTTCATTTTCTCTTATCGTATTTTTTTCTACTTCTTGTCTTCTTATCAGATCGGTCAGTGCAACTCTTTCTTCGGATAATTTTTTTTGCAAAGCGATCTCCATTTCATCTTCTTTGTTTTTTAATTCCTGCACCTTCTTTAAAAAATCAAGCTCTTTTTGCCTTGCAGATTTTAATTTTTCTTCATTATCATTATTTGCCTGTTGCAAAATTTTTAGTTGATTTTCAAAATCGCTGCTGATTGATCTTCTAAGCTTCTCCTGAACTTCATTTTCAATTTTCAATTTTTCTTTTTGAATTCTTTCAGCAAATAATTCATTTTCCTTTTCTTTCTTTTTTTCAAAGTCTTTTTGCTGTTGTTCAAGGATTTGTTGCTGTTCGGAAAATTGTTTTAATAATTTTTGGCGGTCGGCATTAAATTTTTCTTCGTATTCTTTTTCCAATGATTTTGCTATCGCATCTTCGGGCGCAAATTCATGTTTGCAATTCGGACAAGTGATTGTTGGCATATCGTTTAAATAAC
>Ga0070679_100005515_pt1 | contig 11722 bp, 12 predicted proteins | sample KBSC63BmetaG_FD_65652 | JGI IMG/M metagenome (GOLD analysis project Ga0070679, IMG submission 65652) | Corn rhizosphere microbial communities from Kellogg Biological Station, Michigan, USA - KBS C6-3B metaG | ecosystem: Host-associated > Plants > Roots > Rhizosphere | place: USA: Michigan... | reverse complement strand
TGCTGCTTGCCTCCGATGCATCTCGTTACATGACTGGCTCCACGATCGTTGTGGATGGTGGTCATCTCTGCGGGAATCTCTAGGCCAAGAAATATTGGCCACATAGAACACAAAAAAGAATAAAAATACTAAGAACGACGAATCGCAGATCAGATCAGATTCGGAACAACGACTTTGTGTTTGTTCGTCCGTGTACCGTCCAATCAATTGACGATGCGATGACGCTCCACGGGCGCTTCACCTCCTAATTTTCGCGTCTTTTTTGTGCTCTTTGTGGCTAGTGGATTCTTTGTTCTCCGTCAGGAAGCGCCGCCACAATCCGCCACAATCTTTCTGCACCGCGCCATTTCAGGCGCGAGATCCGGTCCGCATTGCTCAGTGAAATAGCTCCCAACGAGTGGTTCGCCACTCGCGTCACGAACACCGGGGTTAATTCGAGGAGCACGACCATGATCAGCAAGACATTAGTTACAGCCATCGCCATCACATTGAGCTGCGGCGCCGCACACGCGGGCACGACATCGCACAACAAACCTCACGAGCCGATGACCAAAGAAGTCGGCACGGGAATGCTCACGGGCGTGGCAACAGGCGCTGCTGTCGGAGGTCCCGTCGGCGCGGCGGTGGGATTCATGATTGGAGCAGTCATGGGAGACAGCATCGGCAGCGCCAAGCGCGCAGAGGCTCGCGCACAAATCGCAGAGGCGCATTCGCAAAACTTGGAGAAGGACCTTCTCGATACGCGTCTTGCTCTCGCCAAAGCGAGCGAACGTACAGGTGGCGATGAGATGCTCGACGCACTTGCGGAGCGCTTGCACGCAGATGTGCTGTTCCGAACGGCGGGAGCGGACCTCGATGCGCAAGTCGCGACGCAATTGCAGGAACTCGGCAAGCTCTTGGGTCAGCACGCACAACTCGATATCGAGCTCAACGGATTTACAGATCCGAGGGGCAATGCTGAAAAGAACATCGAGCTTTCCTTGGCGCGTGCCAATGCAGTTCGCGAGGCACTGATTCAAGGCGGCGCGGCGCCGGAGCAGATCCAAGTGAAAGCCAATGGTGAGGATTTGAGCACGGCTCCGAAAGGAGACTTAGAAGCGTATGCGTGGGAACGGCGCGTCAGCGTTGCCATCCGGCCGACCGGGCAAGTGGCAGTAGCTCAAACACGTTGAACCAACGGGCGCAGTCGGCGATCGCCGGCTGCGCCCTTGCTTCGCTGCGCTTACAGTTGGAGTCCCGCCATGTGTCTTGCGAGCATCGTCATGATCCACCCCATATCGCCCGGCATCATTGATTTTTCCGAGTCAGAACCTGATGTCACTCACTCAACGCCTCCTGCCGATCGGATCCTTGCGGGAGAGCCGCAGCACGTCGTTCGTAATTTCTTCACCGATAAAAGCGCGCAGTTCTTCGCCGGAGTCTGGGAGAGCTCGAAAGGTTCTTGGAAGGTGCGCTACACCGAGAATGAGTTCTGCCACATCACTAAAGGGCGAGTGCGCATTCGGGATGAGGATGGTCGGAGCTGGAATTTCTCTGCGGGTTCGAGCTTCGTGATTCCGAGCGGCTTCGTCGGTAGTTGGGATGTTCTCGAGCCCACTGCAAAGGTCTATGCGATCTTCGAAGCTGCACCTTGAAGATCCGTGTTAACACGCCTTGCACTAACTTCGCGCATCGATAGATCATCCGCGCCCCAAAATGAAGGAAATCCGATACCGCAGGCCGAGCAATAGGCCGAGGAGCGTCGTCGCATGCATGGGATTGCGGCGCTGAGCACGCGAGGACGAGTGCAGAGCACCCTGGCATATTTGCTGCATCGTCTCTCTCGCACTGCGGCTGCAGCTTCTTTGCGGCAACGTGATCAAGGGCTGCAGCTGCGAAAAGAATCTATGTCTGCGCCAGTTTTGGCGCGTTCCTTTCTCACCTAAGGGGAGATTTATGCGAAATGCGAGGGTGTTGACGGCTTTGGGGTTGCTTGCAGCTGCGGGTGCGGCGAATGCAGGCGTCTCGTCGACCTGGACCGCAACGAACGACTACGACTTCCGAAGCTTCAGCCAAAGCGCAACAGGACCCGCGCTGCAGGCCAGCCTCGATTACGCGCACGACAGCGGTTGGTACGTCGGCGGCTGGGCGAGCAACGTCGACTTCGGTGCCTCTGATCCTGATTTGGAGCTGGACGTTTACACCGGGTTCACGAAGACCTTCGATAACAAGTTCGGGTACGACGTCGGCATCGTGTACTACAGCTATCACGCTGCACCGGATCCTGGTGCGAATTACTTCGAAGCGTATGCGGGCGTCAGCTACGACTGGGTGAAAGGAAAGGTGTTCTACTCGCCCGACTTCGGTGGCGACACGACCTCGGGCAATACGTCAGCTGAGTACATCCAGGTCGACGCAGCTGTACCGCTGCCGGCGAACTTCTCGATCCTGGGTCACGTCGGTTACAGCTTTGGCGACTACTGGGACAAGTCCGTGACCGATTATTCCGCAGGTGTGGGTTATACGGCCGGGCACTTCAGCCTGGCGCTCAAGTATGTGGATAACGACACGAGCAAGTCCGATGGCACGCGCATCACGGACGACGTCTTCAACAACGAAGGCCGCGTGATCTTCACGGTCTCGACGACCTTTCCATGGTCTGACGAATAACTCAGAACCTCAGCAGCTGAGACAAAGCGCCTCGTGACGAACGAGGCGCTTTTTTTTGGAGCGTTGAATCTCGAGCCAAGCATCGGGCAGATCCACACCGAAGCTACGGCTGATTGGCCTTGAGGCGCGTTCGATCGTGTTGGGGATGGCATCAATGAAGCTAGCTGCTTTTGGTCGCGCAATTGATCACCGGCAGCCTCGTAGCAGCGTAAGTCAAGTCGTTGCGAAGAATTTCAGATCCGTCACGAGATGCTTCCCACGTCTGCAGTACGATAAGAAAATTCGACAGGCTGCAGAATTTCTGCGGCCCGAGCGATCTGTTCAGGTACAGTCGTCGATTATTCTAAACACCTGGATCGTCAGATCGGGGCGAGCGACATATGAGCATCGACGTCGGGGCGCATTTGCGAGCGGTGCGAATGATGTTTGGCCTCTCGCAACGTGAGCTAGCGAAGCGCGCAGGCGTCACGAACGGCACGATCTCCTTGATCGAACAGAACCGGGTGAGTCCCTCGGTTTCTTCCCTCAAGAAAGTGCTGGACGGCGTTCCTATGTCGCTGGCCGAATTTTTCACCCTCGACTTCGCGTCGAACCCGCAAGTGTTCTATGAGCGCGAAGAACTTACCGACATCGGCGACCGGGATGTCTCACTGCGGCTGATCGCTGCGAAGCGTCCAAATCGCTCCATGACCATCATGCATGAGCGCTATCGGCCAAAAGCCGACACCGGTTCAGACATGCTCAGTCACAAGGGTGAAGAAGGCGGCGTCATTGTTTCTGGCGAAATCGAACTTACTGTAGGGGGACAAGCACGCGTGCTGGGTAAAGGCGACGCGTACTACTTCGCCAGTGCGCTGCCGCACCGATTTCGGAATATCGGCGATGAGCCTTGTGAGATCATTAGCGCCAGCACGCCGCCAACATTTTAGAAGTGAGTGAGCAGGAAGTGAGCGGTGCCGTTTAAGCCACGGGTCTGCGCATTTCATTTACTCACTTCCTTACTTGCTCGCGACCTCATCCATGAAAACTATTGTTGCTGCCACTCAGTTCGCCTGTACCGAAGATCGTCGAGAAAATCTCGAGACGGCAGAGCGCGTGATTCGAGCAGCCGCAGCGAAGGGCGCCAACGTAATCTTGATCCAAGAGCTGTTCGAGACGCCATATTTCTGCAAAGGCCACGAGCCCAAGTACTTCGATGTGGCGATGCCCATCATCGAAAACCCCGCAGTGCAACGCTTCCAAAAGCTCGCTCGCGAATTGAATGTCGTTTTGCCGGCGAGCGTTTACGAGCGCGCAGGAAATGCGTTCTACAACTCGGTTGCGATCATCGATGCCGACGGTTCGTTGCTAGGGACGTATCGCAAGACGCACATTCCGGAAAGTCCGGGGTACCACGAGAAATTTTATTTCTCGCCCGGCGATACCGGCTTCAAAGTCTGGCCCACACGTTTCGGCACCATCGGCGTGGCGATTTGTTGGGATCAATGGTTTCCGGAATCGGCTCGCGCGATGGCGCTGATGGGCGCTGAGATTCTTTTCTATCCGACTGCGATTGGCTCCGAGCCGCAAGATCCAAGCATCGACTCGCGCGATCACTGGCAACGTGCGATGCAAGGTCATGCGGCTTCGAATGTCATGCCCGTGGTTGCTTCGAATCGCGTGGGTACGGAAAAAGGTGGGAACTGGACGGTCACTTACTACGGCTCGTCGTTCATCACAGATCAGACGGGTGCGATCGTTGCGCAAGCGCCTCGCGAAGGCGAAGCGATCATCACAGCCACATTCGACTTGGATGCGTTGCGGGCATATCGACAAGCGTGGGGCGTTTTCCGCGATCGGCGTCCGGATTTGTACGCGCCGCTCATGACGCTGGACGGCGCGACAGCGCATCGTTGATATGCAGTTCTTCGCATCATGTCCGCCCGGCGTGGCGGATCTCACCGCGGGCGAGCTTCGTGAATGCGGGGCGACCCAAACACGCGAGTTCAAGTTAGGCGTTCAGTTCGAGGGCACGCTCGAAGTCGCATATCGCGCGTGCTTGTGGTCACGAACCGCAAGTCGCGTGCTGATGCCGCTTGGGATAATTCCGGCCGCGACGCCCGGGCAGTTGTATGAAGGCGTGCGCTCGATTGATTGGAGTGAACACATCGCTCCAACTGGCAGCATGGCGATCGACTTTGCCGGCGCATCGACCGGCATCGTTCACACGCATTTCGGCGCGCTGAAGACTAAAGATGCGATCGTCGATCAGTTTCGCGAGTGCACGGGCGAGCGGCCATCGGTGAAGCTCGAACAACCTGATGTGCAAATCGATGTTCGCATCGATCGAGAGCGGGCCACGATCAGCATCGACTTATCTGGCGACAGTCTGCATCGACGTGCGTATCGCGCGCGCGGTGTTGCTGCACCGCTCAAGGAAAATCTTGCTGCGGCTATGCTGTTAAGAAGTGGGTGGTCGCAAATTGCGCGCGAAGGCGGCGACTTCGTGGATCCGATGTGCGGATCCGGCACGCTGGTGATTGAGGCCGCGCTGATGGCGCTCGACATCGCGCCGGGATCGATGCGCAATCATTTCGGCTTCATCGGCTGGCGCGGACACGATCGCGAGCTCTGGAAAAACGTCGTGGAAGAAAGTCGCCAACGCCGACAAGCGGGCGAACGCTCTATTACGTTGCGCGGCTATGACACCGACGCCGCTGCGATCCGCGCTGCAAACGAGAATGCGGAACGTGCGAAGCTTAGGCAGCATGTGCATTTCGAGCGTCGCGATCTTGCGCAACTTACGCGCGAGGGCGGCGACAGAGGATTACTCGCGACGAATCCGCCGTATGGCGAGCGCATCGGCGATCAAGAGACACTGCAGTCGCTTTATGAACAATTGGGTGAACGCCTGCGAGAGCAATTCCAAGGTTGGCAGGCCGCAGTACTGACGGGCAACCCGCCGCTCGCAAAAGCGATCAAGATCAACGCACGACGCAGTCACACGCTGTTCAACGGCAAAATTGAGTGTCGCCTACTGCGCTTTGCCATCGAGCCGGATGAGTTTCGAACTGAACGCGCACCTCGGCGCGATCCTGCAGAAGTGTTGGCGCAACCAGGCGCACAGATGTTTGCCAATCGTTTGCGCAAGAACCTGAAGATACTCGGCGATTGGGCTAAGCGCGAATCGATCGATTGCTTCCGTGTGTATGACGCGGATATGCCGGAATATGCATTCGCGATCGATCAATACTCCAACGGTGAAAGTGAGCGATGGCTGGTGGTACAGGAATATGCCGCGCCGAAAACCATTCAACCGCAAGCAGCGCGTGCGCGTCGTCATGAAGCGCTGACCGTCATTCCGCACGTGTTCGAGCTGCCCGCAGATCACATTTTTGTGCGCGAACGTCGACAACAAAAAGAAGGGTCGCAATACGAAAAGGTTGGGCAGGAGCATCGATTCGAGATCGTCCGGGAGGGCCAATTCCAGTTCTTCGTGAACTTCGATGACTACCTCGATACAGGTTTGTTTCTCGATCACCGCTTGACGCGGCGGATGGTAGGAGAACTCGCGAAAGGCAAACGCTTCTTGAATTTGTTTGCTTACACCGGCACGGCGACAGTGCATGCTGCGGCTGGCGGGGCAATTTCTTCGACGACCGTCGATATGTCGCGCACGTATTTGGATTGGGCGAAACGCAACTTGGCGCTGAACGGATTGGCCACACCGCATCACGGATTCGTGCAGGCCGACTGCATCGCTTGGCTTGCAGATGAAGAGAATGCATCGCGACGCTACGATCTGATGTTCATCGATCCGCCTACGCATTCGCGCTCCAAACGGATGGAAGAAGACTTCGACGTGCAACGCGATCACGCACAGTTACTCAAGGCCGCCGCTCGTCTGCTTGCGCCTGATGGGGCAATCGTTTTTTCCAACAACTACACGCGATTCAAATTGGACGCGTTCGGGCTAGAGGGTTTCGACGTCGAAGATTTGACGCGTCGGACGCTGCCTAAAGATTTTGAACGTAATCCACGGATCCACGCGGCTTTTATGTTGCGGCGAAAGCCGGAAGCGTAATTCGGAATCGAATTCCGCGTGCATACGTGGCAATTGTGGCCGAGTGCTGGAAAAAACAGTCCCATACACATTGCTATGGCGGCGGGGTTACCGCAGAATTACGGGCCGATTTCGTTCCTTCTCAATCCTTTTAGCGGTTAAGTGACTTATGAGCGGTGATGCGTTCCAGGTGCTCGTGCATCCGAAATTGGGCGTGGTCATTTATGACCCAGTTGCACAGATGGGACTCGCTCGCGAGCAGATGCGTCTGTTCAAAGTCGGATCGATGGGCGCAAGCACGTTCATGCGTTCGATCGTTAGCAAGGATCTCGCTGAGGGCAACGACGACTCAGTCGGCGAGCAGGCCGGCGCTGTAGCTACCTATCGCACCGCCCGCACCAGCCGCATCAAACCTTACTGCGTACAATGCCGTCGTCACTTCGGTTCTGTCGATTTCACCGTGTGCACGGACTGCAGCGCGATTCGCTGCACCTGCGGAACCTGTAGCTGCGTTTCTAGTTCGCGTCGTCGCAAAGCAGCATAACTGTCGGGCGATCCGACCCGGATCTAAGCGCCGTCGCGATCGCCGATGCATATCTTCCGAGTCTTCACGATCGAGGCAGCACATCGGCTGCCGCAGGTGCCTGCGGGACACAAGTGCGCTCGCTTACACGGGCACTCGTTTCGCATCGAGCTGCGTCTCACCGGATCAGTCGATTCGCATTCTGGTTGGGTGATGGATTTCGCCGATGTGCGCGCGGCATTCCAACCCATCTACGATCGCCTCGATCATCAATATCTGAACGAGATTCCGGGTCTGGACAATCCGACGAGCGAAAATCTCGCACGTTGGATTTGGACTGAAACGAAAAGAGTTCTCCCGCTTTTGAGTCAGGTCACGGTACACGAGACATGCACCAGCGGCTGCGTGTATGAGGGCGAGAAGTGAGGAAAACATGCGCCGTTTCGGCGCTTGCACTTCACTCTCACGAAGCTTTCACTTCACAGCAAGTCTCTTAACCGATACCACAGCATTGCCAGCACCAGCGCAGGCGTTCTAAGCGCGGCGCCGCCTGGGAATTCACGATGCTGCAAGCGCGTGAACAGGTCAAATCGTTCAGCGTGTCCCGCGATGGCTTCTGCCACGAGTTTCCCAGCAATGCCCGTCAGGGCGATGCCGTGGCCTGAGAAGCCTTGCAAGTAATAGACATTCGCTGCAATGCGGCCGAAATCCGGCGCTCTGCTCATCGTGATGTCGACGAATCCGCCCCATGCATAATCAATCGCTACATCGTGCAGCTGCGGAAACACTTTCAACATGCGCTTGCGAGTTGCGCGAGCGGTATCGAACGCGTCGAGGCCCGAATAGCTGACGCGACCCCCGAAGATCAGGCGATGGTCCGCGGATCTGCGAAAGTAATCGAGGACGAAATTCATATCTGTCACCGCGATGTTTTCGCGTATCAATTTCTGAATGCGTTCGGCGCCGAGTGATTGCGTCGCTACGATGTAGGTTCCGACCGGCATGATGCGTGCTCGCAGCTTAGGTGCGAGTTGATCGATGTAGGCGTTGCAGCAAAGAACGACGAACCGCGACTTGACGAGGCCGAGTTCGGTCCGAACAGACGCTGGATCGCCATGGTCAATTTCGCTGACACGTGAGTTCTCGAATATTTTTACGCCGGCAAGCTCGGCCGCGCGAGCGAGACCCAGTGTGTAGTTGAAGGGGTGCAGATGTGCGCTCCCAGAATCGAGAACGCCTGCGCAGTACTGATGAGTCGCGATTAACGCTTCGACCTCGGCGCGGTCCAGTGATCGCAGACGCGAGTAGCCGTAGACGGTTTGCGCCTCTTCGAGCTCGCTTTGCAACTCACGGCGATGGCGCTTCTTGATCGCCACATGCATTTGGCCCCAATGCAGGTCGCAATCGATTTGATAGTGCTGTACGAGCGTGCGTAGCAGTTCGACGCCTTCGACAGAGATGTCCCACAGCTGCCGGGCTGTTGCTAACCCTAGTTGATCGACGAGCTTGTGCTGTCCGGACGCGAAGCCTGTAAGCACTTGGCCACCGCTGCGCCCAGACGCCCCCCAGCCAATGTGTTCGGCCTCGAGCAACGCGACTGAGTAGCCGCGCTCGGCTAGATGAAGCGCAGTCGAGCAGCCGGCAATGCCGCCGCCAACCACGCAGACGTCCACCGCCACATCCCCCTGCAGCGAAGGACATCGTAGGCGTGGATGGGCGCTGGCGGCGTAATACGAGCGAACAATCGCAGGTGAGGCTTTCACGCAGGACTGTTTAACATTTCGCAACGGCATGGGTAAGGGGAGCTGATGAGCCGCGCGTTCCGCGAGCGGATCGGTAAGTCAATCAGCGGCTTCCTGACGTCACCGCTAAGTCCATGAATTCCTTTGAGCGGGACGATCCGTGTAACTCCGGGGCGGCCAGGAGGGGGGCGACTGTGGTTAAATCACACCTCGTCTACAGATCGGGACTCCTCCCGATCGTTAAAGATCTTAAACGTGTCTACTCGTAAGCCGCTCATCGGAATCCCTGCCGACCGGCGTCTGCTTGGCCATCATTACTTCCATTGTGTTGGCGAGAAATATCTTCTCGCTGTCGCAGAAGGGGCTGACGCGACGCCTGTGCTGATTCCTTCTCTTGGAGAAGCCATTAGCGTTAGGGACCTGCTCGACGACTTCGATGGCATTCTGCTCACGGGAAGCGCATCGAACGTCGAACCGCATCGTTACAAGGGGCCTACGAGCGATCCGGGAACGCTTCACGATCCATATCGCGATGCCACGACACTGCCTTTAATTCCGGAAGCCGTTGCGCGAGGCATGCCGTTGCTCGCCATTTGTAGAGGATTTCAGGAAGCGAATGTCGCGTTCGGCGGCACGCTTTGGCAGAAGCTTCACGAAGTCGAAGGCCATCGGGATCATCGCGAGGATCCAACGGCGCCGCTTGATACGCAGTACGGACCTGCGCATGAAGTTTCGCTTGTCGGCGGTGGAGTACTCGAAAGCCTGGTTGGAAGCGAGCGCATTACCGTGAACTCGTTGCACGGCCAGGGCGTGCAAACGCTTGCTCCGGGATTGGAAGTCGAGGCGCGCGCTCCAGACGGAGTCATCGAAGCGTTCCGGGTTGGGGGCGCGCCTTCTTTCGCGATTGCAGTGCAGTGGCATCCCGAGTGGAAATTCAAAGAAAACCCATTTTCTCGCGCACTCTTCGCTGCGTTCGGTAAAGCAGCTCGAGAGCGGGCACAAAGGCGTCGGTCATGAGCATCATCCAACAATTTTTCAAAGAGCACGGCATCTCCGAAGTTGAAGCGATCATTCCGGATATGGCGGGCGTGCCACGCGGAAAGATCATGCCGGCGGAAAAATTCGCAGAAGAGGAGGGCATGCGTCTTCCGGAGAGCATCTTCTTGCAGACAGTCACTGGGGAGTATCCAGATGACGAGCGCGCGATCTCGCCATCGGAAATCGACATCGTGTTGAAAGCGGACCCGAAGACGATTCGCGTCGTGCCCTGGGCTGCGGAGCCGACGGCGCAAGTCATTCATGACAGCTTCTACTCAGACGGCCGCCCGGTGACGATGGCGCCGAGATATGTACTTCAGCACGTGCTCGAACTCTATGCGCAGCATGGCTGGGAGCCGGTGGTCGCGCCCGAGCTCGAATTCTTTTTGGTCGAGCCGAACACTGATTCCGACTATCCGCTGAAGCCGCCAATAGGTCGTTCGGGTCGGCCCGAGATTGGCAGGCAGTCGTACTCGATTGCGGCCGTGAACGAATTCGATCCGCTATTCGACGACATGTACGCGTTTTGCGAAGCCCAGGATATCGAGATCGACACGCTGATCCACGAAGACGGCGCGGCGCAGATGGAAATCAATCTGCTGCATGGCAACGCTCTTTCGCTGGCCGATCAAGTCTTCTTGTTCAAGCGCACCGCTCGCGAGGCAGCCCTCAGGCACAAGATGTACACCACGTTCATGGCCAAGCCCATGGCGCGGGAGCCGGGAAGTGCGATGCACATCCATCAAAGCATCGTGGACCGTCGCACCGGTCAGAATATATTCAGCGATTCTGAGGGCCGGCCCTCGCCGCTGTTCTTCTCGCACATCGCAGGTTTGCAGAAGTACTTGCCGGCCGCCATGTCCTTGTTTGCTCCTAACGTAAATTCGTACCGCCGCATCACGCGTCATTACTCCGCGCCGATCAATACGCAATGGGGCTACGACAATCGCACGGCCGGATTGCGAGTGCCGGTTTCGAGTCCCGCGGCTCGACGTGTCGAAAACCGGATTGCTGGCGCCGATGCGAATCCCTATCTAGCGATAGCCGCATCGCTGGCTTGCGGCTATTTGGGTATGGTCGAAGGCTTAAAGCCCAGCGAGCCAATTACGGGCAGCGCATACGACCTGGCTTTCTCACTGCCGCGAAATATTGAGGATTCATTGCGTCTGTTGCGCGATTGCCGACCGCTCATCGATATCTTAGGAGAGCGGTTCGTGATCGCCTATGCCGCCGTGAAAGAGAACGAATACGAGACCTTCCTGCAGGTCATCAGCTCGTGGGAACGCGAGCATTTGCTGTTGAACGTGTGACCCTGGAAAGACTCGTCACGAGTCGCAAGCGGCGCGACAACGGCCCATTTAAGGTGATGTTATGAATTTGATATTCGATTGCTTGAGAGTGTGCACAGAGATTCGGTCGCAGAGCGTTCCGGCGCAGCGAGGCTTCAACTCAGTCGACTCCCGAAAATTCCGCTGACTTGGTTGTTGGCAGGGTCGGCGCAGCGATGCACCTTTTCTGCGCATTCTGGTTCGTGACTCGTGATGATCGCCCCGTAACACCGCGGCTTCGCCGCGGACGCTACCCAACTAAATAAACCTACGTTACGCTCCCCGCCGTCATGCCGAGGCGCCTTGCTTCGGTCACAAGATCAACTTTTGGGGAGTCTCATGAGCCAAAAATTACGCGCTCTCATGTGCGGCACTGTCATCGCAATGACAATGGTTGCCT
>Ga0070679_100005511_pt1 | contig 11731 bp, 9 predicted proteins | sample KBSC63BmetaG_FD_65652 | JGI IMG/M metagenome (GOLD analysis project Ga0070679, IMG submission 65652) | Corn rhizosphere microbial communities from Kellogg Biological Station, Michigan, USA - KBS C6-3B metaG | ecosystem: Host-associated > Plants > Roots > Rhizosphere | place: USA: Michigan... | reverse complement strand
ATCACTTTATTCAGACTTCTGCTCACTGTGCCTCCTGGCGAGAGTTCGGTTCCCGCCCAGAATAGTATAGGTAGGGCTCAGAGCCCGAGCAAACCAACGATTTCAACGGTCAGCAAAACTCCCCGCCGATCTTTCCTCGTCGCCCCTGGCGACTTCCAGCATCCGCCGCATCACCAGCGCATCCTCTACCGGCCGCCGGTAGTAGTTTCGCCGCCTGCCGATCTCCCTGAATCCGCGCGAATCGTACAACCCACGCGCTGCGCGATTCGACTCACGGACCTCCAGGAACGCGTTCCGCACCCCGTGCGCGCGGAGCTCGATCAGCACCGCGTCCAGCATCTGGCCCGCCAGACCCTTTCCGCGATGGTCGGGATGGACCGCGATGTTGAGCAGTTCGGCGTCCTCACCAATGCTGAACGCGATCACGTACCCAGCGACATCATAATCGGGCGGATATCCGACGACCTGAAAGATAGCGGAAGGACCGCCGAGTATCCTCCGAAAGGATTCCTCTGTCCAGGGATCGGCGAAGCACGAACGCTCGATCCGCGCTATTTCGGCGACGTCGCCCTCGCTGGCCGGCCTTAGCCGCGCCGTCACCCCGCTACCCGCTACGCCGGGAGTGGCCGTCCGTGAACGGCCTCCCACCGAACCTGGGCCTCGGCAAGGCGCCCATAGTCCGGCTCCCAGGCGGCGAGATCGACCGGACCGGCCGCAACGATGTGTTCCAAAACCGCGGCCACTCCCCGGGCGTGCGGATATGAGTCAATGTCCTGTGCGGGCCCGACGACGCGGGCGACTTTCTCCCTCGCCCGAAAATCCTCGAGGTCTGCACGGGAGAGAATGCGCACCGGCGCGGCGCGATACTCGCCGGCGTCAGGCCGATAAACGATTTGGCTGGCAAAGAACTCGTCCCGCATCGCGTCGAGCACCGATAGATACTCTCCCGGGGGGAGCGCCGGTTTGACGCCTGATACACCAAGCAGGAGCGACGACACCGCGAATAGAGGCACTCCATAACCGACCGCCAATCCCTTCGCCACCGAGCCCGCGATGCGAAGACTCGTAAAGCTTCCCGGCCCCGCACCGCAAACGATCCGCGCGATCTCGTCGCCGCCCCGCTCCAGCCCCGCCTCGGCAAAACACTCGGCGATCGCCGGCATCAGTCTCTCACCACGACCGACGCGGGAAGCGCCGCCGTCGTCTCCCGATAGCGTCCGCTCGCACACGACGTCCGGCCCGCGCAGCAGCGCGACACTTCCGCGATACGTCGCTCCCTCGATCGCCAGCGTGTATGGCGGTTCACCGTGCGTCACGTCCTCAGCCCTGCAGCGTAGTCAAGCTCCAAACTTATCCCGCCAGCAGAATCCGGCGACCCGGATCGTCGGGGACGTAGTCGAGGTCGATGGGCAGATGATCCTCGGGCAAGCGCTCGCCCGCCCGCTCGGGCCATTCGACCAGCACCAGCGCTCGCGACGACACAATCTCGTCCCAGCCGAGGTTGGTGAGCTGGTCGGGTGAATCGAGGCGATAAAGATCGATGTGATAGACCGGAGAGCGTGCCGCGCGGTACTCGTGCACCAGCGCGTAGGTGGGACTGGTGACGTCTTCGCTGACACCGTAACCGCGGCAAATTGCGCGAGCCAGGGTTGTCTTCCCCACCCCGAGCTCGCCCGTGAGCGTCACCACCAATGGAGCCGTGGACGCCCGACCCAGCTCTTCACCCCAGCCACGCAGCTCGCTTTCTGTCAGCTTGAGATGGCCCTTGGCGGCCCGGGGCGGAACTACGTGCCGGTGCGCCGACATCAGCGGCCGTGCAGACCGGCCAGCGATCCTCTGCCTTCCTTGCGGCCGGCCTTCGCCTTCACCTCGAACAGCTGATCACGCAGCTGAGCCGCGGTCTCGAAGTCGAGATTGGTTGCCGCTTCCCGCATCTGCGCCTCGAGGTCGGCGATCAGCGCGGGAAGATTGTCGGTGCCGTACTGCGCACCGGACTCGGCCACCCGACGACCCTTCTCCCGCTCGCGCTCCTCGCGCTCGGTCCGCGCGTCGGCGACGCGGGTGATGAAGCGGACCTGATCGACGCTCTTGGTGACGCTTACCGGCGTGATCCCGTGCTCCCGATTGTACGCCCGCTGGAGCTCGCGGCGCCGACCGGTCTCCTCCATGCAGCGCTGCATCGATCCGGTGATCCTGTCGGCGTAGAAGATCGCGCGCCCGCTCAGATGTCGCGCCGCGCGCCCAACCGTCTGAATGAGCGAGCGGTCGCTGCGCAGGAATCCTTCCTGATCGGCGTCGAGAATCGCGACCAGCGACACTTCCGGCAGGTCGAGTCCCTCACGCAGCAGGTTGATTCCGATCAGCACGTCGAACTCGCCGAGCCTGAGGCCGCGGACGATTTCCATGCGCTCGATTGCATCGATGTCGGCGTGCATGTAGCGAACCCGCACTCCCATCTGCTGCAGATAGTCGGCGAGATCCTCGGCCATCCGCTTCGTGAGAGTAGTAACCAGCACTCGCTCGCCACGTCGCTCGCGGATGCGAATCTCGTTCAACAGATCGTCCACCTGCCCCCGTACCGGGCGCACGTCGATCTCCGGATCGACAAGACCGGTCGGGCGGATGATCTGCTCGACAACCGCGCCTTCGGACAGCCGCAGCTCGATCTCTGCGGGTGTCGCGCTCACGTTGAGCGCGCGCGGCGTCAGAGACAGAAACTCGTCGAACATCAGCGGCCTGTTGTCGAGTGCGCTCGGCAGGCGGAAGCCGTAGTCGACGAGTGTCAGCTTGCGGGCGCGGTCGCCGTTGAACATGCCGCCAATCTGCGGCAGGGTGACGTGCGACTCATCGACGACGACGAGGAAATCCTCGGGGAAATAATCGAACAGGCACGCCGGACGCTCGCCCTCGGCACGCCCCGACAAATGGCGGGAATAGTTCTCGATTCCAGCGCAGGTGCCTATCTCCAGCATCATCTCGATGTCGAAGTTGGTGCGCGATTCCAGCCGCTGTGCCTCGAGCAGCTTGCCCGCCGCGCGCAGCTCGGTGAGGCGCTGCGCCAGCTCGTCGCGAATCAGCGCTACCGCGCGCTCGATGGTCGGCCGCGACGTCACGAAATGTTTGGCCGGATAGATCGCCGACTTCTCCAACGTCGCGATGGTATCGCCGGTGAGCGGATTGATCTTGGTGATGCGCTCGATCTCGTCGCCCCACATCTCGACCCGCACTCCCTGCTCCTCGTAGGCGGGCAGAATCTCGACGGTGTCGCCACGGACGCGGAAAGTCCCGCGCTCGAGTCCCATATCGTTACGCGAGTACTGGATCTTCACCAGCGAGCGCAGGATGTCGTCGCGGGGAATCTTCTGCCCGCGGGTCAGCATCACCATCTGCTCGCGGTAGCTGCGCGGATCGCCCAATCCGTAGATCGCCGACACCGTGGCGACGATCACCACGTCACTCCGCTCCATGAGGCTCGACGTCGCGCGCAGGCGCAATCGGTCGATGTCCTCGTTGATGGATGCGTCCTTCTCGATGTAGGTGTCCGTCGTCGGGACGTACGCTTCGGGCTGGTAGTAGTCGTAGTACGAGATGAAGTACTCGACCGCGTTGTGCGGAAAAAAACTCTTCAGCTCTCCGTACAGCTGCGCCGCCAGGGTTTTGTTGTGCGAGAGCACCAGCGTCGGCTTTCCGTAGTTCTTGATGACGTTTGCGACAGTCATCGTCTTTCCGGATCCGGTCACGCCGAGCAGGGTCTGAAAGCGGTCGCCCCGCTCCAGGCCCCTCGTCAGCTCCGCGATTGCTTTCGGTTGATCACCCGCTGGCGCGAACGGCGCCTGCAGATCAAATGCTGCCTTGGTCATTCTTTATGTCGCTCGACAACCGCTCGCGACGCGCGACTTCCGTCACGCCTTTCACTCGCCTGGCTGCCTTGATGATTTTTTGAAGATGGGCGAGGTTGCCGACCTCCACTGCGAGCTCGCCGATCACGTGACCGTCAGAGCTGTGCAGCTCGAAGCTCCTGATGTCGGTGCCCGTCGATGAGACCGCCGTCGCGAGATCCGCGTAGAGTCCGCGGCGATCGGTCGCCTCGAGGGCCAGACGCACCATGAACTTTTCGCCCTCCAGCTCCTTCCAGTCGATCTCCAGTCTTCGTTCCGGCTCCTGGATCAGCATCAGAAGGTTCGGGCAATCCGACCGGTGAATGCTGACGCCACGGCCCCTCGTTACATACCCCACAACCGGGTCGCCGGGCACAGGCTGACAACATTGGGCGTAGCGAACCATCATCCCGTCGACGCCCTGGATCCTGACACCCTTGGTAGTGCCGCGAACCTTGTCGACGAGCCAGTCCAGCGGGCCGGACTTGGGCGCCTCTGCTACACCATCCGTCTCGGGATAGAGCTCCTTCAGAACCTGCGACACGTTCACGTCGCCCTGGCCGATCGACGCGACGAGGTGATTCACGTCCATCAGGTGCAGGGTTCTCGCCACCTTGAGCAGCTCGGGATCTTCGGGCTTGGTCAGCCGCCGGCGCTTGATCTCCCGATCGAGAATCTCGCGACCGAGCTTGACCGAAGTCGTGTGCTCCTCGATGCGGAGCCGTTGCCGGATCTTGTGTCGCGCCCTTCCCGTCCGCACGTGGGCCAACCAGTCCCGGCTCGGCTTGGCAGAAGGCGATGTGATGATCTCGACCGTTTCGGAATTCTTGAGCTCACGCGCGAGACTCGCGATCCGGCCGTTGATGCGCGCTCCCTGGCAATGGAGGCCGACTTCGGTGTGAACCGCGAACGCGAAATCGATCGGCGTCGCGCCCTTCGGTAGCTGGATCACATCGCCAGTCGGAGTGAACACGAAAATCTCGTCCTGATACAGATCGAGCTTGAGGAACTCGAGGAATTCGTCGGGCGTCTTTGCGTCGAGCTGGAGCTCGAGAACCTGCCGGAACCACTGCAGCGCCCGGTCGAGCTCGTCGGCGCTCTTGCCCGAATCCTCCTTGAACCGCCAGTGCGCCGCGATTCCGTACTCGGCGGTGCGGTGCATCTCACGCGTGCGGATCTGGATCTCGAAGAGCTGCCTGCCCGGCCCAAACACCGTCGTGTGGAGCGACTGATATCCGTTCGACTTCGGCTGCGCGATGTAGTCCTTGATGCGCTCCTGCAACGGCGTGAACTGGTCGTGGATGACACCGAGCGCGTGATAGCAATCCGGCACGCCGTTGACGAGGACTCTGATGGCGAGCAGGTCGTAGATCTCCTCGTAGGGCTTGTCCCACTTCTTCATCTTCTTGTAAATCGACCAGAGGTGCTTCGGCCTCCCCGTGACTTCGACATCGGCGATGGCCGCCTTGCGCAGGTGCGACTCGAGCGGCTCCTTGAGCTGGGCGATCGACTTTTCGCGCTCGACACGTCTCGTTGCTACCTTCTTCGCGAGCGCCTTGTATTCCGACGGCTCGAGATGCTTGAAGGCGAGGTCCTCGAGCTCCCACCGAACCCGCGCCATTCCGAATCGGTGCGCGAGCGGCGCATAGAGATCGCGGGTCTCGGTTGCGATTCTCTTCTGACGCTCCGGCGGCAGAAACTCCAGCGTGCGCATGTTGTGCAGCCGGTCGGCGAGCTTGATGAGGATGACCCGTGCATCCTTGGCAATCGAGAGCAGCAGCTTGCGATAGTTCTCGACCTGGCGTTCCTGCGAGGAATTGAGCGGCAGGTGTCCGATCTTGGTGAGTCCATCGACGATTCCCGCGACCTCTTTTCCGAACTCCGTCTCGATGTCGTCGATGGTGATGGCGGTATCTTCGACGACATCGTGAATCAGCCCGCTGGCAACCGTGATCGAGTCCAGCTGCAGATCGACCAGGATCTTGGCGACTTCGACACAATGGGAGACGTACTTGTCGCCGGAGAGCCGCTTCTGACCCTCGTGCGCCTTCTCACTGAAACGATAGGCGCGCGCGAGCAGCTCCCGGTCCAGACGTTCCGGAAGTCCCTCCTGCATCCACGAGGGAAGAGTCTCGTTTTCTCTGACTGCGCCAGCCGTCAAAGCAGTCCCGCCTCCGCGAAGCTGATGTAGCGTCCCCTACCGATAATAACGTGATCCTGCACGGGGATGTCGAGTACTTTGCCCGCCTGCACGAGCTGTTCTGTTACTACCCTGTCGTCCGGTGATGGTGTCGGATCACCGCTCGGATGATTGTGAACGAGAATGATTGCCGCCGCTCTTTCCGCGATCGCTTCCCTGAATACCTCACGCGGATGTACGAGCGACGAGTTGAGAAGACCGCGCGTTACGGTGATGTCCCGCTCCAGCCGGTGCTGGGAGTCGAGCACTGCGACGTGAAACTCCTCGACCGGCAGATCCTCCAGCCGCTGCGCGAATATCTCGTAGACATCGCGCGGCCAGCGAACCGGCGCCCCCTCCTGGCGTTCTTCCGCCGCCATGCGCCGCCCCAGCTCCAACGCCGCGTGGATACCAACAGCACGAGCCGTTCCCACGCCCCGTACGCTGGTGAGGGTCGCGACCGGCTGCGTCGCCAGCAATCGCAGCGACCCGCGACAGGTCGATAGGATCTCCTGTCCAATTCCGAGCGCGGACCGCCCCTCCGATCCCGATCCCAGCAAGATTGCCAGCAGCTCGCTCGAGCTCAGCGCGTGAGCGCCGTGACTTCTCAATCGTTCGCGCGGACGTTCGGCAACCGGCAGTTCCTTTATTGCGAGCGACACTCATCCTCCTTGTGGTGGAATCCGGAGTGTGTCGCGATCAGCGCGAGGCAATGACACCCCGGGCAGGCGGACATCATCAAGCCGTCGCCTTAGCTGAAGGACCGAGCACCAATGCAGACGCTTGAGGAATACCGCGGCCTGCTGACAGCTGGTCCTCGATCCTCAATTAATCAGCAATCAGCAATGCCGTTGGTCCCCAGCCCTCGATCAGGTCCCAGTCCTCAGTCCTAAAGATTCGCCCCGTGGCACTTCTTGAACTTCTTTCCTGACCCGCACGGACACGGATCGTTGCGGCCGACATTGGACCAGTCCGTCGGCCCGCTGGCGCCCGGAACCCCTGGAATGCCCGCCATCGCCCCGCCGGCCATCGCTTTGCTGAGCGACGAGCTTTTGCTGCCGACGTGCACCGTCGGCTCCGGCCGCACCGCCGCGCCGGGTTGCGGCGGCTCTTCCGGTCCGATGTCGAGAGTCTCTTCGGTTCCTTCGCCGTCGCCGTCGCCCGGCGGGATGTCTTCCAGAATGCCGAGGGCGTTGTAGCGCCGGGTGGGCACGGGAGGGCGTCGCGGACCGCTGCCGTTCGGCCGTCCACCGTCGCCGCCCATGTCCGGCGGCGGCCCCGCCTCGAAGGTGATCTGCGCGCGCAGGAACCGCTCGGTGAAGGTGTTGTGGATGTCCTCCATCAGATCCACGAACATCGTGTACGCCTCGTGCTTGTACTCGATTAGCGGATCCTTCTGCCCCCACGACCGATAGCCGATTGCGTTGCGCAGCTGATCGAGATCGTAGAGATGGTCCTTCCACTTCTCGTCGAGGACGTGGAGCATCACCAGCGACAGCAGCTGATCGGAGTACTCGGCAAGGCTCGCCATCTTGTCCGCAAACGCCTTCCTGCCGGCGTCGACGGCGCGCTGCAGCGCCTCCGATTCGCTCGTCGGTAGCGAGCCATCCTCGAATCCGGGTACCGTCAGCATGTAGTGCATCAGCAGGTCCTGACGCACCAGCGCGAAGTCCCATTCCTCCTGCGTGTCGAACTCGCCGAGCATGTTCTCGACGCGCTTCGACACACCCTTCTCGATCATCTTCTCTGCTTCGGCCTTGAGCTCCTCGCCACCTTCCAGCGCAAACGACCGCAGCGAGTAGATGACCTCGCGCTGCTGGTTCATGACGTCGTCGTACTCCAGCAGCCGCTTGCGGGACTGGAAGTTCTGAAGCTCGACGCGCTTTTGCGCCTGCTCGATGGAGCGCGTGATCAGCGAGTGCGTCAACATCTCGCCTTCTTCCGCGCCCATGCGGTCCATCAGCTTGGCGATTCGGTCGGAGCCAAACAGGCGCATCAAATCATCTTCGAGCGACAGGAAGAACTGCGACGCCCCCGGATCTCCCTGACGGCCGGCGCGGCCGCGCAGCTGCCGGTCGATGCGCCGTGACTCGTGCCTCTCGGAGCCGATGATGTGGAGGCCGCCGCACTCGATCATGTCCTCGATCTGATTCTCGGCGTTCTTCCGCTGCGATGGCTTGGACTCGGTCACGCCGGGCCCGAGCTTAATGTCGGTTCCACGGCCGGCCATGTTGGTGGCGATGGTGACCGCGCCGGGCTGGCCGGCGCCCGCCACGATCTCGGCCTCGCGCTGGTGGTACTTGGCGTTGAGGACGTTGTGCGGAATCCCGGCGCGCTTGAACATCCGCGACAGCGTCTCCGACACATCGACGTTCACCGTTCCGACCAGGACCGGGAACTGCAGCTCGTGAAGCCGCTGGGTTTCCTCGAGAATCGCGTTGTACTTCTCGCGACGGGTCTTGTAGACGAGATCCTGGCGATCGTCGCGAATCACCGGACGGTTGGTCGGAACGACCGACACACCGAGCTTGTAGATCTCGTGGAACTCGGTCTCTTCCGTTTCAGCGGTGCCGGTCATGCCGGCCAGCTTGTCGTAAAGCCGGAAATAATTCTGGATGGTGATGGTGGCGAGGGTCTGGGTCTCGCCCTTCACCTGCACGCCTTCCTTCGCCTCGACCGCCTGGTGCAATCCCTCCGACCAGCGACGACCGTGCATGGTGCGACCGGTGAACTCGTCGACGATGAGCACCTGACCTTCCTGCACCACGTAATTCACGTCGCGCTCGAACAGCGCGTGCGCGCGCAACAGTTGGTGGACGATGTTCAGTCGCTCACTCTTGGCCGCGTACTCACGATTGATGGTGTTGCGCGCTTCGAGCTTCTCGGCCGGCGTCATGTCCGGATCGTGATCGATGACGTGCACCTGCTGCGACAGATCCGGAAGAACGAATTCGTCGTGGGCGTCGGGCGACATGAAATCGATGCCCGCGTCGGTGAGGTGGACCGAGTGTCCCTTTTCGTCGAGCACGAAAAGCAAGTCGTCCTCGATGTCCCGATATTCCTGCTTGCTGGCGGGCAGCCTTCGATCCGCGATGTGCTGAAGCTCCATCTTCTGCACGAGCTGCTTGACGCCAGTCTCCTGCAGCACCTTCAACAGCCGCTTGTTCTTGGGGCCGCCGAGCTGGGCCTTGTAGAAGGCGAGCGCCGCAGCGTCGCTGTCCTCGGCCTCGAGCGCCTTTTCCCCCGCCGCCACCAGCGCGTTGACCAGATCGGTCTGCCGCCTCACCAGTCTCGCCACCGCCGCGTTGTGCAGCGCGTACTCGGCGTCGCTCTCGTTTCCGACGGGGCCCGAGATGATGAGCGGCGTCCGCGCTTCGTCGATCAATACAGAATCGACTTCGTCGACGATCGCGTAGGCGTGCACCCGCTGCACCCGGTGCTCCAGCGACTGCACCATGTTGTCGCGCAGGTAGTCGAAGCCGTACTCGTTATTGGTGCCGTAGGTGATGTCGCACTCGTACGCAGCGCGGCGCTGCATCGTCCCGGGCTCGGTGTCGTCGATGCAACCGACGGTGAGGCCGAGGTACTTGTAGAGATGCCCCATCCACTCCGAGTCGCGACGGGCGAGGTAGGAGTTGACGGTGATCAGGTGCGCCCCCTTTCCGGGAAGCGCGTTGAGATACAGAGGCAGCGTCGCGACGAGGGTCTTTCCTTCACCGGTCGCCATCTCCGCGATGCGGCCATGGTGGAGCTGGATGCCGCCCATCAGCTGGACGTCGTAGGGCACCATGTTCCAGTCCATCTCCTGACCGGTGACCATCACTTTGCTGCCGACCAGCCGGCGGGCCGCTTCTCGCGCGGTAGCGAAGGCTTCCGGAAGAAGCTCGTCGAGCACGTCGGCGATCGCTTCACGGAGCTCGGCCTCGGCCCCGCCACGGCCGTCCACGCCGCTCAGCTGGTTGTCGATTTGCTCCCGCGCCGAAGGATCGGCGGTTACTCGCTTCTGCTCCCTGAGCGAGGCGATGCGGCCTTCGATCTCGCCGGTGCGCTCGCGGATGCGGGCGCGAAATTTTTCGGTCTGGCCTCGAAGCTCTTCTTCGGAAACGCCCTGCAGGCGCTCATAAATCTCGTTGATCTCGTCGACGATCGGCTGGATGCGTTTCCGCTCCCGCTCGTGACGAGTTCCGAACACACCGCTCAGCAGCCCTGTCAAAGCCATTTACGAAATTTCCCCAGACGGACGCAGCCGTCTCAACGATACAGGCCTCGAGCCTCGATGAACCGCTCGACGCCCTCGGGCACGAATCCCTTGATGGACTTCCCTGCCCGCAATCGCCCCCGAATCTCGGTCGAGGACACATCCACACGCCGGGTCGATACTTCAATTACACCGCTTGGAACCGGTTTGACTCCTGTCGCTGATCCGCCGTCACGTCGCATTACTGCCAGCGTCGCGAGCTCTCGAATCCGGTCCGGCTCGCGCCACTGATCGAACGAGGCGAGCGCATCCTCACCGAGTAGCAGAAAGAGCTTTCCGGAGGCGTGCCGCTTCGACAAATGCTCCAGTGTGTCAACCGTGTAAGATAACCCCTTCCGCTCGATTTCCGCGTCGTCAACGGTGTAATTGGCGTCGTCAGCGACGGCGAGTCTGACCATCTCGAGGCGGTCTCGCGCGGACGCGACGGCCGGGTTGTTCACCTTGAGTGGCTGCGCCCCCGCCGGAATGAATATCAGGCGGTCGAGATTCAGGGCCTCACGCGCGTCGGACGCGACGAGGAGATGGCCAACGTGGGGTGGATCGAACGTGCCGCCGAAGACCCCGATCCTCACCCTAAGTCGCCGGTTTCGCCGGAGCCGGCCCGCAATCCTCTCGAACGTCGCCGTCGTTCGGGTACGCCGTACGCATGGCATCGCACAGGTCACGGGCGTCCTCGGTGTACTTGATCGCGCGGTAGGCCTCGAGGAGTCTGAGGTACGCCTCCCGCGTCTTCGCCGCGTGGGGATGCAGCCTGATCACGTCCTTGAAGTAGATGATCGCCGAATCAAATGCTTTGCGCTTCAGATACAGGTAACCCGTATCGTAGTCCTTCTCGGCGAACCACTCGTCCAGCTTGGTCAGCTCCTTCTGGGCCTGGGCCGCGTAGGGCGAATCCGGATAGGCGGACGTGATTGCTTCGTAGGCTGCCTGAGCTGATTTGCCATACGTCGCATCCAGCTGGGGAGCACGCCACTCGTGCTGGTACGCGCGGCCCGACAGATAAAACGCGTCGTCGACGAGGGTGTCCTGCGGAAACGCGTCGATCAACCGGTTGTAGGTGCCGGCCGCGAGGAGGTACTCGCCGTTTTTCGTCTGCGACTGCGCCAGATAGTAGAACGCGAGCGGCAGCCGCGGATCGCGCGCCGGAAGGTCCAGCGTCAGCTTCTCGAACGCCTTCGCGGCGTTCTCATAGCGGTGCGCCTTGTACTCGGCCATCGCGACGTCGTACAGCTTCGCGGGGTCGGTGTAGATCTTCGGATCGAATGGGGGCTTGCACGCCAGCGGTGCTGCGACCAGCAGAGCCAGCAGTATCGTTTTTACCTTGGACATCCGGATGATATTACCCTCGGCCGTCGAGCATGTTCACGCTGAGGGGCGCCCGATGGAATGGTATCGCACGCCCAGGTCCCGCATCTT
>Ga0070679_100005510_pt1 | contig 11733 bp, 5 predicted proteins | sample KBSC63BmetaG_FD_65652 | JGI IMG/M metagenome (GOLD analysis project Ga0070679, IMG submission 65652) | Corn rhizosphere microbial communities from Kellogg Biological Station, Michigan, USA - KBS C6-3B metaG | ecosystem: Host-associated > Plants > Roots > Rhizosphere | place: USA: Michigan... | reverse complement strand
TGGGTCAGCACTACGCCAAATCCGTCCAAAAGACTTGTGCGAAACGACCGATCTCACTTTTAAACAGCATTTGTATCCCTGAGGCGCTAGCAACGTCACGTTGAGGCGCCGGATCGCCACATGTCGTCCCAGAGGCTTTGACCGTCGGCCCGACGCGGTTGTCGGAACTGAGGAGAGGCCAGATTTCGGATCGGCCGTTCGGCGCTGTCCGCCGCCTGCCGCCTGATGCAGCCGATAGCGGAGCACGTCCTCGAAGCTCGCCAAATCCGGGGATTGCCCGAGAAACGCGGCGAAGTTCTTGGCCCTTTGCACATAGTCACGTTGGGTCTTCGGCGCGAACTTGCGGATCGTCATGTCTTCGATCATGCGCCGGCGCAACGGGCTCACTGCCTCGTCGGTCGTGGGGATGCTCCTGCCTTGGATGAAGGTTGCGTACCCTCATCTCAAGACAGGACGACCCGTTGCGCTATCCTCTTGGCTGTGTCGCCAGCCCCGGCGTCCTACCGCGCGAGCGGTTTAGTCCGTTGGCCCGAAGCGGCCGGGCCGAGGCTACCCGCCGATGTCTGCCGCCCGGGTTGAAACGGACATGCTATCAGCGGACCGACTTCCGGATTTCCCGCTAGCGGAAATGATTGCACGCATGCGGAATGTCGGTTCGCTAAACCAAAGTGGATGGCGGGCCTTAGTAGATTCCGAACAGGAGCCAGACTCCGATGGAAGCTTGCTATGCGCTCTGATTCTCTGGTGCGGGCCAACGAATAGCAGACGGAGAAAGCAGCCGTCCGACACCGGAGCAAGGTGTTCTCGCTATTGGGAGAGCACCTGAGAATGCTAAACAGCAAATTTTTTGAAGATTCTCTCCCTTCGCCATATCAGACTGATATCATTATTATATTTTAAATTTCGTGCGAATGACCCCCGGCCTGACCCCAGGCGCTATTTCGTGTTTCGGAGGTGAGAGTCCCTCCCTGTTCGCCCAGCGAGAACGCGCGACGGGGCTCGTTGAGCAAACTAACAGGTGATGGCGTTACCTTCGTCGCCCAAGCGCCAATTCGGCAGTTATTGACCGGAATAAACCCACCGATTAGCCTGACATCGCATACTGCTGAGGGGCAGGCTTGGCATGGGGCTTGGCGATCTGAGTCGCATTGGAAGTGCGTTTGCGGAAGCGGCCGTCGATCCGAAGTTATGGGTTCGCGCCCTCGATGTCGCAACGCAAGAAACTGGAGGGTTCGGGGCCACCCTTCTCCCCATCACTGGCTTAGCAATCCCCAATGCTCCGGTCACGGAAGCGACCGGAGAGGTTTCTGAGCACTATTTTCGAGATGGCTGGCATTTGAGAGATCAGCGCATGGCCGGTACGGCCGCGTTTATCCGGACCGGGGTCGTCGACGACAGTGATTGCACCGATTTGGACCGCATAAGCAAGCACCCCTATTATCAGGAGTTTCTTGCGCCTCATGGACTCAGGTGGTTTGTAGGCGTCAAGGTTGCGTGCGGGGATGAGGTTTGGTGCCTTTCGATCCAGCGCCGGATCGAGCAAGGCCCGATTCCACCAGAAGACAAGGCTCGCCTGGCGGCTCTCTCTCATACCTTGAGCACAAGCGCCGCTTTAGCGAGGGCGCTTGCCGCATCCACGGTGAACGGCGCTCTGAACGCCTTCGAAATGAGCGATAGCGCGATCGCACTGATCAACAGGCACGGCGACGTCTACAAACTGAATCTGGCCGCCGAAAAGCTACTCAAAGGCGATGTTCGGATTAGCGGGCGACGGATCGTTTCGACGGATGCTGCAGCGTCCTCTGCTCTTAGCCGCGCAATATCCCGGCTCATGTGGCAGCCGAACGGCGCGGCGATGGGAGCTCCGATCGCGATGCCGCGCTTGGACAAGCCGCCTCTGTTGGCCTATCCGGCGAGACTCGCCGCCGTTGCAGCGAATGCGCTTGCCGATTGTCAAGCAATCATAATCTTTGTCGATCCGGGAGAGCGTCGGACGGCGCCCGAATCTCTCTTAGAGTCCGGCTTCTCCCTTACCCCAACGGAGGCAAAGCTCGCATCGCGCCTAGCAACCGGAGCGTCGCTGGACGGCGTGTCGAACGAGCTACGGATATCAAAACAAACCGGCAGAACCCATCTCAAGCGGGTATTCGCAAAGATGGGGATTGGACGACAGTCCGAGCTGGTCGCATTGTTAAGCGCCATGGCGCGCTACCAAAGCGCGGAATAGCCCGTACATTCTCACGGCAGGCCTTTTCTCACTCGTACGGGTATTTGGATCCACTTCGATTAGCAAGCGCCTGTTGCTCGGCGGAAGGGCGGCAGCCCGGTCGCAATACGGACCGCCGCACGCACGGCGATATGGCGCTCCGACAGGTGAATGAACGTCACATTCCGAACCTCTCCTGTTCTCTCGCCCAAAGAGCTGGAGCGGCACGATACGGCAGGAATTCGCGGAGTGCGGGCGTCGTACCTCATTTGGGGGACGCCCAGGGAATGCCCAATTCTATCCTTCGGGGGTTCTTTTTCTTTTTTGAGCGTGAATCCCATGAGCCATTGGGTAGGTTCGTTTCTGATCGATGAGGGCGCCCCTCCGAAGATCTCCAAATCTATACTGATCGCCGAGAGTGCCGACGACCTACGGACAATCGGCGAGCTGCGATATTCGCTGTATATCGACCGGGATCGGAAAGCCTATCCGTGTGCCGATCACCGAAACGGCTGCTTTGTCGAGCCTGTCGATCAAAGCAGCCTCAACATCTTCGACGTCAGCGAGGGGGCTTGCGTTACGGCCATAAGACTGACGAAGGCACATTTGGCGGTTGATGACCAATACCTGCGTCGGTTGCTTGCTCACTCGCCGTTTGATGCATCTTCTTGCGACAGGTTGACGGTTGTCTCGCGATTGGTAGCAGCTGAACATGCCGAAGCGCGCAGTCTCATGATGTCCGCGCGTCCTTCACCGGTCCCTTTCTTTACGCCTCTTGGCTTCGTCTCTTCCGGGCACAGTTACGCGGAAGCGATAGGCGGCGAAATGGTGGGGATTATTTAATGAGTCTGACCGTAGGCCCAGCCAACTCGCCTTATAGTATTTCGTTCACTCAGGTTGAAACAGACATCAGTGTCGTCGACGGCGGCCAAGTCTATGTGCTCTCGGGCGGCAGCGCCTATGATGCCGTGGTATCGAGCAACGGCTTCATGGCAGTCGAGAACGGCGGCCTTGCCAGTGGCGTGACGGTCGCTAGCGGCGGGGTCTTGGAATATGCCGGCAGCGCGCCTGTAGCCGATAACATCGACTTTCTTCCTGGAGCTACCGTCGAGTTCGGATCGGGTTACGTCGATTATGGATCGGTTATATCGAGCGGCATAACAGTTGTTGTTTTGTCGGGAGGGACCGAGTCATCCGGCATGATTTCAGGAGGAGCGGCTGTCATTTATGCAGGCGGCTCCGCCGTTGACCTCGCCATCAGTGGCGAAGGAGTCGCATCGATCTCTGGCGGATCGGCCGTTGCGGCGAATGTTCAATCCGGAGGTGTAATCGCTGTCTATGCTGGTGGGTCCGACAGTGGTGCGACGCTGTCGAGTGGTGCCATTGAATATGTTTCATCTGGTGGAGAGGCACGCGATACAGCGGTAAGCGGCGGGGCCGACATGGAGGTTCTGAGCGGCGGCGCGGCTGTCTCAACAAATATCGGCAGCGGCGGCGTTCAGTTCGATTTGGGAGGAAGTACGCAGGACGTCGTCGTTGAATCAGACGGATATCAGTACATCGAAAGTGGCGGAACGGCCAACGACACAAAGATTCTAGCTGGCGGCAGTCTGTTCGTTGTGAGCGGGGGCGCGAGTGGCACTACGGTGAAAGACAACGGATATGCGGTCATTGAGGGAGGTGGGTCGGCTGTCGGGCTGACAGTTAGTAGCGACGGCAACGCGATCTTCACCCGCGGCGCGAAATTGACGGGCGATGTTGTCGATGGCGGGATCATCAAAGTGGCTTCGCCAGATGTTGTCTCAGGAACGTTAGATTTCGGCATTGGCGGCGGACTGAATTTCGGCAGTTCTGTTGTAACCGGACTGTCGCTCTCCGGCACCCAATTGAGCATCACTGTTGACGGGGCCATCTACCACTATTCGGTATCGGCCTTGCCGCCGGACACCGAGCTGCAAATTCAAGACAACGGGCACAGCGTCGTCCTCGCCGCCATAGATCCCCTGACTGTGGGCGGCGCTGGCAACACGATAAGCTACGCCCATGGCGCGCCAGCAAGTGTTGTGGATGCCAATCTCGACCTGAACGATAGTTCGAATACAACCATCGCGTCTGCTTCGGTGACAATTGCTGGCGGCTTTATCTCCGGCGACATTCTCGCCGCGAATACCTCGGGGACTACTCTTAGTGCGCTCTACGACGGAGCTACAGGTGTTCTGACTATTTCCGGAACGGCAACGATTGCCGATTACGAAAAAGTCCTGCAAAGCGTTGCGTACAGCGCCTCTCGGCTCGATCCCACGAACGGCGGCTCGGATCTCACCAGGACCATCGTCTGGACTGTTGACGATGGCCCCAACGTCGCCGGTGATGTTGCCACGACGATCGACCTGATTCAGTCTGAGGCGCCACCTATCATCACTGCGGTCGGCAATGCCGTACAGTATGTGCAGGGCATTGATTTGTCGGCTTTGCTCAACGCCAATCTTACTCTGCAGGACTCTAACGGGAGCACGCTGGTTTCTGCAACTGTTTCGATCGGCTCTGGGTTTCTTGCAGGCGACGTGCTCAGCGCCAATACAGGGGGCACAGAGATCGCAGCGAGTTACGACGGAGTCTCCGGCGTACTGACCTTGACCGGAACTGCTGATTTATCGACCTACCAGCAGGTGTTGGACTCGGTAAGCATTGCTACGAAGAGCGTTGATGCTACCGGCGGTGGCAAGGATCCGAGCCGTACGATCACTTGGCAAATCAGTGATGGCGTTGAAGACTCGGCTCCGGTCACAACGACAGTTGATGCTGCGATATCGTCGCAACTGGCTCTTTTGAACAGCGCGACGATCGATTCCAGCCGTAATCTAGCTTCTGCCGCGAAAGATGGGCTCTCGACGGGGCAAATTCTGGCCGATGCTGCCAATCTCTACGCGGCGGCCATCGTCGACGGCGGTGCCGCAATCGGAGGTGCGATTGCACAGAACGCGTATGGTTCGGTTCTGTCAGTAACATCGACTTTCACATCCGCGGTTCAATTTGGCGGTCAGATCGCTAATGTTTCAGACCAGCTTGTTGACGGCGTCACATCGGCAACGCTCGGACCGCTAAATCCAGCCTTGCAGCAGGAGTTCGGGGACGCTGTCGCCGCAGCCAACGAACTTTATGGAGTTGTAACGAGCGGCGGCAGCGCGCTGGAGGTCGCAAGCTCGACCTTGAATCTTTATAATCCCGTTTTGGCTGGAGTAATTGGGGCGACCGCCACAGACGCCCACGACGCCTATGTGCGCATCAGCGGAGCGGCCGGTATTCTGGCCAATGAAATTGTGGTGTCCGGTACGCAAGCCCAGATCGAGGCGGCAGTCTCTGATCTGTATAGTACCATCGAGGAAAACGTCGGTGCTACCAACTCGGCTTGGCAGACCGCGTACGCTTCCAGTATCCAGTTGGCAGACGCGCTTTCGGTCGTAGTTAGCGGGGGAACCGCAGCTCAAGTCACCAGCGCTACAACCACGCTCTACGATTCCGTGCTTTCTGGCACGTTGCAGGCCGTCGGAGGAACGGCCTGGGCAGGGGTAGCATCCGAAACGATTCAAGCCACAAATTCGTTAGCCGCTGCGATCGGAAGCGGCGCCTCGCTTTCGGCAATTTTGGCCGACGAAAGCGACCTAATAGACACTGGCATATCGCAAGCGCTCGGTGCTGTTGGAGGCCCTCGCTATGCGCAGGCGTTTGATGACGTTGTCCAGGCAGCCGACACATTGCAATCGGTCATCAGCGGTGGCTTCAGCGGAGGAGACATTGAGGCCGCGGCCGGCGATTTTCTCAACGCAGGGGTGTCCGGTTTGATAGGTGCTGTTGGCGTTCCGGAGCTGCAGCAGGCCTATGAGTATGCCACCGAAGGCGCCGCTCAGCTTGGTTCGGACATCTCTGCATTTGCCGCGGGTGATCCCACACAATTACTGCTCGATGCGCTTAACATTTACGCCGGAGTATCAACCGGTGACGTGCAGGCAGCGCTACAAATCGAAACGGACATCGAGAATGCAATCGATTACATCCCGGACGTTGTCTCGACGATCGATACACTGTTCGACGACGGCATTTCCGCGTTCGACGGTGACACCGTATCCGAGGTTGTGGATCTGTTTGGTGGCTTTGGATTACCGGATTTTGTCGGTTACAACAGCGCCTTTCCAGGGATGCTTGTACCCTGGACCGTGTTTAGCTTTCCGTTCTATTCACCAATATTTGCGACCTATGGCGTTACGGAAGAGCATGGCGGCAAACTGATTGTCTTGCCGGTTGGTTTTGCATTCTCAACGACCGTTGGGAATGGTGGCGAACTGGATGTGGAAGCAGCCGGACTGTCTTTCGGGGCAAGAATCTCTGGAGGCGTGGAGAAGATCGAGGCGGGCGGCAGCGATTCAGACGCTGTCATCGTAGGTGGCAAGCAGTTTGTGAATGGTGCAGCCGAAGGTGCAATCATCGGTGCTGACGGATACCAGGAAATCGACGCAAGTGGCCAAGCGAACAATGCTTCAGTCTACACGCACGGAGTTCAAGCGGTTTATTCCGATGGGCTAGCCAACCGTACTGCCATCCTTGGCGGGATGCAGCACGTTTACGGGGAGGCTGACTACGACGACATCAGTGCTGGTGCAGAGTACGTTCATTCGGGAGGCCAAGACGTCAATGCGTTTGATGCCGGCTATCAAGAGATCGAGCTCGGAGGAAGTGCACTGTTCACTTCCATCGATCGTGCTGGCACTCAGACGGTGAATGCCGGTGGGTTCGCGTTAAGAGCGATTCTGGTCGGCGGAAGACAATCAATTTTCGGATCAGCAATTGCGACGACAATCAGTTCAGGACTTCAGATCGTTGAAAATGGCGGGACCGTTAGCCAGACGAAGGTGAGTGGCGGTGAACAGGATGTTCACGGTTCGGCCGTCGACACAACGATTTACTCCGGCGGTATTCAAAAAGTCCTCTTGGGTGGAACGACTAGCACGACCTATGTCAGTAGCGGCAGCACTCAGATCGTCTCGGGGACCGCTGATGGAACGAACATTATCTCAGGCCAAGAGTTCGTGTTTGGCTCTGATTCAAATGCGGTCGTATCGGGAGGAACACAAGTCGTTGAAGCGACTGGCACGGCCTCATCAGGTATCATCGCGAACGTATATAGCGATCAGGATGTATACGGCACCGCTTCTGCCACGAGAGTTGAGTTTGGTTTTCAGGAGATAGAATCAGGAGGTGCGGCCAACAACACCGTCGTCGTCAACGGCACGCAATTCGTGAAGGGGGGCGCAACGGCCAGTGGAACGAACGTTGTCGGTGCCAACTACTACAGCAATAGCCCCCTGCCGATTCTTCTGGAGCATAATTCTCCATACACTTACCCCTCTCAGTTCGTGAGCTCCGGAGGAACGGTAGTAGACACGACGGTATCCGGGAGTCTGCAGCTCGTCCTGGGGGACGCCAGCGGAACCACCCTCACAAACGCGGAGCAATTCATCGGCTCCGGCGGAAAGGTGGTGGACACGACGGTCGACCGTCAATCGTACCAGTGGAATTTCGGCGGAACCGCAATCGGAACCGTGCTCCAGGGATCTGAGCAAGTAATTTCCGGCGGATCAGCCACCTCAACCACGCTTTTGGAGTTCGCCGAGTTCCCCCTCCAGGTCGTAAGCGGCGGTAGCGTCGTCTCTCACACGGTCGTCAGTGCTGGTGGGCAGCTCCTTTACGGTGCAAGTATTGCTTACGACACGATCCTCCTGGGGGGATCGGTGGGCGCGGAGCAACAGTTGGAAGCCGGCTGCTCGGCAATTGGTACTGAAGTGGGTTCATCCGGTACCCAGTATGTAGATTCTGGCGCCATAGCATTCGATACCACTATTGAAAGCGGGGGGGTGCAGTATCTACGGAGCGTTGCGGTCAACACGGTCATCGACGGTGGCGTCCAGCAAGCCGCGCAGCTCGGGGCAATTGCGAGCGGCACGATTATCAACAGTGGCGGCGTTCAGCGCGATAACTTGTTTGATTTATTAGCCATCGAGACCACCGTGAATAGCGGGGGATTGCAAGAAGTAGTCAGCGCTTCCGAAACGACAGTCTACGCGGGAGGGAAGCAACTTGCGACTTGGGCATCTTCCACCAGTGTCAGCGGCGGAATCCAGGATGTTCAGCACTATGCCGAAAAGACGTCTGTTTATGCTGGTTCGCAGTTGGTGGAGCGGGTTGGTAGCGCCGCCGATGCCGTCATTTTCGGTGACGACGATCAGCGGGGTACCCAGGACGTCTATGGCATCGCTAACGGAACTCAACTCTCCGGTGGATTACTGCTGGTCGAGTCTACAGGTCTCGCAACTAATGCCGACCTTTTCAATGAGGGAGAACTTCGTGTCAGCAAAGGCGGCGGGGTAGACAGCAGTACGGTTCTTAGCGGTGGCTCGGCGGTCATCAGCAGTGGCGGGATCGGAAACAATACGGTCGTATCGCGCGGCGGTACGTTTTATGTTGCCGGCAGCGCGCAGCTTACGTCCATCGTCGGTGGCGAAGAGATTGTCAGCGTAGGAGGCTCCGACGATGTGGATTTGATCTCGGGCGGCGCGGAATATGTATACGGCTCGGTGAATCGGACCACGATCGAAGCGGGGTCTCAAATCATCGAGAACGGGGGTAGCGCTTACGATAGCACGATCGATCGTGGTCGATTAGAAGTAATGTCCGGCGGCACGGTCGCGTGGATCGAATTTGAGGGGGCGACCGGAACGCTTCAAATCGACAATCCCACGGCATCAGGGCCTTTGCTCACCTATTCGCGGGCTCCAGGGTCAGCGCCGGTCGACACATTCATCTCCGGCTTTGTTCCGGGCGATACAATTGATCTCAAAGGTGTTCAGTATACGGGGCTAGGGCACGTTGATATTAATTCCAGTGATGTGTTGACCATCACTGATGGAGGTAGCAGCTATTCTCTCCAGCTCGCCGGTAGTGTTTTCGGACGCTACTTCCACCTGATTGCCGACAGTCCAGACCCAGTGGCTGGGACTGCGATTGTTGAGGACAGCATACCTTCGCCCGTTTCCGGCCTCGCGGAAGATGGATACCTATCCGGGGCGACTGTATTTGCCGATGCCAATAGGGATGGCATCTGGGAACCAGGCGAAGCTACAACGCTAACCGATAGCGTCGGCGCCTTCACGCTGCCGGCGGGTAGTGCCCCCTTCGTCCTGACCGGTGGCACGGACAATTTCAGCCATCTAGCGTTCAAAGGTACGCTGAGTGCGCCGAATGGCTATTCAGTCATCACGTTTTTGAGCTCTCTGGTGAGCAGGTTAAGTGTTGCAGAGCCGTCAGCGACGCTGACCCAGGTTGAAGACTCGATACTGTCGGCGTTTGGCGTCACCTTGGCCGCCGGTGAAACTCTCGGATCGCTCGACCCGATTGCTGGTACCCTGGCAGGCGACGTATCGGCGCAGGCAGCGTTTGTTGCCAACACGGAGATCGGCGATACCGTCGATTTAATCGCGTCCTACTTAGCGCGTTCCACCGGTGCCAGCCTGACAGACGCTGCAAGTGCCGTACTGGACGCCTTGGCCTCCAGTATATCCGGCTTGCCGCTGGATCTGATCGATCCGACAACAATAGCCGGAGTTCTCGCCGATGCAGATTCGACTCTGGATCCCGACGGAAAGCATACATTAGATCCAATATCGGCAACTGAAGTCGTTTCACTCATTGTCGCCAGTAACTCGGCCCTTCTCCAGGAAGTCGGAAAAGCAGTGGACGGTGTTGCCGTGCTTCGGAATGCCAGCGCTGTCGGTTTGGTGGCGCAGGGTACCACGTCAGCCGACCTGCAAAGCAGCACGCCCATAACGTCAATATATGACAATTTTACCGGGACAGCATTAGACTTGGCGATTAATGCCGCTGAGCAGGACGTTTCAATCCCCTGCTACTGCCGCGGCACGCTCATCCTGACTGATGCCGGAGAAAGACCCGTCGAGACGCTCAAGATCGGAGACAAACTGAAGACGGCATCCGGTGCCCTTCGCCCAATCAAGTGGATCGGCCGGCGCAGCTATTTTGGTCCGTTTATCGCGGGCAGTAAGGATGTCCTGCCCATTCGTTTCAGTGCAGGGTCGATTGAAGACGGATTGCCGCGTCGCGATCTTTGGATTTCACCGCATCACGCAATGTACTTCCAAGGGGTATTGATCGAGGCGAAGGACTTGGTGAACGGCGTTTCTGTTGCGCAGCAAGAAGCCGTATCTGTAGTCGAGTATTTCCACGTCGAACTTGAAACTCATGATGTGATTTTTGCGGAAGGAACGCTTTCGGAGACATTCGTCGATATGGATAATCGTGGTATGTTTCAGAATGCGCACGAATATGCAGCGACATGCCCAGCTCGTACCACATCCGAACCAGAGTACTATGCACCTCGGCTGGATCACGGGTATGAAGTTGAAAGCGTCCGCCGTTACCTTGAACGCCGTGCCGGCCTGACGACGATTGGCGGGACCAAGGGAGAACTGCGCGGATATGTTGATTGCATCTGCAGCAATTCGATATCGGGATGGGCTCAGAACACCGACTATCCCGAAGCCCCAGTATGTTTGGACGTCTACGTCGGTGGCTGCTTAGTCGGGCAAGCGTTAGCTAACCTCTATCGCGAGGACCTCATGAGAGCCGGGGTTGGCAGTGGACATCATGCTTTTACGCTTGAGGTGCCTGCCAAGTTGAGCCGGAGTGATACCGTCCAAGTTCGGCGCTCGATAGACGGTACTTTGCTAAATCGATCTCAAAAAAATACGCATTTCATATAGGCGCCACCTCTGGACGAACGTCCGGCGATGCCCTTCGGCTGGAATGGCGCAACACATTTCTCGTAAGCAGCACTATATTCAAGCCGTTCGACCGATATTCTGGAAATGAGGGATTTCATATCCGCATGCTGCTCGTCGATCATGGCCATGAATTTCGCGAGGGTATTGGTTCTCCCTACTAGACTAGTCAGGGAGGAAACTCTTCTGGGCGTCGGCGGTGACATCCATCAGCTGCTGAATTGCAATTCGGGCAGTGATAAATGGACCTCCGAGGTGCTCGGCTGATCGCCATGCTCGCTGTGGTGTCACTGCGATTGTGATGACCCCGTTTACGGGATGGGGACGTAGTTTCTTTGCGCGTTGACCAAAACTCTTTTGCGTAAAAGCAAAGGCGTCCGTCCTCAGTGGTTTACTGTGCCTGACGGAGAACATGCCGTGATCGATAATTCCGGGCAACGCACCGATAGAGATGTCTACGTGGTTCATTCCGAGCCCCTTCCGTGTCCTGCCTATCTCACCTGGAGCGTAGCCGGGCGCTTCAACGATCTCACCTGGTTGCCGGGGGTCAGTAGCTTCAGCTGGGAGGGGAACATCCGTCGTTTTTCAATTGGATCGGCGCACTTCATCGAGCGAATGGAATCCGAAAGCGATGTGGGTCGTGCATACAGCTACTCGCTGATCGACGGTCCCGTGCCC
>Ga0070679_100005509_pt1 | contig 11733 bp, 16 predicted proteins | sample KBSC63BmetaG_FD_65652 | JGI IMG/M metagenome (GOLD analysis project Ga0070679, IMG submission 65652) | Corn rhizosphere microbial communities from Kellogg Biological Station, Michigan, USA - KBS C6-3B metaG | ecosystem: Host-associated > Plants > Roots > Rhizosphere | place: USA: Michigan... | reverse complement strand
CGTGATCAGCGTGAAGACGGTCGAGCGCCACCGCCAGAACATCCTGGACAAGCTGGGGATGAGCGACCGGGTCGAGCTGACCCGCTACGCCATCCGCCGCGGCCTGATCCAGCCCTGACGCATCTCGAAGTGGGGTCGCCCCGGACGGGTGATGGGGTAACCAGCCGATACCGGCGCGGCCGTGCCCCGGCGAAGCTACATGCAAACGGAACGCCGGCGAGGCAGGTGCCGGGGCCGACGCAGGGAGGAACCGATGAGCACGCCACTCACCCAGTCAGCGCGACAGCAGGACATCGACCTGGTCGCACTTGGCGAAAGCCAGGGCTACCGGGTAGATGACCCGAACGGACGCGTCGGCACGGTCGACGGAGTCGTCGCCGGCACGTGGAGCGACCGGCCCGATGCGATCGAGGTGCGCGTCGGCCTGTTCCGGCCCGCGATTCTCCTCGTGGGAGCGGCTGACGTCGCCGACGTCGACCCGGTGGGCAAGCGCGTGCGCTTGCTCGAGACCGTCGACCTCACGGACGCCTACTCGGCGTGATTCGGCTCGGCCCGCTCGTGGCCTCGGAGCGAGCCGGCCCGGGCGCGCAACCCGGGGTCGCGCCGCGCGGCTGCGAGGCTGGCCACGGTGGCCGTGGCCAGCACGGCGGCGATCACGGCCAGCGAGAGCCCGGTCGAGATCTCGGGGATGCCCGGCCGCTGTCCATGGGCGAAGTGCAGCACGAGCTTCACCCCGATGAAGACGAGCACGGCCGCAAGCCCGGTCGAGAGATAGACGAGCCGGTCGAGAAGTCCCGACACGAGGAAGAACAGCGCGCGCAGGCCGAGGAGTGCGAAGGCGTTCGCCGCGAACACGATGTAGGCCTCGCGGGTCACGCCGAAGACCGCCGGGATCGAGTCGAGCGCGAACAGCACATCCGTGCCGCCGATGGCGACCAGCACGAGCACGAGCGGCGTCAGCACGCGCCGCCCGGCCTCGCGCGTGACGAGCCGGCCGCCGTCATAGCGGTCGGTGAACGGCAGCGAGCGACGGGCCGCGACCACAAGCAGGTTGTCATCGACGGACGGGTCTTCGTCGCGGTGCCGGAAGAGCTGGATCCCGGTGACGATGAGCAGGATGCCGAACAGGAGCAGCATCACGGAGAAGGCGTGAAGCAGCGCCGCACCGATCGCGATGAAGGCCGCCCGCAGGACGAGCGCGGCGGCAATTCCGATCGTGAGCACCCGCTGCTGATGCTCAGCAGGGACCGCGAACGTGCCCATGATTATCACGAAGACGAACAGGTTGTCGACAGAGAGGCTCTTCTCGACCACGTAGCCGGCGAAATACTGCGCGCCGAACTCCCACCCCGCGACGATCCCGAATACCACTCCGAAGATGACGGCGACTGTGATGTAGAAGATCGACCACGTGACGGCCTCGCGGAAGCCGACCGCATGTGGTCGGCGGGCGGAGAAGCCGATGTCGAACGCGAGGAGCCCGCCGATGAGGCCCAGCGTGACTGCCCACCCGGCGGCCGAGACGTGGAGCATCAGGGGATCCTCTCGTCCCCGGGGATCGCGCGCAACGCGGAGGAGGTGAAGTGACGATGCAGGTTCCACGCGCGCTCGTCATGGTTGTGGTCGCCGTGCTGGTGCTGATGCTGGTCGCCACGCTGGTGATCGATCCGGCGCAGGGCTGACCGGACTTCGGCGTCGCGATGGTCAGGCATCGTCGCTCGCGGACCGCATCCGCCCGACCAGTCGCCGGCCTGCCTCGATGGCGGCGCCGGCGACGAGCGCGAGCACGAGCGCGACGCCGACGCCGACGATGGGCTCGTCCTCGAACGCGGTGCCGCCGAAGTAGCCGATCCCCGTGCAGTACAGGGCCCAGATAACGGCGGCGGCCAGGTCGAACACCACGAACCGGCGCCACGGCATCTCCAGGAGGCCGGCGGAGATCATCGTCGCCGTGCGGCCGCCCGGGATGAAGCGCGACCCGACGATGATCGTCCCGCCGCGCCGGTCGAGCTGGCGCTCCACCCAGTCCAGCCGCTCACGTCGGCGCGGTGTCGCCTCGAGCCACCGGCGCATGCGGGTGCCCAGCAGCCGGCCGCACAGGAAGGCGATGTTGTCGCCGAGCAGGGCGCCCGCCCCTGCCGCGAGGGCCACCACGGCGACATTCAGCCGCCCCGACGCGGCCAGGGCGGCCGCCGCCACCACCAGCGACTCGGACGGCAGGATCGGCGCCAGCACGTCGAGTGTGGCCATCCCGAACACCAGCACATACGTCCATGCCGACCCGGAGGCCAGGTCGACGAGCGACTCGAACATCCGTTATGCCCGCTGGCGATCCGCCCCGCTGCCGGCGACCGGCATGCCTTCCGGTCGCGCGGCGCCGTTCCCGCGGCGCGGGGGCGCCTCGAGCGCCCGGCCGAGGTCGGCCGTCGAGAGGATGCCGACCAGGTGCCCGCCGTCGAGGACGACGCCCCGGTTCGCGGTCGACCCCGAGAGCTCGACCAGGGCGTCGATCGCCGCCGTCTCCGGGCGCAGCCTCGGCACCTCCTCCGCCGGAATCATGCAGCTGCGCACGCTGCGCGAATCCCACTGATTGCGTGGGATGGAGGACACGCAGCGGAATGCGAGCAGTCCGGCGAAGCGCCCGTGGTCCATGACGGGGTAGGTGGTGTGCCGGCGCTGCCAGGCGACGTCGTCGATGAACTCGCCCAGGGTGTGGTCGGACGGCACCGTGATCGGGTGGGCCGTCATCAGGTCGCCCACGCGCAGCCCGGCCAGGGCCTGGCGGGCGGCCGCGTAGCGTTGCTCGGCCGTCGCCGCGCCCAGCAGGAACCAGCCGACGAATGCCAGCCAGGCGCCGCTGAACGCGCCCTGGAAGACGAACAGCGCGATGCCTCCGCCGATGAGCAGGTAGCCGAACCCGCGCCCGATCGAGGCGGCCACATCGGTGGCCCAGGCGAAGTCCGCCTTCGCCCCCCAGAGCAGCGCGCGCAGCACGCGGCCGCCGTCGAGCGGCAGCGCCGGCAGGAGGTTGAACACGAGCAGGATCAGGTTGACGTAGCCGATCCATGCGAGCACACCGTCCACGCCGCCGGGCAGCGCGATCGCCCAGGCGAGCAGCGAGCACGCCACCCCGATGACCAGCGAGACGAGCGGCCCGGCGAGCGCGATCCGAAGCTCCGCTCCGGCGCTCGGGAACTGGCCCTTGAAGCGCGCGACGCCGCCGAACAGCCACAGCGTGATGCCGTCGAGCTCCATCCCCTCGCGCCGGGCGGTGACCGCGTGGCCGAGCTCGTGGCCGAGGAGCGAGGCGAAGAAGAGCGCGGCGGCGATCACCGCCATGACGATGTAGGTGTCCTGGGAGCGGCCCGGGTCCTGATCGGGGAACACGCCGGCCGCGAGCGACCACGTGATCAGGGCGAAGACGACGAGCCAGCTCCAATTGACCCCGACCTCCACACCCGCGATCCGGCCCAGCCGGAAGCTCGATTCCACCTAAAGGATCCCTCCCTCTCCTCGCCGATGGTGCCCGCCGGCCGCGGCGGCGAAACGATGCGGGCGGAGCTCCGCTGCCGGGGCGCGCCTCCACGGCGCGCCCCGGCCCTCCTGGTACAGCGAGCGGCTCCGGCCTGGGCTCCTGGGGATGGTGGGACTGGGGTCCGCCCGCCGTACCCGTAGGATCGCCTGCGGGGGAGGCTGGCGCCATGGGCCGCGGGCCGCATCTGCGGCCGTCCGGCCACCCATCGGTCGTGGGCCTACGGTCGGGGAACCGGATCCGCCAAACGGCACTGACCCCCGATTGGCGGGCCCAGGCACGCTCAGGCGTGGGCCGGCTCGACGTCGAAGCTGAACATCATCCCGCTCTCGTGGTGCTCGGCGATGTGGCAGTGCGCCATCCAGCGGCCCGGGTTCGTGCCCCCGTCCGTCGGCGCCGTGGCCCGACGATGACCAGCTGGGCATCGCGGTCGTGAGCGAACTCCGCGATCCGGCGGGCTGGACGACCCTCGAGAAGCTCGGTCTGGGCCTCGATGCCGGCCGCCGCCGCCTGTGCCGCGGCCGCCGCGAGCGCCTCGCGGCCCTGGCGCAGCGACCGCTCGAGGCGGCGCTGGTAGAACGGCCTGCCCCAGATGGTCGAGGGGCCGCGGCGGACGTGAACGAGCACGATCGGCGCTCCCAGCTCTCGCGCCGAGGCGATCGCCTCCGCAGTGGCTGCTTCACCGGCGGCCGATCCGTCGACAGCGGCAACGACCGGACGCATGGGCCGCGTCTCCGCCTGCGTGGCCGCGGCCGGGACTCGCTGGGTGGGCAGTCGCATCCGAGGCGGCCGCCGGGGCTGTATCACGATGCTCATCAGGATCTCCTTGTCGGTGTTCCTGACAACTCTCGCTGGGACGTGCGCCCGCCGCCATCCGGGCAGGGCTCCATTCGCAGGCGGGCACGGCCGCATGCGCGGCCCGGGAGGGATGACGCCGCTCTCCGATGGGTCGACGGCCGGTCGCAGATGCGGCCCACGGCCCATGGCGCGGGCGCGCCCGCCGGACGATCCTCCGGGTACAGCGGGCGGACGCCAGCCCCACCATCCCCAGGAGCCCAGGCCGGAGCCGCCCGCTGTATCAGGGAAAGGCCGGGGCGCGCGGCGGAGGCGCGCCCCGGCGGCGGAGGTTCAACGGGACCCCACGCGACCCGATGACGATCATGCCCGCGCCGGGGTGGATGAGCAGGGACCCGTCCCGCTCAAGATCCGTCCTCCCGCGGCCCGTCGGGCCGTACGACGAGCACGGAGCACTCAGCTTGGTGGGCGACTCGCTCGCTGACGCTGCCGAGGGCCTCGAACGCCCGCAGGCCGCGGCTGCCGACGATCACGAGATCCGCGTCCCTGGACGCGTCCACCAACGCCCTCACCGGATGCCCGGAAACCCGGTCGACCCCGTCCATCTCCTGCATCACCGGGCGGTCGACCCGCGGCCCGCCCTGCGCCGCGATCGTTCGCACCGTGGCGCCGTGCCGATCGCGGAGCTCCGCGGCGATCACCGCCGACACGAGCGCCTCCCGCGACCCGTCCATACCGACCACGATCGAGCCGGGTGACCAGGCCCGATCGTCCGAGCCGCGCGCCACGAGCACCGAGCAGGGGGCCTGTTGCAGCATCGACGTTGCGACGCTGCCGAGCAGCATCCGCGCCAGGTGGCCGCCGCCGTGCGTGCCCACCGCCAGCAGGGTTGCGGACTCGCGGTCGAGCACTGCCAGGAGCGACGGTGCCGGCGGGCCGTCGACGATTCGTGCGTCGCCGTACGGAACATCGCCGAGCTGCTCCCGGGCCGCGGCGCGCGTCGCGGGGGCCTCGCAGACCGTCACCGCCAGGACCCTCCCTGCCGTGGACCGGAGCACATTCGCCTGCCGAAGCGCTTCGAAGCCCGCCGGCGAGCCATCCACACCGCACACGATCCGTTCAAAGATCATCGTTCTTGGCCCCGTCGAGTGCGACGATCGTATCGCGGAGCGCCGCAGAGAGTTCGTCCGGTCGGCGAGGATCGTGCAGCGGGCCGCCTGCGGCGGTGACAAGCCGGAGAGCCAGCACGACACCGCGTGGCGTCACGGGACGGGAAACGTCATCAAGCGTGCGAGCGAGGCGGTCGAGCTCGCCTCGGTGCGCTCGGATCGGGCGACGATCCGGGCATGCCCAGTTCCACCGGGCGGCTTCCGAGTCCTCGGCGATACAACGGATGGAGGTCGCCAGCCGCGCGCGGGCGAGCGGGTCGGTCAGCTCCCGCATGCGTCTCGACACGACGTCGTCGGTCGGCTGTCCCACGGCATGGGCAACGATCCACCCGTCCGCCCGGTCGCGCAGAGCCTCGATCCGAAGGGCCTCGATCGCCGCCCGAACCAGCGCGCAGAGTGTCGCCGCAACGGCGACCGCCGCGAGGGCGGGGACCGAGATGACGCCGAGGATGACCGCGAGTGCGGCGCCGGGTAAAGGAGCGAGGTACGGGAGCGTCGGGCGGAGGATCACGCGACCTCCGCCCAACCCGTGAGCCCCGTCCCTGTGACCGTGCCGTTCAGCTCCTTCGGATGGCGTCGCCCGGATCACGCCGCGGCCTGCTCCCTGTCGCCGGCCCACCGGAAGGGCTCGCGGACCGTGCCCGGCGTCACCACGAGCACGGGGCAGGGGGCGGCGTGCAGCAGCCGCTGTGCGACGCTCGAAGTCAGCACACCCACGATCGGCGCGTGACCACGCGTCGCAAGCACGATCGCGTCGGCGTCGTGCCGCCTGGCCGCCGCAGCGATGACGTCCGCGGGGTGCTCGAGGATCGCGCGGTGCGTCTCGAGCTCGGCCTCGAACCCGTCAGCGCGGAGGCCGGTGACGAGCTCGCGGACGTGGGCGAGGCGTTCGGCCTCGTCGAGGCGGGCCGGGATGCGACCGCCGCGTCCGGCCACCATGCGCTCCTGGACGTGCACGAGCACCAGCCCGGCATCGAAATGCGCTGCCAGCTTCTCGGCCGCGGGCAGGGCGCGCTCCGAGCCGCTGCCGTCGATGGGGACGATGATCGTATGCATGGAACCGCTCCTTTCGGTCGGGTGGTCGCCTGACCCAAGGATCGCGACCGGCGCCGGGTCGCACCATGGGGGCGAGCCGGTATTCGGAGCGGCGCTACGCCCCATCGACGCCGGCTCGGGAACCTCGACGCCGACGAAGAGCATCAGGTCGGTGACGGCGATCCGGGCCGCCGCCGGCGCGGCGTTGAACCTCCGCGTGCGGCTGCGCCGTGCCCGATCGCATGCCGCGCATCGCTCCCTCTTGACCAGAGGTTCTGGAGGGCAACGGAACGGCGGTGGTCAGCCGGTTAGTCTTCGGCGGGCAACCTGGCCGGCGACTGCGGACGGGAGCTCGTGCAGCCGAAGCCGTTCGCTTCGATCTGCAGGCACATCCGCTCCTGATCGGTGAGCGCGCCCCCAAGCATCTGCTTGAGCCTGATCGCGTCCATCCGGCTCTCGGTCTCCGCGACCCTGTGGTCCGGTCTTTGAGATGGCATTCCCATGCTGCCTACGTGATCGGCTGGCGAGGCCCTTTACTCAAGGACCTCGGTCGATCGTCGCAGGCGGGCCGGACGTTGCCCCGCTCTGCGTGAGTCGTGGTGGGCGGGACCGGCGTCTTCAGCCTCGCCGGTTACGTGGCACCCGCGACCGGGACCGGCCGACTTCCGTTAGAGCCTGCGGCGGCCCCGACGAGGGGCCGCTGATTGCGCTGCACGGGTGCGAGGAGGGTTACGTCCGGCAGAGCGACGGCTCCTGTCCGACTCGACGGTCGCAGGATCGTCTGGCGTCGAGGAGCCGAAGCGATCGGTGGGTTCAACGCCCTGCGAAGTGACCGGCGTGGTCGAGGCGTCGGCGACCGTCGCTCCGCCCTCCCACTCCCAGCGCGCGATCGGGTCATTCGTCATGCGACCGCCTCCGCGCTCGGGCCCACGTCACACCGTCATCGCTCGCGCCAGGATCCATTCCGGCCTCCCATCTCCCGTGGAAGGTGCTCCCTCGTCATACCGACATATCGGCCGCGGCGGCGGCGGCACTCACTCCGCGGGGAACCACGAGGACGGGGCACCGCGCCAGGCCGATGACATCACTGGAGACGCTACCCAGGAAGGCGCTTTTGAACGCGCCCCGTCCGCGGGAGCCGACGACGATGACCTGCCCGCCTTCTTCATCCGCGAGATCCGCGAGGCGCTCGGCCGGCAGACCGTGAAGCGCACGCCGCTCGGCGTTCGGGATCGCCTCAAGCTCTGCGACCCGCTCGAGCAGCCGTTCGCTCGCGCGCGAAAGGTCCCACGCCGAGATGATCGGCGGTGCCTGGGGGTCCAATCCCGACGCATACGCCTGGGCCGGGGACACGTGTGCGATCACCAGCCGCAGGTCCAGCGAGTCAGCGAGGTGGGCAGCAACCCGCAGCGCCGCACGCGACTCGTCAGAACCGTCGACGCCACAGATGATCGAACCTTTCATGATCTGCTCCTCTCCGAGAGGAAGCATCACGGCAGCGCGCCGTTGCGGCCATCGGGCCGTACCCCCATCGCCAGGGACACGGCCCACCATTCGCGACGCCCGGGCGGGCGGCTCGAGACGCAGGGATGGGGCGCGCGTCGTTACCGGGAAGCGTGATCCCGAGCGACCGCGGATCTGGCCTCGCGTTGCGGGCCGCCGGGCTGCGGGGCCAGCGGGCTCGGTGGCCGTCCGCTCGGCCGCAGGTTCGTAGCCAGCTTGAGCACGATGTCCATGTCAGCTCTCCGCGCTTCGATGCTCCGCCGGGGGCTTGCCGATACCGGGCGTCGGCCGACGCAGCTTGACGAGCCCTCCACGACGCAGATGCGCAGAGACGTAGCGCAACCCCTTCGGCCCCGCCGTGATGCCCCGCATCGCACCACGTGGGACGAGCACCAGCTGAGGCGCGCAGAGCGCGAGCGGACGGCCATCGACGTTCAGCGTCCCACCGCCGCCGACGACGACCATCAGGACGTCCCGTTCGTGGTTTCTGTGGTCCGCAACCTGGCCCCCGGGTGGCCAGGCCAGCAGATTGGCGTTCAGATCGGCGCTGGCCATCGACCACAGCGTTCCGTGGCCGGGCCCGTCGAGGGCGGTGGCCTCCAACCCGGTCGTGACAGGCGTCCGCTCCGCGAAGTTCAGCGACCGAAGCGCCGGCTCGGGCACCACCCGCTCGGCGAGGGGGAAGAGGTCACGCTCCTCGAGCCGGATATGCGCGTGCAGGCGCTCGCCGAGCGCTCGGAGCACCTCGGCATCCGGCGGGCCCGGTGTCCCTCGCAGGCGAATGGCCGCCGCCCGCAGCCGCATGTGATCCAGGGTGGCCCGCTCCACCACCTCCGGCATCTCCTCGAGCGACGCCGCCACCACCGGGAACAGCAGATCCTCCTCGTCCCGGAAGTGGTCGCCCCCCTCTCCTTCGACGAAGCGCACGAACGCCTCTGCCGCACGGAGGCAGTCGTCCTCCGAGACCGCTCGGCGCAGCCGGCGCGCGACCACGAGGCCGTGGTGATGGTCGTGCGACAACGGCACCAGAGACGGATGGCGGCGCACCACCGCATCGTTGCACAGGCTCATCACGCTCTCCAAGCGCTCCCTCGCCGCTCGGATTGGCGAACCGGCGCCCATCGATGTCAGCGCGCGTTCACGGTGAGGTCACCTGAACCGCCGGATGGGGTCGCGGCCCGATGCCGGTGCGGGCGGCACGGAGTAACACTGCGTATCGCGACCACCGAGGAATCATCCAGAGGAGCAGTCGATGACCGACCAGACCGCCATCGTCGCGGAGATCCGACCGGGGATGAAACCGGCCCTCGAGAAACGTCTCCAGGAAGGACCGCCGTTCGACCTCGCCGCAGAGGGCTTCGAACGCCACGAGGTGTTCATCGGCGACAAGGACGTCGTGTTCGTCTTCACCGGCCCGGGTGCGGCCTCACAGCTCGCCCGCATGGCGACAACGCCCGCACTCTTCCGGCATGTGCTCGCGATGACAGGCATTGTCGCCGCACCGCGCGTGCTCCAGCAGACGTACCGCTGGGATCGACCTGCCCGTGAGGAGCCGGCACCGGACCACCTCCGTGTCGGCTCATGGGGCGGGTGACTTCGGTCCGGGACCGGAACAGAGCAGCGGCTCCGACGACGACATCCGGTAGCCGCGCACTATCCCGCGCGCTTCGACGCCCGCCGCACACCGGGCCCATGTAGATCCCGCAGCCGAGCGTGTTCGTCGCAGCATCGAGTTCGGCGGAGCGGCCGCCGAGAACGGCGAGTACCTTGACGCCCAGGAGGAGCTCGAGCCGCTCGAGTGGCGCCTCGCCGGCCTCCAAAGGCGTCTGACGGACGCGGCGACCTCCGGCTCGCCCGTCGGCCGGGCTGCGAACGAGGTGCGCCCCGGCCTTCGGATCCGTACCGAAAGGACGCGACCATGTTCGATCTGAGTCAGTTCTTGCGCCATTCCGATGCCACCGAGGATTGGCTTGCGCGATACCTGATGACCGAGGCGCAACGCGGACGGCGGATCTCGGACATACTCGAAGACCGCGCCGTCCTGCGTCACTCCGACGCGGCGACGAGGGCGCGGGTGCTCGACCGCTCCGACGTGATCGAGGCGCTCGCCGAAAACGCCGTCCCGCAGGTCCACGCCGAGATCGCCCGCGGCGACGTGGCGGTCGGCCGGCTCCGCTAAGCGCCGCGGACCGGCCGATGGTGACGGCGGGACGGCCTCCAGATCGCCCGCCCTGACCCGCCCGATCTTCGCAACCAGGGTTCGCGAGCGGCGCTTGCGTGTAGAGGTCACCCACGACCATGCTCGCTACTCGCCGCGGGACGGCGGCGCCTGACCATCGCCGCCGCACATGTCCGAAGACTCCGTGCGGACATGGGTGCGGGTGCTCGATCGAGGCATGGGCAGGCCCCAGTCGAGATATGGGGAGGAGGCCTTATGGGCGCCGCCGCCGGCCGGTGTCAGGCTCACATCAGACGCCGCTGAACTGACGGTGTCGCCCGGTCAGATTCCACCGAAGGGGAACATTCGATGTCGGCTTCGTTCGCAGCGATCAGGCGGGATCCACTCCAGGTCACCCCGGCTCACGAGCGGCGCGTGCACAGGACGAAGCCGAGGCTCACGGTCGCCCCTGATCGGCGGGCCCGCGCCCCATCGCCGCTCGCTGTTGCCGCCCCCGGCGCGCGCCGCCTCGACCGAACGTCACAGGCCTGGCTCGACGCCCTGCGCTCGGACGATCTACGCCGCGAGGAGGCGATCGGATCCCTCCACGCGCTCCTCGTGCGGCAGGCCCGATTCGAGGTCGGGCGGCGAACGGCGTCGCTGGCCCACCCGTCTGGCAGAGACCTCGACGACCTGGCCGTCCAGGCTGCCAATGACGCGGTGGTCGCGATCCTGGCCAAGCTCGATCAGTTCCGCGGAGAGAGCCTCTTCACCACCTGGGCTCGTCGCTTCGTGCAGCGCGAGGCGCCGGACAAGGTTCGCCGACGCTTGGGGCATGCTCGCGAGCTTCCCAGTACGGACGACTTCGAGCACGCGCGGATGTGGTCGGTGGACGCCGAATCGCCGCATGAACGCTGCGTCGCAAACGAGCTCGCCGGAACGCTCGCTCGCCTCATCGAGGAGGATCTGACCCCGCGCCAGCGCGAGGTCTTGATCGCGCTCGCGATCGATGGCGTGCCCACCGAGAGTCTCGCGAGGCGACTGAACACGACGACCGGGGCTCTCCACAAGACCCTTCACGTCGCCCGTCGCAAGCTGAAGGCCGGCCTCGAGGCGGCCTGACGCGACAGCCGGCGAGTGGTCCCAGCGTCTGCGGCGGCCGTTGTCTTCCCGGCGGCGTGGTCGCCGGCCGGTAAGAACTCGGGCTCACTTCACGCTGGAGAAGGGGCGCCTTCTTTTCGGAGCGCCATCGTGGCCCATTTCGAGCGCGGAGAGACGCGATGACGATTGCACGGCGGCAGGCCGTCGACGAGGGCTGAGGCGTTCGAGGTCGGGACGTGGATGACAGGGCGATCCCGGGTCGCGAGCCGCGAGCCCGGATCCCGACGCAGGACCCGGCGTGCGCGCCGGAGCCGGGAATTCGGGAGGAGGGCTACGCGCCGATTCGTGGTTACGCGGCGATCGGGGATGGGCGGACGGTTGCGTTGGTCGCTCGGGATGGGGCGATCGATTGGTTGTGTGTGCCGGTGCTTGATTCGCCG
>Ga0070679_100005506_pt1 | contig 11738 bp, 10 predicted proteins | sample KBSC63BmetaG_FD_65652 | JGI IMG/M metagenome (GOLD analysis project Ga0070679, IMG submission 65652) | Corn rhizosphere microbial communities from Kellogg Biological Station, Michigan, USA - KBS C6-3B metaG | ecosystem: Host-associated > Plants > Roots > Rhizosphere | place: USA: Michigan... | reverse complement strand
CGGGCGATTCTCATTCGGAGCGGGTGGGCTGTGCCCCGTCGGGCCGGGCAATCCTCGCGCCGTTCTGGCCTGGAATCCCTCCCGCGGCTGGGAGTCGGCTCTTTCGCCGGATGATCCGCTCGAGGATGTTCTGGAGCTTTACCTGCCGATCAGCAGCGCGACCCCGGCGCGACCGATCACGATTGCGCATCTCGGGCAGAGTCTCGACGGGTTTATCGCGACGCCTTCGGGGGATTCGTGTCCGGTCACCGGACCGGAGAACATCCTGCACTTGCATCGACTGCGGGCGCTTTGCGATGCGATCGTGGTTGGCGCAGGTACGGTCGCCGCGGACAACCCCCGCCTGACGACACGCCTGGTACCGGGCAGCAATCCGATGCGCGTCGTACTCGACCCGCGATGCCGGCTGGCTTCCGCTCACACGGTGTTCAGCGATCGGCAAGCCCGGACCGTGAGGGCGTGCGCTGCCGGAACTGCTGCTTCATCCGAGGCGCGCGCCCGGGGCGAGGACATCCTGGAAGTGCTGCCTTGCGGCGATGCCTTGGATCTGAAGGATCTGCTGCGTCAATTGCACGCGCTCGGCTGCAGCCGCATTTTCGTCGAAGGTGGCGGCGTGACGGTGTCCTCGTTTCTGGAGGCAGGACTTCTCGATCGATTGCACATTGCCGTTTCGCCACTGCTCATTGGCGAAGGCCGTCCGGCGGTGCGCATTTCGCCGCGGCTGAGGTTGCAGGACTGTTTGCGACTGCATCATCGCGTCTATCGCACGGGGCGCGACATTCTGTTCGATTGTGATCTGCGCGCCGCTCCCGACGGCGCATCGGACGCATGCGGGGAGTCCTCGTCTGTCACGGTTCGCCGCGTCTTGTAGCCCCAGCGGCGATGCTATGGCGGGTTGCGTGAGGCATCTCGGAGCCTTTCCAGGACGTCAGACATGCGGCTGCAGGCCTGCGGCCAGCGAGGCAACATGCCGCGAGCGATCGCAGCGCCGCTTGCCAGCGAGGCCAGCAGCGCCGGTCCCTGCAGCAACCGCGCCAGCGCTTCACCCAGGTCGCTGACATTCCCGGGCGCGACCAGCAGTCCGGCGTTGGCTCCGACCAACTGCTCAATGGCACCGACCCGCGTACCGACGACGGGCAGACCATGCGCAAGCGCTTCGGCGACGGCCATGCCGTAGCCCTCGAAGCGACTCGGCAGGACGAACAGGCCAGCGTCCAGATAGGCACCGGTAAGCGCGGCGGCACTGACTTCGCCGACGAGCTTCACACGGTCCTCCAACCCGAGTCGCTGCAGCTGGGAGCGCAGCCGCGCGACGGTCGGCGGGTCGCGAGTGAGACTGCCAATGCAGGTCAGATGCCAGGGCAGCGCTGCGAGCGGTGCCAGGGCATCGACGAGTACATCGTGACCCTTTCGCGGGATAATCGCAGCTACACACAGCAGCTTCAGGGCCTCGTCACGGCGGCCACGTGCGAGGGGTGCCGCATCGCTTCCCGGTTCCACGACGGATACGCGCTCAGGCTCGATCCCATAAGCGGACAGCGCCTGCTTCGTGGTGTCACTGGTGACGAACACGTGGCGTGCCGTCTGCAACGCGCACCGTTCAGAGTTTTCCAGTGCTCGTGCAACTTCCGGGCCAACGCCGCCCTCCAGGGCGAGCGGATGATGAATCAGCGCCAACAGCTCCAGGCGCATGCAGTGCGCCTTCAGGACCCGCGGCATCGCTCCCAGTGCGAGGCCGTCCACGAGCACCAGTGCGTGCTCGCACATACCCGCGAAGACTGTGTCTGCATGCTCGAGTGCCGCGGAAGTCGGAAGAGGGAAGCTCGTGTCCAGTGCGTGAACGGTAACCTGCCAACCCAGGCAGCGCAGACCTGCAATCATTCTGCGATCGTAGCCATATCCGCCCGTAGCCGTTTGCAGATCGCCCGGAATCACGAATTCCAGCGAGCGTGCGCTCATTGCGACGCGAGCTCACCCTCGAAGGCGGCCCACGCCACGTGCGATTCGTGCAAGGTGACGCGCAGGCTGGCGATCGCCATGGCCGGCGCCCCGAGCCGGCCGGCGCGAATGCCCACCGCGAGCCGTTCGAAGACCGTTCTGGCCAGGAACTCGGTTGTCGTGTTGACCGCGGAAAATTCCGGTTCCGCATCGAGGTTGCGGTAGTTCATCGCGGCCAGTACTTCGCGCAATGCGTTGCCGGCGAGTCCGATGTCCACGACGATGCCGTCTTCGTCGAGCTCATGACGCCGAAATTCGACGTCCACCACATACGTGGCGCCATGCAGACGCTGGGCGGGTCCGAACACCTCGCCGGAAAAGCTGTGGGCGATCATCATGTGGTCGCGAACACAAACGGTGTACATCATCCGCTCCTTCCGCTCTCGAGCTCTCGTTCAGTCGTATTTCACCCGGTGCATGATGACATCTCCCGGCGACTGGGAGAGCTGGCGCAGCGTCTGCGGCAGGTCCTCGAAGCGGCCTTCGCTGTTGATGAGTACATCCAGCGCAGGCTCTGCGAGCAGCGATAGCGCAAACTGCATGCGCCGTTTGAGACTCCAGCGCGCGCGGCGCGTCTCGCTCACTGTGCCCACCTGAGAGGATTTGAGAGTAAGGCGACGCGCGTGGAATGCCTCTCCGAGTGACAGCGTCACGGGTTGATCACCGTACCAGCTGAGCTCGATGACAGTGGCTTCGAAAGCAGCGATGCGCATTGCCAGAGAGAGCCCCTCTGCTGTGCCGCTCGAATGCAACACCACGTCGGCCTCGGGCGTAGCTTCGATCGGCTGTGCGAACTTCACACCCAATGCGTGCGCTACCGCCGCGCGGTGCGGATTGATGTCGACCAGCTCGACCACGCAGCCTGGAATGCGGGAGGCGAGCCAGGCCGCGAGGCAGCCGACGCTTCCGGCTCCCAGGACCGACACGCGGTCGCCCGGACCGGCACCGGCATCCCACAGACCATTGAGAGCCGTCTCAAGGTTGGCCGCGAGCACGGCCCTTCGGGCCGGAACCGTCTCAGGCAACACATGCAGCGCATCGCAGGGCACGACATAGCGTTGCTGATGTGGGTAAAGGCAGAAGACGATCTTGTCGACGAGTTCGGCAGGGCCTTCCACGACCTCACCGACGCTAGCGTATCCGTACTTGACCGGCCCGGGGAAGTGTCCTGCCTGGAAGGGTGCGCGCATGCGCTCATGTTCGCTGGGTGGTACGTGGCCGCCGAAGACGATTGATTCGGTGCCGCGGCTGACACCACTGTAAAGCGCCCGTACACTGGCCTCTCGCGCACCCGGTGCCGGTATCGGCTCACGGCGAAGCTCGCCGTGGCCCGGTGCCGCGACCCAGAATGCAAGGGTGTCGTTCCCGCTCATAGGACCCTTTCGAAAATTGAGTGTCACGATCTCGATTGCGCGGCCAGCGCACCGCAATTTGCTGCGCAGCGCGCTGCTTTGCATCTTACCGGCTGCGCTGGCGATCGGGGTGACTGCCCTGCACGCGATGACTCTGCTAGGGTTGAGCGCCGCGTATTTGCCGAAGGTGCTGGCTGTCTTCTCGGTCGGTGCGGCGCTGGTGCTCCTGGGGCTGCCGACGCACCACCCCTTCCCGTCAATCGGCCCCGCCAATCAGGTGACCGTTGCCCGGGGCGTTCTGGTCGCCCTGCTCGCCGGCCTGGTCGGGGAGAGGATGGACACGGGCGCGCCGGCCATCGCCACGACGGTCGCGATCATCGTCATTGTGCTCGATGGGCTGGACGGATGGCTGGCCCGGCGCACGAACCTGGCGAGTGGCTTCGGTGCCCGGTTCGACATGGAAACCGATGCCCTGTTGACGCTGGTTCTTTCAATGCTCGCGTGGCAGTTCGGAAAGGCCGGCGCGTGGGTGCTCCTGTCCGGGCTGCTCAGGTATGCGTTCGTCGGTGCGGGCACTGTGCTGCGACGTCTGCGCAATCCGCTGCCCTGCAGCCAGAGGCGAAAATCCATCGCCGTCGTGCAGATGCTCGCGCTTGTTGCGGCTATTGCACCGTTCGTTGCACCGGCGCTGAGCGTGCCCGTGACGGCGGTGGCGCTCATGGCTCTCATTTTCTCCTTTCTGCTCGATATTGCCTGGTTGTTGCAGGGCTCGACGCAGCCACGCGCGGTGCCAGACCTGTGAAGACAGCGACCCGGGGCCGGTTTCTCCGGTTACGACGATGGTCATTCGTGCTCCTGGCGGTCGTTCTCCTCGATGCGTCCGTCACGTTTCACAACGTGTGGCCCACGCTGGGCGTTCACTGGCCGGGCGAGTTGTCCGTTGAGCTCGCCGCACTCCTGCTGGCACTTTCCATTTCGAACGCGTGGCTCGGGCGCACGCCACCGCGCGCTGTCGCAGTCTTGTCCGTCCTGGTTGTCGTGTTCGTATTGGGGCGCTACGCCGATGTGACGGTGCCCGCACTCTACGGACGGGACGTCAACCTGTATTGGGATGTACCGAAATTGGGGTCGGTCATCGGCATGCTCGCCCGCGTGGCCTCGCCCTGGGCCGTGGCGGCGGTGTGCCTGGGGATCGCCGGGATCCTGGCAGGGCTGTACGTCACCGCCCGCTGGTCGTTGCGACAGGTCGACGAAGCGCTTCGAATGCACCGGGGCGCAAGATTGGGCTTCGGTGTCGGGGGAGCCATCCTGGTCAGTTGTTTCCTCGTGCAGCAAATCAGCGATGACATCCCGCGCCTGCCGCGGTTCTCCATTCCCGTGAGCGGGGTCTACGCCGCACAGGTCACGCGGGTCGTGGATGCGCTCTCGAGTCGCGCAGCTCGAACGCTTCCCGCCTCGCCGCCGATGCATTCGAATCTGGCTGCGCTCGGTGGCAGCGACGTCCTGCTCATCTTCATGGAATCCTACGGCAGCGTCACCTTTGACCGGCCGGAGTTCGTGAACAGCCTGCGGCCCGCGCGCGCGCGGCTGGCGACTGCCATCCATGACACCGGACGCAACGTCGTGTCGGCATTCGTCAGCTCGCCGACGTTCGGCGGAGGCTCGGTGCTGGCGCACTTGAGCCTGCTGTCGGGAGTCGAGGTTCGCGATCAGGACCACTACGCGCTGCTGATGACACAGAAGCGGCCGACACTGGTCTCGCTCTTCAAAGGCGCGGGCTACCGTGCTGTGGCGGTAATGCCGGGTCTGCGTGCGAGCTGGCCGGAAGGCGCGTTCTACGGGTTCGACGAAATCTACGACGCCGCCCATCTCGACTACCAGGGGCCGGCATTCGGGTGGTGGCGCATACCTGACCAGTTCTCACTGGCCGCGCTCGATGCCCGCGAGATGCAGCCCCACCCCCGAAAGCCGCTGTTCGTCTTCTTTCCCACCGTCTCCACACATATGCCGTTCGAGCCCACGCCGGCGCTGCAGCCGGACTGGCAGCGCGTGCTCTCCGCGCACCCGTACGGTGCCGAACCGTTGCGACACTCGCTTACACAATCACCCGTCTGGACGGATCTCGGCAAGGCGTATGTCAGCTCGGTACGCTACTTCTTCGACACTCTTTCGAGCTACCTGCGCGCGCGCCCGAACGAGAATTTCGTACTCATCATCCTGGGTGACCACCAGCCTGCAGCAAACGTGAGCGGCGAGGGCATCCTGGGATGTTCCTGTACACGTAATTGCCCGGCAACCGGAAATCCTCGAAGACCTGCGGGCGAAGGGCTTTCGGACCGGGCTGACGCCGAGCAGGCCAGCGCTCGGCAAGATGAGCGAGCTGGGTTCATGGGCGCTGGCCGCATTCGGCGAGCCGGCTTCCGCGACGAAGCAGTCCGTTGCCGTGGCTGCGGCAAATTGACCGGAATCCGCGGATCTGCAGTCGAGCCTGCGGGCAGTGCGCCTTGCCGGCCGCAGGTCGCCTCGAGCGGTGCGGGCATGCGATGAGCAGCTTTTCGCCGGATTGGCTCTCCTTGCGGGAGCCGCTCGATGCCGCATCACGTGCCGCAGGACTTGCGGCAACCCTCGTCGATGTCCTCGGGAGGGCGCGATCAGGCGATGCGCGCATTCGGATCGTTGATCTTGGCGCCGGCACCGGGGCTAACCTGCGCTATGTGGCACCTTTGCTGGGCGGTTCGCAGGATTGGATACTCGTAGAGCGTGACGATTCAGTACTCGAGGCGATGGGCGGCCGGATGAGGTCATGGGCACGCTCGTGCGGAGCGCAGACGATCGAAAGCGCCGGGCAACTGGCCGTTCGTGGTGCCCGGTTCGAGTGCAGCATTCACAGCGTTTCGCTCGACCTGGCAACCGGGCTGGGACACCTGAGTTTATCGGGCGGGACCCTGCTCACCGCATCTGCATTGCTCGATCTGGTCTCGGAGCGATGGTTGCGGGCGCTGGCCCGGCGTGCAGCGAGCTCCGCGGCCACAGTGTGGTTCACACTCACGTACAGCGGTCACGTCGAGTGCACGCCTGCGGAACCGGACGATTTGGAGGTTCTCCGGCTTTTCAACGCCCATCAGCTCAGCGACAAGGGTTTCGGGGCGGCACTGGGTCCCGCGGCGGGCCCGACGGCCCAGCGGCTTTTCGCGCAGCAGGGTTACCGGACCGAATGTGCGCCCAGCGATTGGCATGTCGGAGCGGACCAGGCGGCGCTGCAGCACTCACTGGTCGAAGGCTGGTTCGTCGCTGCGTGTGAAATCGCGCCGTACAGGACGTCTGCTCTGCAGAACTGGCTGGCGCGACGCCGGGCGCACATTGACGCCGGACGGTCCGAGCTTCTCGTCGGACATATCGACCTTATGGGCTATCCGTTCCGGGTCTGATCGGACGCACGACCGACGGACGGAATCGCACGATCGGGACGGCGACCCAACGCTGCGTACACTGTAGACTGCCTCCGTCATGACTCGTTGAGAGAAGGAGGGGGGCATGGCGAAGGCGTATTGGGTTTCCTGTTACCGCGAGGTGACGGATCCAGCCAAACTGGCGGCGTACGCGAAGCTGGCGGGGCCTGCGATTGCAGGAGGTGGCGGCCGTTTTCTGGCGCGCAGCACGCCCGCCGCGGTCTTTGAGGCCGGTCAGGCGCAGCGCACCGTGATCATCGAGTTTGACTCCGTCGAACGGGCACTCGCTGCGCACGCGAGTGCGGCATATCAAGCCGCCCTGGCGGCGCTCGACGGCGGTGCGGTCCGCGACCTGCGGATCATTCCGGGGGTCTGATGATGTTTCGTAGCACCGCGTGGACCGTAGGGTGCCTCGTCACACTGGCGTGCGGGACGACCAGCCTTCGGGCCCAGGACCATGCGCTGTCCTATACGCGCCAGCAGAGCGAGCTGGGACGAACCGCCTATGCCGTCAATTGTGCGCAGTGCCACGGCCCCCATCTGAGCGACGGACCACTCGGTAAGCCGCTGAAGGGGCCGGACTTCATGCACAAATACGGCGGGCACAGCGTGCGGGATCTTTACGACATTACCCGCACGACCATGCCCAGCGGCAAACCCGGTTCGCTGGATGCCGCCACGTACGCTGCGCTGGTGGCCTTCATACTGCAGGAGAACGCGATCGTAGCCGGCCACGATCCATTGCCGACCGATCCGCGCGAGCTGGCGCGCATGATGGTGCCCGGCGGGGGCTTCAGCATCATGGACTACTCGCCTTATACGGCTCAGAAACCCGTTTCGTTGCCCAATCCCCTGGACCATTTTACCCCCGTGGGCAAAGCGGATCTGACGAACCCGCCTGCGCAGGACTGGCTGACCTGGCGGCGCGGCTGGGACGCCCACGGCTTCAGTCCGTTGAAACAGATCACGGCGAGGAATGCCGCTGGTCTGCGATTGGCCTGGAGCTGGACGCTGCCCGCAGGCTCTGCCGAAGCCGTTCCGCTGGTGCGTGATGGCACGATGTTCGTGCTGAGCTACGGTGAGATCGTCCAGGCGATCAACGCGAAGACCGGCGATCTGCTCTGGCAGTACGCGCACACGCTTGAGCCTGGCGCGGCGCCATTCATCAAGCGCGGCCTGGCACTGTGGGGCGAGCTGCTCTACTTCGGCACCTCCGATGTGCACGTGGTCGCGCTCAACGTCCGCACCGGTGCCATGGTGTGGGATACGAAGATCGGAGACTTCAAACGTCACGAGGGCCTCAGTGGCGGTCCGCTCGTAGCCGAAGGCAAGGTCATGGTCGGCACGACCGGTACGGGCGTGAGCGCCCGATTTGGCGGCCCGCAGCTGGTCGGACTGGATGCGCTGACCGGCAAGGAGCTGTGGCGCATCGGCACGATTGCCAAGCCCGGCGAGCCGGGCGGGAACAGCTGGAACGGAGTGCCTTTCCAAGCGCGCAGCGGCGCATCGATGTGGACGCCGGGCAGCTACGACCCGGCTACCGGGCTCGCCTACTTCGGCACCGGCAACACCTACGACACAGGCCCGTTGCTGGCGCCGAAAAGGCCCGGCATGAGCAAGGAGGCGCTGTATACCAACTCGACGCTGGCCGTGGATCCGAACAGCGGCAAGCTGGTCTGGTACTTCCAGCACTTTCCGGACGACCAGTGGGACCTGGACTGGGCCTTCGAGCGTCAGCTCGTGAGCATCGACATCGGCGGGGTCCGCCGCAGGGCCGTCATCACCTCGGGTAAAATCGGCATTTACGACGCACTCGACGCCCGTACCGGGAAGTTTCTATTTTCGATCGACCTGGGTTTGAACAACATCGTCAGGGCCATCGATCCCGTCACGGGCCGCAAGCAGGTGAATACTGACCTGTATCCCGGCGACGGCAAGGTCAAGCTGGTCTGCCCGCATGGGGCAGGGGCGAAGAACTACTTGCCGGCCTCCTGGAATCAGCAGTCTGGAGTGCTGGTGGTGCCGCTCAACGAAGCGTGCATGGATTTGTATCCTGTGCCCGGCGGCGGCAGCGTCAGCGCGCTGTCCTCGGGCGTGAACTGGGGTATCCGGCCCCGTCCCGACAGCGACGGCAAATACGGGCGCCTGGAGGCACTCGATCTGTCCACGCGCAAGCCACTCTGGATGGTACGCCAGCGCGCGCCGGTGTCATCCGGAGTGCTGACCACCGCCGGCGGAATCGCCCTGGCCGCCACGTACGATCGCGTTTTCCATGTGTATGACAGTGCCAATGGCAGGGAATTGTGGCACAGCCGCCTGAACGACATTTCCAGCTCCAGCCCGATTTCCTTCGCCGTGGACGGCAGGCAGTACATCGCGCTGGTGGTCGGCGAGGGCGGATTTCATGCCCGTAGCTTCGCTCCGCTCGTTCCTGAGATGCGAGCACCGCCGAACAGAGGCACCGCGGTGTGGGTCTTCGCGCTGCCCTGATGGCGGGCGGCGGTGCAGGACTCGCAGTCTTACAGGACTCATGAATGACCAGCGACGACAGTTTGCTCGACGCGTCCGAGCCGGCTCGGAACGAGCTCAACCAGAACAGACCCGGGGGGAGAAACACGATGAGGATCAGATTGAGGCATTTGGTTGCCACCGTGACATGCGCACTGCTCGCGGGAACCATCGCGTTGAGCGCCACGCCTGCCCCGGCGCAGACAGGCGTTTCCTTGCCGCCCAATGCCGGTACCGGCGATTGTGACAGAGCCTGCCTGCAGGGACTGGCGGAGCAATTCATTGCGGCACTGCTCGCGCACGACCCCAGCAAGGTTCCGCTCGCCAAGGGAGTGCGTTACTCGGAGAACAGCGTGCCGCTGCCCATCCCCGACGGCTTCTGGAAGAACGCAACCGGCGTGCGACCCTACCGCCTGTACATCGCCGATCCCGACTGGGGCACAATCGGTTTCTACGCGCGCATGTATGAGAATGGCGCGCCGGTGATCGTCAGCACGCGGCTCAAGGTCTACGGCAGGCAGATCACGCAGATCGAGACCATCGTGGCGCCGGAACGCTGGCGCCAGGACCCGTCAGGGTCCGACTCTTCGCGGCCGGATTACCTGGGTGACAGGCCGCGGCGCGAGTTTACGCAGGTCGTGCCTCCCGCGCAGCGCCGCTCGCGAGAGGAGCTCATGAAGATCGCGAACACGTACTTCACCGGCATCGAGAACAACACTGGCGACAAGCCGCCGATCTTCTCCTCGCATTGCCAGCGGCTCGAGGATGGCCGTCCGACGTCCAATGTGCCCGTCCCGACCGGGCGGGAGCGCGGCGGCATCAACATGAGCTGCGCCGAGGATCTCGCGATGGGCTATCACCGTAACGACAACCGCATTCGCAGCCGGCGGGTCATGGCGGTCGATCTGGAGCACCAGGTGGTGATGACCAGCGTCTATTTCGATCACGAGAACGATGCGCCGATCCGCAGCTACCAGCTCAAAAACGGCAAGACCGTCACGGTGACGGATACAGCTCCCTCCACGCTGCAGGCGCATGAGACCTTTTCGATCGACCGGGAGGGGGTCAGCCAGGTGGAAGCGGTGTTCACCAACGTCACCTACGGCACGCGACCATATTTCAGCACCGGGTTCCACATGGACAGCCCGCAAGCGGTCAAGGATGGCTTCGATGAATACGAGCGATAACGCCCTTGCAGAAGAATCGGAAGTGCTGGGGACAAGGTAACGCGGGGCGATGGACCGGGTCTGGCTGCGACAACGCGGCGGAGTCCGGCGCGCATCCGTGAAGCCATCCAGATGCGCTAGCGGATTGGCACTGCGTCCGGCATCAGCCGTTGGCCGGTACGATGGAAGTCCATCGCACCGGCCGGATCCGCAGCTGCGCGCACTGAGAACGTACGCCGATCCTCGATCGGCTCAGAACTTGAGCTTGACGCCCAGGTAGAAGCGCCGGCCGAGGATGTCGTAGTAGTCCGCCAGCGTGCTAGCTGCATTGTTGGTCGCGGGCGGATTCGCTCCCACCACCACGGGTTGCTTGTCGAGCAGGTTGTCGACGCCGGCGCGCAGCGACAGCAGATCGTTGATCTGCCAGCCCGCCGAAAGGTTGAACATGTCGTACGCGGGTACGCCGTGCACGGTACTCATCGGATTGATCACAAGGCTCGCATCGTGGGCGCTGGGCAGGTGCCGCCAGATCACTCGGAAGTCCCACGAGGAGAGGTCATAGCCAAACGTGGCCAGGGACCTCCATCGATACTGGCCGCTGCTAGTCCCGAGGTTCGCTCCCAGCGTGCCCGCGTACTCGAGGAACGGTGCACCGGGACTCGCCTGCGTCTGGTATGTGCTGAGGTAATTGATGAGATAGTTGATCGACACGGTGCCCGGCACACCCGACATTCCCAGCTCCGCGAGATCGGCGCGCCAGTTCACCTGCAGGTCGAGCCCGCTTGTCTTCAGTCCACCCAGATTGGCATACGGCGCGAGCCCGAGGTGGCGATCGCCGGTCACCGGGTCGCGATTGATGTACTTGCAGAATCCTCCGGGATCGCTGACGGAGTAGGTGGGATTGCTGGCTCCGTTCGCATTGAAGCAGAGCTGGTACGTCGTTACGGGATCCAGCGGAGCGACGAGGCCCTCGATCTCGATGTGGTACCAGTCGATCGAGGCGGTGATCTTGCTCAAGGCCGCGCTCTGGAACGGCGAGCGGAGCACGACGCCCGCCGTCCACGTTCTGGCAATCTCGGGTTTCAGCTTGGTATTACCGCTCAGGGTCTCGATCTCGTACGGGAAGAAGCCGAACGGGCCGGTATAGGTGCCCGGATTCTGGTCGAAGCGCGAATTGCCGGTGCCAATGATCGCGGAGCACAGGGCCTGGGCTCCAGTAACCGGCTTTTCCTGCCACATCGGGGGTCCAGCGTGGAGTGATGGCC
>Ga0070679_100005503_pt1 | contig 11741 bp, 11 predicted proteins | sample KBSC63BmetaG_FD_65652 | JGI IMG/M metagenome (GOLD analysis project Ga0070679, IMG submission 65652) | Corn rhizosphere microbial communities from Kellogg Biological Station, Michigan, USA - KBS C6-3B metaG | ecosystem: Host-associated > Plants > Roots > Rhizosphere | place: USA: Michigan... | reverse complement strand
AAGCCACTTCAAGTAGTTCTTTAATCCCATTTTTAAATTGAGGGGTTTCCATGTAATCGGCATAGCCTCTGAAACCTGCATTCTGCCAGGCAGTATTTATCGAGTCCGCTCGTGGACTTCTTCTTCCGCCCAGTGCTGCAAAATGCAGATAACGAATCTCTGAATGTTTAAGAAACTCTTCAAGTACTGGTTTATTAAATTGCGGGTGACGCTTTGAAGTTGGGAAGCTCCGAACATCAACCAACACCTCGATCGAGTAGGCCTTCAACAACGACAAGAACTCCTCGGCTGATCTAGTCGAGTGACCAATAGTCCAGAGCTCAATTTTCTCTTTAACCACTACCTAGTTCTCCCCTTGCTCATTCGATGCGGTTAATAAATAACTTAAGGTGTAGGCATGCCGACGGTTGAAGTATTACATTCGCGAATCAACCTCGCCGAGCGGCCCGCAAGACTTGGTGTTAAAGATAAGCTTCAAGTTTAAATCGACCTCGCTTGGCGACAACGGGCTCCCAAAGATCGCCCAGTCGCTTAACTCGAGCCGGTACATTATCGATCGTGAAATCGTCAATGGAGATTCCGCGTTTTAGCTCCTGCCACTTTAGCGGCGTCGAGACCGTGGGAAGATCCTTTGGCCTGACTGAGTAAACGGACGCGAGTGTGCGTCCCCAGGCATTCTGATTGTAATCGACCAGGACTCTTCCCTTCGGTCTCTTCGACACCTGGTAAATCGCAGTTAGGAGCGCCGGTGCCTGTGAGGTAACGGCATAGGCAAACTCCTTCGCAAAACTCCAAACCTGTTTCTGGGTAGGCCCACGTTGAATCGGCACATAGATGTGGATTCCCTTTGAGCCTGTGGTTTTGGGATAGCTTGGTATCTTTAATGAGTCGAGAGCCTCCTTCAAGAAGAGCGCTGCTTCGACTACCTGCGTGAAACCGGCACCCGGCACGGGATCCAAATCAAAATGTAGATAGTCTGGCCGGTCAACATCATCACAGCGCGCATACCATTGATTCAGGTCAATACATCCCAGATTAATTACCCACATCAATGAAGGAAGATCCTGGATCATTGGAAAATCAATAACGTTACCGGACGAGTGCTCAATGCTGCAGATCTCAATCCAGGAGGGTCTTGGCGTGGGAGCGCGTTTCATAAAAAAGAAGTCGGAGTGAGCTCCATTTGGGTACCGCTTCATTACCATTGCACGGTCAAACAGGTGCGGCAATAAAACAGGAGCAACATTCAGGTAGTACTGGATTAGATCTCGTTTTGTTACTCCCAGTTTCGGCCAGAACAGCTTGTCGAGATTGGTGAGTTTAACCGCTCGACCATCAAGTTCAACTTCAAGTCCTTTCTTATCTGCTGGGAGCTTTAACAGCGGGATCGTTTTAGGCCGTCTCTTTGGACCTTCACTTCTCTGCACTTTCGCTGGATGGTATTCGCGGGTTGGTACTGGTGACTTCGGCATTAGTTGAAGTATGACTTTAGGCGGGAAGCAGTCAAGGAGTTAAAGTGATATCTTCAGGAATTAGGGGCAGTGATAGTTTTGAATTTTTGATTCTCAATTATCAATTGCGACTTAATGTTCAACTTGAGCATCGGGCCGGAAGGGAAAATGGAAATGACCAATCTTTCAGAGCTGCTCGATCTCATTCTCAATAGCATTCAGCCCTTTAAGGAGAGTTTCACGATAAGCCGGGTTCCTGGCACGCTCGAGTTGATCCAGGATACGAGATTTGGAGAGCAACAGAGACTTTAACTTTTCAGCTTTCAACCGTTCCGCCGGAGGGAGTGCAGGTACGTTTGTTGGTGCTCGAGAATTTCCTTCTTCGATTTGATCCGCTACCGATTTACTTTCCCACCCTCGAGCCATAAAAACCTACCCTGGAGCTATATAACAGTTCCATCTTGTATCACTGCGTTTTTCGGAACGATGATGATCCCGTCGCGAATGTAATACGAACCACCTTCGCCGTCGGCGAAAACCGTTCCCGCTTCATTCAGCATGCGAGTGTTGCTTCCAATGCGCGCATTCTTGTCGATGATGGCCCCCTTGATCAGACTTCCCTCCCCTATTCCCAGGCGCGGTAACGAGTTGGACATGTCAAGCCTCATGTCTTCAAAGGTTTGATAGTAGTCCGCACCCATCACATAAGAGGAATCGATATTCACGCCCTTCGATATTCGGCTTCTCAATCCCACCACACAACTGTTTATCTTCGCGCCGTTAATAATGCAGCCATCGCTAATGATCGAGTCGTTGATTTCACTTGCTTCAACCTTTGACGGCGGAAGGTAGCGAGCTCTGGTATAAACCGGGGCTTCACCGTCGAATAGATTGAACTGAGGAACCTTGGTGGTGAGATCGAGGTTGGCGCGATAGAAAGCTCGGATGGTTCCTATGTCCTCCCAGTAACCATCAAACAGGTGTGCCTGAACATGGCCTGTCTTGATTGCCGCCGGAATGATTTCCTTACCAAAGTCTACCCAGCGAGTATCTTCCGACAGCAGGCGCTCGAGTCGATCGTATTTAAAAACATAAATTCCCATCGAAGCCAGGTAAGGACGACGACTAGCCTCATTTGCATCGAGACCGAGTTTGGTTGTGTCTACTTGCATTGAGAGGAGTTCGTCGCCCTTGGGCTTTTCTTTGAACTCAACAATGCGTCCCGTTTCGTCGGTCTTTAGCAGTCCGAACTCGCTTGCGGAATGAGCCTCACAAGGAATAACGGAAACAGTTACGTCTGCATTCGCCTCGTAGTGTTGCGCAAGGAAGTCACGGTAATCCATTCGATAGAGATGGTCACCCGAGAGTATCAGGAGCGTATCGATGCCCCAATCGCGAATATGTGGGAGCACTTGTCTAACAGCATCGGCAGTGCCTTGAAACCACTGCGGGCTCTCGGGCGTTTGTTCGGCGGCAATGATCTCTACAAAGCCGTTTGAGAAATGCGAGAACCGGTATGTTTGAGCGATGTGTCGATTAAGGGAGGCCGAGTTGTATTGGGTCAGAACGAAAGTGCGAAGGATGTCAGAGTTGATGCAGTTCGAGAGGGCGATGTCCACCAGCCGGTATTTCCCACCGAGTGGAACTGCGGGTTTCGAGCGTTGTTGAGTGAGAGGAAACAGGCGATTGCCCGCACCTCCGCCCAGGATCACTGCCAACAGTTTTCGACTTGCAGGCATTCAGCTTCACCGGTTCGAGTTAGTTAGGAGAACAGTTGAAAGCATAACACTGATGAGTTGAAGTTTTGAACTTTGTTGGGGTTTGGGACTTGGGCCTTTGGTCTTTGGCCTTAGGTCTTTGGGTCTTTCGCCTTCGGGCCGGATCTTTGAAAGTTGAACAAAAACCGAAGACCAAAGACCAAAGACCAAAGGCCCAGGCCCAGGCCCAATCCCACTCCAAACCCCTACCTCGCCTTTCGGGCTTTTTCGGGCACGTAGATGCTAGAATGCCAGCGGAGTCTTCCGACAAATGTCATACCCGAAAAACGGCGAGTACGAACTATTAATCGACCAAATAACCGACGCCATTGTCGCTCGTTTGAATGGTGACGGCTTTGAACAGGCCGCAATGTGCGGCTGTACCTCAGAGTGCTTTCACCGCTGTCCCGAACGGATGCATCGAATTGTTGATGCAGGAGCTTCGCGGATCGGTCTTGTGCTTGGGCAAACAGGGTCTGCCAGGGAATGGGCCAGCCTTATCGATCACACCTTGCTCAAACCCGAGGCGACTGACGAGGATATTAAGAAGTTATGCCAGGAAGCTGCCAGCTACGGATTTGCCTCAGTTTGCGTTAACCCAACCTGGGTCCGGAGTTCTGTTTGCAACCTGCGCGGATCCGGAGTTCCTGTGTGTACGGTCATCGGCTTTCCTCTTGGGGCAACACTTCCAGATGTCAAAGCCTATGAAGCAAGACGTGCGATCTTCGACGGCGCCAGGGAAGTCGATATGGTAATCAATGTCGGCGCGTTAAAGAGTGGGGACGATTGCCTGGTAGAACACGACATACGCTCCGTGGTCCAAGTTGCTCATGAGTACGACGCCATTTGCAAAGTAATAATCGAAACCGCGCTGCTCAATGACGATGAGAAGGTTCGCGCATGCGAGGCAGCAAAAAAAGCAGGTGCCGATTTCGTCAAAACCTCGACAGGTTTTTCGAAAGGTGGTGCAACAGTTGCGGATGTGGCGTTGATGCGTCGAACGGTTGGCTCTGAGTTGGGGGTCAAGGCATCCGGAGGGGTTAAAGGGCTTGATGACGCGAGAAAAATGGTCGAGGCTGGTGCTACTAGAATTGGCGCAAGTGTTGGAGTGAAGATTGCGCAGGAAGCGGCCGGTAAAACGAGTTCGTCAGTCGTGAGTGGTTCGTACTGACCCGCCCCTTATTTTTCATTGGTCATCTCGCATTTCTCATTTTCCATTTTCGCGTCGTGCTGTAACTAAATGATCAATGGGAACTGATCAATGACCAATAGATTTTTTCTTACCTCTGGTACTGCCTCTCCACCGCTTCAATCTTAGCCACCCTCTTTCGATGCCGCTCCTCGCTCATCGAAGTTTGCAGCCATGCCATCACTATCTCGCGCATTTCATTGCTGCTGATAGTCTTACTCCCTAACGTGAGCACATTCGCATCATTGTGTTCCCGCGAGTTCTTTGCGACCGCAACGGAGTAACACGCCGCTGCACGAACGCCAGGAACCTTGTTAGCGGTCATAGCACTGCCCACTCCGGCACCATCAATGATGATTCCCAAATCTGAAGTCTTATCGGCAACAGAGCGGGCCACCGCGTGAGCAAAATCCGGGTAGTCGACCGGGTCTTCTGAACTCGTACCAAAGTCGTGAACAGTGTGGCCCAGGTCTCTGAGTAGCGCAGCCAACTCTTCTTTCATTTTAAAGCCGCCGTGATCTGCACCAATGGCGACCAGTTTTGCTGCTCTTGAGCCTCGACGCGGCGTTCGCCGCACGAGTTCAATTCTATTTTGCTTAACCAGATCAGCAGCAAGCGAAGTTAGACGGGCATTCTCGGCAATGCGCAACGACGAGCCAGGCGCCAAGTCTCGCACGTCGTCTTCCGTGATTACGTTTTTAGCGGACTCATCTTTTGTAACCTCGGGTGCTGGAGATGGTTCGGGCAGCGTGTCGATAAATCGACTCTTGGTATGTTCCGGTTCAGTCTCAACAGGAGTTTGAGAAAGAACCTCTTTGACCAGGGCGCGGACGCGATCGCGGGTTTTATCATCAGCCATAAATTGAGCTCACATCTTAAGCGTCGCGCAAATCCAACAAACGACCATTCGACGCAACCAGCTTTCCGGTGCGGAAAGTAAAGTCGACACGCCCAACATTAATCCCACTTTTCCCGACTTGAAATATCAACGTCTTTTCCCCACAAGGTTGAGCCTGGACCACTGGCTCCTTCATGAACGTGTGAGTGTGACCGCTCGCAATGAAATCGATCCCATCAACTTGAGCGGCCAGCTGTACGTCACCGATTTGTCCCTCTTTCGGATTCGGATAGTAACCAAGATGGGAAAGCGCAATCACGAGCGAGCAGCGTTCAGTCTCGCGCAAAATTTTTACCGTCTCTTTTGCACTGAGGACCGGATCTTCATAAGTAATACCCGTGAAATTTGCGGGTGTTATCAGTGCCACCGGACTGATACCCAAACCAAAAATGCCGACTCTTATTCCAGCTACAGTCTTCACTACGTAACGCTTAACTCGATTCTCGAGTGGTGTTCCCTTGAGATTGTAATTAGCAGAGACGAGATCAAAGTTTGCGAACTTCAGCGCCGCTGCAAGCGCTGCAACTCCATTGTCGAATTCATGGTTTCCGAGCGTACCAACATCATATCCAATTGCCGACATCGCCTTGTACTCTACTTCGCCCTTGTAAAAGTTGAAATACGGAGTGCCTTGCAAAACGTCTCCGGCGTCGACCAGCAGAGTATTCGGATTTTGCTGCCGCACTCGCTTGACGAGGGTCGCGCGTCGAGCCACTCCCCCCATACCGGCATTGCGATCGTTTGGCGGCAACGGATCGATCTGCGAATGAGTATCGTTCGTGTGCAGAATGGTGATTACGGTATCAGCCTCCCACGCCCCGGAGGCAAACATGCGAGGCGAGGCTAGCCAACCCGCACCAAGAGCAGCTGAGCCAATAAGAAATTTTCGACGATTAATCATTTGAAACCACAGGACCAGTTGGATCAGGACCAATTTGAACGAATCGATCTTTGCCGCGAGCCTGGATTGTTTTACCGGCTGCAGTCTGAGCTTTCACGTAGTCCATCATCGCATCGCGTACAGTTACCTCCAGCGGCGTTACTTTCTTAGCTTCACGAAGAATCGCGTACGAACCGCTGTTGAGATTGTAGAGGTAGTCAAGCGTTACCATCGAATAGATCTTTCCTGGATCGATATCCTGTTCCCTTCCCTCGGAATCAACCAGCTTGCCGCTGATAAACTCGGCCCGGTTCTGCTCGTTCCATTTATATTGGATACGCGCTCCGGATTGCGCATCACGAACTCCGAGGGGAATGAGCTTCGCAAGTTGAGCGCCGGTCAGATCAACCACAATCAAGGTGTTTTCAAATGGCAGTAGCTCGAAGATGTCGCTCGCTCGGATCTCACCTGCTTTAATGTCATTCTTCCGCAAACCACCGGCGTTCATCATGGCGAGTGTTATCGGTTTCCCCATTCGTCGCTCGGCCTCAAATCGAATCCCATCGGCAACAAAGCTCCCAATTGCTCCGGCGCCAGGAGAAACTTTCTTCAGGTCACTATCGAAGCGCCCGATTACTAGATTTAAGTTTCTGGCTTTCTCTGCATAAGGTTTGATGATCGCCTCAACGGCGGGATCATTCGATAGGCTAGAATCGACTGGTGTCTCACTAACTTTTACATCAGTTTTTACTGGCCCACGCTTGGTACTCGAAACTGTCGGCCTGGCTGTGGCTGGAGTTCCAGGACAGGGCTCGATCGCCGCAGCTTGTCCTCGCGTGATCGAAACCGGAAAAAGAGCGAGGCAAAAAAGAAACAGACGAGGCGCTACAAAACGCACGACTCCAGGGCGCATGTGGTTTGATCTCTGACGATTCAGCTGCAAAGCATTGACCTTAAGGGAAGAGCTTGCATAGTATGTCGCACCACAAGGCACAGAAGCAAACGGCATTGCTAACATCCCACTGCACTCGTTGGAGGAGAAACAAGTGGCTACGTCTTCCGCTCAAATCAAATCAGAGTTTAATAACCCAAACATCGCCACCTTAATTTCAGAGGACCAGATCAATGCTCGGATCAGGGAGATGGGCGCCGAGATTACACGCGATTATGCAGGGTTGAATCCGTTATTAATCGGCGTTCTTAAGGGCGCGTGCTTTTTCCTGAGCGACCTGTTGCGCGCAATCGATACCAAGCTCGGCATCGAATTTATGGCAATTTCGAGCTATGGGTCGTCCACGCGCACGTCTGGTGAAGTGCGCATCATGAAAGACCTGGATGTTCCGATCGAGGGACGTCACATCCTTGTCGTCGAAGATATTGTTGATACTGGTCTGACTCTCTCATACCTGCTCGCGAACCTTGAGTCACGCGGCCCAGCTTCGGTTAAGCTGGCTGCCCTACTGGATAAATTTGAACGCAGGGAGAAGGATGTCAAGATCGATTATCTCGGCTTTAAGATCCCTGATGAGTTTGTCGTCGGATATGGATTGGATTTTGCCGAACGTTATCGCAATCTCCCTTTTATCGGCGTCCTGAAAAACCCTGAAGCGTAAAGTGAACTGGAGCCCCATGAAAAAATACTTACTTGTAATCAGCGTCGTCCTGACTGTCTTAGTGTCAGTGCAGGCCCAGGATGATCTCTCAAAGGTAGAAATCAAAGCGACGAAGGTTGCCGGTAACGTTTATGTACTGGAAGGCGCCGGCGGAAACATCGGAGTCTCTGTTGGCCCGGATGGAATCTTAATCGTCGACGATCAGTTCGCACCACTCGCAGACAAGATCAGGGCGTCTCTGAAAACTCTGGACCAGGGTAAATTGAAGTTTATCCTTAATACTCACTGGCATGGTGATCACACTGGCGGCAATGCCGTGTTTGGACCAGAGGCTCCCATCATTGCGCATGACAATGTGCGAAAACGATTATCAACTGAGCAGCGAATTGAGTTGTTCAAACAAACTGTACCCGCCTCGCCGAAACAAGCTTTGCCCGTCATAACGTTTGATCAGTCGCTGACTGTGCACTTCAACGGTGAAGAAATTAAGGCCATCCATTTTCCGCACGGACACACTGACGGTGACAGCGTGATTTTCTTTAGTGCCTCGAACGTGGTTCACTTGGGTGATGACTTTTTTTCGGGACGGTTTCCGTTTGTCGATCTGGATAGCGGTGGCAGCGTCGAAGGGCTGACGCAAAATATTGGCGAGTTAATTACCAAGATTCCGGCAGGAGCCAAACTGATACCGGGTCATGGGCCAGTTTCGACTCTTGATGACTTAAAGTCATACCATCAAATGCTTGTGGCAACGACCGACATCGTGCGGAAGAGGGTCGCGGCTGGTAAGACCCTCGACGAGGCTAAGAAGGAAGGTTTACCGGCCGAATGGAACTCGTGGGGCCAGGGTTTTATCAAGACTGATGTGTGGATCGAACTGGTTTATCGGAGTCTGACGGCAAAGAAATAGGACCTATTCGACTTATAGGGCCTATTAGACTTATAGGACCTATTAGACTTATAGGACCTATTGGGCTTATAGGACCTATTCGACTTATAGCACCTATTCGACTTATAGGACCTATGGTTCTTCGATGTCGCCCAAAAAACTGGCGCCGGCGGTCAGTTTTAAACCAAAATTATTGGCTATCGTCTGACCAATATCTGCCAACGACTGGCGCGTACCAAGGTTCACTCCTGCCCGAGCGCTCTTCCCAAATACCAGCAATGGAGCGTACTCACGAGTATGATCCGAACCTCGAAAGGTTGGATCATTTCCATGATCCGCTGTAATCATCATCACATCATCATCATTCATCGTCGCCTCGATCTCAGGAAGTCGTGAATCGAAGTGTTCGAGTGCTTTGGCGTAGCCTTCGGTATCACGCCGATGGCCATACAACATGTCAAAGTCGACGAGGTTGGAAAAGATCAATCCACGAGTTTTATCCCGCAAGGCGATAATTGTCTGATCGATTGATTGCTCATTATTCTTGGCGGTTAGATCTTTCGTCACACCCATCGAATCGTAGATGGAAGCAATCTTACCAATGCAAACTACGTCCAACCCCTCATCCGCGAGAGCAGGCAGTAGATTTTCGCGTGGCGGCGGGACCGCGTAATCATGTCGATTCTCCGTGCGATAAAAAGCACCCGCCTCTCCGAGGAACGGTCGAGCAATGACTCGCCCCACCTTGTGTTCGCCAACTAATATCTCTCTCGCGGTTTCACAAATCTCGTATAAACGTTCGAGCGGTATGACCTCTTCGTGCGCCGCAATTTGAAAAACCGAATCCGCCGAAGTGTAGACTATCGGCTTGCGACTCTCGACGTGTTCCTTGCCAAGCTCTTTGATTATCTCGGTTCCAGATGCTGGAATGTTGCCGAGGATTCCGGGGACATTCGCCTCTTTAACAAATCGGTCAATGATCGTCTTGGGAAACCCGTTGGGATACGTTGGAAACGCGCGTTCTAGAATGATTCCCGCCATTTCCCAGTGACCCGTAGTCGTATCTTTGCCATTGGAACGCAGCGCACAACGACCATAAGAACCAAGCGGATTTTCAAGCGGAGGCAAATCTTTCAAAGGCCGGATATTGCCTAATCCGTAACGCTGCAGATTGGGCAAACGCACTGAGCGCGACTCCATGATGTGACCAAAAGTATCGGAGCCTGCATCACCCCATTCGGGAGCGTCGGGCATTGCGCCAATTCCGGCGCCATCAAGAACGACGAGTACAATTCGATTGAAAGCGGACATTACAGATCGCGAAAAAACTTCTCCTTAATCAGAGACTATTTTGGAGCGTAATAACCGTCGCGAGCTCGAATTTGAGCTTTATCCTTCAAGCCTTTGACTTCGAGATGGATCGCGCGAAATTTTCCGTCTCGCGCCTTATTGGTTGGATAATAGCCGAGACTGTAGAGCGTACCTAAATCGGCGGCCACTCTCGAGAAAGCCACTCGGGCATCCGTCAAATTTGAGGCAACAAAACTTCGACCGCCGGAAGCGTGAGACAGGTCGTTCATCTCACGTCTTGCCAGGTTGTAAAGCTCGCGACTTATCGACATTTTCTGGAATGGCCCCATCTGACAGAAGTTTGTAAAGTCCTCGGCCTTAGCGGTTGGTACAAACACTTCGCGGTAACGTTGCAATTGACGCTGCGAAAGTGCCAGCCGGCCATCGTCCTGACAGTCCTTCATCAAGCGGTCTTCGACAAAGTCTTCGGTGTTCACCTGGATGAAATAGCAAGCGATTCCAGCTCGCGATAGTTTAAGTTTCGCCGAATTGAAATCTGAAGTGCTCGCAGAGTCGACGCCGTCGGTCAGCGCGACTACAGCTCGCCGTCCTTTAACTTCATCGCGAGGTGGTTCGCGGAAAATTTCGTCGGCCACCCGCTCGAGCGCATCGTAATAAGGAGTACCGTTGCTGGCGCCAAGATTCCCGATGGCTGTTCGCAGCGATTGTCGATCGGCTGTTAACGGACTTAGTGTTTCAACAGTCGCGATGGAATCGGCGGTTGTCCGGTCGGTATTGAAGGCTACGATTCCTACTCGGTCGCCAGTTCTTAAGGCCTCGATAAAACTGTTCGCAGCCTGGCGAATGAGGGCAACATCTTCGCGTGTCGATCCGGAGGTGTCCAGAAGCAGCGCGATTTCGAAAGGCGTGTCAACGGTTCCGAAGTTGGTAATGTTTTGAACCGCGCCATCCTCTACCAGTTTGAAATTTTCAGGCCGCAATCCGGTTAAAGGATGGCCATTCGCATCAGTAACTACGGCAGGTACGGATACAAGCTGTGTATCGACTCGTACCACGTCGCCCTCATCCACTTCGTCTTTGGAGTTTGGAGCAGGCGCCTGATCCGTGGTCCCTCCCGATACTCGCCTCGGCCGTTGGGTCTGTTGCTGTGTTATTTGTTGGGCACCAGCACGGTCAAAGACTGGGACGTTGAGTACGGCTATGGCGAGCAGTGTCAAAAGGATGACTCGGCCCTTAGAACTTCGGCGTTTAGTCAGTATCGACATATTGATAATTCCGGATGGGCTCGTGTGAGGAGAATATAACTGCAAACGCGGTAGCGAGCAAAATTGTAGGGGCTTTCCTTAATATATGTACCGTAATGGAAGGCACCTTATTTTTTGTGCAAAGCAACCCGCTGTAATCGGCGACCCATCTCTTACTCGGTTTGATGGATTTCTTCGGACTTTGCTCACCACAGAGTTCAGAGAATACTAAGGTTGCACTGAGTAGGCCAGGTTATGACACTAACTCCCCGAACCAAACTTGACACAATTGCGACGGTCTCATAGCATGACGACTCGCTTATCGCGACCGGTTCGGCGATGAACGAGTTTGATAACAGACGTGCCGAACGAAGTTTGACGGTCTGATGCCCGTCTTTTGAAAATTGGATAGCGACAGGGCTGTCCAAGTGTAGGCACGTACGTCAATGGTAGACGGCTTCCCTTACAAGGAAGAGGTTGGGGGTTCGAATCCCTCCGTGCCTACCAAA
>Ga0070679_100005502_pt1 | contig 11741 bp, 9 predicted proteins | sample KBSC63BmetaG_FD_65652 | JGI IMG/M metagenome (GOLD analysis project Ga0070679, IMG submission 65652) | Corn rhizosphere microbial communities from Kellogg Biological Station, Michigan, USA - KBS C6-3B metaG | ecosystem: Host-associated > Plants > Roots > Rhizosphere | place: USA: Michigan... | reverse complement strand
GTCAAGGGAGCGACGGGATGAGCAACTTCCCCATTCTCTCGCTCACGATTTTCCTGCCGCTCGTCGGCGCGCTGTTCATTCTGTTCCTGCGCGGCGACGACGAGGCGATCAAGAAGAACGCGCGATGGGTCGCGCTCTGGACGACGCTCGTCACGTTCTTCGTGTCGCTCTTCCTCGTCGCCGGCTTCGACAAGGCGATCCCGGACTTTCAGTTCGTCGAAAATCATCCGTGGCTCGGCGGCGTGATCCGCTATCACCTCGGCGTCGACGGGATTTCGCTTCCGTTCGTGATGCTGACGACTTTCGTGATGCCGATCGCGATCCTCGCGGGTTTCCGCTCGATCGAAATGCGCGTGAAGGAATACATGATCGCGTTTCTCGTTCTCGAAACGCTGATGGTCGGCACCTTTGCCGCGCTCGATCTCGTTCTCTTCTACGTTTTCTTCGAGGGCGGCCTGATCCCGATGTTCCTCATCATCGGCATCTGGGGCGGCAAGCGGCGCGTCTATGCGAGCTTCAAGTTCTTCCTCTATACGCTGCTCGGTTCCGTCTTGATGCTGCTCGCGATCATGGCGATGTATCTCGAGGCGGGGACGACGGACATCGCGAAGTTACTCACGCACGATTTCCCGCGCGCGTGGCAGCCGTGGCTGTTCCTCGCCTTCCTCGCTTCCTTTGCGGTGAAACTGCCGATGTGGCCGGTGCATACGTGGCTTCCCGACGCGCATGTCGAAGCGCCGACGGCGGGTTCCGTGATCCTCGCGGCCATCCTCCTGAAAATGGGCGGCTACGGCTTCCTGCGCTTTAGTCTCCCGATGTTCCCGCACGGCTCGGAATTCTTCGCGCCGATGATGTTCACGCTCTCGGTTGTCGCGATCGTCTACACGTCGCTCGTCGCGATGATGCAAGAGGATATGAAGAAGCTGATCGCGTATTCCTCGGTCGCGCATATGGGCTTTGTCACGCTCGGCCTATTCTCGTTCTCGCGCGAGGGCTTGCAGGGCGCGGTGTTCCAGATGGTCTCTCACGGCTTCGTTTCGGGCGCGCTCTTCCTCTGCGTCGGCGTCGTTTACGATCGGCTGCATACGCGCGAGATCGACGCCTATGGCGGGCTCGTGAACCGGATGCCGGTCTATGCCTTCGTGTTTATGGTGTTCACAATGGCGAATGTCGGCCTGCCGGGGACTTCGGGATTCGTCGGCGAATTCCTGACGTTGCTCGCGGTCTTCAAGGCCAATCCGAATGTCGCGTTCTTCGCGACGCTTGGCGTTATTCTCTCGGCGGGATACGCGCTCTGGCTCTATCGCCGCGTTGTGTTCGGGGCGCTGACGAAACCGAATCTGCAAGGGATGTTCGATCTCACGCCGCGCGAGATCGCGCTGTTCGTGCCGCTTCTTATCCTCACAATTCTGTTCGGCGTTTGGCCGGGACCGATCCTGGATACGAGCGCGAACTCCGTGGCCCTCGTCGCCGACCGCACGCAAGCGGCAATTAGCGGGCTGCAAAAGGCCGCCATGCTGATAGGAGCCCACTGATGCATTTCACCGTGCCGATGTTCGGGCCGATCTTGCCGGAACTTCTTTTGCTCGCGGGAGCGCTTGCGCTTCTGCTCCTGGGTGCGATTCAGGGCGAAAAGACCGTAGGCGTAGTGGATATTGCCTCCGTCGTGATCCTGCTCGGCACGGCCGTGCTTGTGATCCTGGAACCCGGCATGCGGATCGAGACATTCGGCGGAAGCTTCGTCGTCGACAATTTCTCGCGCTTCATGAAGGTGTTGGCGCTCCTCGGCTCGGCGTCTGCCATCGTGATGTCGATCGATTATTTCCGCGAGCGCCGTATTCGGCGCTTCGAATTCGGCATTCTGGTGCTGACCTCGACCGCCGGCATGATGGTGATGATCTCGGCGCGCGATCTTGTGCTGCTTTATCTTGGCTTGGAGCTGATGTCGCTTTCGCTCTACGTCATCGCTTCGATCGACCGCGACAATCTCCGCTCGACGGAGGCGGGCCTCAAATATTTCGTGCTTGGTGCGCTCTCGTCCGGGATGCTGCTCTATGGCGCTTCCTTGATCTATGGATTCACCGGCACCGTGGCCTTTACCGGCATCGCGGAGGCTGCGAAGCAATCGACATCCATCGGTCTCATCTTCGGCCTCGTGTTCCTGTTCACAGGGCTTGCCTTCAAAGTCTCAGCCGTTCCGTTTCATATGTGGACGCCGGATGTTTATGAAGGCGCGCCGACGCCGGTGACGGCATTTTTCTCGGCGGCGCCGAAAGTGGCGGCGATGGCTCTGTTCCTGCGCGCGGCGCTCGATGCGTTTCCGACCGTTGCGCCGCAGTGGCAGCAGATCATTATCTTTATTTCGATTGCCTCGATGGTGCTCGGCGCCTTCGCGGCGATCGGCCAGCGCAACATCAAGCGGCTGATGGCCTATAGCTCCATCGGCCATGTCGGCTACGCACTCATCGGGCTTGCCGCCGGAACGGCGCAGGGCGTGCAGGGCGTTTTGGTCTATATGGCGATTTATGTGGCGATGACGCTCGGCACTTTCGCCTGCATTCTCGCGATGCGGCGCGCGGGCGGCTATGTGGAGGACATCGACCAGCTCGCGGGGCTCGCGCGCACGCAGCCGGTTGTCGCGCTATTTTTCGGTGCGCTGCTGTTTTCGCTTGCGGGGATTCCGCCGCTCGCGGGATTCTTTGCGAAGTTCTACGTCTTCCTCGCGGCGATCGACGCGAAGCTCTATACGCTCGCGGTGATCGGCGTCGTTTCGAGCGTCGTCGGCGCCTACTATTATCTTCGCATCGTGAAGATCATGTACATGGACGAGCCGGCGGACGCGTTTCTGCCGATGCCGAACGGGTTGCGCGTGATCCTCGGCGTGTTCGGATTGTTCGTGATCCTGTTCTTCGTCTATCCGTCGCCGTTGGTCGCGGCCGCCGAGGCTGCCGCTAAATCCCTGTTCTGATGGATATTTTTCCCGCGCGCGCCGGCTCGATCCCCGTGCTGCGGTTCGAAAGCATTGGCTCGACCAACGCGGAAGCGCTCAAGCTCGCGGTAGCGGGACAGCTTGAGCCGTTGTTTGTTGTCGCCGAGCGGCAAAGCGCGGGACGCGGACGGCGCGGACGCGCGTGGATTTCCGAGCCCGGCAATCTCCATGCGACGCTGCTCTTGAGCGATCCCGCGCCGCCGCCGGTGAGCGCGCAGCTTTGCTTTGTCGCAGCGCTCGCCTTGCATGACGCGGTGCTGGACGATTGCCCGGGGCTTGCGCCGTCGCGTTTGAAATTAAAATGGCCAAACGATCTCTTGCTCGACGAGCAGAAAGTCGCCGGCATTCTGATTGAAGGCACTTCGACGCGGGGCGGCACGGCTGCCGTCGCCATCGGCTTCGGGGTGAACTGCAAGCATCATCCCACGGAGACGCAATTTCCCGCCACCGATTTCGCGCGCGCCGGATTCGATCTCTCGCCGCAATCGCTGCTCGCGCGATTGGGAGAGCGGATAGAGGGGCGTCTAGACGAGTGGAAGGGCGGGGACGCATTCTCTGCTACGCGTGCGGCGTGGCTTCTGCGCGCGTCCGGCGTCGGGAACGAAGTCGAGGTACGCTTGCCTGATCGCACGCTCGGCGGCATCTTCGAGACGATCGACGAGCGGGGCGAGCTGATCTTGCGCGGTAATGACGGCGAACGGCAGACGATTTCCGCCGGCGACATATTTCCTCTGAACGCGAAAGCGAATTGATCGTGGCGAATTACAAAGAACTCGTATTCGTACCGCTTGGAGGCGTCGGCGAAATCGGGATGAATCTCGCGCTCTATGGCCTCCGTTCCGGCCATGAGCGCGAATGGCTTTGCGTCGATATGGGAATTTCTTTCGCGGATGCCGAAATACCGGGCGTCGAGATCATTCTGCCAGACACGCAATTTCTGGAAAAAGAACGCAAAAACTTAAAGGGCATCGTGCTCACGCACGGCCACGAGGATCACGTCGGCGCGATGTATGACCTCTGGCCGCGGTTCAAGGTGCCGGTCTTCACCACGCCGTTCACGGCGGCCCTTCTGGAATCGAAGCGCTCGATGGAAAACGGGGCGGAGCCCATTCCGGTGAAGGTCGTCAAACAGGGCGGGCGCGTCGGCATCGGATCGTTCGAAGTCGAGTTCGTGCCGGTCGCGCATTCCATTCCTGAAAGCAACGCGCTCGCAATCCGCACGCCGCTCGGGCTCGTGCTCCATACCGGCGACTGGAAGCTCGACCCGCATCCGGTCGCGGGCGCCGTCACCGACGAAAAACGCATGCGGCAGCTCGGCGAAGAGGGCGTGCGGGCGGTTGTTGCGGATTCGACGAATGCGATCCGTGACGGCGAATCCCCGTCGGAAACCGACGTCGCAAAAAGCCTCACCGAGATCGTGAAAGCGGCGAAAGGCCGGGTCGCGGTGACGACTTTCGCCTCCAACGTCGCGCGCATCCGCTCGGCGGCGCTCGCCGCGCATGCGGCGGGCCGCGAGGTCGTGGTCGCGGGCCGCGCGATGGAGCGTGTCATCAATGTCGCGCGCGAGATGGGGTATCTCACCGGCGTGCGGCCGTTTCGCGGCATCGACGCCTATGCGGGCTTGCCGCGGCGGGAGACACTCGTGCTCCTCACCGGAAGTCAAGGCGAGCCGCGCGCGGCGCTCGCGCGCATCGCGAACGACGAGCATCCCGACATCGAGCTTGATCGCGGCGACACGCTGATTTTTTCGTCGCGCACCATTCCGGGCAATGAAAAGCCCGTGAACCGGATTCTCAACGAGATGATCCGGCGCGGCGTGACTGTGATCACCGATCGCACGCATCTCGTTCACGTCTCGGGACACCCGCGCCGGGGCGAGATGATGAAACTCTATCAATGGCTGAAACCGCAGCTCGCGGTGCCGGTGCACGGCGAGGCGCTGCATCTTTCGGAGCACGCGGCGCTCGCGCGCGAACAGGGCGTGCCGGAAGTTGCGTTGTGCGGCGACGGCGATGTGCTGCGACTTGCGCCGGGCCCGGCGGAAGTGGTCGACGATGTGCCGGTCGGCCGCGTCTATCGCGACGGGCAAATGCTGGTCGATTCGCAGTCCCCGACGATCTCGCAGCGGCGGAAGCTTTCGTTCGCCGGTGTGGTCTCCGTAGCGCTTGCGGTTGGCGAGCGGGGTGAACTTTTGGGCGAGCCTGAGGTCGAAATCGCCGGGCTTCCCGAATTCGCCGAGCCGAACGTGCCGATGCAAAACTTCGTGCTCGATGCGATTTACGAATGCATCGACTCGCTCCCCAAGCAGAAGCGCCGAGACGCGGAGGCGATCGAAGAAGCCGTCGCGCGCGCGGTTCGCGGAGAAGTGAACAGCGTCTGGGGCAAAAAACCCTTGTGCCATGTGATGGTGCTGCGGGTATAACGCTGGCGGAGAGAACGATGATCGGGCGGCTCAACCATGTGGCAATCGCGGTCAAGGACTTGCAGACCGCGGCAAAACGCTATCGCGACACGCTCGGGGCGCAAATCTCCGACTCCGTGCCGCAGCCGGATCATGGCGTGACCACAATCTTCGTCAATCTGCCGAATACGAAGATCGAACTTCTGGAACCATTGGGCGCGAATTCGCCGATCGCGAAATTCCTCGAGCGCAATCCCGACGGCGGCATTCACCATATCTGCTACGAAGTCGAAGACATCCGCAAAGCGCGCGACCAGATGAAAGCGCAAGGCGCGCGCGTGCTCGGCGACGGCGAGCCGAAAATCGGCGCGCATGGCAAGCCCGTGCTATTTCTGCATCCGAAGGATTTTTTCGGCACGCTGGTCGAACTGGAGCAGGCGTAATGATCACGTCGATCATTTTTGGGTTTGCGGTCTATGTCGTGCTCTGGTGGCTCGTGCTGTTTCTTGTCTTGCCTTGGGGCGTGCAGAGCCAAGCCGAGCGCGGCCGCGCGGTGCGCGGGAGCGAGCGCGGCGCGCCGGTGAAACCCTTGATGCTGAAGAAGATGGTCGCAACGAGCGTGATCGCGGCGATGCTGCTCGCAGTCGGTTATGGTCTTTCGTATAGCGGCTATCTCGAGAGCTATCTTGTCCCGAAATACGCGGCTGACCGCGTTCGCTGAATGCAAAGAAAAAGGCGAGCCCTCGGCTCGCCTAAAAAGTTTTCCGCTTGTTCTACCGCGCCATCGGGCGCGTTGGTGTTGCGGATTTCCTCCCCCGACTTGGACCTACTCCCGCGAATACAAACGCACGCGAGACGGACATTCGGCGTGGGCACAGTCTAGGATGAAAACTTCCTGCTTGTCATGTTAACGACGCAATTTGCCCTTCCGCATTGCAGCAATTGGTGAGGAAGAGGCCCAACCCCCTTGTGATTCCGGAATCTTCCACGTTCACTCGCACCGTTCTTCCTCATTACGAATCGAAGCCTTCCATGCGCCTTTCCCGATACTTTCTGCCCATTTTGCGCGAGACCCCCAAGGAAGCCGAAATCCTCTCGCATCGCCTGATGTTGCGGGCGGGCATGGTCCGGCAGGAGGCGGCAGGCATCTATGCGTGGCTGCCTTTGGGTTTCCGCGTGTTGCAGAAAATCGAGCAGATCGTACGCGAAGAGATGGACCGTGCGGGCGCGATCGAGCTCCTGATGCCGACGCTGCAGCTTGCCGATCTATGGCGCGAGAGCGGCCGGTACGACGCCTATGGCCCTGAGATGCTGCGCATCCAGGATCGCCACAAGCGTGACCTGCTGTACGGGCCCACGAACGAGGAAATGATCACGGAGATTTTCCGCGCCTATGTGCGCTCGTACAAAAATCTTCCGCTCAATCTCTACCATATCCAGTGGAAATTCCGCGACGAGCAGCGGCCGCGTTTCGGCGTCATGCGCGGGCGCGAATTCCTGATGAAGGACGCCTATTCGTTCGACGTGGACGAAACGGCGGCGCGGCTTTCCTACAACCGCATGTTTGTCACTTATCTGCGCATCTTCGCGCGCATGGGCCTGAAAGCCATTCCGATGCGCGCCGAAACCGGGCCGATCGGCGGCGATCTCTCGCACGAGTTTATCGTTCTCGCGGAAACCGGCGAATCCGGCGTCTATTGCAACAAGGATGTCCTCGGTCTGCCGATCCCGTCCGAAAACATCGACTATAACGGCGATCTCTCGCCGATCGTGCGCGAATGGACCACGCCCTACGCCGCGACCGAAGACGTGCATGACGCCGCGCGTTTTGAGCGCGAAGTGCCCGCCGACAAGCGCATTCACACGCGCGGGATCGAAGTCGGTCAGATTTTCTATTTCGGCACGAAATACTCCGTGCCGATGAAGGCGACTGTCACGGGCTCGGACGGCGCGGAAAAGCCCGTTCACGGCGGCTCTTACGGCGTCGGCGTGTCGCGGCTCGCGGGCGCGATCATCGAAGCCTCGCACGACGAAGCCGGCATCAAATGGCCGGAAGCGGTCGCGCCCTTCAAAGTGGGCCTTCTCAACCTCAAGCACGGTGACGCTGCCACCGACGCAGCCTGTGAAAAACTATACCGTGAACTGAATACACGGGGCGTGGATGTGCTCTATGATGATACGGACGAACGGGCGGGGGCCAAGTTCGCGAGCATGGATCTGATCGGCTTGCCCTGGCAGGTGATCGTAGGTCCGAAAGGGCTCGCGGATGGGAAGGTGGAATTGAAACGCCGTTCGGACGGATCGCGCGAAAACGTCTCGCCAGCAGACGTACTCGCCCGGCTTGCGCCCTAGCGGCGGGGGAAACCTATGGCGTCACGGACTGGCACGCTTCCTTTTTCGGCATTCGAGTGGATGTTATCGCTGCGTTACTTACGCGCGCGCCGGAAGGAAGGATTCATTTCCGTCATCGCCGGCTTTTCGTTTCTCGGCATCATGCTCGGGGTCGCGACGCTCATCATCGTGATGGCGGTGATGAACGGCTTTCGCAAGGAACTGATGTCGAAAATCCTCGGCATCAACGGGCATGTCTTGGTGCAGCCGCTCGAATCCGCGATGACGGATTACGCCGAAGTCGCAAAACGCATCTCCTCGATCAAAGGCGTGACGCTTGCGGTGCCGCTCGTGGAGGGCCAGGCGCTTGCCTCGTCGCCGTTTCAAGCGGGCGGCGTGCTCGTGCGCGGCATTCGCGAAGAAGACTTGAAGCGGCTGCCGGCGATCGGTAGCGGGTTGAAGTCGGGCACGCTCGAAGGCTTTGACGGCGGGCAGGGCGTTTTGATCGGCAAGCGCCTCGCCGATAATTTATCCGTGCGCGCGGGCGACCAGATCACGCTGGTCGCGCCGCGCGGCGCGGTGACGCCGATGGGCACGACGCCGCGGATCAAGTCCTACAAGATCGCGGGACTGTTCGAGATCGGCATGTCCGAATACGACCAGGTGTTCGTCTTCATGCCGCTTCCCGAAGCGCAGGCCTATTTCAACCGTCCGGGCGATGTTAGCGCGATCGAAGTCTATACGAACGATCCCGACAAGATCGATATGTTCAGAAAGGAAATCACGGAGAAAGCCGGACGGCCGGTCTACCTTGTCGACTGGCGGCAGCGGAACGCGACCTTCTTCAACGCGCTGCAGGTCGAGCGCAACGTGATGTTTTTGATCCTGACGCTGATCGTGCTCGTCGCGGCGCTCAATATCGTCTCGGGCCTGATCATGCTCGTCAAAGACAAGGGGCATGACATCGCGATTCTGCGCACGATTGGTGCTACGCGCGGCGCGATCCTGCGCGTGTTCCTGATTACGGGCGCGAGCATTGGCGTACTCGGCACCCTCGTCGGATTCACGCTCGGGCTTATCGTCTGCATGTATATCGAGGAGATCCGGCGCTTTATTTCTTGGCTGTCGTCGACCGAACTGTTTTCGCCGGAGCTTTATTATCTCAGCAAATTACCAGCGGACGTCGACTCCGGCGAGACGCTCGCCGTGCTCATCATGGCGCTCTTGCTTTCGTTCCTCGCGACCCTCTATCCGGCCTGGCGCGCCGCGCGGCTCGATCCCGTCGAAGCCCTGCGGTACGAGTAAGGGCAATGGCCGAACAACCCGCCTTGCATCTCGACGGCGTCACGCGGCGTTTTCGACAGGGCGGCGCCATTCTCGAAATCCTGCGCGGCGCCAATCTTTCGGTTTGGCCGGGAGAATCCGTCGCGCTGATCGCGCCGTCGGGCGCCGGCAAGTCGACGTTGCTGCAGATCGCAGGATTGCTCGAATATCCCGACGGCGGCGAAGTATTCATCGGCGGGCGGCCGACGACGGGTTTGGCCGACACCGATCGCACCGAGATACGGCGTTCGGACATCGGGTTCGTTTATCAGTTCCATCATCTCTTGCCGGAATTCTCGGCGATCGAGAATGTGATGCTGCCGCAGATGATTTATGGCCTCGATAAAAAGGAGGCGCACACGCGTTCGGCGGAGTTGCTGACCTTCCTCGGGCTCGGCAAGCGGCTCGATCACCGGCCGGCAGAGCTTTCGGGCGGCGAACAGCAGCGCGTCGCGATCGCGCGCGCCGTTGCGAACGCCCCGCGCGTGTTGCTCGCGGACGAGCCGACGGGCAATCTCGATCCGCATACCGCCGATCATGTGTTCGCGACGCTCGCGAAGCTCGTCAGCGCATCGGGCTTTGCGGCGATCATCGCCACGCATAACCTCGAACTTGCGGGCCGGATGCACCGGCGGGTCACGATCCGCGAAGGCGAAGTCGTCGAGCTAGAATAGCGTTCAAAACCTTGATCAACGCTGGACGCGGGCGTGCTCGCGCGCGACGATAGCGCGGGAATCGGAGAAATACCTTGGCTAAAACTGCACAGGAGGTGGGCTTCATCCACCTTCATGTCCATTCGTCTTTTTCGCTGCTGGAAGGCGCGCTGAAGATTCCACAACTCGCGGAACTCGCGAAAGCCGACGGGCAGCCTGCGCTTGCCCTCACGGATACGGGCAATCTGTTCGGCGCGCTCGAATTCTCGCAGAAAATGGAAAGCGCCGGCATCCAGCCGATCATTGGCTGTTCGCTCGCGGTCAAATTCGGCGATGAACCGCCTTCGCGCGGCGGAGCGCTGCAGCGCTTGCCGCGCATCGTTCTCCTCGCGGCGAGCGAGCAAGGCTACCGCGAGTTGATGACGCTGGTGTCGAAAAGCCATTTGGAGACCGCCGAAAGCACCGAGCCGCATGTCACGCTCGAATGGCTGAAGGAGCATGCGAGCGGCATCATCGCGCTCAGCGGCGGACCGGACGGGCCCATCGACAAAACGATTGTTGCGGACAAAACGGATATCGCGAAATCGCGCCTGCAAACCCTCGCGGCGATTTTTGACGGCCGCCTCTATGTCGAATTGCAGCGGCACAGTCTGGAAGCGGAACGCGTCGCCGAAGCGGGGTTGATCGATCTTGCTTATTCGCTGGAGCTGCCGCTGGTCGCCGCGAACGAACCCTATTTTTCGGCGCGCACGGACTACGAAGCGCATGACGCGCTGATTTGCATCGCAGGCGGGCGGCTCCTTTCGGAGAACGACCGCCGGCAGCTGACGCCGGAGCATCGCTTCAAGACGCGGGCGGAAATGATGGCGCTCTTCGCCGATCTGCCGGAAGCGCTCGCGAATACCGTGGAAATCGCGCAGCGCTGCTCGTTCTGGCCGAAGAGCCGCGCACCGATCCTGCCGCGTTTCTCGGTCGGCGGGAAAGAGACGGACGAGATCGCGGAATTACGCGCGCGCGCGGAAGCGGGGCTCGCGGCGCGGATCAAGACGCACGGCGTGACCGCGGGCTCGACCGAAGACGAATATCGCAAGCGCCTCGGTTTCGAGCTCGACGTGATTTCCCGCATGAATTACGCGGGCTACTTCCTGATCGTCTCCGATTTCATTCAGTGGGCGAAGAAAGAGGGAATTCCCGTGGGGCCGGGGCGCGGATCCGGTGCGGGCTCGCTCGTCTCCTACGCGCTCACGGTCACCGATCTCGACCCGATCCGCTTCGGGCTTCTGTTCGAGCGTTTTCTCAATCCCGAGCGCGTGTCAATGCCGGACTTCGACGTCGACTTCTGCCAGAACCGGCGCGACGAGGTGATCCGCTACGTGCAGGAACGCTATGGCCGCGAGCAGGTGGCGCAGATCATCACCTTCGGCTCGCTGCAGGCGCGCGGCGTGATGCGCGACGTCGGGCGCGTGCTGGAAATGCCCTATGGGCAGGTGGACCGGCTCTGCAAACTGATTCCGATCAATCCGGCGCATCCCGTAACCCTTAAGCAAGCGCTCGACGACGAGCCGCGGCTGCAGGAAGCGCAGAAAGAAGACGCGCGCGTAAAACGCGCCTTCGATATCGCATTGAAACTCGAAGGGCTTTATCGCCACGCCTCGACCCACGCCGCCGGCATCGTGATCGGCGACCGGCCGCTCTCAGAGCTCGTGCCGCTTTATCGCGATCCGAAATCCGACATGCCGGCGACCCAGTTCAACATGAAGTGGGTGGAGCAGGCGGGGCTGGTGAAGTTCGACTTCTTGGGTTTGAAGACGCTGACGGTGATTGAGACCGCGGTGAATCTTCTGCGCAAGCGCGGCGTCGTGATCGACATTCAGAATATCCCGCTCGACGACGCCAAAAGTTACGAGATGATCTCAAAGGGCGACACGGTCGGCGTGTTTCAGATTGAAAGTTCGGGCATGCGGAAAGCGATCGTGGAGATGCGCCCCGACCGCTTCGAGGACATCATCGCGCTCGTCGCGCTCTACCGCCCCGGCCCGATGGC
>Ga0070679_100005500_pt1 | contig 11741 bp, 8 predicted proteins | sample KBSC63BmetaG_FD_65652 | JGI IMG/M metagenome (GOLD analysis project Ga0070679, IMG submission 65652) | Corn rhizosphere microbial communities from Kellogg Biological Station, Michigan, USA - KBS C6-3B metaG | ecosystem: Host-associated > Plants > Roots > Rhizosphere | place: USA: Michigan... | reverse complement strand
ATCGCGCCGTTCGTGCGCGGCGGCAAGATCGGACTGTTCGGCGGCGCCGGCGTCGGTAAGACGGTCGTCATTCAGGAGCTGATCAACAACGTCGCCAAGGGCCACGGCGGCCGCTCGGTATTCTGCGGCGTGGGTGAGCGCACGCGCGAAGGCAACGATCTCTATCTCGAGTTCAAGGAAGCCGGCATTCTCGACTCGGTCGCGCTGATCTACGGGCAGATGAACGAGCCGCCGGGTGCGCGCCTGCGCGTCGGGCTCGCGGGGCTGACGGTCGCCGAGTATTTCCGCGATCAAGAGAACGCGGACGTGCTCGTGTTCATCGACAACATCTTCCGCTTCACGCAGGCCGGCTCCGAAGTGTCCGCGCTGCTCGGGCGGATGCCGAGCGCCGTGGGTTATCAGCCGACGCTGGCGACGGAGATGGGCGATCTGCAGGAGCGCATCACGTCGACGCGCAACGGCTCGATCACCTCGGTGCAGGCGATCTACGTGCCGGCCGACGACATCACCGATCCGGCGCCGGCGACGGCGTTCGCGCATCTCGATGCGACGGTCGTGCTATCGCGCGCGATCACGGAGCTCGGCATCTACCCCGCGGTGGACCCGCTCGCGTCGTCCTCGCGTATCGTCGATCCGCAGTTCATTGGCGCGCGCCACTACAAGGCGACGACCGACGTTCAGCGGATCCTGCAGCGGTACAAGGAGCTGCAGGACATCATCGCGATCCTTGGCATGGACGAGCTCTCGGAAGACGACAAGAAGATCGTGGGACGCGCGCGTCGCATTCAGCGTTTCATGTCGCAGCCGTTCGCGGTGGCCGAGCAGTTCACGGGCATCAAGGGCAAGTACGTCAAGCTCGAGGAGACGATCTCGTCGTTCGAGCGCCTCGTCGCCGGCGAGTTCGATCACCTGCCGGAGCAGGCGTTCTTCATGGCGGGTGGAATCGACGACGTCGTCGAGAACGCGAAGAAGCTCCAGGGCTGAGATTAGATAATGCTCAAGGTCTCGGTGATCTCGCCCGAAGCGATTCTCTATGAAGGCGAGACAGACTCGGTCGTCGCGCCGGCGTACGACGGTGAGGTCGGCATCCTCACCGGACACGCGCCGATGATGGCGCTGCTCGGCAAGGGCGTGCTTCGGCTGGGCGGTGGAGGCTCGGCCGGCCAGCGGTTCAACGTGGACGGCGGATTCCTGCAGGTCGTCGACAACAACGTTCGCGTGGTGACGGAGAAGGCTTCCGCGGCGTGAGTGATGACGAGTGGATTGGAACGAACGAGGGGCCGGCTCAACGCCGGCCCCTCGTTCGTTTCGTATCGATGTTGCGCATCGACGTTGCTGAGACGCTCATCCTAGTTCGTGAAAGTCGCGACGGCTGGCGAACGGTGCACCGCCTACTTTCCGGGCGCGGTGATCACCTGGATCACGCCGTTCAAGTTCCCGTTGCCGAACCGGGCCTGTGCTTCGCTGGCGCTGTAGTACTTGAGCGTCGTGGCGCGCGTGGTCGTGAGCTGTTTGAGGATATCGACCGATCCGGCGCGCTGGGTATCGAGGTAGACTTGCACGTCGTTCGCACCGGTTGCCGCTCCGGCGCTGCGAGAGTTGGCGACGGTCGCGCCGTTCCGCGCGATCAGCCATTCGGGATGGAGGCGCTGCACCGCTTCGAACAAGTTCGATGCATTGGACTGTTTGAGGTCCTCTTCGGTGATGACGCTTCGATCGCGTCGGGACGGCGTGGCGCCGGCCGAGGAACCAGCCGACGCACTGGCGGTGCTGCCGGTGGCGCTGCCGCCGCCGCTCGCGCAGGCGGCAAGGAGTAAAGCTGACGAGAGTCCGCCTGCAACGTTTCGTATCAGGTGGCGTCGCATCGGTTCTCCTTGGGGCGATGGTGGGTGAGAGTCGATTAGGAAACAGTGACGAGTGATTGGGCCAACGTGATACGACGGCCGATTTGGCGCAAGTTCGGGTCTTTGCGTGTTTTTGTCTTGCCCCGCATGAGCGTCCTCTATACAATCTCCGCTCGTCAAACTCCCCGCTCTGATTGTCACGCGAATCGATGCATCGACACCGAGTATGTGACCGATCGTCCCAGGCGCTGAGTTGAGAGTCGTACCGTTGCGCGCAGGTAGTCCAAGCCTCACCGACGCCGGGAATTTGATCGTCTCTCCACCGCACACCCAGATACATCCAGCTTCGCCCATCCGCCCACGACGCAAGCCCCGGGGCTAATTGCATTTATGGCCATCTGCGCCGCGAAGACGCGCGCGGTGGCTGAACGAATTCGGCGGTGCCGCCGCCGATGTTCGTGTGGGTGCAGGTGTTCGGCCGTGCTTCTCCATCTACATCTTCGTCAGAGAGTGAGATGACCATCATGACCCGTGCTCGAGCGGTAGCCGCGGCAGCAATCGGCCTATCGCTCATCGTGCCCTCGGCACGAGCTCAGGCCCAAAACGCAGTGATCACCGGGAAGGTCACGAGTGATTTCGGACAGCCCCTCGAGGGGGCGAACGTCTACATCACTGAGCTGAACATCTCCGTGGGCTCGAATGCGCAAGGCGCCTACACGATCACGATTCCTGCGGCTCGCCAGCATGGCCAGCAGATCGTCCTCCGGGCGCGTTCGTTTGGATTCGTGCCGCAGACCAAGCCGATCACGCTGCGCGCCGGCACGCAGAGCGCTGATTTCGTGCTGAAGCAGGATGTGAATCGACTTCAGGAAGTCGTCGTGACAGGCGTGTCCGCCGGGACGGAACAGAAAAAGCTGCCCTTCACCGTCGCGCACGTGGACGACAAGGACATGCCGGTGCCGGGTGCGAATCCGCTCGAAGCCATCCAGGGCAAAGTCCCCGGCGCGACGATCGCGCAGACGTCGGGACGTGCCGGTGCTTCGGAGTCGGTGCTGCTCCGCGGGCCTACGATGATCAACGCATCGGGTCGGAGTCAGAACCCGCTCTACATCGTCGACGGCATCGAGATCACGGGGGGGCTCCCGGATATCAATCCGCAGGACATCGAGAGCGTGGAGATCGTGAAGGGTGCGGCGGCGGCGTCGCTTTACGGTTCGCGCGCCGGCGCGGGCGTCATTCAGATCACGACGAAGAGTGGAAAGAACGCCGCCGAGGGAATTCACTTCTCGGCGCGCGTCGAGGCGGGTGCGGGCGACATCGAGCATGAGTATCCGTACCAGCGCGACCAGTTCATGACGATGACGCCGGACGGGCAGAACTTCTGCGCGAATCCGAGCTCCGGAAACGGTATCGTGGCGCAATGCCAAATCGCGGTCAACTTCGGCCTGGAAGCCGCGCGAGTGAATAACCTCGCCGGCGTGTTCGCTTTGCAGCCGACGAATTTCCAGCGCGACGGCGGAATTTCGTCTTCGCTGAACAGGGTGCTCCTCCGTGGCCTGTTCTCGAATCAGGCCTGGCCGGTCACGTACAACCCGATCGCCCAGACCACGACGACCGCGCCGAGCATGAACAGCACGATCGACGCCTCCGGTCGCGTCGGCGCGGGGACGGCGTTCTTCGCGAGCTTCAACAACTTCTCGCAAGACAACGCGATCCGGTTCATGGACGGCTACAAGCGCAACTCGGTTCGGTTGAACCTCGACCAGAGCATCGGGTCGCAATGGAGCTTCGGCCTCCGCAGCTACTACGCGGCGTCAGTCGACAACGGCGTGTCGCAGGAGGACGGCGGCAACATGTTCTTCCGCATCACGCGTGCACCGGCCGGTGTGGACCTGCTGGCGAAGAATCCGACGACGGGTGTGTACTACATTCGCTCGAACCCGCTGTCGCAGGGCAGTCAGAACGACAATCCGGTATATGAAGCGGCCAATGAGATCAGCCGCAACAACAACAGCCGCTTCCTTGGCAATGCGGTCGCGCACTACACGCCGGTCTCGTGGGCGTCCCTCGACGCGAACGTGAGCTTCGACCGTGGGCAGACGCTCTACCTGTTCGAACAGGACAAGGGCTATCGCACGACGTCGGTGAACGCGTCCACGAACAACGGATTCATTCGCAACAATCAAACGCAGAACACCGCCTACAATGGCGACGTCACGGGGCAGGCCAAGCACACGTTCTTCCGTGATCTCAACTCCACGCTCACGGCGCGGTATCTGTACGAGCAGCAGGATCTGAATCAGACGACGACGGGCGGCGGATCGCTCGCGGCGCCTGGACTGGCGACCCTGACCGCCGTGTCCGACAACTCGACGTTCAATGTGACGTCGCTGCAGCAATCGATTCGGTCGATCGGTTTGATGAGCGAGCTCGCGCTCGAGTACAAGGAGCGCTACATCCTGAGCGGCCTCATTCGGCGCGACGGTAGCTCGTTGTTCGGTTCGGCGAATCGCTGGGCGAACTATGGCCGTGCGTCGGCGGCGTGGATCATGTCTTCGGAGCCGTGGTGGCGCTTCAACGCGATCGACCAGCTCAAGCTCCGCGGCTCGTACGGAACGGCCGGCGGCCGCCCGTCGTTCATCGCGCAATACGAGACGTTCACGATCGGCAACGGCGGCGCGCTCTCGGCCAACCAGCTCGGCAACAAGAATCTGCGCCCGGAAACCGTTTCGGAAACCGAAGTGGGTGTCGATGCCGAGGTGTTGAATCGCTATGGGCTGACCGTGAATTATGCGTTCTCTAATTCAAAGGATCAGATCCTACCGGTACCGCCGTCGGTCGCCACGGGCTTCCAAACGCAGTATCAGAATGCGGGCACGCTGCAGAACAAGACGTGGGAAGCGTCGCTCAACCTGCCCATCCTCCGCGCGCGGAACGGCAGCTGGTCGATGCGCTTCAACTACGATCGCAACCGCGCGGTGATCACCTCGCTCAACGAGCCGCCGTTCGCGTTCGGCACGACGTATCAGAATGCCGGCAACTTGTTCTACGCGGCCCCAGGCGAGCGGTACGGCAACTTCTACGGTCGCGCGTTCGTCAAGAACTGCTCGCAGCTTCCGGCACCGTTCAACACCCAATGCGGCGGCGCTGGCTCGCAATTCCAGAAGAACGGTGATGGCTTCATCGTCTGGACGGGCGGACACTCGTTGAGCGAAGGCATCACGAACAACCTCTGGCAGTCGGGACTCGTGTCCTGCTTGAAAGGCACGACGCCGATCGCGCCGACGGGCGCCACGAACTGCGTCGCCTCGGGCGGAAAGGTCAACTCGCCGTGGGGCATGTCAGTCAACTGGGGCACGCCGATCACGATCCGCGATTCGACGGGCACGCCGAACTCGCACGTCCTGCTCGGGAATGCGCTTCCGGATTTCCGTCTCTCCAACACGCAGACTTTCCAGTACAAGAAGCTGTTCCTCTACGGTCTGTTCGACGGGAGCTTTGGCCGCCACGTGTGGAACTTGGGACGGCAGTGGTCGTTCGGCGACTTCCAGCTCGCCGAGACGGACCAGGCGAACAAGAGCGTCGCCGACGCGAAGCCAGTCGGCTACTACTGGCGCGTCGGTCCGCAGGACGGCGCCGGGATCGGCGGCTTGTACGACGCGTTGAGCCCGAACAACAACACCGTCGAAGATGCGAGCTTCGTGAAGCTCCGCGAAGTCAACCTCTCGTACAACGTGGGACCCATCCGCCACACCGGTGATTTCACGATCTCCGTGATCGGCCGGAATCTGAAGACCTGGACGAAATACAAGGGCTTCGATCCCGAGGTCGGCTTCACCGGCAGCACTCCGACGAGCTCGCAGAGCGGCTCGGCGATCGTGAACGCCCTCGACGCGTACACGTTCCCGGCGATGCGCACGGTGACGTTCGCGATCTCGACGAAGTTCTAATCCCACGCGATCGAACGGCGCGTGCCAACGTGCGCGCGCCACTCGATCGAGGCTCCCATCGCAGAGGATCCCAGATGAGAAAGTTGGCAACCGGGCTCGCGTGTGCCGCCGTGCTAGTGTCGACGGCGTGCCAGGACGCGCTCGATGTTCAAAATAAAAACCAGCCCGACATCGCGCGGTCGTACTCCACGCCAGCGGTGCTCGATCAGTTGATCGCGACTGGCTATGCGCAGATTCAGAACGGCTTGTTCGGGAGCTCGACGTCCACGCTGCCGACGCTGCTGGTGTGGGCGTTCGAGAGCTACGGCACCGTGGCGAACTTCGGCATGCAGTTGCATGCCGCGCTGCCGCGCGGATATCTGGACAACAGCCGGAACAACTTCACGTTCGCTGAGAATTTCCGCGACTTCAGCCAGATGTCGCAGCAGGCGCGGTACTCGGCCAACTACGTGCAAGGGCTCGACGCGATCGTCGCGACGGGTCAGCATTTGAGTAACCCGACGGGCGCGGCGAGCGACGCGCAAACGCTGCCGGGAATCGACGCACGGGCGCGCGCATTTGCGTTCTTCGAGAACGGCGTCGCGCTCGGAAGTCTGGCGCTCGTCTATGACTCGGCGGCAATCGTTACTCCGGCGACCCCGGCGACCGACGTCCCGCCACTGAGCGCGTATGCCGACGTGATGAAGGCGGCGCTCGCGTCGCTCGACACAGCGATCGCGATCGGCGGATCGGCGACGGCGGCTCCCGGATTTCCATTGCCCACCACCTACATCGCTCTGCCGAGTGGCTCGTACACGCAGGACCAGTTCGTGCGGCTCGTTCGATCGTACAAGGCGCGCTTTCGCGCGGGCGTAGCGCGTACGCCGGCCGACCGCGCGGCGGCCGATTGGTCGGCGATCATTGCCGACGCGACGAACGGTATCGCGTCCGATCTCGTCATTCAGATCAGCTCTTCGGCGGGCTGGCCGCTCAGCTTCGAGGGCAGCCAGATGTTCGCGTCGAACAGCTCCGGCTGGCACGAAGTTCCGCCGATGATCTACGGCATGGCCGACACGTCGGGCGGTTATCAGAGCTTCGTTTCGGTGCCGACGACCGCCCGTACGTATTTTCTCATTAAAACTCCTGACAAGCGCTTCCCGTCCGGCGAAGATCGTACGGCGCAGCAAAAGAACTCGCCCTCCACGTGGACCTACACGGCGTTCCCGTACATGCGCAATCGCGCCGGTGCGGATCCGCCGGGCGACGGCTGGGGTTCGTCGTACTACGATTTCTGGCGGTTCAAGGGCATCTTCGATTCGCCGTCGCGCGTTGGTCCGTGGATCGAGATGGCGAAGGTGGAAATCGACATGCTCGCGGCGGAGGGATACATCCGCAACAAGGACTACGCGAGCGCCGCGACGTTGATCAACAAATCGCGCACGAAGGCGGGGCTCCCCGCCGTGACCGCGACCGCCGACGGCGGCAACACCGGTTCGGCATGCGTGCCGCGCGTTCCGACGAGCGCCGGCAATACAACGAAGTGCGGCGACATCATGGAAGCGATGAAGTGGGAGAAGCGCATGGAGACGGCGTACACGGGCTACGGCCAGTGGTACTTCGACTCGCGCGGCTGGGGCGATCTCGCCGAGGGCACGCCGCTGCAGTACCCGGTGCCTTATCAGGAGATGGACGCCCGCGCCAAACCGTTCTACAACCTTGGCGGCGTCGGCGGTCAGTCCGGTGCGGCAAAAGGAACCTACGGCTTCTAATTGCAGATGTCTTTCTCAGTCGCCTCGCGTGTTCGGCGTCGCCGAGTCGGAATCGGCCTCGCGGTCGTGATGCTGGTGAACACGGGGTGCTATACCTATCAGCCGATCGTCGACGCGCAGCCACAGACTGGGCAGACCGTTTCGTTCGAGCTGAACGATCAGGGGCGCGCCGCGCTGAGCGAACAGCTTGGCCCCGGCGTGGTCTCGGTCGAGGGAATGTTGCAGCAAACCACGAACAATCAGTATGTCGTGTCGGTGAGCAGCGTCCGGTCGATTGAAGGCGGTACCGCGCACTGGGGCGGGGAGCGGGTCACGATTCCGTCGTCTGCCGTCAGCCGCTCGAGTTTGCGCACGTTGGCGCGCGGACGGAGTTGGGGATTGGCGGGTGTGGTCGCCCTGGGCCTAGTCGCGATCATCATGACTCGGTCGCTCACCGGCGGCGGCAGTGGAACTCTGTCCGACTCCACGAGCACCGGATTGCCTGGCCAGAAGTGATGCTCATCGGCGCGACGCACTTTTTCTCTCGATATACCTTCCTGTCGGAGTGAATACGCAATGAGATTTCAGCGGATTCTGTTGGTGTGCGGGGCCGCCCTCGGCGCAGCCGCGTGCTCCAGCGATACCGGTCCCACAGCGGTCAACGACGCGCCCGTCGCGTCCGTTCGATTCGTGAATGCCATTCCGGACACGAATAAGGTCGACATCCGGTTCGTCGACCAGATTGCGGGCTCTCCGTACTTCGGTCAGCTCGGATTCCGAGACATCTCGGCCTACCAGGCGGTCTCTCCGGGCGCGCGGCACATGCGCATCTTCGCGGTCGATCCGGCGGTCGATGCCGGTACGGCGAACGAAGGAAACATCAACGTGGTGTCGCAGGTGTTCGTCGACACGACGATCACCTTCGAGGCGGGGAAATATTACACCGTCATCCAGGGCGGCTACGCGCGCGCCGGACAGTCGCCCAAGCAGCACCTGATCGTATTGACGGACGATCGCTCGGCGGTGCTGTCGACCACGCAGATCGCCGTGCGTGTGGTGAATGCCGCAGCGACGATCACCTCGGCGGACGTGTACAACGGATCGACCGCGACCGGCTCGGCGTTGTTCTCCGGCGTCGGCTACGGTACCGCGTCGGCGTACAAGCTGCTGTCGACGGGCACGCTGACCTTCGCCGCGGCACCGAGTGGTTCGACGACGGTTGCTGCATCAGCCGCAGCGCCTGTCGGTGCGCCGCCGGCGTCCATCTCGCAGAGCGCGCTTGGCGGGTACTCGGTCGGCGGCAGCATGCTGTCGGCGTTCATCTTCCCGCCGTCCGTAGCAGGGAGTCTCGCAAAGGCCGCGACGACACCCGGCGTCGTCTGGATTCAGGACAATTTCCCGCAGATGCCGGGCACCTGACGGCTCAGTAGCATTTCATAATTAGTGAACCGAAACGGGAGCCTTGTCGCGGCTCCCGTTTTTGTTCGTGCACGAGTGGCGAGGGTAGTCGAGGCGGCGTCGCTCAAGGCAATCCCGGGATCCGCGACCAGATCACGATGGCGCCACAGGTGTAGGCCGACACGCTCTGCGAGAACTGGAGCGGCATCGTCGACGGGCCGTCGTAGACCTCGAGCGCCTCGACGTCTCCGGCAGGAAAGTCGTCGAGCTCGGCGCCGTTCACACGTCGCCCGTCGAGCCAGTACTGCGGCGGGCAGTCGCGCGATTTGGACTCGGCGGATTGAAAGCGAACGCCGCCGCGCGTACGCCCGCGCAGGACGCGGACACCCGGCGCTTCGCGCAGTACGTCGCTGAGCAGATTGGAGTGATGGCGCTCGATGTCGTCTCGCGTAAAAAACGTTCCACTTCCCCTGCTCCGGCGCCGAAAGAAATCCGCGAGCGCGATGTATTGTTTTTCGAGCGAGGCGTCCGCCCGCATGGCCTCCAGGACCTGCACGTTTTCCTGGAGCTTCACCGAGACGCTGTCGTCCGTCTCGTCGTGGAGTTGAACTTCGAACGTTGCGGGCCGAAAGCCGAGGCGGCGCACGCTCACGGTAGCCGGCCCTGCCGCCAACGCGCGGAGACGAAAGAATCCGAGCGAATCGGTGCGCGTCCACGCGCGCGAGATCTCGATCGCCACGTCGGCCAGCGGAACGCCGCGGCCCGTCGAGTCGCGAATCCAGCCGATCAGCGCTGCCGTCCCTCGCTGCGCAAACACCGGTTTTGCGAGCACGAAAGCGGTGACGAGCGCGAGTAGGAAGGCACTCGGAGAAAAGATCCGACGCGGGATCACGGACGTGGGGGATGAAGTTCGTGCAGGCATGCACGTTGGCGCGCGCCGGCGTTCACAGCAAGAGTGCGCACGATGCTTGCTCGATCGAGCGTCCAACGGAGAGATGGGACAGCCGATCACGGTAACGGAGCACGCACGATCCAGCCACGAGTTACGCACGGTCGGCACTGAACCGCAACGGAATCGCAATCCAATGAATCGCAATACGTTGGACATCGTTCGACGCGTTCTCCTCACGAGCCGGATGGCCGTAGGGATGGGAGCGTCAATCGTCGCGGCCGGGTCAGTTCGGGCGCATGCGCAGATCCCCGGCGCGCCGATTTTGCAGAACGCGTGGGCGACGCCCGGGCTCGTGGGAGCGCTCAACTTCGGAGGCGGCTCGGACGGAAGTGTGTACGCCGCGGCAGCGTCATGGAGTCCGGCATCAGGTCGCTTTCAATTGAGCGGCGGAGGCGGTGGTCAAACGAGAAGCGGCAAAGGCTCACGCGGCGTATACGGCGTGCGTGTGGCGATCCCATTCGGCGCCGCGCAGGGCAGCTTCGGATTCGCCGCGTTCGCCGGCCTTGGCGGCGGAAGCGGTGGCACGTCGGCGTTTCCCGATTCGATCTCGAGCACGACCGAAGTCCCGATCGGCGTGGGGATTGGTTGGCGCCACGCGATCGGAGCGAATCACGGCCTTTCGGTCTACGGCACGCCCGCATACGTACTATTTTCCGGGGGATCCAAGAACGGCAGCCTATTCCGAGGATCGCTCGGCTCCGACGTTGGGATCACCCCCTCGTTGGGCGCGACCGTTGGCGTCGAGTTTGGCGGCACTCGGCCGCGCGGATATGGCGGACCCAGCGGCACGATTTTCGGCTTGGGCGTTTCGTACGCCTTCGGCCGCCGGTAGGTGGCTTGTGATTTGCCCTTCTGATCGGTACGGCGCTGCTTTTTACCGCGCCGAACTATCGACGCAGATTGGGCAGTGCTCATGAACGATGCAAACCTTCCGCCGATCCTGGTGGTCGACGACAACCATGACAACGCGGAAATCATCCGACAGTATCTCGAGATTCGCGGATATCCGATCACCGTCGCACACAGCGGCGACGAGGCGCTTGCCGTATTCGAAAAAGTGAGGCCGGCGCTCGTGCTTCTCGACGTGATGATGCCGGGCCGGGACGGGTGGGAAGTCTGCCGCATCATGAAGCAGCACCCGACGCTCGGGCGCACCGTTCGGGTCATCATGGTGACGGCACTCGACGAGTGGCAGGACAAGCGCGAGGCGCTGCAAATCGGCGCCGACGACTACGTCGAAAAACCATTCGACCTGCCGACACTCGCACAAACCGTCGAACGCAATCTCGCGATGCAACGCACCACAGTTTCGTGAACGCAATGGAAAGGCGGACGTGAGCGATTCCGTCCTGCTCACCGACTCCGCCGAGTCACCGGTCGACGAAGCAGCGAAGTTACTCGACGGATGGACGGTCGAGCACGTCAGCGCCGGTGAGCTGTCGGACGCCGTGGCGTCGAGCCAGGGCGTGCGCGCGATCGTCGTCGAAACGAGTGATCCTACGATCATGCGTAGCGTCGTCGAGCGCGCCCACGACTGCGGTATTCCTGTCGTAGTAGCCTGCGCCGACGACACGGTCCGCCGTCGCGCGGTCGAGCTGAAAGCGGAGGAATGGTTCCGCTGTCCGAGCGACGCCGAGGAGATTGCACAACGCGTGCGATCCGCGGTGGGCCGCGGCCAGCCCCACTCCCAGGCAACGACCGATCGCGTCGAGCGCGTCGAGTACGAGCAGATGCTGCACGACTCGCTCACCGGATTGCCGACGCTCCCGGTGATGATCGAGCGCAGCCGCAATCTCTTCAAGGAGCGCGGCGAGCTCGTGGTGCTTTACCTCAACTTCGTTCGCTACTCGAAGATCGAGGAGATCTACGG
>Ga0070679_100005496_pt1 | contig 11747 bp, 13 predicted proteins | sample KBSC63BmetaG_FD_65652 | JGI IMG/M metagenome (GOLD analysis project Ga0070679, IMG submission 65652) | Corn rhizosphere microbial communities from Kellogg Biological Station, Michigan, USA - KBS C6-3B metaG | ecosystem: Host-associated > Plants > Roots > Rhizosphere | place: USA: Michigan... | reverse complement strand
TCGCCGACGAAGCCGGTGCGCCCGACCATGGCGCCCGAGGTGATCGTCGAGCAGGTGTCGGCGAAGGCGAACTGGAACAGCCAGTACGCGAGCATCGGCACGCCGGTCGCGCCGTAGGTCGCGGGCGTGCCGTGCAAGAAGAAGTACTGGAGGCCGATGAAGCGGTTGCCCGCGCCGAACATGAAGGCGAAGCCGAACGCCCAGAACAAGATGCCGCACAGGCAGGTGTCGACGATGCCTTCGAGCAGGATGTTCACCGTCTCGCGCGTGCGCGCGAAGCCGGCCTCGAGGCACATGAAGCCGGCCTGCATGAAGAAGACGAGGAACGCCGCGATCAGCGTCCACATGGTGTTGAGCGCGTTGATGGTCGCGACCGGCGACGGCGCGGCGCCGTCGGCCCAGGCGCGGCTGCCGAAGTACCAGTCGAGCCCGGCGATGGTGCCGACGACGAGCGCCGCGGCGATCAGCTTGCCGGCGACGAGCGCGCCGAAGACGCGCCGGGTGTTGGGATCGGAAAATCGACTGCGAACGCTCGCGAGCATCGGCCGCCTCCTCGATGTGTGGGCAGGGGCTAGCCTACGAGCGGCGCATGAACGGCGCGTTTCGGCGCCGCAAAATGGGAGTAACTCGCTGCGTCAGTCGGCGTCGTGCGGCTCGCGCACGGTGGCGTCGACGAGGGTGTCGGCGTCGACCGTCTGCATCGGGATCGTCGGATGCGCCGCGATGCCGGCGCGCGCCTCGTCGCGCGCGGCGGCGGCGGCGACGAGCGCCTCGTCGACGGCGAGCATGGTCGGCGGACGCGCGTCCGGCGACTTCTGCAGCATGCTCGCGACCACGGCCGCGAACGGCGGCGACACCAGATCGTCGAGCAGGTGGATGGGCGGCGGCTCGATGCTGTGCGCCAGCATCATGCGCCCGAGCCCCTTTTCGACGAACGGCGGCTGCCCGGCGGCCATCTCGAAGGCGATGCAGCCGAGCGCATAGATGTCGGCGCGCGGATCGACGTTGCGCGCGCTGCGGCACTGCTCGGGCGCCATGTACGTGGGCGTGCCGACGATCGCGCCCGACAGCGTGATGCGCACCGACTGCTCCTCGGCGAGGCGGCAGACGCCGAAGTCGAGCACCTTGACCGCGACGCCCCATGGCTGCGCGGCGTCGGGCACGAGGAAGAGGTTGGCCGGCTTGAGATCGCGGTGGATGACGCCGGCGGTGTGCGTCGCCGCCAGCGCGCGCGCCGTCTGGCGCACGATGTCGATGATGAAGCGCTCGGCGAGCCGCCCGTCGCGCTGCATGCGGCGCAGCAGGCTCTCGCCTTCGAGCCGCTCCATGACGAGGAAGGCGCGCCCGTCGTCGTGGCGACCGAAATCATGGATGTCGACGACGCCGGCGTGGCGCACCCGCGCGGCGGCGCGCGCCTCGTCGACGAAGCGGGCGACCACGCGTGGATCGCGCGAGTACTCGTCGTGGAGCAGCTTGATGGCGACCTTCTTGCCGAGGAGCGTGTGCTCGGCGAGATAGACCGAGCTCATGCCGCCGGTGCCGAGCCGCTCGACGAGCCGATAATGACCGATGACGGTGCCGACCACGTGCCCTCTTGGCGGGCACCATAGCGCAAACTCACGCGGCGCGGGCGAGCGGCTGCTCCTCGTCGCCGAGCAGCGCCTGCAGGCGGCGGCGCGCGTTGAACAGGCGCGACATGACGGTGCCGAGCGAGCAGCGCATCGCCGCGGCGATCTCCTGGTACGACAGGCCCTGCACCTCGCGCAGCACCAGCGTCGTGCGGTGCGCCTCCGACAGCGTCGCCAGCGCGGCGCCGATGCGGCCGCCGAGCTCGAGGCCGGCGACGGCGCGGAACGGATCGTCGTCGCCCGCGAGCACGCCGGCGACGTCGTCGAGCGCCACCGGCGCGGCCGGCTTGTGGCGCAGCTTGTCGATGCACAGGTTGACGACGATCCGATAGAGCCACGTCGAGAAGCGCGACTCGCCGTCGAAGCGGGCCAGCCCGCGGAAGGCGCGCAGAAAGGCCTCCTGGCAGGCGTCGCGCGCGTCCTCGACGTTGTGCAGGACGCCGACGGCGACGGCGAGCGCGCGCGGCTGGTGGCGGCGGACCAGCCACTCGAAGGCGGCGCGCTCGCCCCGCCGCGCGGCGGCGACGGCGGCGGCTTCGTCGAGATACGCAGCGGCTCCCCGAACGTGCGCAGTGTGCGACATGGTCGAAGCCCTACGGTTGCAACCGGGTTGCCAACGGCAAAGGCGCGAAATCCGGGCCCTGCCCGTCGGGGAGGCGAGGCGCGCCGTCGCACGTTCACAGTCGGCGTGTGGCGGGTTGGTTACGGCGACGGTGTCAGAACGGGTGCGACGAGCCGGCGGCCGGCAGGCTGAAGCTGAAGCTGGCGCCGCTGCCGCTGCGCGAGCTGACCCAGATGCGGCCGCCGTGCGCGTCGACGATGGCCTTGGCGATGGCCAGCCCGAGGCCGGTGCCGGGCTTGCGCGTGTCGGCGGCGCGCCAGAACGGCTCGAACACGCGCGCCGCCTCGGCCGGCGCGATGCCGGGCCCGACGTCGGTGACGGTGAAGCGCACCCAGCGCTCGTCGCCGTCGACGGTGATGTTGATGGGGCTCTTCTCCGGCGAGAACTTGATGGCGTTGTCGAGGAGGTTGACCAGCACCTGCAAGACGCGGCCGCGGTCGCACGACGCCGTCGGCTCGCTCTGCGCGATGGTCGCGTGCAGCGACTGCGACTTCGCCTCGGCGAGCGCGCGCGAGCTCTCCAGCGCCTCGTCGACGAGGGTGCGCGCCGCCGTCGGTGCGCGCGCGATCGAGAAATGGCCCGCCTCGATGCTCGACAGGTCGAGCAGATCGCGCACCAGCACCTCCATGCGCTGCGTCGCCGCGCGCAGGTTCGCCACCTGGCGTCGCGTGCCGTCGTTGTCGGGCAAGAGCCGCGCCACGTAATCGGTGCCGAGCCCGACGACGTTGAGCGGGTTCTTGAGATCGTGCGACACGGCCGCCAGCATCCACTCGCGCGCCTTGACCGCGCGATCGCGCTCGGCGGTGGCGACGGCGAGCATCAGCGCCGTCACGCTGACCACGGCCATGAACACCTGCAAGAAGACGAGGCTGGTGGCCAGCCGCGCGTGCACGAACGGCCCCTGGCCGCGCGCCGTCGCCCACACCGCGATCACCGACAGCGCGAAGGTGGCCGCGGTGGCGCCGCGCAGATCGAAGCGCAGCGACGCCCAGATGAGGATGGGAAAGACGAGGTACGGCTGCCCGAACGGCCGATCGGCCGCGCCGCGCACGGCGAACACGAAGAAGGCGGCGGCGGCCAGCGCGCCGGCGAGCGCGACCGCCTCGACGATGCGGCGCGGCGGCGCGCGCAAGAGCGAGCGCGCCTCGACGCTCCACGCGAGGAGCAAAGGCGCGGTCACCAGCTCGCCGGTGGCGTCGCCGAGCCACCACGCGCGCCACGTCTCGACGAGCGCGCCGGCGGAGATGACGCCGCCGAGCCGCAAGCTCGCCGTGCCGACGACGGCGCTGACCAGCGTGCTGCCGGCGGCGGCGAGCGCGATGAAGCCGACCGCCTCCGACACGCGCGTCGGCCGATCGCGCATGCCGGTGAAGTGGCGCAGCGCCCACGCGCCGCCGATCGCCTCGAGCGTGTTGCCGGCGGCGATGCCGAGCGCCACCGCCACCGGCGCGCCGGTCCACAGGTTGACGGCGAACGCGCCCACGAACACGCCCGGCCAGACGCGGATGCCGAGCCGCAACAGCGCCACGAGCGCGATGCCCGCCGCCGGCCACACCAGCGTGGCGAAGCCGCTGACCGCGTCCATGAGCAGGCCCAGCTTGGCCGCCGCCACGTACACGACCGCGAGGCCGGCGCTGGCGGCGAGGGTCCACGGCAAGGCGCGCGGCGGGGCCGACGAAGCTGCCAAGCGTCAACGATATCGCGGCCTGCCGGCGACGGCAATCGTCGCCCCCGGCGCGCGTCGCGGCTCGCTGCGGCGATTGAAACATCCCCGAAACGCACTAGATGTTATGCAGATGTCGAGGAGGACCTCGTGAAGAACTACAAAGCCGAGTACATCTGGATCGACGGCGCCGAGCCGACGTCGAAGCTGCGTTCCAAGACGAAGATCGTGGAGCAGGGCAAGGAGCCGCCGATCTGGGGCTTCGACGGATCGAGCACCAATCAGGCGACCGGACACAGCTCGGACCTCGTGCTCAAGCCGGTGTTCGTGTGCCCGGATCCGGTGCGCGGCGACGACAACAAGCTCGTCATGTGCGAGGTGCTCCACACCGACATGACGCCGCACGTGACCAACAAGCGCGCCGAGCTGGTGCAGGTCGCGGAGAAGTACAAGCAGCACGACATCTGGTTCGGCATCGAGCAGGAGTACACGTTCTTCGACGGCGTCAAGCCGCTCGGCTGGCCGGCCAACGGCTTCCCCGCGCCGCAGTTCGGCTACTACTGCGGCGTCGGCGCCGACGAGGTCTTCGGCCGCGACATCGTCGAGGAGCACATGGACGCGTGCCTCGCCGCCGGGCTCAAGCTCTCGGGCATCAACGCCGAGGTCATGCCGGCGCAGTGGGAATTCCAGATCGGACCGGGCGGGCCCGTCGAGGTCGCCGATCATCTGTGGATGGCGCGCTGGCTGCTCTATCGCATCGCCGAGAACCACGGCGCGTCGGCGACGCTGAACCCCAAGCCCGTCAAGGGCGACTGGAACGGCGCGGGCGCCCACACCAACTTCTCGACCAAGGAGATGCGCGAGTCGCTCGACGCGTGCGTGCGCGCGGCCGAGGCGCTCGGCGAGGCGCACGCGCTGCACATCGCGCATTACGGCGCGGGCATCGAGGAGCGGCTCACCGGCAAGCACGAGACCTGCTCGTACAAGGAGTTCAAGTACGGCATCTCGGATCGCGGGGCGTCGGTGCGCATCCCGTGGCAGGTGGCCAAGGAGAAGAAGGGCTACATCGAGGACCGCCGCCCGTGCGCGAACATCGATCCGTACGTGGTCACGCGGCTCATCACGCAGACCGTCTGCGGCAGCCTCGAGAAGTAGCCGCTACTGCAAGCGCGCCGTGATCGCGTTCGCGATCGCGTCCATCTCCGGCGAATAATCCGTCTCGCACATCGAAAACGGCAGCGACGTCTGCGCCGCGTCGACGACCGCGCGCACGCGCAGCGCCGGGTCGCCGAAGAAGTTCGAGTTGGTGGCCGCGGCGCACGAGTGCTCGAGGATCGGGCACGACGCCGTGTTCACCTGATCCGCGCACGGCATCGTCGTCTGCACGCCGATGGGCAGCGGCGGGGCGCTGATGCTCGCGAGGATGACGTCGGACGGATCGGCCTTGACGCCGCCCGGGCGATCGAAGAAGTCGATGTAGCGCTGCACGTCGAAGAGCTTGCCGCCGTCGGCTTGATCGAGCGGCGCGCAGCTCGTCGACGGCGGCATCGCGGCCCCGCTCAGCGGCGCCGGCGGCGTCGAGCAGCTGACGCCGAACTGCGTGCAGCGGAACGAATGCAACACGCCGTACTTGGCGATGCCGTCGGGCGACGGATCGAATAGATCGGAATCGGGCGGCGCCGAGCAGTCATCCTCGTCGGTGACGAAGACGACGACGAGGAGCGCGTCGTCGCGCAGGAAGCCCGCGTTCTCCGCCACTGTCCCCGACAGCGCGCGATACGTCGATTCGAGCTGATGCTCGAAGCCGCAGCCGGCGCTGCCGTCCGAGGCGATGCAGCTGAAGGCAGACGAGACGTCGGGCACGCCCTGGATGTTGCTGGTCCCGGCGCGCTGATCGTAGTCGATGTAGCGGGCGGCGCCGAGGCTGAAGCTCGTGCAGCTCTGTCCGGCCGGCAGGTACGCGCCCGCGGCGGGCGCGATCTGCAGGACGCCGTTGTCGCCGTCGGGATGGCACTGTCCCTGGTTGAGCGTGTATGGCCCGGCGCCGAGATCCGACGTCACCACGCCGATGTGATACGAGGCCGGATGCCCGGCCGCCGCTGCCGCGTCGAGCATCTTCATCAGCTCGGGAAAGCGCTTGATCGTCTCGGCCTTGTAGGGCTCGCCCGGCGAGTTGTCCACCATGAACAGGATGTCGACCTTGTCGTGCGCGGCGAACGACGGCGCAAACGCCATGTCGGGCGACGGCATCGGCGTCGCGTGATGGCCGCAAGCGGCGAGCAGGAGCAGCGACGCGGCCACGACTCGGCGCATCGCCGCATTGTACCAGACGTGCGTTTCGCGCAGGCGGTGCTACGCCATATCGCGATGTATCAGCAATGGCTCCTCGGCCGCGACGAGCCGCGCTGCGACGCTTCGTTCCGCGCGCTCGCCCGCGTCCGCCTCGACGGCGGCGCCTGGATCGACGTCGCGCGCGGCTGGCTCGCCGGCCACGCCACGCTGCTCGAGGAGCTGCGGCAAAAGGTCGCATGGCGCGAAGAGTCGCGCCGCATGTACGACCGTGTCGTCGAGGTGCCGCGCCTGTTCGCCGTGCTGCCGCCGGCGGCGCGCCCGCCCGTCGTCGAGGCGATGCGCGCCGCGCTCGAGCGCCGCTACGCCATCGAATTCCCGCGCGTGTCGGTGGCGCTGTACCGCGACGGCAGCGACTCGGTCGCCTGGCACGGCGACTACGTCGCGCGCACCATGGACGAGGCGCTCGTGGCCACGGTCTCCGTCGGCGCGCCGCGCAAATTCCTCGTGCGGCCGACGGGCGGCGGCCGGTCGCGCGCGTGGTCGATCGGCTGCGGCGATCTGGTGGTGATGGGCGGAACCTGCCAGCGCACACATCAGCACGCGATTCCCAAGGTCGCGCGCGCCGAGCCGCGCATCGCCATCATGTTCCGCCCGGTGTGGGACGAGACGTAGCCCGGCGCGCGCGCCGTCGCTCAGCGCATGTCCCAGCCGAGGAAGATGCCCGGCGTCCAGCCGACCGCGAGGTTGCCGATCTTCACCGACTGATCGGCGCCCGACATCGACGCGTTCTGCGACACCTCCGTCATCTCGCCGAACGCGACCATGTTCTCGAGCGCGAGCGTGAACTTGTGCCGCGTCTTGCCGAAGCCGACGCCGATGCGCGACACCAGCGCCGGATCGTAGCCCGCCGACACGTACGCCGCCTGGCTCGCGCTGCCCTGCGCCGTCGCGATCTGCTGCACGCCGCCCCACGTGCAGCCGCACACGCCGAAGCCGAGCGAGAAGAAGAAGTAGCGGCCGAGATCGATCTCGCCCATCGCGGCCAGCCGCCAATAGTCGGCCACGTTGATCGACACGCCGCCGCCGCCGGTGCCGGCCGAGATGCTGCCGCCGAAGCCGAAGCCGCCGCCGACGTCGGCGTACACGCCCCACATCTTCTTGATCTGCACGCCGATGCGGCCCGAGAAGCCGGCGCCGTACGACACGCCCGGGTAGAAGACCGACGGCGCGCCGCCGGCGCCTGCGCGAATGCGGATCATCGGCTCGTGCGCCGGCTCGACGGGCGGCGCCGCGGCTTGCAGCGTGGGCGTTCCCTCACCGCCGGGCTGCGCCGCCGTCGCGGGCGCCGGCTCCGTCGCGGTCTGCGCCAGTGCGCTTCCGCCTACCAACATCAAGCACGAGATCGTGAGTCGGGTCAGGTTCGAGCATCGCGTCATGTTGCCCCCTTCCGGCCACGACCCCATCGACGAGCGTCACATCGCCGCTATTCAGAGCGCGGCGCGTCGCCCCCGTCGACGCGCGCGTCGTGTAGGCCCGCGCCGCACGCGCGCGCACTCGACCGACCGGCCGACTTGAGCCACAGTTGAGGCATGCACACCGTCACCACCGAGGATGAGCTCTTGCGCTGCTTCCGCGAGATCGATCGCTCCGAAGTGGAGCTGTCGCCCGACCTGGCGCTGCCGCTCGCCGTCGACGACGTGGTCGCCTGGGCCGTCGGCCCGCGCGCGTTCCTCGTCTTCCGCGATCGCCCCGGCGCGCGCCCGCGCGGCATCGTCTTCCATCGCAACTCGGGCAGCGTCCCCGACGTCGCCGCGATGTGCGAGTGGTGCCACGCCGTGCGCGGCAACGGCGGCGTCAAGCTGCTCAGCGTCAGCACCGACGATCGCCACCGCGTCGGCCTCTACCTGTGCAGCGATCTCGGCTGCGTCGCGCGCGCGCGCCAGACGCCCGGCCCCGACGACGTTCCCGAGCGCCTCGACGGCAACGAGCGCGCCCGCCGCACCATCCGCCGCATCGCCGAATTCGCCTCGCGCCGCCTCTTTTAGTTGACCTGAACGTACGTTCAGCCTATCGTCGGGCTCATGAGCGAATCGTCTTCCGACGACGGCGAGCTCGAGAACGCCTCGCGCGACGTCGCGCGCGCCATCTGGCAGGTGGTGCTGCTCGGCCGCGACGAGCACAAGGCGCGCGGGCTCATCGGCAAGGCGGCGCGCAAGCGCCTCGTCGATCGCATCGTCGAATTGATGCGCATCGTGCGGCGGCGCTGACGTGCGGCGAGGCTGACGTGATCGAGTCGACCTTCCAGCTCGCGCGCGGCATCGGGCCGCGACGCGAGCGGCGGCTGTGGGACGCCGGCATCGCGCGCTGGTCCGACTTCGCCGCGCGCGACGCCACCATCGCCGGCGCGGGCGCGTTGCCGCCGGCCGCCGCGCGCACGCTGCGCGCCGCCGTCGACGACGCCGCCGCTGCGCTCGCCGCCGGCGACGCCGATCGGCTCGCCGCGCTCGTGCCTTCGCGCGAGCACTGGCGCCTCTTCGACGCCTTCGCCGCCGACGCCGCCTACCTCGACATCGAGACCAGCGACGACGTCGTCGGCTTCGCCGGCATCTCCGCCATCGGCGTCTGGGACCGGCGCGGCCCGACGCTGCTCCTCGGCGGGCGCGATCTCGACGCCTTCGTCGAGCTCGCCGCCGGCTGGAAGCTGCTCGTCACCTTCAACGGCCTGTCGTTCGATGTGCCCATCTTGCGCCGCGCCTTCCCCGACTGGCGCCCGCCGCTGGCGCACATCGATCTGCGCCACGTGCTCGAGCGGCTCGGCCACGGCGGCGGCCTCAAGGCGATCGAGCGAAACCTGCACACGCTCGGCCTGCGCCGCCCCGCGCACCTCGACGGCATCGACGGCTGGGACGCCGCCTGGCTCTTCCGGCGCGGCCGCGACGGCGATCGCGACGCCCTGCGCGTCTTCGCCGAGTACAACCTGTGCGATGCGATCCATCTGCGCACGCTGATGGCGTGGGCCTACAACGAGCTCGTCGCCGCCGAGACCGCCGCTGCCCCCGCGCTGCGCGGCGCCGCGCGCACCGTCGACGTGCCCGGGCGCGGCGACGCGCTTTACGACGTGTCCAAGATCCTGTTGGCACTCTGAGATCGCAGAAGGTGCGCGCGCGATCCATTGCGCACGCGCGTATCGGTGCTTACTGGCAAAAACGTGGGCGTGACGTCGTCTGCGCCGATGATCGAGAGGCCTCCGGGCCGGCTGGAGCTGCGCGCCGTCGGGGACGAGCGCGCCCACTTCCTCGACGGCACGCGCGTCGCCGTCGGCGACGAGATCGAGGTGCTCCTCAGCGGCGACCGCTGGCTGCGCGGCCGCTACGACTGGAGCGGCATCGAAGCGCGCTGGCCGGCGCTGCGCGTCCCGCTCGGCGGCCCGTGGGAGGATCGCCCCGTCGAGGCGTTCAAGCCGGCGGCGGTGCTCGCGCTCCATCCCGACGCGCTGGTGCGCTGGCCGCCGGCTCGCTGATCCCCGCGGTTGCGGCGACGCACCTCGCGCTTACCACCGGGTATGTACCGGACATGGCCAGCGACGACCTCGACTCCACACGCGCGCAGCTCTCGCAGCTGGCCGACGAGCTGCGCACGGCAGGCATCGACGCCGTCGCTGCGCGCTCGCCGTTCGCACCGACGCTCGACGACTGCCGCGTCGACGTCGAGCGCCTCCTGGCCGCGCCGCTGGCCGACGTGCTCGAGCGCCACTCGATCATCCTGCGCAGCGCGCTCGCGCTCGGCACCTGGCGCCGCATCCTCGCCGCGCGGCACGACGCCGCGCCGGCGCGCTGCCCGTCGTGTCGCGAAGGCGCGCTGGTAGAGGTCGCGCGCGCCGGCCGCGTCGTGCCGTTTCGCGGCACGCCGGTCGAGCTGCCCGGCGACTTCGCCATCCCGACCTGCGATCGCTGCGGCGCCGAGTCGCTCGACGCCGAAACCGCGGCGCGCCTCGACGCGCTGTTGTTCCGCACCTACGCCGGCCGCAGCTGAGCCGGCGCGTGCTCGGTTGCCCCACGAGCGATCGAGCGTTATGATCGACGGACGTGATCGTCCTGCGCTTCGCTGCTTTGCTGTACATCGTGGCCGCCGCCGGCGGCGGCGATCCCGCGCCGCGCGTCGACGTGGGGCACGCGCAGCTCATGGCCGCGGCGGCGACCGATCACGACGACGACCAGAGCTCCGACGACGATCCGGGCGACGATGACGACGACGACGACGCCCGTCCCATCAGCCCCGATACGACCTGGGTCCCCAACGTCATGCCGGTGCTGTACGCGCCGGTCCTGATCGGCCGCATCGTCGCCGCGTCCGACGTGCCGCCGCCTTCGGCGATCATCGAGCCGCTGTTCCGTCCGCCTCGCGCCCCCTCCGCGTAGTCGCGATTTTTCCACGACAACTCGGAGGAGCACATGCGAACCGTATTGGGCGCGGCCGCCTTGGCCGCGTGCCTGCATTTTCCCGTCGCCCGCGCGGCGACCTCGAATGATCGCGCGCGTCAAGCGCTCAGCCTCGACGAGGCGATGGCGCGCGCCGCGCAACGAAGCCCGCTGGTGCGGCTGGCGCAAAAGGAGCGCGACGTCGTGCGCAGCCTGCGCGTCGGCGCCGGCGTCCTTTTGCCGGCCAACCCCATCGTCACCTTCAGCGCGGGCGGCCGGCGCGATCGCAGCGCCTCGGTGCCGCCGGCCAACGGCTTCGAGTGGCTGGCGCGCGCCGAGCAGATGGTCGAGATCGGCGGGCAGCGCGGCACGCGGCTGAAGGAGGCGGCGCGCGCGCTCGACGTCGCCTCGGCACGGCTCGAGTTGGCAGAGATCGAGACGCGCGCCCGCGTGCGCGCCGCCTACGTCGGCATGCAGCTCGCCGAAGCGCAGGCGCGCGCCGCCGGCGAGCGTGAGGCGCTCGGCGCGCGCGTGCTCGAATCGGCGCGCGCGCGCGTCAAAGCCGGCGCCGCCTCCGACGTCGAGCTGCACCTGGCCGAGATCGAAGCGGCGCGCTTCACCCACGAGCGGCTCGGCGCCGAGCTCGCCGTCGACGAGGCCGCGGACGCCGTGCGCGCGCTCGTGGGCGTGCCGGCGCGCACCACGCTCGAGCTGACGACGCCGCTGTCGCCGCCGGCGGCGCCGGCGCGCGATCTCGACGCCGCCATCGCCGAGGCGCAAGCGCGCCGCGTCGAGCTGGCGCTGCTCGACGCCGAGCGCGCCGAGATCGACGCGTCGATCGTGCGCCTCCGGCGCGAGCGCGTGCCGAGCCCGTCGCTCTTCGTCGAGGTCGCCGGCCAGCAGCCGGGGCAGCTCTACGCCGGCGGCGGCCTGTCGGTGGCGCTGCCGGTGGCGCGGCGCAACCAGGGCGAGCTGGCGCGGGCGCGCGCCGAGCGCGATCGCCTCGGCGAAGAGCGCGACGTGACCGCGCGCGCCGTCGAGCTCGAGGTCGCGCACCTCTACCGCGCCGTCGCGGCGCATCGCCTGCAATCGACGCTGTGGTCGAGCCAGATCGTGCCGGCCGC
>Ga0070679_100005493_pt1 | contig 11751 bp, 5 predicted proteins | sample KBSC63BmetaG_FD_65652 | JGI IMG/M metagenome (GOLD analysis project Ga0070679, IMG submission 65652) | Corn rhizosphere microbial communities from Kellogg Biological Station, Michigan, USA - KBS C6-3B metaG | ecosystem: Host-associated > Plants > Roots > Rhizosphere | place: USA: Michigan... | reverse complement strand
GTCTTATATTAGGGATATTACCTTTCTTTTGGTTACAACCAAATGAAATGGATTTGGGAGGAGACGAAACACGTCTCTATTTTTTTACTCCACTCACGTATTTGCAAAACTATACGCTTACACTCGTTCATGGAGGTATTGGTGTTATTGACCCACATTATTATGCGATTCCCTACATTTTATTCATTGCTTTTCTACGCTATTTTTTCTCACCTTATATTGTTATATCACTATTTAATAGTATCAAATTAGTAGGTGGATTAGTAGGGATATACCTTGTCGTTCGGGAGCTACTGGTTTGGAAGAAACAAAAACATACTAAAATAATATACTATGCAGCAATTATTGCCGGTTTACTATATGTTTGTAATCCATACTTGTTAGGCGACTATGACCGAGCACTGATTGTTCAGAACCAAGTATTCCTCAATCCACTTATTTTTTATTTACTCTTAAAATTCCTTCTAACTTCTTCCTATCGTTATAGCTGGATAATTCTATTAATTACATTTATTTTTGCCCCTAACTTTTCTTGGATTGCAGCTCCTGCTGTCGTCTCATTTTATTCAGTGAGTATTATATTTCTTGTTTTGTATGTTAGGTACATAAGAAAAATAAAAATAAATCTGCAGGCGTTAATTGTTCTAGTGATTTTTTTTATAGGTCTACAGATGTTTCAGTTTATCCCTACTATCACTGGTTTATCATCTGGAGTTATCGCTCAGCGAACATTTATTGGAAATGGCATGAGTCATCTCCTTGATTATTTTACCGGTGTACTCCCACTTTCATTGTTAAGTACAAATTTTTTCTTGCCAACAGCTATTCATTCTCTTGTATGGCTCACTCTACTACCATTTTTCATCATGGTAATAGGCTTTTTTCTCAGTAAGAAAGATAAAACCCTGGCATTTACAGGAATTTTTTTCCTTGTTGCGTTCTATTTTGTCTCAGCAAAGATAGGTAATATAGGTGTTGAGATATATAAACTATTATTTTATATCCCAGGATTTTCCATGTTCCGAGATTTTACTGGACAGTGGTTTTTTACCTATTCATTTTTCTATACTATTGTTTTTGGACTGTCGCTTTTTTATGTATTATCGTATCTTGGAAAAAAACGAATTTTGGTATTATGTTTATTGCTTGTTGGTATTTGTATTATTGATGGCTGGCCACTTTTATCAGGCGGAGCAGTTAAAAAAACGCTCTTTCAATCAAATAGTGTCAAAAATGTTATGGTTATGGATCCGCATTATCTTACTATAATGGATGATTTACATTCCCTTCCAAACATCGGCAAAGTACTTATTTTCCCTTTCTCCGATTACAATTATCAAGTTATTTCAGGTTTGAATAATGGAGCATATGCCGGATCTTCAACGGTGCTTGACCTATCAGGGAAAAAAGATTTTGCTGGATATATGGATATGGAACCATTCAGTGATACCTTTTATAAATTAGCTAAAGAGAAAAACTACTCGGGTATAAAAGCATTATTGGCCAAGCTTAATATAGATTACCTATTAGTAAATCAATCCACTAGAGCATATGATGCTACATTTCCAAGTTATCCATTCCAAAATGTCAGAACATACTTACCGCAAAGTCAACAAGTATACGCGCACTTTATTCAACATATTACAGGAAAAAAACTTTTTCAAAGCGGTTCATATAGTATTTATGCTATTGGGTCTGGGTATCAAACACAACATATTTTTGTTCTCAGTAATGTTGCCACCAAATCGTCTGAGGTAGCATTTGTCCATAATGTATCCATTTGCGCATCACGTCAACTCGGTGATATTTGTAGGGATAAAAAGATTTTTGAAAAATTACCAACACTACACTATCAAATGATTAATCCCACGAAATACATAATTACTGCTTCCAATATTCACAATAATTATATTTTGGCATTATCGGATATGTACAATAACAATTGGGTATTATCAAAATATACGCAGGAAAATAATGTTCCCATTTTCTCAAATATCATTAATATTGATGAAGCAAAAAGTAAACCTATTGCACAAAATAGACACTTTCTTATAGATGGATATGCCAATGCCTGGTATATTCATAAGGACGAAGTAGGAAAAGGTGACACTGCGAAATTTATTCTTGAATTGCAAAATCAAGAGATTTTTTATATTGGTGCCTTTGTTACTCTTATTTCTCTGGTATTTTTTACTCTATGGGGAATCGTATTGTTACGTATGCAAATTGCTTCACACAAGTAATGTGTTACATGGTACTATATACTTAGTAGGTCTTATGATACATAAAATAACAGTAAAATATTTACATAGTGGGGAGAAAATCCTGAGAGAGTATAAAACTGTGGTGATAAGTTTCTTTTTACTATCGCTATTTGTTGATATTGCTTTTTTAACTGATAATTCTGATATTCGCTTTTTCATTCTTATTCCGATTTATATTATTGCGTCCCGTACATATAGATTTACAAGTAAAAGAACATTCCTGCTCTGTTTTATTCTAACCATCATAATGGGACTCCTGTATCTATTTATCGGCCCAGTTGGACCAACTGAAAAAACAGCAGTGTGGATTTATCTTTTTTTAGCAGTTGGGATTATCCAGCAATTTAGAGAATGAAAAGAAAAATAATCTTCCTTCTACCTTTCATACTTGTTGTCCTTTTCTTTTTAGTCCCTTTCTTTTGGTTTAAGCCAGGAGAAGTGAATTTAGGAGGAGATGGTACACGTTTGTATTATTATGATCCGTTGGCGTATTTAATGAATAATGCATTATATGGCATTATTCCATCTGGTATTGGTGGTGAAGCAGTTAGCTTTTATGCAATACCGTATGTTTTATTTCTTCTTTTTCTCAAACATATTTTCCAATCTCCAACTACAATTATCGAAATAGCAAGTGGAGTTGAGGTGAGTTTTGGATTTCTTTTTACATATCTGGGCATTAAGGAATTATTACAATTCTCGCAACAATTTTCTAAACGTGTATATGCTGAGTTGGCATCACTCGTGGGTGGAATATTTTATATAATTGCTCCTTATATGTTGATAGGGTGGGATAGGACACTTCTCCCTCACAGCGAAATTTTTTTGAATCCATTGATGTTTTATATATTACTGCGGTTGGTTATTACGAAAAAGTCACGATATATATATATAGCCCTGTTTATTAGCTTATTGTTTTCATTTAATTTTTCATTTATAGGTGCTCCTTCATTTTTCTCATTTTTTCCATTAGCAATCATTTTCCTTGCTCTCTATACTATCTTCGTCCGCAAACAAAAGCTTCCATATAAACAATTATGGCTAGGATTTATTGCCTTTTGTCTCTTACAAGCCTTTCAGGTAGTGCCAGTGCTCAGTAATATATTGAATCCTCAGAGTTATTTTAATCAAAGTATCTTTAGTGCTCAGGCAAGACTATCGAGAGGACAGGATTATTTTACTGCAATAGCGCCAAGTGTGAAGGTCAGCACAAATTTTTTATCTCTGTTGCAGGGTGAAACATGGTATCCATGGGAAATTTTATTTTTAGGCGTGCTTTTGATAGTTATTTCAGGTTTTGTCTGGAATAAAGGGAAAACCTATCTATTGACCGGCGTTTTTTTTCTCATAGCATTCTTTCTTGCAACCGCAAATATCACACAAATAGGTTTTTTATTATATAAAGAACTTTTTGTTCTACCTGGATTTTCTATTTTTCGAGATTTCTATGGACAATTGGGATATACCTATGTATTTTTTTATGCGCTTCTTTTTGGACAGGCACTTTTTATCGTTTTTCATAAATTTAAGTATGTGTATACGATTGCATTATCTATCGGCTGCATAGTACTTCTTTGCCTACATGCAGTACCTTTTTTTGTTGGAACCGAGGTACATAGAGTGCATTATCAGTCGAAGAACATTGATGATGTTTTTACAGTGGATCCCCAATTTGAGAAAGCTTTGCATTATATGTCATCTCTTCCTCAAGATGCCAAGGTACTGACGCTACCGCTGTCGTGGTTTGGGTATCAAGTGATCAGTGGAGAGAAGGGTGGGGCATATGTGGGTCCTTCTATTATTTCATATATTGGAGGGAAGAATGATTTTTCTAGTTACGAAACATTACAACCTTTTGCAGATACAATTGATAGTCTCATCTTACAAAAAAATTACACAGCTTTGAATGCATTTTTTTCAGTCTTAAATATCAAGTATATATTTTATGATTCAGATCCGAAAGTATACGATTCATATTTCCCCAATTATCCTTATCAATCAATTCGCGACTATCTACCCGCTAATCAGAGGCAGTACCAACAGTTTATTGCTCAATTACCATTTAAAAAGATAAAAGACTTTGGAAATAATTTTCATATATATGAAATTGATCCTACGTTGTTTTATCCTCATATCTATAGCCCTGTCACAATTGCTCAGACTGATAATGCTGAAGAGAGAATAATTGTTAATAAAAATACTAAGCAATCATTTGGCACAATACAACTAAACTCTCAAATGGGCGATGCCGCATCGACTACAGTATATTTTGCAGACGAACAAAACCAACTACAAGATTTATCTAATAATTATCACCTGGCAGTTGACCAACCGTTTATTTCTCATCGGATGGATGAGCCACTTTATTTTTTTGAGCTGGAAAAAGAAAAATATAAATTATGGAGTTTTCGTAAAAATATGACCTCTTATATCGATTTTGGATTACTTTTTATGTCAAAACGTATATATGAGTTAAGTCAATATAATAGTGATACGCCTGTCGGTTTAACACCAGCTCACAATACAATCCCATCGTTCTCATGGAGAGAAAATTTGCTAAGGTATAAAACACAGGGAACGAGTCTTATAGATTTTATAAAAAATAACAGTATAAATGCATCCGATGAAGTGGAGAATGAAATCAAAGTTCGTGAACAAATATACGCGCATGAAATAAAATTACATATGGCTATTTATCAAAGCAATAAAAGTGAAAAAGAAAAATCTTACTTGTATGCATTAGCACAAACCACTTTTAATAATCTATTAGGACAATTGCATATTCCATTATTCGATCCAAACAGTGTAAACTATAATGTCAATTTACAGAATCAAGGTGGAGTATACCAAATGCTTATCAAAAATACTGACAATTTAGATATGAGTCAAATGAACATCCAACTAAATGGTCAGAAAATATCTCCAATGCAAGTAACCCAACAAAATGGAGATATCCCATTTCCAAAAGTGACATTGGCAAATGTTTCATCCGTACCGTTTACATTAATATATGCTCCAGATAATACTGCTTCGCAATTGCAATGGACATTACCAGCGCAGGCTATATCATCGGGAAAAAAGATACAGTTGAAATTAAATGATGCAGTGGTAGGCCAATCGAATCAAACTTCAAATATAGTGAGTAAATTGACCAGTATAAAACCTAATATGCAATATCTCATATCATTTGATTATACGACACAAGGAAAAGATGTTTTATTTTCATTTGTGGACAAACAAGTACTTAAAGATCAAGATAATCAAAGAGGAACGAAGCAATATTTTACCGAAGTACTTAATGCGGAAGGATGGAAAACTCATCAATCATATGTAACGACTGATCCCAACACCGTGCAAGCATTTTTACAGTTTTATTTATATCCTGATAGTACGAATGTCTCTCTAGAGATTAAAAATGTGAGCGTTACTAGTCTAGCTGCCCCAACAATTATGTTTACTAAAATTAATGTACACCCTACTATGATAAAGATCCCCACAATGGTTATTGAAAAAATAAATCCCACTAAATATATTGTACATATTAGTCATGTTACATCTCCATATCTTTTAGTATTGTCTGAAACATTTGATTCTAAATGGAAACTTATCGATCCAATGCAAACAGAAACAGGAGTAAAAGCTGCTGTTGCACATGTTGCAGGAAATATATTGGACAGTATTATTGGCGCTCTAGTTCCATCATCAGCGAAGCAAATTAGTAATACCTATCTCCAAGGAAAAGTAATGGAAATACCGCCTCAAAATAGTTTTATTGATGGAAATACATTTTCTTCATGGGGGAAATATTTCTTACCAGAATCTTCACATATTCTTGCAAATGGATATGCAAATGCGTGGTGGATCACTCCAGAAAATATGAAGTATAAAACAAGCTATGATGTAATTATTGAATACTCAAATGAGAATATATTTTATATTTCACTGTTTATCTCTAGCTGTACTTTGTTACTATGTATAGTACTCTTCCTAAAAAATATTTTTCAAAGAAAGCTATAAGGGTATCTAAGAGACAGAATATATGACTAAAATTATACATCGTAATTTATTCCCATTGATTTTCTTAGGAATTCTTATCGCTCTCATATATTATCCCTGGTTTGTACATGATCAAATAGTTGGCGGTGATTGGCCGTTTTATTATCCAGAAACACTCAAACAATTCTCTATTCTTCCCCCCGCGTGGAGTGAAATTCATAACAATGGATTAGGTGGGCAAGTGATTACCTATTCAATCGATAGCTACGTGTATGCTTTAAACGATATATTTGTTCAGACGCTTCATATTCCTTGGGTCATAGTTTATAAAATATTTTTCTTCGCATTATTTTTATTTCTTAGCATTGTATCGGTTTGGAAATTATTATCTATTTTTCACTTTTCATGGATGGGGAAAGTTATTGGTAGCATCGTATTTTTATCGAATACCTATATTCTTTTACTTGCAGCTGGGGGACAATTGGGAGTGATGTTAGCATATGCTGTAATGCCGTGGGTTATTGCTTCCTACATCCATCTATTTTCATCAGACCCAAAAAATAAACTACAGAGCGGTATCTTTACAACGTTGATTCTCTTTGTACAAATTCTTTTTGATATTAGATTTACGCTTATCACCATGTTAGGAGTTGGCGTTTGTTTTATTTTTCTACTTATGCAACAAAAGAAACTACGTAATTGTTTGTGGCTAATCTTCTTATTATTATCACCGCTTGTTTGGGCATTGGTACTGCATGCTTATTGGTTATTCCCATTACTATTTCAGAAATCATCTCTTATCGCTTCAAATATCACTAACCTTGGTAGTTTTCAATTTTATAGTTTTGGAGGATTTCCATATGCTTTCTCACTCTTACATCCAAACTGGCCAGAAAATATTTTCGGTAAAGTTCCACTTTTTTCTCCACTGTTTCTATTGCTTCCTATATTTGCTTACTGTGGATATTTCTTTATAAAAAAAATCAAAAAAGCTGACCAAATCTATCTTTTTGCTATGGGCGCTTTGGCTGTTGTCGGTGCGTTTTTGGCAAAAGGCGTACAAGATCCCTTCGGGTCTATAAACATATTTATTTTTCAACACATTCCTGGTTTTTCTTTATATCGCGATCCAACCAAATTCTATATACTAGTTGCTCTTGCATATAGTGTTCTTATTCCTTTTAGTTTTATTTCCTTGACTACTTTTTTTCGTCAATATCTGCAGAAGGGTATAAGCCAAAATACGTATCTACCAAATTTTCTGTTCATTATATTCTTCGGATTGTGGATTTTCGCAATCAGTCCGGTTATATTTGATCATACATCTGGAACATTTGCCACACATTCAGTACCAAAAGAGTATATGGCGTTCAAAAACTTTATACAACAGCAACCAACTTTTTTTCGAGTTTTGTGGGTACCAAGTCAACAACGTTTTTCATTTTATTCAGATACACATCCGGCTGTTGATGCTACTACACTTTTTCAGCAAAATACTCCAGCAGAAATTATACAATCTTTAGAAGAAAGAGGAGCAGAAAATACATTGTCTAATCTTTCTATAAAATTTATCGCGATTCCTGATGATAGCCTTGGCGAAATTTTTATTACAAATAGAGAATACAATAATTCAGAATATTTAAAGACTATTCAAGAGATAAAAAATATCAAATGGCTTCATCCAATTGGAAACTTTAATAAGATAAAAGTATTTGCTCTCTCAGAGACACATCCTCCTGTATATACTACTATGCAAGGCATACCTATAAATTATGTTACACATACTTCAACCCAGTATGAGCTTCAAATAAAAACGCAGCAACCGACAAATATCATTCTGTCAGAATCATACAGCCCTGCTTGGGAAGCCCAAGTTGACACATTGCCTTTGCAAAAAAGCCGAGAAACTAAAAATGGATTAAATAGTTTCTCTATATCTACTTCTGGAAAGCATACTGTCTGGCTTTATTTCTCTCAGGCAAAAGATTACTTTTATGGGAAATGTATATCATGTGTCGCATTCTTACTGCTAGGTATAGTGTTTATGTATAGAAAAAGAGTTATATTCATTACAAAGATACATAAATAATAGTATACTAGCAACACATTAAACATGAAAAAAATACTTATCACTGGAGGGAGTGGAGTCGTAGGATCTTATGTACAAAAAGCACTAAAAGGGTATACCTATTGCACTCCATCACATGCAGAGTTAGATATCACAAATTTATCAACTATTGAGAAATATTTCGCAAAAGTGCGGCCAGAATTTGTAATCCACTTAGCTGCGAAGACCAACGTAGATGAATGTGAAAAAAATCCAACAGAAGCGTATCTTGTCAATGCTGAAGGTACTAAAAATATTGCTACCATATGTAAGAAATTTCAATCGTTTCTTGTTTATCTTAGTACGGCTGCTGTATTTGATGGCAAAAAGAAACACTTTTTAGAAGATGATAATACATCGCCAGTTAACATATACGGGAAGAGTAAATTAGCTGGCGAACAAAGCATTAATGATCTTTTAGATGAATATTTAATTATACGAGCAGCCTGGGTTATAGGTGGCAGTAAAAAAGAGAAAAAATTTGTGTCATATATTATTGATCAAATTAAAAATAAAGATGAAATTATGATTGTCAATGATAAATTTGGAACAATTACATATGCAAAAGATCTTGCAGACTTTATCGTTAGCTCGATTAAAGCCAAAAATAGAGGAGTGTACCACTTTGCTGCAAAAGGTATATGTTCTCGTTATTTGATTGCCAAGGAAATAATAAGTTTTTTTAATTCCACTGTCGAATTAATTCCTGTATCTTCAAGTTATTTTTCAAATCAGTTCTCAGCTCCTCGACCCGATAGAGAAATTATCATAAGCAAAAAAATATCTCCCGAATATACATGGAAGAAAACGCTTCGAAGATATCTACAAGATGAACTAAAAGATATGTACGTATGAAGCAAAAACCAATGTTCTCAATAATTATCTGCTTATACGTTATTTCACCTCGTTTTTATATAGATATACAGAAATATAAAAAACTAGTTTATAAAAAATATGAAATTATTTTAGTGACAGAAAAAAATGCACATATTGCGCCCCTGAACTTTCCTCATAGAATTATTAGAGCTAAAAAAAAGAGAATTAGTTTAGGTGAAAAACGTGATATAGGTTTATCTGCGGCACGTGGAGAATTTTGTGCATATATTGATGATGATGCATATCCTGATCCACACTGGCTCACAGAAGCGTATAAAATATTACGTCTGGATAAACAACTCGGGGCAGTTGGTGGGCCTAATCTTACTCCGACTGATGAACCATTTTGGTCCACAATTGGTGGTTATATCTATGAATCTTATCTAACAAGCGGGGAGGCGCAATATCGATTTCTACCTAAAAGTCGTCGGGAAGTACTTGAGTTGCAAGGAGTAAATTTAATTATACGTCGATCTGCATTAAAGAAAATAGGAGGTTTTCAGTCAAAATTATCAAGTGGGGAAGATTCAAAGGTTTGTAGTGATCTTCGTAAAGCAAAATATAAAATAATCTATGATCCACTCATTGCTGTATATCATCATCGTCGTGCATTTCCAAAAGGACACTTGCGACAAATTAGAAACATGGGGACACATCGGGGATTTTTTGTGAAAGCCTATCCTAATACCTTATCACTTATTTATTTTTTACCCTTCTTTCTGGCTTGTTTATTTTTTATAGGATTATTTGCCTCGTTTTTTAATAAAATGATTGCTGAAATGTTTATCATTTTTGTTTTAGTAGCTTTTCTCATCGCTTATCTCTCCTCGTTACAGCGTGCTGGACCTGTCAAGTCATGTATTGTCGCAGCTGGAATAATTATGACACATATTGTTTATGGCATATTCTTTGTCTACGGCTTTTTCCTTAAAACGATTGAAAAATGAAAAAGAAATATTTAACAGTTAGCGTTATTGTCAATGTATATAATGAGGAAAAAATTATTACTGAATGCTTGCAAAGAGTTCGAGATCAAGACTATCCGCAGGATAAAATCGATATTATCCTGGTTGATGACAATTCTACAGATAATACAGTGGCTATTGCAAAAAGGTTTCGAATCAAAGTAGTAAAAAGTGGTTATAAGAATATTGAGCGTGCTAAAAGTATTGGTATTGAACATGCTCGTGGTGAGCTTATTCTTTTTTTAGACGCGGATGTTCTCCTGTATTCACCGAAGTGGATATCTCAGGCCAATACGTTATTCCAAAAATACCCTGCTATTACTGCCGTACAAAGTATTCGCTGGCATTATAGTAAAGCAGATTCACTCGCTACAAGATATTGTAATCTATTCGGCATAAATGATCCATTTATTTATTTTTTGAAAAAAAGAGGAGCACTTATGGCAACTGAAGAGGATTGGCCATATAAGAAAACCATTGTTGAAAAACAGCATAATTATTTTATTGCTTCATTTACTGTCGGTACTTTACCTACGATGGGTGCTCAAGGATATATTATTCGTAGAAAAAGAGTATTTGAAGCGAGTTGGAAACCCTACTTTTTTCATTTAGATACCACCTACGAATTAGTTGAAAAAGGCTACACTATGTTTGCTTTATCAAAATTGGCTATAAGACATGTATACGTGTCTTCAATATATGAGTTTTATGCTAAATTGTATCGAAATATCACCTTATTTTTAACATTGCATGCACATCGAAAATATACATATAAGGTGAGTAAAATACAATTTTTGTTTACTCTTTTACTGATGATGTCAATAGTCTATCCTTTATGGCAAAGTTGTAAAGGATATATTAAAATTCATGACAAAGCTTGGTTTTTACATCCATTATTTAGTTTTACTGTTCCTGTGCTCTATACATTTATCGTTTTAAAATATAAAATTAGTACGGTCAAATTATATTAATATGAAAAGTCATTTGAACGAAACACCATTCGATGAATTATTAGGCTTTCATGAAGAATGTAAACGCTTAGTCGAAAAAAAGTATATAAAAAACAAAACGGTTTTGGATATCGGGTGTGGGTTTGGCTGGTGCGTCTGGTATTTACTTAATGGTGGTGCTACTCGAGTAAAGGGTATAGACATATCAAATGAATTAGTTGCTATTGCAAGAACAATTCCCGATAAACGAGCCGAAATTACAGTGGGTAGTGCGATTGATTTGCCATATAAAAAAAATACTTTTGATACCGTAGTAAGTTGGGAAACACTTGAGCATATACCAAAAAATACAGAGCCGAAAATGTTTCGTGATGTGTATAAGGTATTAAAGCCAGGAGGATATTTTTTCTTTTCAACACAGCATAATAATTTTTTTTCAACAATTCTTGATCCTGCGTGGTGGCTTATTGGCCATCGTCATTACAGTCGTGATGCACTGATTCGATTTGCTGAAACATCTGGCTTTACTGTAGAAAAAATATATCTTAAAGGTGGAGTATATACGCTTTTTGAGACGTTAAATATGTATTTTT
>Ga0070679_100005492_pt1 | contig 11751 bp, 9 predicted proteins | sample KBSC63BmetaG_FD_65652 | JGI IMG/M metagenome (GOLD analysis project Ga0070679, IMG submission 65652) | Corn rhizosphere microbial communities from Kellogg Biological Station, Michigan, USA - KBS C6-3B metaG | ecosystem: Host-associated > Plants > Roots > Rhizosphere | place: USA: Michigan... | reverse complement strand
GTGAAGGTCGATCCGAACGACGTCATCCTCGTCGGCATCACGGCGCCGAGCGATCCGGTCGGCGTGACGATCACCACGCCGTGCGCCGATCAGATGAGCCAGCCGTCGTGCCCGATCCTCAACCACTCCTGCATCGCGCCGAGCAACATGAACTTCTTCGGTGACCCGGCGGTGCGCGTCAACTCTGTCGTCGACGCGGCGCACAACCACAGCCTCACGTCGATCTGCGACACCGACTACACCGCCGCGATCCAGTCGCTCGGCGATCTCATCATCTCGTCGCTCGGCGCCGGCTGCTTGAACTCGCCGATCGCGAACCGCCCGGACGGCACGCCCGACTGCGTCGTCACCGACGTGACCACGCTGCCCGACGGGAGCCAGAGCTCGAAGGAAGTTCCGTCGTGCGCCGAGAACAATCACATGATCCCGTGCTGGCAGGTCGTCGACCGCCTGACCGACTACAACGGCGGCAGCTGCTTCCAGTCGCCGCTGCCGTCGACCTGCAAGCTGCCGTCGACGTGCCAGCCGGTGCCGAACGCGGCCCACATCGGCGATCCGACGCCGCCCAAGTGCTCGGGCACGGGCGCGGCTTCGGACCCGACGACGTGCGAGCTGGCGACGGTTTCGATCGATCGCGGCCTCGACTCGACCGGCAAGCCGAACGACGCGCCTGCGGGCACCGTCGCGCAGGTGTCGTGCGCGACGATCGCTTCGTCGATGTAGTCGTCGCCTCCTCCGCTACTTCGTAGTCACTTCCCGCCAACCAGGTTGCCGACCGCCGCCGCCAACGCGGCGGCCGGCCCCCTTTTTCCCGTCGGCGCGCGCCTTGCTCTGCAAGCGCGCATGCGTCGCTTGCTTCTCGCGCTCGTGCTCGCCGGCTGTGGCAACGGCGGCGCTGTCGTGTCCCCCGATATGTCGCCTGCGAATCCGTGTGGGCAGGACGTCTGCATCCGAACCGCGCCCAAGAACAAGGTCGACATGCTCTTCGTGCTCAGCGACGGGCCGACGATGGGCACAAAGCTCGCCGCGTTTCGCGCGTCGCTGCCGGCGCTGCTCGACACGCTCGCGCAGTATCCCGCCGCCGGCGCCCCGGCCGATTATCATTTCGGCGTCGTCACCGCCGATCTCGGCGCGGGAGGGAGTGCGCTCCCGTCGTTCGGCTGCCAGCCCGGCGGCGACGGCGCAACGCTGCGCGCGAGCGCAGACATGACCGGCGGCGTGCGCTACGTCGAGTACGACCAGCTCACGGGCATGCAGAACGTCCCCGACGTCGCGGCGACGCTGGACGCCATCAGCGACGTGGGCACCTCAGGCTGCACGTTTCAGCAGCCGCTGCAGGCCGGCTATCAGGCGCTGCACGACTTCGTGCCCGAGAACGCAGGCTTTCTGCGCAGCGACGCAGTGCTCGTCGTCGTCTACGTGAGCGACGCCGACGATTGCTCGGCGCCCTACGACACCGATCTGTTCGACGCGTCCAGCGACGGCGTCGCCCGGTACGGGCCGCTCGATCGCTTCCGCTGCACCCAGTTCGGCGTGCAGTGCAACGGCGCGCCGGTGCCGCCGATGTCGGTCTCGGGCCTCACCGGCTGCAGCTCCTACGACCTATCGAACGGCGGCAAGCTCACTGCCGTCGACCGGTACATCAACTTCTTCGCCACGCCGGCGGCCCAGGGTGGCGTGAAGCTCGATCCGAGCGACGTCGTCCTCGCGGCAATCGCAGCGCCGGCGGATCCCGTCGGCGTGACGATCACGAGCCCGTGCGCCGACGACGCCAGCGTCGCGATGTGCCCGACGTTGAATCCGTCGTGCATCGCAGTGAACGACACGTCGCGGTTCGGCGACCCCGCGGTTCGGCTGCAGGCTGTCGTCGGCGCGGCCAGGTACCACCAGGCCGGATCGATCTGCAACGACAGCGACGATGACGTGATGAAGAAGCTGCTCCCACTCGGTCAGGGAGGCGTCGGGCCCGCCTGCCTGCAGACGCCGGTCGCGACGCGCGTCGACGGCACGCCCGACTGCGTGGTCGAGAACATCACGACCAGGCCGGACGGCTCGCAATCGATCGCCGATGTCCCGTCGTGCGCGGAGAACGGCGGCGTCACTCCGTGCTGGCGGCTCGTCGATCGGCTCGCCGACTACGACACGGGAGGCTGCACGCCGCCGGACGTGGTGCCACCAATGACCTGCAAGCTACCGCCGTACTGTCAGCCGGTGATCGACCCCGTCGACGGCATGCGGCAGCTCTACGTGCCGATCGTCGACTGGGGCGGCGGTGCGCCCGACCACGCGACGACGAGCGACTTCCACTGCGCGTCGCCGCGCTAGCCGACGACGCGGTTGCGGCCGGCGCGCTTGGCTTTGTACAGGTTGTCGTCGGCCATCTTGATGAAGGCGTCGGCGGCGACCTCGTTGACGGTCGTGCCGACGCCGAGCGAGATGGTGACGGCGATGTGATCGCCCTCGAAGTCGAACGGATCGGCCGAGACCAGGCGCCGCAGATCCTCGGCCACCTTCATCGACTGATCGCGGCTCGTCTCCGGCAGCGTGAGCGCGAACTCCTCGCCGCCGTAGCGCGCGAACACTTCCTCTTTGCGCACGCGCGTGCGGACACGCCGCGCCAGCTCGCGCAGCACGTAGTCGCCGGTCAAGTGGCCGTGCTCGTCGTTGATCTTCTTGAAGTGGTCGATGTCGAACATGACCAGCGACAGCGGTCGCTGGTGGCGCGTGCAGCGCGGGATCTCCTTCTCGAGGTTCTCGATGAAGTAGCGCTTGTTGAACGCCTGCGTCAGACCATCGATGATGGTCATGCGATAGATTTCTTCGTGGTAGGCGGTCTCGATGTTGCCACCGACGAGGAACTTGAAGATCGCGTTGCCGATCTTCAGAAGGTCGCCGTCGCGCAGGGAGTACTGCGTGATCTGCGCATCGTTGACGTAGCTGCCGTTGGTCGAGCCGAGATCCGAGACCGCCCAGCCGTTGCCGGCGCGCGTGACCTTGGCGTGGCGGCGCGAGACCGAGTCGCGATCGACCTGGATGTCGCAGTCGGCGCCGCGCCCGATCGTGATCTCCTTGGCGCCGGCGAGCTCGTAGCGCTTGCCGAGCTCGGCGCCCGCCGGATAGATGAGGACGAGACACGCCTGCTCGGGATCCGAGGCCTGCTTCTCGACGGGCCGTATCTGCGTGATGCGTGTCTTCCAGTCTTCCATTGGCAGGGAGGCGGACACGCGGGTCGGGCGCGAGTTGCCTCGTACATTTTTACCGCGCCCAAAGTACTTCTGTCAACGTGACGCCACGTCGGGAAAACGGCTACGGTGTATGCGCGTGGCGCAAGCGATGCGAAGTGATTCCGAGGCCTTCTCGTTCGGCAGCGGGGAGCGGGGCGTGCTCCTCGTGCATGGCTTTACCGGATCGCCGTTCGAGATGCGACTTGCCGGCGAAGATCTTGCGCGGCGCGGCTTCGCCGTCGATGGCGTGAAGCTCGCCGGGCACGCGGACACGACGCGCGCGCTCGCCGCGACCACGTGGCACGACTGGTACCGGTCGGCAGAGGACGCAGTCACGCGGTTGCGCGCGCGCGTCGGCGGCCGGCGCGTGGCGGTGGTCGGGCTGTCGATGGGTGGGCTCCTGACGCTCGAGCTGGCGCGGCAGCACGGCGACGCGCTCGCGTGCATCGGCGTGCTCTCGGCGCCGCTGTGGCTGCCGCCGCAAGCGGAGAAGTTCGCGCGCGTGACGGCGCGCCTGCCCATCGTGCGCGGCCTCGCGCTGCCCAAGCTCGCCGGCAGCGACATCCGCGATCGCGAGATGAAGGCGCGCAACGCGCACGCAGTGCCGAAGGCGGGCATGCCGCTGCCGGCGCTGGCGAGCCTCGTCGAGCTCGGCGCCTACTTGCGCGACAAGCTCGGCGACGTGAAGACGCCGACGCTCATCATGCACTCCGAGCGGGACCACACGGTGCCGTACGAGTGCATGGACGCGATCGCCAATCGGCTCGGCACATCGGAGTATCGCAAGGTGACGCTGAAGGAGAGCTACCACGTGATCACGCTCGACCTCGAACGCGATAAAGTGTTCGCGACCGTGGCCGAATGGGTGGGCGCGTATCTCTGAACGTTCTGGGATGATGGAGGGGACCATGCCGCGCTTCGTGGTGTCGATCGATCAGGGAACCACCGGCACGACGGTGCTGGTGTTCGACGAGAAGCTGGAGCTGCGCGCGCGCGGCTATCGCGAGTTCGAGCAGCACTTCCCCAAGCCGGGCTGGGTCGAGCACGATCCCGAGCAGATCTGGCAGTCGGTGGTCGGCGCGCTCACCGACGCGTTGCACCAGTCGGGCGCCGAGGTCGACGCGGCGCAGGTCGTGGCCATCGGCATCACCAACCAGCGCGAGACGACGCTGGTGTGGGAGCGCGCCACTGGCAAGCCGCTGCATCGCGCGATCGTCTGGCAGGATCGCCGCACCGCCGACATCTGCGCCAAGATGAAGGCCGCCTGGCTCGAGGACGAGTTCAAGCGCGCGACCGGGCTGGTGCTCGATCCCTACTTCTCGGGCACCAAGCTGCAGTGGCTGCTCGACAACGTCGACGGGCTGCGCGCGCGCGCAGACCGTGGTGAAGTTTGCTTCGGCACCGTCGACAGCTATCTCGTGTGGCGGCTGACCGGCGGCGCGGCGCACGTGACCGACGTGTCGAACGCGTCGCGCACGCTGCTGTTCGATCTGCACGCGCTCGATTGGAGCGCGCGGCTGTGTGACCTGTTGAAGGTGCCGCGCGCGATCCTGCCGGACGTGCGTGGCTCGTCGGAGCGCTACGGCGAGACGCGCGGCGTGCCCGGGCTGCGCGACGGGATCATGGTCTGCGGCATCGCCGGCGATCAGCAGGCGGCGCTCTTCGGTCAGGCCTGCTTCGCGGTCGGCGATGCGAAGTGCACGTACGGCACCGGCGCGTTCATGCTGATGAACACGGGAACGCGCGCGGTACCGTCGCAGAATGGGCTACTGACGACGGTCGGGTGGAAGCTCGGCGACGAGGTGGTGTACGCGCTCGAGGGCTCGACCTTCATCGCCGGCGCGATGGTGCAGTGGTTGCGCGACGGGCTCGGGATCATCGGGTCGGCCCGCGAGATCGAGGCGCTCGCCGCCTCGGTGCCCGACTCGGGCGGCGTGGTGGCGGTGCCGGCGCTCGCGGGGTTGGGCGCGCCGCATTGGCGGCCCGAAGCGCGCGGCCTCATCACCGGCTTGACGCGCGGGACGACCAAGGCGCATCTGGCGCGCGCGGTGCTCGAGGGGATCGCGCTGCAGATCGCGGATCTGCTCGGCGCCATGCAGGCGGACGCGGGCGTGCCGGTGCGGGCGCTCAAGGTCGACGGCGGGGCGAGCGCGAACAATCTGTTGATGCAGTATCAGGCGGACGTGCTCGGCTGCGAGATCGTGCGGCCGGCGCTCGTGGAGACGACGGCGCTGGGCGCGGCGCTGCTCGCGGGGATCGCGGCCGGCGTGTGGAAGGACACCGGCGACGCGGCGCGCGCGTGGAAGGAAGAGCGCCGCTTCAAGCCGTCGATGCCGCAAGCGCAGGTCGACGAGCACAAGCGGCGCTGGAAAGCAGCCGTAGAGCGCGCGTAAGGCGCCCAGGGAAAAGCTCACAGGGAGTTCCGAGAGGTCAGAGAGACCAAGAAGGTTTGGTTCTGTTCTGTGTTCAGTCTTATCCCTGAGCTCTTCGATCTCCCTGTTTGCTTTTGCCTTGGACACCCATCGCGCGGATTGGGTTCCCTACGAATAACGCGCGGGCGGCGCGCGTTGTTCCTACGTGTCAGCCAAGCCGCGCCGGCGCGTGTCGGTAGCGCCACAACTCTTTCGCACGTTGTGCGACGTCGCACGCGCATCGCTCCCAAGGCCGCGCGCCGCGCGGGGTTCCAACGGCGTGACCTTTCGCAGAACTTTCGGCCCCCCGTTTGCGTCTGTACGGGTGTCGAAACCAAGAGGGGAAACGACGATGGGCGCACTCAAGCTACAGCTGCCGTTCGACTACGCGATGCTCGCCGATGGTCCGCTTCTCGAGCGCGTGCTCGGAAAAGATCAGGTCGCGTGGCGCGAGCTCATCCGCCGCTTCCGCGGGCTCGTGTTCCGTTGCATCACCAAGGTCGCGGGCAAGTACGACGCCGTGCTGTCGAACGAAGACGTGAACGAGATCTTCGGCGACATGTGCTTCAACCTCCTGCGCGACGACATGCGCAAGCTGCGCGCGTATGATCCGGCGCGCGGCGCCAAGCTCGGCTCGTGGCTCGGCCTGCTCGCGATCAACACGGCGTACGACTATCTGCGCCAGACCTCGCGCCGTCCGCTGCTCGATCGCATCGACGGCTCACCCGAGCGCGCGGGCGACTCGCCGTCGGCGCTCGACTCGCTGCTCGAGAAGGAGCGCTGGGGCTACTTGAACGCGCTGCTCGCCGACTTCTCGGAGCGCGACCGCCGCTTCGTCGAGCTCTACTACGGCGCGGGCCTCTTGCCCGAAGAGGTCGCGGCGGCGATGGGCATCAGCGTCAAGACGGTCTACTCGAAGAAGAACAAGCTGCGCACCAAGCTGCTCGCGCTCGCCGAGCACGACAAGCAGCTCGACCACGCGCGCAAGGCCGCCTGATCGCGACGGACGAACGATCGCGACGGACGAACGATCGCTACTGAAAGCTCGCCGCGCCGTAGAACGTCATGTGCGCGCCGGTGGCGGTGATGTCGCTGGCGTCGGGCGTGACCGCCGACGAGTTGTCGACGATGCCGCCGCCGGTCGGGTTCTGCGCACGCACGGCGATGCGGCCGCAACCACCACCGCCGCCGCCGCCGAAGTCGGTGGCGCTCGGCACGGGGATCTGACCGTCGCGACCGTTGGTGTAGTGCTGCCCCGGCTTGGCGTTCGACGCGCCGCCGTTGCCACCATCGCCGCCGGCGCCGCTCATCGCGGTCCCGCCGAGCGCGGGCGTGGTGCTGGCGTTGGCGTCGCCGCCGTTGGTGCTCATGTCGTCGCCGGCACCGCCGCCGCCGCCGTTGGCCGCCAGCACCGCCGTCGCGGCGAGCGAGACCTGCACGGCCTCGAGGACGATGGCGCCGCCCGAGCCGCCGCCGCCGCCGCCGTCGCTCATGCCCGCCTTGAGCCCGCCGCAGCCTCCGGCGTCGATGACACCGCTGACGGTGAGCGCGCCGTTGACCGCGATCTGGATGGCGCCGCCGCCGCCGCCGCCGTGGCCGCCGTTGTTCGCGCCCGCGCCGCCGCCGCCGCCGGCGCCACCGACGAGCATGAAGCTTGGCGACGTGAGGTCGCCCCAGGGTCCGCCGCCGTTCGGCGTCGCCCCGGTGAAGAGCCCGCCCGAGCCGCCGGCGTCACCGTAGCCGGCGCCACCGCCGCCCGCGGCCGCGTTGCCACCACCGCCGCCGGCGCCCGCCTTACCGGCGCCGGGGCCCATGCCGTCCACCGAGGTGGCGCCGCCCGGATATCCGCCCGGGCCGGGCAGGTTGGCCATCGGCCCCGGCATGACGGTGCGGCAGGAGACGTCGATGGTGCCGGCCATGCTGACATCGCCCGCCGAGGCGATGGCGAACGCGTTGCCGCCGGTCACCGTGATCTTGGCGTTGCTCTCGACCTTCAAGCTCGCGACCGAGAAGACGCCGACGCCCGGCCCGCCGTTCTGCGCCACGACGTGGAAGCCGACGCCGTTGACCACGCCGGTCATGCCCGGGCGGTTCAGCCCGGGCGGTCCCATGATCAGGCCGCTGTCGGTATTGATGGTGATGTTGGCGTTGACGTCGACGGGCAACAGGCCGCTCATGCCGTAGTCGCCGGCGGTGACCGGCCCGCTCGGCTGCAGCGCGAGGCAGTGATGCGCCGGCGTCTCCGAGCAGCCGGTGGCGCACTCGCAGCCGGCCATGTCGACGCTGCCGCCGCCGGCGTCGCCGCCGCCGCTCATGGTCATGTCGCTTCCGCCGCCGGTGTCGAGGCCCGCGAACGAAAATTGGCACGCCGTCGCGGCGGCACAGACGAGGAGCGCTGCACGCAACCAGCGCATCGAAACCACTCTATCCCTAGGGCTGGCCGCCGTCCACCGTCGGCGCGACATCGCAGATGCCCTTGCCCTCGAGCGGCTGACACGAGTAGCCCTCGCTGACGCGGCACCCGGCGTCGTCGGTGCAGACGCGGCGGCACTTGCCGACGGGAGCTGGAGCGCACAGCGAGTCGGTCGGACATTCGCTGTCGAGCGCGCAGGTCTTCTCGCAGTAGCCGAAGGGGTGGCCCGCGATGTTGCAGTCGTACGGCATGGTGCCGCACTGCGAGTCCTGGCTACAGCGCGAGCCGATCGGCAGGTACTGCGTATTGGTGGCATTGCTGCACGCGGCAGCGACGAAGATGACGAGCGTGAGGGCGGCCCACTTCACGGCTCGACGATAACACGGCACGCAAGAAATCAGCGCTTCTGCGCGGTCGGCTTCGGCGGCGTCGCGGGCCTACCGGGCGGCGCTTTCGGCGGCGTCGACTTCGGCATCGGCTTGAGCGCGTTGGGCGCGATCATGGTGCCGTCGGGCTTCGCCGCCGACTGCACGCGCACGGTCTTCTGCGGCACCAGCGTCCTCGGCGGCGCCACGCCCACCGGCGTGAGCTGCTGCTTCTGCAGCTGCTCCTTCAGCTTCTCCGGCGGCTCGATCGGCTTGCCGGTCACGTCGAAGCCCGGCGGCGGCGGCGGCGGATACTCCTTCTTGAGCGGGCCGCCGGTGTCGTGCTCCTTGACGTGCGCGGGCCGCTCCCACGGAATCTCCTCGAGCGGCTGATCGCCGACTGCGACGTACATGAAGCGCGCCCACATCGGCACGCTCAGCATGAACGACGCGTCCTTGTAGCCGAGCTGGCGCTCGTACTTGTCGTCGCCGAGCCAGGCCGTCGTCATCCAGCGCGAGGTGAAGCCGTAGAACCAGACGTCGCTGGTGCGGCTCGACGTGCCGGTCTTGCCGGCGGAGAGGATCTTGGTGGCGCGGATCGGCGCCGAGTGGCCCGTGGTGACCACTTCGCGCAAGAGCTTCGACGTCAGGTACGCGGTGCGCGGCTCGATCACCGGCTTCGGCTCGATGCCCATCGTCGCCGCGACGCGATCGAGGTGCTCGTCGCCGTCGACCCACGGATCGTCCCACGCCGTGTCGTCGAGGATGACGCGCCCCTGGCGATCGATCACGCGGCGCACCATCACCGGCTCGATCGGCTTGCCGTTGCGCGCGAAGACGGCGAAGGCGCGCGTCATGTCGTCCATGTGCGTGCAGGAGGCGCCGAGCGCCAGCGACGAGCAGAACTCTTTTTCGCACTTCGGGTTGGTCACCAGTGGCGTGGTGATGCCGAGGCGATGCGACCACTTCTCGATGTCCTTGGTGCCGAGGATGTGGAAGATCTCGACCGACGGCGGGTTCTTCGACCACACCAGCGCGCGCTCGAGCGTGACCGAGGCGTTGTAGCTGCCGTCGACGTTCTGCGGGATCCACAGCTCGCCCGTCGTCGGATCGACCTCGGCCTTGAGCTTGTCGTTCCACACCGTGTCGTAGGCGTAGCCGCGATCGAGCGCGAGCGAATAATAGATGGGCTTGTAGGCCGAGCCGGGCTGGCGGCACGCCTGCGTGACGCGGTTGAACTCGGAGCGATCGAAGTCGTCGCCGCCGGCCATCGCCAGCACGTAGCCATCGCGGTGATCGAAGGTGTAGAGCGCGCCCTGCACGCGCGGCGTCTGCTCGAGCGCCAGCACCTGCGTCTTCGGCAGCTTCTTCGGCTCGAGCTGCTCGGGCACCCAGGTCGCCTCGCCCTGCTCGTCGTAGATGAAGTCGGAGAAGCGCGGAATGGTCGAGCGGAAGTCCCAGCGCACCCAGATGACGTCGTGCTTGTGCAGCGCCTCCGAGGCCGAGGTGATCTGCTTGTCGTTGGTCGCGTCCGACGCCGAGTAGGGCGCCGCCCACGTCATGTTCTCGAGGGGGAGCAGATAGAGCTTGGCGCCGACGCGCACCGCGGCGCCCTGCGCGCTCACCTTCTCGACGAGGCCGAGGTAGAGCTTGCCCTCGACGAGCGGACCCTTGCCGTAGCGGGCGGCGGCGCGCTTTCTGAACTCGGCGGCTTTGGCGTCGTCGACGAGACGCGCCTCGGGGCCGCGCCAGCCCTGGCGCTTGTCGAGCTTGCGCGTGGCGTGGTCGACGGTGTTCGCGGCGAACTCGTCGAGAAAGGGAATGACCGTGGTCTCGACGCGATAGCCGCCTTCGTAGACCGCCTTCTGCCCGAGCTTCTTGACCAGATCGCGGCGCACCTGCTCGGTGAAGTAGGGCGTGACCTCGTGGAAGTAGTCGCGGCGCTGCTGCTCGTGCAGCGGCGCCTTCTTCCACTTGTCGGCCTCCTGCCGCGACAGGGCGCCGTTCTCGACCATGTTGTCGAGCACCTCGCCGCGCCGCTTGTACGCCGCCTTCTGGTCGACGAACGGCGAGTAGCGCGACGGCGCCTGCGCCAGCCCGGCGATGAGCGCCTGCTGCCCGAGGTCGAGCTCGGCCACGTCCTTGTCGAAGTATTTGCGCGCCGCCGCCTCGACGCCGAAGGCGCCGTTGCCGAGGAAGATGTGGTTGAGGTAGAGCGACAGGATCTCGCGCTTGGTGTATCTCGCCTCGAGGCGGCGCGCGAAGATCAGCTCCTTGATCTTGCGTGACCAGCTGCGCTCCGACGAGAGGAACGCCTTGGCCACCTGCTGCGTGATGGTCGAGCCGCCCTGCTTGACGCCGCCGGCGCGCAGGTTGGCGGCGAACGCGCGCACGAGGCCGCGCAGGTCGAAGCCGCCGTGCGAGAAGAAGCGGCGATCTTCGGTCGACAAGAAGGCGTCGACCAGCGTCTGCGGTACGTGATCGAGCGGGATGACCTCGCGCCGCTCGGTCGACAATTCGGCCAGGAGCGTGCCGTCCTGCCCCCACAGCGTCGTCATGCCCGGCGCCGTCGACGCGTAGGTCGTCAGATCGGGCACCGGCGGCAGCTCCTTGCAGAAGTGCAGGTAGACACCGAAGCCGACGAACATCAGCGCCGCCACCGACGCGCACGCGGCGAAGAAGTACAGCTTGATGAGCCAATAGAGCAGCCCGCCGTCGGACGGATTGGCGACGGTTACGCGCTGCACGCTGCCTCCGCTCGCAGTCGCACGGGATCGAAAGTCTACTGGATGGATTCGCTACGTGCCAGCGTCGAGCGGCGCGCCGCACGTGCCCATATTGCACGCCTGACCGGCGTCGCAGCAGGTGACAACGTGCGTTGTCGGATCTTCACACGGCGGCCCACCGAGTGTGCACTGGCAGGTGCCGTCCATGCACTGCTGCGTGTTCGAGCAGTCGACGGCGGTGGCGCAGGTGCCGAGATAGGGCGCGACGTAGCAGTCCTCGGGGTACTGGCAGCTGGTGCGGCCCGCCTTCGCCGAGGTGCGGCAGCAGACGGCGTCGGTCGCCTGGCAGTTCGACTTGCGCAGCGTGTCGACGTCGCTGCCGTTGGCCGCGGGGATGATCGTGCGCGGCGGGTCGCAGTCGCCACCGACGGTGCCGCGCAAGAAGAAGCTGTTGTTGCAGGAGAAGAGCGCGAGCGCGACGGCGACGAGCGCGACGGTGGCGGCGACGAGGCGGCGATCAGTCATCGATCGCCTGCACCTTCGGCACGTGCGGTGTCTTGTCGTTGTCGTCGAACGTATCGATCTTGGTCTTGTGCGGGCCCTTGTCCTTCG
>Ga0070679_100005486_pt1 | contig 11758 bp, 10 predicted proteins | sample KBSC63BmetaG_FD_65652 | JGI IMG/M metagenome (GOLD analysis project Ga0070679, IMG submission 65652) | Corn rhizosphere microbial communities from Kellogg Biological Station, Michigan, USA - KBS C6-3B metaG | ecosystem: Host-associated > Plants > Roots > Rhizosphere | place: USA: Michigan... | reverse complement strand
CGGCGGCGTCGAGAAGATCGTGACCATCGAGCTCAACGCCGACGAGAAGGCGATGCTCGACAAGTCGGCGGCCGCGGTGCGCGAGCTCCTCGAAGCGTCCAAAAAGTTGTAAGTCGAACGCACGTTCGAATTTTCGAACAGCCGTTCGAAAATCAAGTTCCGCTCGCCAACAACACCACGGAGTAGCCGATCGCGGTCTTGCCGCCGGGATTCGCATATCCGTGTTTCTGATCGCCACGAAACACCACGACGTCCCCGGCCTTGAGCGTCCAGCTCTCGCCCGCGACCGAGAGCTGGATCTCGCCCGACTCGCAGGTCAGGTACTCGCGCGTGCCGTCGGTGTGCGGGATGCCGGACATGCCGGCGCGCGGCGGCAGCTCCAGGCGCTCGAGCGAGACGCCGGGGATGGCGTCGGGCAGCAGCCGCGAGATGTGGACCTGGCCGCGCGTCTTCTGCGGCAGCGAGCCGGCGGCGTAGAAGCGGCAGGCGGCGCGCGGCGGTGAGATCAGCTCCTCGACGGAGACCTGGAGCGCGAGCGCCACCTTGTGCAGGACCGAGAGCGTCGGATTCGCGCCGCCCGATTCCAGGTGCTGCCAGGTGGCGCGCGGCAGGCCCGAGAGCTTGGCCATCTGCTGCTGCGAGAGGCCGCGTCCCAGGCGGAGATCGCGGATGTTGTCGCCCACACGGGCGCCCATGTCGCTCGACCTCGGCGTGCTCATGGGTTGGCACTATGCCAATAGATTGGCAGAAGCGCCAATCCTTTGGCGGGCAGGGATTAGGCTGAGGGCGTGGAGGGAATCATGTCACTCAATGCCATCGTCACCGGCGCCAGCCGCGGCCTCGGCCGCGCGCTCGCCGTCGAGCTGGCGCGCACCGGGGCGCAGGTGGTCCTGGTGGCGCGCGAATCGGAAGAGCTGCACGCGGCGGTCGCGGAGATCCGCGCCGCCGGAGGGAAGGCGCACGCCGTCGCCGCCGACGTGGGCGACAAGGAGGCGATCCACCAGATCGCGGGCGCGGCGGCGGGCCTGGTGGGGCCGATCGATCTGTTGGTCCACAACGCGAGCACGCTGGGGCCCACGCCGCTCAAGCTGCTGCTCGATACCGAGTGTGAAGACTTCGAGCGGGTGTTGCAGGTGAACCTCGTCGGGCCGTTCCGGCTGTCGAAGGCGATCGCCGGCGGCATGGCGCTGCGCGGGCGCGGCACCATCGTGCACGTATCGTCGGACGCGGCGACGAGCGCCTATCCGCGCTGGGGCGCGTACGGCGTGTCGAAGGCGGCGCTCGATCATCTCGGGCGCTCGTGGGCGGCGGAGCTCGGCGAGCTCGGGGTGCGCGTGCTCGTCGTCGATCCCGGCGAGATGGACACGGCCATGCACGCCGACGCCATGCCCGAGGCGGATCGCACGACGCTGGCGCGGCCCGAGGCGGCGGCGCATCGAATCCTGGTTCGAATTTTCGAACCGGCGTTCGAAAACGGGGCGCGCGTGGCGATCGGAGGTGGGTCGTGAGGGCGGCGAGCGCGCCACGCGGGCGAGCCGAGCGGCGGCTGCTCCTGCTCGATCGCGAGAGCGGCGCCGTGGGCGACGCGGTGCTCGACGATCTGCCGTCGCTGGTGCGGGCCGGCGATCTGTTCGTGGTCAACGACGCGGCCACGCTGCCGGCGTCGCTGCCGGCGCGGCTGCCGTCGGGCGCCGCGGCGGAGGTGCGGCTGGTGCGTGCGCGTGACGACGGGCGGCGCTGGCAGGCGGTGCTGCTCGGCGCCGGCGATTGGCGCACGCCGACCGAGCGGCGCGCGCCGCCGGAGCCGCTCGCGGCGGGCGATGGCCTCCAGGTCGCCGGGCTGGCGGCGACGGTGACGGCGCTTTCTCGAACATCGGTTCGACTCTTCGAGCTGCTGTTCGAAAGCGACGCCGATGCCGCGTGGGCGGCGATCTATCGGCACGGGCGGCCGATCCAGTACGCGCACGTGCCGGAGCCGCTGGCCTTGTGGTCGGTGCAGACCGCGTACGCGGCGCGGCCGTGGGCGGCCGAGGCGCCGTCGGCGGGCGTGCCGCTCGACTGGTCGCTCCTCTCGGCGCTGCGCGCGCGCGGCGTGGGCCTGGCGGCGATCACCGAAGGCGCGGGGCTGTCGTCGACGGGCGATCCGGCGATCGACGCCGCCCTGCCGCTTCCCGAGCGCTTCGAGGTCTCGGCGGCGGCGGTGCGCGCGGTGAGCGCGGCGAAGGCGGCGGGCGGGCGCGTGGTGGCCGTGGGCACGAGCGTGGTGCGCGCGCTCGAGAGCGCGGCGGCGTCGGGCGAGCTGCGCGCGACGAGCGGCGAGACCGATCTGGTGATCGGGCCCGGCTACCGGCCGCGCGTCGTCGACGGGCTGTTCACCGGGCTGCACGAGCCCACGGCGAGCCACTTCGCGCTCCTGCAGGCGTTCGCCGGCCGCGCGCAGCTCGAGGCGGCCTACGCGCACGCCGAGCGCGGCGGCTACCTCGGCCACGAGTTCGGCGACGCCAACTTGATCCTCTGAATCAGCGACGGACGACTAGGAGCTGTCCCTATTTCCACAGCGTCGCGAGAGTGACGAGACGGAAGCGAGCGCATCGACCGAGGAGCGAGCAGTGCAGGCATACTTGCGGTCTGTCGAGCAGCGCAGCGACGAGGCCGTTGCGCGCAACGAACGGATCGTCGCTCGCAGCAGGTGTGGGAATAGGGACAGCCCCTAGTACGTCGCCGCAGTGAATTTGACTGGTTGCCGAAGTGAATTCGACTAGTTGCCGATATTCGACAGCACGATGGGAGCCCTCGCGTATTGGCTTTTCCAAGGCGCCAAAGGCGCCGTCGGCCGGCAGTCCGGCCGTCAGCAGGAGAGAGGCTCGGCGGGCTCTGCCCGACGAGGGAGGCGGCACGCCTCCTGGGATCGATGCGCAGTACCTCGCCGCGCCGTCCGAATACGTCGCCGGGTTGTGAACCGAAACGAACCGATCGAAACCACTGCGGCGAGGTACTAGTAGGCGACGTACGGCGGGCGGTCGTGCGCGACCCACTTCTGCACCGACGGACGCGCCCACTGCGCTTCGGCGAAGGCGCGCAGCTTCTTCGGCACGTCGTGACCGTTCAGGATCAGGCGGTGGAGCATGAAGGCCAGATCGCTGTCGGCCTGGCACCATGCGCCGAACAGCGCCGTGGCGCCGTCGGGGATGAGGCGCGACGCGGTGTCGTAGAGGCGGCGCACCGCGGTCTCGCCGGCGGCCGACAGCGGCTGGTCGGCGCGGGCGTAGAACATGGTGTGCGTCGGACGCTCCTCGCGGATCGGCATGAGGTCGGAGCGGATCCAGTGCAGCACCATGCGCGCGCGGGCGCGATCGCGGATGTCCTCGGGCAGCGCGCGCTTGTACTGCGGCGCGGGGAAGGCGTCGTCGAGGTAGTCGACGATCGCGGCCGACTCGGCGAGCCAGAAGCCGTCGTGATCGATGGCTGGCACGCGGCCGGTCATCGACGGGCCGAGATACTCGGGCCGCTTGTGCGCGCCGTCGGCGAGCGAGACGGTCTTCCAGACGTAGGGCACGCCCTTCTCCTCGAGCGCGACGTAAGCGGAGAAGGCGTACGGGCTGATGCTGAAGCTGTCGATGTAGAGCGTGAGCGCCATCATTCACCTCTGGATGCGGAGCATACCCGTACTGCGATAGGGACGGGGAGGCGCTTCTGCCTCCTCGATGAAGCCGAGCTTGCGGTAGAGCGGCTGCGCGTCGCGCGTCTGCAGGAGCACGCGGGCGACGGTGCGCACGCGCGGATGATCGAGGCAGACGCGCATCACCGCCTCGCCGAGGCCGCAGCCGCGCCACTCGGGCGCGACCACCACGTCGTAGACCCAGGCGTACTTGTGGCCGTCGGACAGCGCGCGCGCGCAGGCGACGAGCTTGCCGTCGACGCGGGCGCCGACGAAGGCGTGCGAGCCGGCGATGGCGCCGGCGATGCGCGCGCGCGGGTGGATGTCGTTCCAGTATTCGGGCGCCAGCAGCGCGACGGCGGCGTCGATGTCGCAAGGCGGCAGCGCGCAGTGCAGCGTCACCGGCAGCGTGGTGCGCAAGAAGTCCGGCGTCGGCGTGTCGGGGTTGGCGGCGCGCACGAGCTCGATGGCGCGCGGATCGCCGTCGCGGCCGCGCTGCCAGAGCGCGGCGAGCGTGCGGGCGCGATCGTCGGGGGCGCGATCTTGCAGGAGGCGCGCTTCGCCGTCGACGGCGCCGTCGACGCGAAGCAGGCCGTCGTGCGCTTCGTGGGCGACGAGGCGGCCGCGGATGGAGGCGCGGCGGAAGAGCGTCGGCTCGTCGGCGAGCGGCTCGTGCACCGCGAGCACGGCCGGGCTGGCGAGCGCGGCGAGCGATTTGCGCGCGGAATCGTCGACGGCGAAGAAGACGGCGCCGTCGGACACCACCGGCGCCACGGTGAAGAGGAGCGGCGCGCCGTCGGGCGCCGTCGTCGCCAGCTGCGCGGTGGGCGCCGCTGCGAACAGCGCCAGCGCGTCGCCGCGGCTGATGCGGAACGCGCGTTCGATCGCCATGGACCGATCGATATCGCCGAACTGGTACCCTCGAAAGGTCCAGTTTCGTGATATCGACTAGACCATGGCTCACTGGCAGGTGGCGCTCGATCTGCGCGAAGGGAGCGAGCAGCCGATCTTCATCCGCCTCGCGCGCGCCATCAGCGACGACGTCAAGCGCGGGCGCCTCAAGCCGGGCGACGCCCTGCCGGGGAGCCGCTCGCTGGCGCGCGCGCTCGGGGTGCATCGCAACACCGTGCTGGCGGCGTACGCGGAGCTGGCCGCCGAGGGTTGGATCACGACCGAGGCGGCGGCGCGCACCTTCGTGTCGCACGCGCTGCCCGACGTCGAGGCGGCGCCACGGCGCGCGGCCGCGAGCAGGCCGGCGGCGCTCGGGTTCGATCTGCCGGCGCGGCCGGGCGCGCGGCTGCCGCACGATCAGCTGCCGTCGGCGAACGTGCTGGCGATGTCGGGCGGGATCCCCGACGTGCGGCTGGTGCCGACGGCGCCGCTGGCGCGCGCCTATCGCCGCGCGCTCAAGCATCACGGTGCCGGCCTCCTCGGCTATGGCGACGCGCGCGGACATGCACGGCTGCGCGGCGCGCTCGGCGAGATGCTGTCGGCGTTGCGCGGCGTCACCGCCGACGCCGAGTCGCTCATGGTCACGCGCGGCAGCCAGCTGGCGCTCGCGCTCGTCGCGCGCACGCTGCTCGGGCCGGACGACGTCGTCGCCGTCGAGGCCTTGGGCTATCGCCCGGCGTGGAGCGCGCTCACCGCGACCGGCGCGCGCCTGGTGCCGGTGCCCGTCGACGAGCACGGCATCGACGTCGACGCGCTCGAGGCGATCGCGGGCAAGCAGCGGCTGCGCGCCGTCTACGTGACGCCGCATCATCAGTATCCGACGACGGTGATGCTCGACGCCGCGCGGCGCCTCAAGCTGCTCGAGCTGGCGCGCGCGCGGCGCATCGCGGTGATCGAGGACGACTACGACTTCGAATTTCACTACGAAGGACGGCCGGTGCTGCCGTTGGCGGCGACCGATCGGCACGCGCTCGTGGTCTACATCGGCACGCTCTCGAAGATTTTGGCGCCGTCGCTGCGCCTGGGGTTCGTCGTGGCGCCGCCGACACTGATCGAGCGGCTCGGCGAGACGCGCCTGACGATCGATCGCCAGGGCGATCAGGTCGTGGAGTGCGCGGTGGCCGAGCTCATCGAGGACGGCGAGCTGCAGCGGCACGTGCGGCGCATGCGGCGCATCTATCAGGGACGGCGCGACGCGCTGGTGGCGGCGCTGCGCAAGCGCGTCGGCAACGCCTTGTCCTTCGTGGTGCCGGCGGGCGGGATGGCGTTGTGGGCGCACGCCGCCGCCGGGATCGACGTCGACGCCTGGGCCGCGCGCGCGCTCGGACGCGGCGTCCTGTTCAACACCGCGGCGCGCTTCGCCTTCGACGGGAAGGCGCACGGCGCGCTGCGGCTCGGGTTCGCCGCGCTGTCGGAGGCCGAGCTCGACGAGGGCGTGCGCCGCATCGCGACGGCGCTCAAGGGTTAGCCCGCTCGCGCGCCGTCAGCGCGCCTGCAGTTTGCCGAAGTCGATCGCGCGCAGCTTGTCGGGCGCGAGGATCGTGTGCACGGCGACGACACGACCGTCGCCGCCGACGTCGACGCGAAGGACGCTGCGCGGCGCCCAGTCGGGCTCGGGCGGCACCGTCTCCATCACGATCGCCGGCAGCCCGTTGATCATGCGCACCGCGGCGGCCTTCACCTGCTCCATGCGCGCGAGCGTGTGATAGAAGCGCGCGACCTTGAGCGCACCGACGAGCGGCCTGGTGCCCGCGCGATAGCGGCCGCCGCCGTCCCCGATCGAGCGCGCGTCGTCGGCGAGCAGCGCCGCCACCGCGGCGACGTCGGCGCCGAGCATCGCCGTCACCAGCTTCTCCAGCGCCGCTTGCGTGCGCGCCTGCAGCGCCGCGTCGGGGCGGCAACGCGCGGCGTCGTAGCCGGCCATGGCGGCGCGCGCGCGATGGTGCGTGACCTTGACGTTGCCCTCGGTCATGTCGAGCGCGGCGGCGGCTTCGCGCACCGAGTAGTCGAACACGTCGCACAAGAGGAGCACCGCGCGCTGACGCGGGGTGAGCGCCTCGAGCGCGAGCAGAAAGGCGAAGGTCACGCTCTCGAGGCGTTCGTAGCGCGCGTCGGGTGGCTCGGTGATCGCCGGCTCGCCGGGCAGGCCGTGCGCTTCGGTCTCGACGGCGGCGGGCAGCCATGGGCCGGCGTAGGCGCGCGCGCGGCGGCGGCGGTACGCGTCGCGGGACAAGTTGACCGCGATGCGCCACAGCCAGGGGCGCCAGGCCGCTTCGTCACGGCCGCCGCCGGCGGGCGGATGCGTGAGCGCGCGCGTGAAGGTGTCCTGCACGACATCGTCGGCGTCGGCGGCGGAGCCGGTCATGCGATAGGCGAGGCCCCACAGCCGGCGGCGCTCGTTTTCGAACAGCCGTTCGAAAAGTAGAACGCCGGTTCGAACCATCAGGCGGCGGCCCGGACGGCGTGGCGCGCGACGACCAGCCGCGCGGCTTCGACGGCGGAGCCGACGGCGGCGTCGGCGAGCATGCCGGCGGGCCCGACCCAATCGCCGGCGATGAAGACACCGGGCGCGTCGGCCACGGCGACCGGCGGCCGCGACGCCACTCCGCCGGCGCGCGCGCGCGGCAGATCGTGGGCGACGATCATGCGCGGCAAGAAGCGGCGCTCGATCACGCGCTCGCGCCAACCCGGCTGCATGCGATCGAACAGCGCCGACAGCTCCGCCTCGGCATCGGCGTCGGCCTCGCTGCCGTCGAGATAGCGCATCGCGTGCACCACCGCGCCGTCGCCGGGCGCGAGCGCGGCCGCGCCCGAGTGGACCGAGAAGTAGACCGGGCGATCGACGCCGAGCGCGAAGCGCGAGCGCGGCCGCGGCAGCGATTGCAGCGCCACGTCGAGGCAAGCGGCGCGCACCGGCACGGCCTCGCGCGCGGCGGCGGCGAGCGCGGCGCTGCCCGGCACGAGCGACGCCGCCAGCGCGGGCGCGCCGCATAGGATCACCGCGTCGGCCGGCAGGCTGCGGCCGTCGGCGAGACGGACGGCGCGCCGCCCGAGCGCATCGATGTCGTCGATCGCCGTCACGTGCGCCTGCGTCTCGATGGTAGCACGCGCGGCGCGCGCCACCGCCGCCACGCCGTCGACGAGCGTCTGCCAGCCGCCGTCGAGATAGCGCACGCCGTCGCGCGCGGCGCTGGCGAGCTGCGCGATCGCCGCGCCGGCCGAGAGCGCACGCAGATCGGCGCAGTAGGTCGACACGCGCACCAGGCTCTCGAGGAACGCGCGCAGATCGGGCTCGGGCGCCTGCGCGTCGAGCCACTCGGCCATCGACACGCCCGCGATCGCGGCGCTGTCGATGCGCCCGATGCGCGCGAGCAGACGCGCCGCGCGCCGCTTGGCCGCGAAGGACAACAGGCCCGTCGAGAGCAGCGACACCATGCCCGTCGGCAGCGAATGCAGCTCCTCGCCGCGCAGCGCCCATCCCGACGGTGGATCGCCGCCGGCGAGCGGCAATCCGAGCGCGGCGAACGCGCGCGCCGCGGCGCCGCCGTTGTAGAGCGCGTGCGCGCCGAGGTTCAGATGAAAACCGTCGCGCACGTGCGTGGCCGCGCGTCCGCCGATCGTCGCCGCGCGCTCGCACAGCGTGACGTCGAGCGCGGCGCGCGCGCACGTCGCTGCTGCAGTCAACCCTGCGACTCCACCACCGATGATGACGACGTGTGCTCGAATGTGCGTGTTCATATACGGGCCTCCACCGATATCAATACGGGGTAATACGGATACCGATACTGGTTGCTACTGACACACGCACGAGAAACACAAAAGGTTACTGGGATTGCTTTACCGTCGGTGGTAGCTACCTTGGTTCGAGTGTCCTTGTGTCCTTCGCTGACTTCGTAGCCGAGCAACACGACGCTTTGATCGAGCTCTTCGTCGAGCGCGCGCGGCGTGAAGCGGACACCTCGGGGCTCGAGCGCATCGAGCTCGTCGATTCGCTCGCGTTCTTCCTCGACGATCTCGTCGATGCGCTGGCGTCGGGCGAGCCGATCACGCGCGAAGAATCGGCGGCGGCGAGCCACGGCGTCGAGCGGCTCAGCATCGGGTTTCGCGTCGACCGCGTGGTGCGCGAGTATCTGCTCGTCGTCGACTTGATCCTCGAGCTGGCGCGCAAGCACGGCGTGGTGCCGACGAGCGCGGAGATGACGACGCTGCTCCAGACGGTCGGCGACGGCGCGGCGATCGCCGCCGCCGAATACGTGCGGCGGCGCGAGGCCGATCTCATGCAGCGCGAGGCCGAGCACGCCGGCTTTCTCGCGCACGAGGTGCGCAACTCGGTCGCTTCCGCGCGCTTCGCGTTCGACCTCTTGCGGCGGCGCGAGTTCGCCGATCCGCGCTCGCTCGTGCAGATCATCGACGGCAGCTTGCGCGAGGCGAGCGCGCACATCGACAACGTGCTCACCGGCGCGCGCGTGCGCGGCGGCGTGGTCTCGCCGGTGCGCGTCTTTCCGCGCCTCCTGCTCGACGAGATCGCCGCGGCGTTGCATCCGCAGGCCGACGCGCGGCAGATCGCGATCGTCGTCGAAGCGGCGCACGATCTGCCCGGCCACGCCGACGCGCGCCTGTTGCGCTCCGCGCTCGAGAACCTGGCGAGCAACGCCGTAAAGTTCTCGTGCACCGGCGGCACCGTCACCATGAAGGCGATGTCGCGCGGACAGCACCTGGTGTTCGAGATCGGCGACTCGTGCGGCGGCATCGACGAGGCGACGGTCGATCGGCTGTTCCGTCCCTTCGTGCAGGGCAGCGACGAGCGCAGCGGCTTCGGCCTCGGGCTCGCCCTCGCGCGCGAATGCGCCGAGGCGCAGGGCGGCACGCTCGGGCTCACCAACATGCCCGGCCACGGCTGCGTCTTCACGCTCGCGATCCCGCACGCACGGTGACCCACGCCACTGCCGACGGCGCTTTTCGCCGTCAGGGCGATCCGCTAGCATCGTGGGATGGCACCAGTGCTGGAGTTCTTCGGGGGGCAGCGCGAGCCTTATCTCATCGAGCGAGCCGAGGTCTACATCGGGCGCGGCGCGGCGTGCGCCGTGCGGCTCGACAGCGCGGGCGCGGCCGAGCGCCACGCGCGCATGACCATGGATGGCGCGGGCAACGTGTTCATCCAGGATCTCGATACGCACTCGGGCACGCTCCGTAACGGCAACTTCGTGTACGGCGTGCAGCAGCTGTCCGAGGGCGACACCATCGAGATCGGCGGGATGTCGCTGACCTTCCGTGCGGCGGCGCCGGCGCTGAGCGTCGCGCCGGCGGCGGCGAGCACGTCGGCGGCGGCGCCGCGCTCGACGGCGCAGATGCGCGCGAGCGCCGAGGAGCGCACGCGCATGCCGACCGAGCTGCCGCCCGAGGTCAAGGCGGCGCTGGCGGCGCGCCAGCAGCAGGCGGCGCAGGCGGCGAACGCGCCCAAGCCGCCGCCGCCGGTCGAAGCGGCGCCGGCGGGGATCATCGTCGGCACGCCCGAGCCGGAGCCGGACAACTTCCGCACCGTGCAGATGGCGCCGCCCGATCTGGCGGCGCTGGGCATCGATCCGGCGTCGCTGCCGCCGATCCGCAAGCCCGAGCCGAAGCCGGCGGCCGCACCGCCGCCGCAGCCACCGGTGCCGTCGGCGGCGAAGCGCACGATGATGGGCATGCCGGCGCCGGTGTTGCCGAAGCCGCCGGGCGCGGTGAAGCCGGCCGACGTGCCGTTGTCGCCGCCGACGCCGAACCTCGGCTACATGGCGACGGCGGAGCTGCAGGCGCAGAAGCTGCCGACCGATCCGCCGACGGTGCAGACGACGGCGCCGCCGTCGACGCAGCAGCGCGCGGTGACGCCGCCGCCGTCGACGCAGCAGCGCGCGGTGACGCCGCCGCCGCAGACGCAACAGCGCGCGGTGACGCCGCCGCCGCAGACGCCGGTGATGGCGCGCCATCCGCACGCGACGGCGCCGACGATGATGGGCGTGCCGCGTCCCGTGCTGCCGCAGACTTCGACGCCGGTCGCGACGCCGCCGGTCGCGCCGCCGCCGGCGATGAAGACGGCGCAGCTCGAGGTGCCGGTGGTGCCGGTCGCGGCGCCGGCCATGCCGCCGGTGGCCGCGCCCTACGTGCCGCCGTCGGCGCAGCCGAAGCCGCCGCTCGCGCCCGCGCCGCAGCCGACGCCGGTGGCGACGGGGCCGCTTCCGCAGCACGCGTATACGCCGCCGCCGAAGGGCTCGTTCGGCGCGTTCTCGCGCGCGCTCGCCTTCATGGGCCAGATCTTCTCGCTCGCCGCCAAGCACAAGGCGCTCGGCAAGCCGCTCGTCTACGACGTGCTTCTGACCACGCCGATCATGGCCGCCTTCACGGTGCTCGAGCTCTTCGTGCACTCGCGCGGCGGCTTCTACGCGGTCATGGGCGTCGAGGCGTTCCTGCTCTACTTCATCGACTACGCGTGCAACGCGATCACCGCGTCGCTCATGTACGACTACGCGATGACCGGCGAGGCCTCGATGTCGACGGCCATTCCGCGCGTGAAGAAGGCGCTGCCCGGCGTCATGACCTTCGCCGCGGTGTCGGCGCTGCTCGACCTCGCGTCGACCTACGCGCGCGAGCGCAACGACGTGGTCTCGAAGATCATCCTGCGCGTCTTGCGCGCCATCTGGACGACGGCGACGTACGTGATCATGCCGGCGCTGGTGATCGAGGGCGTGTCCTTCGGCGACGCGTTCAAGCGGTCGAAGGCGCTCATGGACCAGGATCCGACGGGCGTCGGCGCCGGCGTGGTCGCCATGTCGCTCACGTCGTACATCGTGGCCGCGATCTGCTTCCCGCTGGCGTACGTGCTGTTGCACGCGGGCGCGCACATCCATCCCGCCGTCGGCGCGCTGTTGTCGATGCTGATCGTGAACCTGTATTGGGCGGTCAGCGGCTGGATGAAGATCGCCTACGCGACGTGCTTCTACATGTGGGCCCGCGAGTGCGAGCGCACCGGCACGACCGACCACGCGCTCGCGCCGATTCCGCTGCGCACCGCTCTCGACGCCGCCTGATGCCGGCCAAGCTCCTCCGTTAGCCGCTCTTCCCCACGACGTACAAGTTGAGCGGCTGGTCCTTGCCCTTGACGCGCATCGGCTC
>Ga0070679_100005484_pt1 | contig 11760 bp, 12 predicted proteins | sample KBSC63BmetaG_FD_65652 | JGI IMG/M metagenome (GOLD analysis project Ga0070679, IMG submission 65652) | Corn rhizosphere microbial communities from Kellogg Biological Station, Michigan, USA - KBS C6-3B metaG | ecosystem: Host-associated > Plants > Roots > Rhizosphere | place: USA: Michigan... | reverse complement strand
TGCTGGTGCCAGTCGCGTCTACAGCGTCGCCAACACTAAAAAGATCGGCGCTTAATTTCTCGCCGACCTTTATATTTTCATCTAATTCGTTTACGCGGAATTCGCGAATAATCTTTGGGAGAATTCCGGCTGGCTTAAAGTGTCCTTGAGCTGCTTTTCCAGCTTTTTTGTTTTCTTCTGCGCCAACTTGCACGGCCATGTAGCCGTCTGTTTCTTGATTTTTAACTTGTGTGACCGTATTTGGGGTAGCAGAAAGCAAAGTAACAGCAATAGCTGCACCATTATCGTCGATAATGCTGGTCATTCCGATTTTGCGAGTTATAAGAGCTTTCACTCTATTTCTGCTCCTTAGTTTACTGCGCCTTTTGCATTTGAGCGACTAGTGCAATTTCTCTTTGAGGAGTGGACCAAGCCGTATATGAAATACGGTGAGGGAGCACTCGCAGAAGAAAATTGTGCTAGGTGCCAAAAGAGTTTTAGTAAAAGGCAGGCTTTGCCAGGCTTTTTAAAACTCGGTGCAAAAGGTGCGTTAGTGTCTAATAGTAACCCCAAAATTGTATGGGTATATCACACAAAAATGCTTGGCTTTAGCAGTTTCCGTATCTGTTATTTGCACATATGGACTTGCTTGTAAAGCCAAGTAAGAAAGTTACTAGTTAATAGATTAACACAGAATGATTACTCCTGTCAATCTGTTGACTATTTCACTACGTTATCTATTGAACGAAAAAACTTAGAAATCAGTTCTCTCTACTTTGAATCGCCAAAGTAGCAAAACTCCCGGCCGTAAAACTTAACTTGATACATCTGTTGATCAAAAGCATCAACAGCCTCGGACGTCGACAAGCGGTTTGGCTCATGGGTTTTCTATAGGAATTCGCCAAACAGGTCCTCGTCAATAGTTGTGCTTTTTGACAACATCTGTTTCAGGTTAGTGTTACATGGCCGGATTAGCTGCGGGAGCTACTGAAAACCTTAGGCTAAAAAGAAACAACCGGCATACGGGCCGGCTGGTATCCCAAAACGGGATAACCGTGAAACGCCTCTGTTTCGCTGAGGAAGCGACGAATACAGCTCTAGCTGATGCTCGCATGGCCTGGTGGGCCTGTGACGATTCCTCGTCCATTTTACGAGCTAAAGCTTTGTACCGATTCGGAACCTTCTCCATGAAAAGGAGGTGAACTTAATCTCTTGAACGCTCCCGAGCGCCGCCAACTTCCATGTTGGCTAGTGGGGTTCACTTCAGAGTCAAGGAGCGTGGTTGCTCCTCTCTACCAGAAACGGTGCACCGTCATGTTCGCCCAAAAGGCTATGTATTTCAGGGTCCGAGTCGCGATAGCGGGATGAGTTAAAAGGTTCGTTACCGACAAAGCGGCGTCAGTAGTCGGAGTGTCGCCACTCACTCATACTGCTAAGACACTATATAACTTTTGATGAATTATGTCAATTACTAGATAGTGAATTGGCCGTTTTCGTAAATGACTTTTTGACTGCCGTCTTTTAGGGTAGCCGTGACAGTCCTATCGGTCGTGGAAATCATGTCCGTGTGGATTGCCGATTCGTTATAGCCAAGCTTTTTAGCCAGGGCTTTGGTCATTTTCTCTGGACCGGGCGCATACGTATCGTGGTAGGATTTGCCGACAGCCATGTGCGTGTTGCCAAACTCACCGCCCATGTTTTCGTCAAACAAAGTTTCTGCCATAAACTTGGTGATTCTAGAAAGCCGCTTATCAGTCAATGAATATTCGCCTATCTGCGATGCGCCTTCGTCTGTTGCTAGCATTTCTTTAAGTAATTTTTCGTTTTCTTTTGCCGATGCTTTTACGACACGGCCATTTTTAAATTCCAGCTCAATTCCCTTAACCATACTTCCATATCGGTAAAGCGGCTGATTGAATTTAATCCATCCTTCTGTCCCACGCCAATCCGGAGATGTAAACACTTCAAAACTTGGGATATTGCGGCCTGTTCCGCCAAGCCAGCGGCGGCCTTCTCCCATTGTAAAGTGCATATCCATGTCTTTTCCGACAGCATGTAGTTTTTGGATATCCAAATCTGTAAGTACTCGAGCCACACGGTCAATTTCTTTCATAGCTTTGCGTTGCTCTTCTACCGGATCAGGCTTGTCTAAATAACAGGCTTTGATAATTTGGTTCCAGTATTCTTCAAGACTTATGCCCGCTTCCTTAGCCATTCCTTCGGTACCGTAAAGCGCCAATGTCCATGTGTACTTCCCTTTATTTTCTTTTTCACTCAACCACTCAGACACAGGCTTATTGGTTTTACCGGCCAGCATGATCTTTTTAGGGTCGACTCCGTCAAGTTCACGCGGATCATGGTCTGAAATTACAGAAATAGAATGGTCAATTTGATCCGTTAAACCTTTGTAATATTTATCTAGAAAGGTTGTTAGTTGTTTGTTAGTAGCGTTTTCAAAAAAGTATTTAGCAGCACCTTCGTCCAGGTCGTCAATAAGCGCGCCTATAACAATTGCGCCAGAGTCTATTGCGACTTTTTTTAAAGCTCTAAAAAATGGCAGTGCAGAAACCGGACAAGAAATGCGTACAACTTCCCCAGGCTTAACTCCCTTGCCGCTATTTAAGGCAAAGTTGACCATTACTTTGGCGTAATTCTCTAAGATTTTGGGACTGGGTGTATAACTCATAAGCATTAATTATATAGCTTCACGCCGTGCTAGCACTAATTTTTAAAGATGGCTAGCTCGGGTTCGGCATATAATTCTCCTTAACCAGTCGAATTATAGCCTGCTTAGACGAGGAAGTTAAAGGCTTATGGTTTATTTTCAAGCAGAGAATACAGAGCGTGTGCGCTCATCGATTTCTTCAATTCTCAAACTAACTTTTTTAATTTTAAAATACAGGGCAATAGCAAGCGCAAAATCAGCAAACTCCTCAGCCGGGTCTTTGCCGTGTGTTTTATTAAAATGCGATTTTCTAAATTCTAAATTCTGGTTCTGCTGGCTACCATTTGGAAAACTAATTATAGAATCCGCTTTAATTCCTTCAGGCTTGGGAAAAGTTGCAAGCTCCGAGTTTTCTAAAGCAGGAATGACTGCCAGCACTAAGTTGCCCGTACTTTTATTCCGAGCCAACCGCATTTTTCTTTTCTCCGGAACGCTTTCCATAAGATAATTTTATTATAACTAAAAAGAGCCCTCATCTGGGCTCCTTTTCTGGTGGATAAAATTTGATTTTTGACTTTGAGGTCTCCACCACCATTTAAATCATACATTAACCCTTAGGTGTTGGCAGTGATTATTCTCACAAACCACGGCCTACATTTTTATTTCGGCGTCGCAGCCTGCAGGCAGGCTTAGATTCATAAGCGAATCTATAGTCTTTGGAGTTGGGTCGGTGATGTCAATTAGGCGCTTATGCACGCGCATTTCGAATTGTTCTCGGCCTTTTTTGTAAACGTGGGGGCTTTTTACTACTGTAAAAGTGCTTTTACGAGTAGGGAGTGGGATTGGGCCGGCAATTTTAGCTCCCGTACGCAAAGCTGTTTCTACAATCTGTTTTGCAGACTGATCAATTACTTTGTGGTCGTAAGCTTTTAAGCGAATACGTATCCGCTGCTTACCATTATTGTCTTGTACTTTGGCATCTGCCATAACTATCTTGGATCCCTTCCACTCATTAGCCTATCTGCAACTTGTCTTGATAATTCGGGATCAGTTTGCAATACAGCTTCATGGATAGCTGTTAAATCTTCTTCGCCTTTTCCACTCTCAAAATATTCCATATCGACGGCGCCTTTTTCTAGCATCGCCCTTCTCTCTTCGTCTGTGGGTTCTCTACTCCATTCAGGATCTGAGCCTCCAAATCGTTGTTCCATAAGGTGTTGTTCCTTTCCGAATATTTCGGTTGCTGTAACATTGGTTTTGATTGAAAACCAACTTTTAGTCAGCATTACTTTGTATTAAGCCTATTTTAACAGATTATGCACCAAAAACAAAGTCATAATTTTAGTTACTATACAAAAATTAAGTATAGTTTGCTAAATTACATAAGTAATTATATAATATACTTTATCTCTCTTTTGAGATGGATGGTAACTAAAGTTCAAAGCTCAATCGAAAGGGCTGGGCATGGCGGGAGAAGCGCGTCGAATTAGGGGGCCCAAGTCTGGGCTCCATAAGCGTAGTCAGGATGCTCTCGCCGAGGCAAGAGAGTTGCTGCGACGAGAAGCAGGTGGCGGGACTCTGGTAGGAGGCTTGAGTGAAAGTACCTGGCCCGAACAAGGGATGTTCCGGGCTCAGGCCATTGGAAACTTTTCCAACGCACGTAATCGCCGACCACGCATCTAGTAACCATCACAGCGCCGGGGAGAAATCCCCGGCGCTTCAACTTTTTAATAAATACCTAAGCGACGTGAGTTAACTTTTCAAACTCTGCCCACAACTCCTCTTCACTCAGTTTGCCGGAAACTACACCAGGCGGGATAATCCTTGTATTACAATATTGTTCCTCCAAGCATTCCCGGATGTCTGCTCCACGCGGAATAAATTTTAAAAATGGCGGTGTTCCAACCTCCCAAGTTACCCAGTATGCATCATGGTAGCCCTCCAGCGCCTGGGCTATATCAGTCATAACACTTTCTGCTCGCTCTTTAGTTAAGCGATTATTGCTCGCGGTCAATGATTCGAAAAACTTTTTCATGCGTTGAGTTTTTTTAAGTCCTCAATAGCTTGACGCACCATTTGCTGAGCAGCTTCATCATCCATAATGTAGCACGAAGCCTTCACCCCAGATTCTAGACGAAATCCATATTTTTTATTATATGCATCTGTGAAGTTTAACTTTACGGCAGCAACAGAACCAAGCGATTCGATTATGCCAAAGCCAACCTCCTCGGTATAAAAAACTCGTTTTGTATGGTCGCCATCCTCAAATGATTGTGAAAAAGAACTTTTTCTGACATTCTGCAACTCCTTATTGAAGATTAATGTAACAGACTAACCACCGATCGTCCAGGCGGACAGATGCTTAGCTAATTTTGCATTTCTTCCGAGGACGGCGGACGTAGCTGTAGAGAAGCTACTGCTGCGCTCGTACCCGCAGGAAAAATGCGAAAGTAGCAAGCAAGCCAAACAAAAAGCCCGGCTTTGCCGGGTCTTCTTGATTGGCGGTGTGTTCGCCTGGAGTTATTTAACTACTTTTGTAACAACCCCAGCGCCCACAGTGCGGCCGCCCTCGCGGATAGCGAAGCGCAAACCTTGTTCCATAGCGATTGGCTGGAGCAACTTAACCTTAAAGGTTACGGTGTCGCCCGGCATAACCATTTCTTTGTCAGCTGGCAGTTCTACCTCACCAGTTACGTCTGTAGTTCTAAAGTAGAACTGAGGCTTGTAACCCTTAAAGAATGGAGTGTGACGTCCGCCTTCTTCCTTGGTAAGGATGTAAACTTCTGAGTCAAATTCTGTATGAGGAGTGATAGTTCCAGGCTTAGCCAAAACTTGACCGCGCTCGATATCATCACGCTCAACTCCGCGGAGCAAGATACCAACATTGTCGCCGGCTTGGCCTTGGTCTAAGCTTTTCTTGAACATTTCAACACCAGTTACAACAGTTTTCTTGGTTGGCTTAAGACCAACGATTTCAACTTCTTCGTTAACTTTTACTACGCCAGTCTCAACACGGCCAGTAGCAACTGTGCCACGGCCCTTGATTGAGAAAACGTCTTCGATAGCCATCATGAAAGGCTTGTCTAGATCGCGCTTTGGCTCTGGGATGAAGTCATCCATAGCTTCAACGAGCTTCATAATCGCATCTTCGTTTTCTGCGTCACCGGCCAAGGCCTTAGTAGCAGAACCCTTGATGATAGGCGCATTGCGGTCAAAATCGTATTTTTCTAGAAGATCGCGAACGTCTTCTTCTACTAACTCAACCAGCTCGGCGTCAGCAAGGTCCATCTTGTTTAGGAATACTAGGATTGAAGGTACGCCTACCTGCTTGGCCAAAAGTACGTGCTCGCGAGTCTGAGGCATAGGGCCGTCAGCAGCGGACACAACCAAAATAGCACCGTCGATCTGGGCAGCACCGGTAATCATGTTCTTGATGTAGTCGGCGTGGCCTGGCATATCTACGTGCGCGTAGTGGCGCTTTGGAGATTCGTATTCCTGATGGGAAGTTGCAATAGTAATACCGCGCTGGCGCTCTTCTGGAGCGTTGTCAATTTGGTCATATGCAACGGGTTTGTTAACGTCGCTTGGAAGTTTCTTAGCAAGGACTGCAGTAATAGCAGCAGTTAGTGTTGTTTTGCCGTGGTCAACGTGGCCCATAGTACCAACGTTTACGTGAGGCTTGGATCGATCAAAATCGGCCATTTAGTATCTCCTTAAAATTATTATCTCTTTACTTAATTTTTTCGCAAAGTAGCAATAGCCCACTTCACACGAGTATGGGGTAGATTATAGGGAAGAATTAACACTTTGTAAAGGGTTTTAACCTTATATGGGTAATACTCTTTTAAACTGCCCCATTAGCTCAAACGGTTCCGAACTGTAAGAAGCTGTGCCATATACGCTTCCTATGTGTATCATGCCTATTATTTGATGTACCGGTATAGCAGCATGTTCATTTTCTTTATCTTTTGCACAGCCAACAGATATAACATCAAAACCGCGGAGTAGTCTAAATGCTTCCTCTGGTAGTTCTATTTTTAGTGCGGCCAAAATAATACTTCCGATTTCTTGACCGGAGTAATGATTGCAACCTTCACCCACCTGAAGATCGAGGTTTTCACCATCGATCTTAGACATGGCTTATATTATTTAATTATTTATTCTATTTAGCAACTTTTATGGCTTTTTTATAGGCTTTTATGTAACCGTGGGTCATGTTTTTGTAATTAAAGTGGTGGCGCGACCATTTTGCCACGAATTCACGGTCGAGATTAAAGACTTGATCAAGTTTATGATAACCTTCAACAAAATCTTCCACCAAAACCCCTGTATGGCCGTCGTTGATAATCTCTGGCATCGCTCCGCGCCTAACAGCTAGTGTAGGCGTCCCAGAATAGGCGGCCTCCATTACGGTTAAGCCAAAAGGCTCCCGAAATCCCGTTGGATGCAGGTTGGCTTTGGCATGCCTTAAAAGCTTGGCAGCCTCTTTAGGTCGAACTTCTCCAAGATATTCCACAAGCGGATGCCTAAGCAGCGGCCGCACTTCATCTTTAAAGTAATCATTCCCTTTAAAATCGATCTTACCGGCCAGCTTAATCTTGATACCGTAGTTAATAGCCAGCTGTATAGCCAGATGAGGATATTTCTCACGGTCAAAACGGCCGACAAAAACTACATAATTATCCGGCTTTTTGATGACTGGAAAATCGCCTGGATCTTCCCCGTTATACACCATCCCCAAATAATTTAGTCCCGGAAAAGACTGCTGTTGGTTTTTAGAAATGGCTACGTAGTTTAAATGCCTGCGCTCAATATAATATTGAAGTCCCAGATTGTTCTCCAACTTAGTCTGCTTAAGCACTATTGGATTATGCAGTGTAATGACATGTGGAAAATCCGCAAAATCTTTAAGGTCGAACTTATGCGAATGAATTATATCAACCTCTGAGCGCAAATCTTTTAATATGCGTTTGGTGTCGCGCTCGATTTTTCGTATTTTTTGGTTAAAAGCCGGCAATCTTCTTCTGTCTCGGGGATAAAAAAGAGAACTCTTTACTGTTGGGATAATCTCGCAGTCAACTGTAGAATTCGCCGGGCCAACTAATATTGGCTCATGTCCAGCCTCTTGTAGCCCTTTTATGAGATAATAAATAACTTTTTCGGCGCCGCCATATTTGGGCGGTGGCACAGGGACATACGGACTTGCAATAATAGCAACTTTCACAGTCTAACTAGTACCTCTACACATTTATTTTATGCTTTTATATTAACTAAAATCATACACGTAATTGTCCGTTTATGGATGTGAGATTTTTCGCTATTCATTTCTTAAGCTTGTATGGGTATGCCGGGTAGCGCGCCGTGAGTTCTTTTTCTGATTTAAGAGGTTCAGCGTGCGGTGTTGTTATTAGCAGCTCTTTTTCTAAATCTCTTTGCCAAGGTAGCGTTGTGACGCGGAGGGGTTTTTTAATCCATTTAGCCTTTGACGTTATTGCCAGCACCGCGGAAACGGTCCAAGCTTGTATGCGCTCAGGCTGGTTGGGACCTTCTACGAATAAAATTTCGCCGTGGCCGTGAGATGATTGCGAAACGCCGAGCACTCTGCCCCGGCCATCTACATATAAAAACTCCGGATAAGCCCGCATTGCGCGAACTACGTTAACAATCCTATTTTCAAGTTCTGCCGAAAGGCGCGGAAAACCTTGTTTATATAACCCTTTAGCAATATCGTACGTCTCTTTCGGCCAGCTTACATAGCTGCCGTGATAATCCCAAAACTTAACTAGCTTCGCTTCACTCAAAGCTCGGCTGCGTATTCCTGCATCTGTCAAAAAGTCGTCGCCAGTAATTGTGCGCACTATAGCCGATACATACTGGATTTTTTTATCATCAAACAAATCATTAAAAAACGTACTGTCTAAAAGTGCTGCGGCATTAGCAGCTTTTGTGTTAATAACTCTTAGCTTACCGCGGCTATCAAAGTCTGTGCCAAGTGCAAAATACTGCCGCTCTTCGTTCCACAAAAGCTTTATTGTGCGGTCGCGCAATCTTTCCGCCTGCTTTTTCCATTCTTTAGCTCGTGACGGCAAAAGTATGCTTGCCAGTTTAAAGGCATCATAGGCAAGTCCCTGAACTTCTATAGAAGCGATGGGAGCGTTGTGGTTTACCAGCTCTCCATTCTCATGCACATAAAATTCCACCGAATCTTTCCAAACCTGGTTTTCGATCCCGTGAGGATTGCGCCGTAAATACTCTACCAGCCCGCTTTTGGAATTTTTTAGGTGGCGCTGCAACCATTCCATAGCGTTTTCTAACGTGTCCAGCACGGAAACCTCATAACCGCTGCGGAGTTTAACGCGCTTAAGCAAAATATCCGTGCCGTAAATTTGGCAGTATTTAGACAGTACTCGCACATAATGCGGTGTAGAGTCGACAGAACCGTAATAAGCAAGCGTTGTATCTGAGCCGCCCCAGCGTGCAGCCAGCCGGTCAAAAATTTCACGCGAAGTCGGGTCTAGTGCCCGTCCGTCAACAATTGTCGTGCGGTATTCGTGGACAATTTTGCCGGGCTCTTCTTCGTTTAGCTCATTGTCTTCTTCTCCCTGCAGGCTTGCTAGCGTCAACAGAATTGTCTCTACCAGCTTGGGCTTTACGTACATTAAATCTTCGGCCACTTCTAGTGAGTCGCGGCCAAACACTGCACCCTTAAATAGATGGTCCGAACTGGCATAAACACCCATACCTGATTTGGATGTTACAGTTCGAAAAGCCAGTGTAGGCGAACTCCATTTTGAAGGAGTTTTAAGTAGTAGCGGCCTAGTGGCTTGTCTGGCGGCTTTTTTAACAACTTCTTTCATATAGATCTGATTATAGACCTATATGAAAGTTTGTTGTCTGTAATTATTTTATTTCTAGTAAAGTGAGATTGCTAGTTATTGACAGGAAGAACGACAATGATACCCTGACCAGTAAGAAAGGAGAAAGAATAATTATGCAGAATAATGACGACAAGGTCACTAAACCAATACGAGAAGAAGACATGGTCACTAAGTAATTATCAAACATTCCACACTTGAGCTAGTTTCGGTGCGCCAACGAAGCACGGACCGAGCCGTATTTAAATACGGTGAGGGAGTACTGGAGATGACAAGCTGAAAATAGCCAAGAAGCTAGTAGTGCAACCAGCTTTGCTGGTTGGCAGGCTAGCTGGTGTGGGATGTTTGAGTTTATTTGCCGGATTTGGCAATTATTTCTTGGGCTACGTTGTTTGGTACATCGGCATAATGGTCTAGTTCCATGGACGAGCTGGCACGACCTTGGGTAGTGCTTCTAAGATTAGTGGTATAGCCAAACATTTCGCCAAGCGGCACAAATGCTGTGATTTCTTTGATTCCAGCCTGTAAATCTTCCATAGATTCTACGCGGCCGCGCTTTGAGTTTAAGTCGCCAATAACGTCGCCCATGAAGCTTTCTGGAGTTACAACCACAACTTTCATGATTGGCTCCATAATAACTGGGCCTGCCTTTTTAACGCCTTCCTGGAAGGCTATCGATCCCGCGATTTTAAAGGCCATTTCGGATGAGTCAACATCATGGTAGGACCCGTCGTAAACTTCTGCTTTAACATCGACTACCGGATAACCGGCAATTACGCCGTTAGCCATAGCTTCTTCGATTCCAGCTTTTACAGCAGGAATGTACTCGGAGGGGATTGCGCCGCCCTTAATACTGTTGATAAATTCAAAGCCTTTGCCGGCTTCGTTTTGGCTAAGGCGCAGCCAAGCATGGCCGTATTGGCCGCGGCCGCCGGATTGGCGAATAAACTTGCCTTCGGACTCAACACCGTCTTTGCGGATAGTTTCGCGGTAGGCTACTTGAGGTTCGCCAATGTTAGCTTCTACGCTAAATTCGCGTTTCATGCGGTCTACGATGATATCCAGGTGAAGTTCACCCATACCGGAAATAATCGTCTGGCCAGTTTCGTGGTCTACCTTGATTCTAAAAGTCGGGTCCTCTTCTGCGAGTCGTTGCAAAGCTAAGCTCATTTTTTCTTGGTCAGCTTTAGTCTTTGGCTCGATAGCGATGCTTACTGGCGGTTCTGGGAAAGTAATACTTTCTAAAATGACTGGCTGGGCTTGGTCAGATAAAGTATTGCCAGTTGTAGTGCCTTTTAAGCCTACAATTGCGGCGATGTCGCCGGCTTCTACTTCTGTTACATCTTCGCGTTTGTCGGCTTGCATGCGTACAATACGGCCAACTCGTTCTTTTTCGCCAGTTGAGCTATTTAAAATATAGCTGCCTGCAGTAACTTTGCCGGAATACACACGGAAGAATGCCAATTTACCTACAAATGGGTCGGTAGCAATTTTAAAAGCAAGCGCGGCAAAAGGTTGGGATGGTTCCGGCTTGCGCTCAACTTCTTCGCCGTTTTTAGGGTTCTCGCCCCATACAGACCCAATGTCCAGTGGACTCGGCAAGAAATCATTAACAGCATCTAGAAGTTTTTCTACAATTACGCCACGGCCATCGCCGCCCGTTACAGCGTAGAATTTGCCGGTCAAAACAGCAGAGCGGATAGCTTGCTTAATTTCGTCCTCAGATAAACCTTCTTCGCCAACTTCAAAGTATTTCTCGAGCATTTGCTCGTCTTCGGCAACGGCGTTTTCAATCAAAAGGCTGCGGTATCTTTTGGCCTTTTCTAACATATCTTCCGGCACGTCGCCTTCGATAAGCTCATGATCCGTGAACTCTTTGTAGGTGTAGCTTTTCATGTTTATAAGGTCTACTACGCCGTTAACCGATTGTTCAAACCCAATTGGCAGGTGAATTGGAAAAGCAGCCTTGCTTAAACGGTGATGGATAGATTCAAGTGATTTGTAAAAGTCGCCGCCTGTTTGGTTAATCTTGTTAATAAAGCAAATACGCGGCACATTGTATTTATCGGCCTGGCGCCAAACAGTCTCAGACTGTGACTCAACACCCATTTTGCCGTCAAAAACAACAACAGCACCGTCTAAAACGCGCAGGGAACGCTCAACTTCTACAGTAAAGTCGATGTGGCCAGGAGTGTCTATGATGTTAATGTTGTGGCCCTTCCATTGGCATGAAACAGCGGC
>Ga0070679_100005483_pt1 | contig 11760 bp, 8 predicted proteins | sample KBSC63BmetaG_FD_65652 | JGI IMG/M metagenome (GOLD analysis project Ga0070679, IMG submission 65652) | Corn rhizosphere microbial communities from Kellogg Biological Station, Michigan, USA - KBS C6-3B metaG | ecosystem: Host-associated > Plants > Roots > Rhizosphere | place: USA: Michigan... | reverse complement strand
CCGCGTGGCGAAAGGCAAGGAGGAGTACTACGCGTACGATCCGCAGGAGCGCGACGAGATTGCGGCGCGGCTCGGCAACGGCGATGGTCGCGGCAGCGTGAACGTGCAGCGCTACAAAGGCCTCGGCGAGATGAATCCGGATCAGCTCTGGAACACCACCATGGATCCGTCGCGACGCACATTGCTCAAGGTGAGCATCGAGGAAGCGGTGATCGCCGATCAGGTCTTCCAGACGTTGATGGGCGACGAGGTCGAGCCGCGACGCGTGTTCATCGAGCAGAACGCGCAGTTCGTGAAGAATCTCGACATCTGAGCAGCAAGGATCTTCGCATCACGACACGAACGAGCCGGTGCCGGTTGGCACCGGCTCGTTTCACGTACAGACGGTCGACGCGCGCCGGCGCACCGCGTCGAGCGCGCACGCCGCCGCGTGCGCGACCTGCGAGCGTTCGTGATCGCGCAATGCGCCGACCAACGTGTGCAGCGCCTGTTCCAGTCGCGTGCTCGGCAAGTGATCGCTCGTGGTCGTGAGCACGCGGACCACGACCTGATCGAGTCGCGATCGCCACGACTCCGGCACCGAGTCGTAGGCTTCCGCCGCGGCGATGAGGAGCTCGGCGATCGTCTGCGGTTGCTTCGATTCCGCAGCCGCCGCACCGAACACCTCGAGCGCGTCGAACAGCGCGGCATACGGGTCCTCGGGATAGCTGATCGCGAGCTCCGCCCTGGTTCGCTTCCGTTCCGTCTCGAGCTGGTCGCGTGACCAGCGCGCAATCAACTCGCGAACGGCACGCATCGCGACGAAGCCCGGCAGCGGATTCGACTTTGCTGACGAGATCGCCGTCCACCCGATGGTTTCGATCTGTTGAATCGCGAACGCCGCATCGACGGAGATATCGCGTTGGTGTGCGAGCCGCACGGCCCGGAGAACCGCGCGCTCGACCGCGTCGCCATTCGCGCCTGTGACTCGCGCGACGGGATCGCATTCGCTCACGAACGAGCCGATCGCCGCGATGAGATGCACGCGCGCGCCCGGCGCCTCGCGCAAGGCTCGTTCGATCACGTCGATGTCGATCGCCACGACATAGCCTTCGTTGCGGCTGATCACCGGTTGCCCGTCTCGCTCGCCGTCGCCTTGGCGCGTGCGGCACAGCAGGGCGCGCTGCCGCGCGCGGCCCGCATTGGCGTGCTCTTGAATCGCGCTGACCACGACTTGCGGCCGCATCTGATCCACCGTCGTGTAGAGGATCAGTATGAGCAGATAGAGTGCAATGACCGAGAGTACGATGCAGGTCAGGCCACCGTACACCGGATTGAAATGTTCGTGTGTCGTCGCGAGCGTGAGCAGCGAGAAGAGAGCGACTCCGACGAAGAAGCCGAAGTAGAGCTGGTTCTGGCGGCGGCGCAGGAACTGGTCGAAGATCGCCGTGCTCATCGTCGCCGCCGACGCTTGAATCGCCACGATGAGCAGCGAGATGATGATCGACGTGACCGTGAACAGCCCCGCCGCGACGATGCCAAGCAGGTTTGCCGTCGTCTCGGCGCGGCCAAACAGGTGCGTCGACATGTAATCGCGCACCGGATCGTGCGCGAGCGCGGCGTGCTGGTCGAAGAACCACGTCACCACCGCGAGGACGACGAAGCCGCCGATCACCATCGTCGGCACGGCGAGAAACTCCTCAAAGGCGCGGTGCACGGTCTCCAGCACTGTGGAGCTGCGGGGTTCCGCGTCTGCGGGTCTGCCTCGGATTCCCATGACGCCGCGGCTATTCAAATGGCGCGCCAGAGTCCGCCACGGCCCCGTCGCGTGGGCTGCTGAGGCGTAGGTGGACTGCTCCGCGCCGTGGGGTTGCATTCGAGCGGCAGAATCGAGGCGTCCATCGCCGAGCTCGATCGGGTACGCGGCGTCGGCCGAACGATCGCGACGTGCTCAACGCGCTGGTTGCGTTCCGTCGAGCGAGGGGATTCCCTGTCCGCCAGACAGTACACGGTGCGGCTTCAGAGCCTGCCCTCGCCTCCCGAGCGATGGTCCACGGCAGATTGTTCCCCGGCAGATGTTGACCTCGGCATTGGCGTCGACCGAGTACGACGACGCACCCGACGGGTGCGACGGCGTGACAATTCAGGGTCGATCATACATCCCGGGCGAGACGGCTCCATTGAGAGATTACTCATCTCGGTCCCGGGGCACCGTCAGCATCTACGAGAAAACGTGCAGGTGGTGTATCCTCGAGACATATCCGTTCGGGACTCAACGCCGGTCGGCAGACGTGACGTGAGAGCTATTCCGCTCGCAGACTCCGGAGCGGATCCGCTCGTGTCGCCCGCAATGCCGGAGCCAGACACGCCACAGCGCCCGTCCCTGCGAGCACGGCGACGACGACCACGATCGACGCCGGATCAGTTGGCTGCACGCCGAAGAGGACGGCGCGCGCGACTCCCGCCGCGCCAATGCCAAGCATCAGACCAATCGGGACACCGACGGCCAGTTGCACGACGCCGTCCCTGACGACGAGCCGCATGATGTCCGCACGGGCTGCACCCAGAGCCATGCGAATACCCAACTCGCGTTCACGCTGCCTGACCGCGAACGCGAGCACGGCGTACAGTCCGATCGATGCGAGGATGAGTGCGACGATTCCGAACACGGCGAATAGTCCGCCGAACACGCGCGCGGGCCATGTGCTCTGCTCAAGTACGTCCTGCATCATTGCGACGGAGTAGACCGGCAAGTCACGATCGATCGATGTGACCGCGGTACGCAATGACGGCGTCACCAATCCTGGATCGCCCGTGGTGTATATCGCGATCGTCGCCGACGCGTGCGTTTCCTGGCGAAACGCCGTGAGAATTTCCGCCGGCCAGGGATTCTGCATGCTCGCGGCGTAGAGCGGCGCAAACACGCCGACGATCGTCACCCAGTCGGCGCTGCTGTCGTTGTCGCTGAGGTTGACGCGACGGCCGATTGGATCCTGCCCATGGAAATTGTCGTCGACGAATCGCTGATTGACCACCACAACCGGCAATGCGCCGCGTCGATCGTCGCTCGTGATTGCACGCCCACGAGTGATCGGGACGTCGAACGCGGCAAAGAACTCGGGTGTCACGGCCAGCGACCGCACGATCGGCCGTCTCCCGCTCTGCGGGACTTCCCGGCCCTCGACCAACGCGGGGCTCTGCTCCCAGCCAGTGCCGGGTAATCCCGAGGTGAGCGCCGCCGTGGTGACACCGGGCAGATGATCGATCTCCGAGCTCAATCGTTCGAACAACCTCGCGTTTCGCACGCTATCGCGCCACGCGAGCGTCACGCGCGCCGTCAACACATGCTGCGTTCGAAACCCGGGCGCGATCGCGCGCAGATTGAGCAAACTCTTGGTCGTCAATGCAGCGACGATCAGGAGAGCGGACGACAGCGCGAGCTCGAACACGACGAGGCCGCGACTCAACCCGCGATTTCGCGACGACGATCCCAATGGGTGATCTTTGAGCACGTCGCCGACCGTACTCCGTGCCCCGGCGAGCGCAGGCAGCACGCCCGATACGAGGCTTGCGACGCATGCCGCCAGCGCGATGAAGGCGAACACTTGGGGATGCAGGCTGATGTCGGCGAAAAACGGAAACTGCCCCTCAGTCGCGGTGCGAAACACTCCGATCCCGCCACGCGCGACCAGCGCACCGACGACTGCCGCGAGCGCCGACAACACGAACGCTTCGACGAGTAACTGGCGCGCGATCGCGGCGGACGACGCACCGAGCGCACGACGTACCGCAATCTCCTTGGACCGCTGTGCGGCCCGAGCGAGCAGCAGATTCGCCACATTCGTGCATGCGACGAGAAAGACCAACGCCACAGCCGCAAACATGGCGTAGAGCAACGTGTACACCTGCGATCGAAGAACCGCTCGCACGAACGGCTGCGCGATCGCGCGCGCATTGTAGTTCGTGCGGTGATGCTCGGCGTCGATGCGTGTCGCGATCCGTGCGAGCTCCGCGTTTGCCTGATCGAAGCTCACACCGGCGTGCAATCGACCAGCCCCGTTGATGCTCGGGCCTGAGCCCCAGGGCAGATTCGCGTTGAGGCGCAGCGGAAGCCAGAGCTTCGATGCGAGCGGGAAGTCGAACCCATCGGGCATCACACCGACGATCCGCGAGGGAAGCCCGTTCACCCGGATCGATTGTCCGATGACACTGGAATCCGCCGAGAATCGATCGCGCCAGAGGGCGAATGACAACACGACGACAAGCTCGCTCGCCGGGTCTTCGTCTGCCGGCTGGATTGATCTGCCGAGCAACGGGCGCACGCGAGGAACCGTCATCGCGCCGGCGGTGACTCGCGTAGCGGAAAGCCGCTCCGGATGATCGTCGCCGCTCACGTTCACCGTCGCGGGTAGGTATGCACCGAAGCTCTCGAAGGACCGTTGTGCCTCGCGGAACGTGAGGAACTCGTGCATCGGCATGGTCTCCTCCATGCCGTTCACGGCCGCCGATCGCTCGACGATCGCGATGCGATTACCCTCGTCATACGGCAAGCCGCGCATCAGCGTGCCGTAGATGATGCTGAACATCACCGTCGTGAGCCCGATCCCGAGCGCGAGTGCAACCGTCGCGAGGATGGTCGTGCCCGGAGTTCGCGCGAGTGTCCGCCACGCATAGCGCATGTCGCGGACGAGGCCGTGCCATCCGCCCCGGACGTGGCGAGATGCCTCCACGCTTGGCGCAGGCCGGTGTCGTGGCTGTACGTGTGCGCTCCGCAGAGCAGGATCGTCGATCTCTGCCAGGACGTGCGCGAGAGCGTCATCCGGACCGATGCGCACACTCAACTCCGTGAGCTGCAGTTCGAGATGCATCTCCAGCTCCTCGACGATCGCGGTGTGGTCTTCCGGCGGGAGCTTCCACGCGGCGACGACGACGCGAAGATGACGGCGCCACTCATCCATAGCGCACTCCTGTGACTCGGGAGACGGCTTCGGCGAACGCGACCCACCCAGTGCGAAGATCCTCGAGCGCACGTTTGCCCGCGGCGGTGATGGAGTAGAATCGGCGGCGGCGTTCGCCGGCCCGCTCCACCCAACGGCCGGCGATCCAGCCGCGATCTTCCATTCGGTACAGCAACGGGTAGAGTGAGGCGATATGGAACGTCAGGACGCCGCGCGAGCGCGACTCGATGAGCTTGTTGAGCTCATAGCCGTGCCGGCGTTCGTGCTCGAGGAGTGACAGGACGAGGAACTCTGCGCTCCCCTTCTTCAGATCTGGCGGAAGCATGGCGAGGACATATGTGGTGGTGACGTATATGCGACTGCCGGACGCCTGTGGCAAGCGATGCGTACGCTCGTAATCAACATTTAATGATCATGCCGATGAGCCTTTATGAGACCCGGCCGCCCGGAGCGAGCCGCCCGAAAAGTCACACCGCAGCCGCCAGCAGACGCTCTGTCGCGATCGGAGGAAAATCTTATTACAGTCTCGTGATCATGAGCGCATCGTTGCCCGGCGCGCTCGCGATGTCGCTCTCACGAGCGAACGGGATCAAATGTTTTCGATTGACATTCGCGGAGGGACCGGTAGCATGCCGGCATGACACCCCACCCGTTCGCCGTGCTCTTCACCGGCGCGATGCTCGGCGCCGCAGCGCTCGTTCCCCCAGCAGCATCGCCGATTTCGAGCGACATCCGCGCGGCAACGTCGAACGACAACACACATCCCGCGGGGACCCTGCGCGGCGGCGTGCTTTCCGTTTCACTGGTAAGCGAGATTGCGCGCTGGTATCCCGGTCCCGACAGTGCGCCGCCCGTCGTGACGCAGATGTTCGGCGAGGAAGGCAAAGCGCCGAGCAACCCCGGCCCGCTGTTGCGCATGTCGCTCGGGACGCGCGTGAATCTGACGCTGCGCAACGCGCTGCCTGACACGATGTTCTTCGCCGCCGCCTGCAACCGGCCCTGCCGGACGCACGACACGCTGCGGCTCGCGCCCGGCACGACAGGGCATCTGAACTTCACTCCCGCTCATGCCGGGACGTTCGTGTATTGGGGGATTCCGCTCCGCGGCGGAAAGCCCCTCATCAACGACGAGGACGCGAGCCAGCTCGCAGGGATCATCGTCGTCGATTCGGGAAAGCCCGTGAACGATCGCATCTTCGCCATCTCGATGTTCGATCACATTCGCGACTCGACGGACACCTCGAAGGGAAGACGACTGATCTTCGCCCTGAACGGAAAGTCGTGGCCGTGGACGGAGCGGCTTTCCTATTCAGTCGGCGACAGCGTGCACTGGCGCGTCGTGAACTTCGGCGGTGGTGAGCACCCGATGCACCTGCACGGCTTCTACTTTCGCGTCGAGTCGCGCGGAGACGGCCAGACCGATCGCGGGCTCGCGCGAAAGGACCAGCCGCTGGTCGTCACCGAGCAGGTTCCGGTATTTCACACAGTACGAATGTCCTGGTCTCCCGACCGCGACGGGAACTGGCTCTTTCACTGCCATCGTCCGGTTCACGCCGCGGCGGACCGCATCGACGACGTGTTCGACCGAAAGCCGGACAACGCGCACCACGATATGGGGCCGGCCGAGCATCACGCCGAAACCGGGATGGGCGGTCTGGTCGTTGGCATCACCGTCCACCCGCGCGCCGGCATCGTTGCGGCGGGGACGGCGCGCGATCCGAGGACGAACATGCTGCGTCTCGTCGTGAAGAAGGTCGAGAACGCATACGGGAACGAGCCAACCTTCGGATACTTTCTCGCGAAGGGCGACTCGACCGATGCGAAGGCGCAAGGGTCATCGCCCGGGCCCGTCATCACGGTGACCCGTGGCCAACGCACCGCGATCACCGTGGTGAATCAGCTCGCCGAACCCACGACGGTGCACTGGCACGGGATCGAGCTCGAGAGTTACTACGACGGCATCGCTGGATGGAGCGGCACCCCAACGAAGACGGCGCCGTACATCGCGGCAGCGGATTCATTCACCGCGATCTTCACTCCGCCACGCGCTGGAACGTTCATGTATCACGCGCACGCCGACGATCTTCATCAGCTCACCGCGGGCCTCTATGGTCCGTTGATCGTGCTCGAGCCAGGCGAGAAGTTCGACTCGACGACCGATCACACGTTCGGGATTGGCCAGGAGGGACTGAACGCACCCGCATGGAACGTCCTCAATGGTGTGCCGGCGGCGCCGCCACTGCATTTCAAGGCCGGCGTCAAGCATCGGCTCCGCCTCTACAACATGACGATCGACGACGAAGCGGACTTCTTTCTCGAGAACGACAGCGGCACCGTGAAGTGGACGCCTGTCGCAAAAGACGCGATGCCGATCGTCGGTGCAGCGAGATCGCCCAGGCCGGCGCACGTACACGTCGATCCCGGCGAGACGTTCGACTTCGAGCTCGCGCCCAAGCCGGGCGTGTATCGCCTGCGCGTGATGGCGTACACGAACGTGCTCTTCACGATCCTGGTCGAGTAAGCTTGATTCCATAGTCGTATAACGAACGATCCGCTCGCTGCTCGAGAGCAGGGCCGGGCAGATAGCCGTGGAGCGGTCTTCGGAATCATCGACCACCCGCACGCCAACCGACGCCACCGCCAACGCCCATCAGGACATGAAACACGCCTACTGGTGCAATACCTGTGAGGAGATGTTCGAAGCGGACCAGCCGAACGACGCAACCGTCGTCTGCCCGCGTGCAGCCGGCAAGACCCACGACGTCGAGTACGCGGGTCCCGTGTATTTCGACCTCGACAATCTCGATACCGGCGACGAGCCGCAGCTCGAGATCGGCCCCCCGCCGACCCTCGGCTCTCCCGGACTCGTGAGTAACCCGAAGGTCTCGCCGCCAACGCCAGTCGCGCAGCCGGGCATCGAGCTTGGCCCGATGGTCATCAAGAAGGAAACCGTGACGACGACGACCATCGCGCCGCCAAAACCGTTGAGCTTCGCCGCGATGGCGTCCAAGCCGGGCACAGGTCCGACGGTCCAGTCGCCGCCGAAGACGACCGCGCCCAAGAAAGTGCTTCAGGAGCTGCCCGTCGCCTCGCACAGCCCGACGACGCTCACCGGCAAGCTGCTCGAGGACTACGAGGCGATCATGAAAGTCGTATTCGCCGAGTCCGGCGCGGAAACGAACATCGCCTGGTCGTCGAACACCGGCTTTGGCCCCACGGTCCACATTCAAACAAAGCTGAAGCGCGGTGACGCCGACGCCGAGCGGCTATATCGCGCGGTGAGAACGACGTTGCACGGCAAGCGCATCCCTGGCTCGAAGGGCCTCACGTTCTACGTCGGAGCGCTCTGCCCGGCGATGAAGGCGGGCTTCCGGATCTCCTCGCACAAGAAGAACAACCCGAAAGGGCTCGCGATCCTGCACGTCGACAACTGAGCTGCCGTCGCGACGGTGGTTGCGCGTCGCGAGTCCCTCGATAGAATGGCGGAGCTCGACGCTCCGCCATTCTCATTTTCATCGGTCACGTCTCTCCATGCACGCTTCAACCGCACCCCGGCCACGCACGGTTCTCATCGTGTTGACGATGCTGGCGTTGGTCTCGTGCTCCTCGGGCAAACCGTCCGCAACCGACTCGACGAAGCCGGCAACCGCGTCGAACGTGCTCGAACAGCAGCGCCTCGATCTCGACGGCGACGGGACGCCCGACGACATCACGGTCACGCGCATCGATACGTCGCCGTCCGGCAAGACGGGCCGCACTGCGCTTCGTCTGTCGAAAGCTGGAGCACACACGCTCCCGGATACGGTCGGCTCCGCGCCAGACGAGTTCAACGGCAATGGGAATCTTCTGAAGTCACGGCTCGTCTACGTCGCCGAATTCGATCGCGCGGGCCGGCTCATGATCCTCTTCGGCGCGCTCAAGGGCTGCTGTCAGCAAAGTCTCACGATCTATCGACTTGGGCCCGCGGGCCCGGAACCCTATTTCCACGCCGCGGAGTTCTTCGTCGATCGCTCGCCGATTCCACAACCCGGAAAAGTTGCGATGATTGCCGGACGGAGGCTGAGCACAGCGGCCGCTTTGCCCTCGAGCGACTATGTCTCATCGGTCACGTACGCTCCCGTCGTCGCGTACCGACTCGAGGAGAAGCCGCGCATCGACAGCGCCGCGACCAAAGCTCTGACACGCGAGGAGCTCGGCGGTTTCGCTGGCTTCGAGCCGCGCACCGACGTCGCCGCATTGCGCAGACGCGATGGTTCGAAGGTACTCTGGAATCTGCGCGAGCATCACGCGATGCCGTGATGCTCGCACGTCGGTCAGATGCGATACGGAAGCGCGGCACCGATCGCCAGGCCGAGGATATAGAGCCACCCGAACGCGCGGTTGTGCACGAGACACACGCGATGATACCAGAGCGGCCAGCCGAGGTATCCCTTCGGCGGTTCAGTGGGCCGCGGCGAGGACATCACGCGCACCGCGCGTAGCGCTCGCGGGGCGGCGATGAGCACCAGAAGAGCGAATGGGGTGAGCGCGCCGGCGGCGACGCCGCCAATGATGACCAGGTACATCGCCACGACCGCCGCGCGATTGAACAGCCGCGCCCATCGTTCGCCGAGCACCACCGGGAGCGTGCGCTGATGCTTGCCCTCGTCGAAATCGCGCTGATCGATGTGTTTGCCGACGAGAATCGACATCACGCCGAGCCCGTACGGTATCGATGCGAGCAACGCGCCGCTCGAGTAGCGTCCAGTGATCACGAAGTAGCCGCCGGCGACCATGAGCGGGCCCCAGACGACGAACGCCGCGATCTCGCCAAGGCCGAGCTCCTTGAGCGCGCGCGGCGCAGCATCATAGGCCCAGAGGAGGAGCGCTCCGGCGATCGTGAGCCACACCGCCGGCATGCCGCGCAGCGAGATGAAGTAGATCCCGATCGCCGCCGCGATGGTCACCAGGACGATCAATCCACGCACGAGCAGACGCGAGCTGACCGCGCCACTCAGCAACGGGTGTACGGTGTAGCGCCTTCTCGGTGAATCCGCGGTGTCGTGCCCGCGCTTCGCGCCGAAGTAGTCATTTGAGAGATTGCTGATCGCGTGCAGAACCACATATCCGACGAGCACGAGCGCGAACGGGAGCGGTTGGAGCGCGCGGTCGGCGAGCGCCAGCAGGCCGGCGATGACAGCGGCCTGAAAGGAGATGACGAGGATGACGCTGCGCGCCGAATACAGGAACTTCGCGATCGGGTCGAGGTCGACGAGATCGTCGGCGAGCGGCGGATAGAAGCCGGTGAACGCGCGCGCCCATTCGCGAGGCCCGCGCCGAGCACGACTCGGTACGGCGGCGATCGAACGTTCGATCGAGGAATTGCCCATTCGATGAGACTCCACTCACGGTGATGCTGTACCAAACCTAGCCGTAGATCGTGCCGGTGGTGCACCTGCTAGCCTTCGGCGGAGAAAACACGCGTCGCCTGAGTCGTCTTCTTCCTGACGCACGCCCCCCTTGCCCGAGCTCTCTCGATGTCGACGCCGACAGCTTCCAACACGCGCTCGCTTCCGGTCGCCTCAGGAAGCGTTCTTCCGCTGGAGCACCGTGACGTGCCGCAGCCGGCGGTATCGCCCTGGCGTTCGGCAGCGTCCGCTGTGATTGGTGCGCTGGCGGGGGGAGCGCTCGCGCTGGGTGTCGCGGCCGCGCTTGGCACCTTTCATCATCACGACGCGCCGCATGTGCAGCGTACGATCACGACGGCCGGGGTCGTGTTCGTACTTCTCAAAACGCTAGCAGCGGTGGCTGGCGTGTGGCTCGCCGTAGTCCTCGTGCATGAGCTTGCGCACGGGCTCGTGGGTCGGCTCGGTGGATTGCGTCTCGTGCGCATCACGGTTGGACCATTGCGGCTCACGCACGGCTCCGGCGGATGGCGCGCGGGGTTGACGCGCGGCTCGCAGCGCTTCACTGGATCCGTTGCCGTCGTGCCGTGCGCTTGGACTGGCAGCGTGGAGATGGGACGCGCGTGGGGACGCATGGTCTTCGCCGGACCTGGCGTGAATCTCCTCTGCGCGGCGGTGCTGGTCGGAATCATTCCGATGCGTCGCGGGGCGCAGGCATCGGCCGCGACGACCGATCTGCTCGCGCTCGCGGCTCTCACGTCGCTCGTGGTCGGCCTGCTCTCGCTCATTCCATCGAAATCGTGGGCCGGCGGCGTTTCGGACGGCGAGCAATTGCGACGCCTGCGTCATCGCGACTCGCATGCGCAGCATCCCGGTGAGACATTCTCGGCCCTGGTGATGCTCGGGACGTCGGCGCATGCACTCCGGCCGCGCGAGTGGAATGGTGACGCGATCGCGATTGCGCGTCGTGGCAGCAGCGATGTGCCGACCGCCGCCGCCGCGCATCAGCTTCTGTATCATCACGCACTCGACTGCGGCGACGTCGCGGCTGCACGGACGCACCTCCAGAATGTGCTCGATCTGGCAGCGACGACGCCTCCGCCGCGCGGACTTGTGAGATCCAGCTACGCCAAGCTCCAGGTGCGAGGACGCGCGGACCTGGCCGTTGCCGCCGCGACGTTCGAAGCAGCCTGGTGCGGCGACGCAGCCGCCGCCCGCGCCTGGCTCGCGCGCGCCACCACGCACTCGCGCGGAGCGCTCGGCACCCATGCATTAGAGGTCGCTCATGCAGCGATCGCCGCCGCGGACGGAGACCTGGGCACGCGCGACGCCGCGCTCTCGAGAGCGGCCGCGGTGCTGGCGACGGGCGAGTTTGCCGCCGCCGCATTGCTCTCCGCGGCGACGCTCGAACAGATCGCGGCGCGGTAGGTTAGGCGCGG
>Ga0070679_100005482_pt1 | contig 11761 bp, 9 predicted proteins | sample KBSC63BmetaG_FD_65652 | JGI IMG/M metagenome (GOLD analysis project Ga0070679, IMG submission 65652) | Corn rhizosphere microbial communities from Kellogg Biological Station, Michigan, USA - KBS C6-3B metaG | ecosystem: Host-associated > Plants > Roots > Rhizosphere | place: USA: Michigan... | reverse complement strand
GGGGCCATTTGTTTAACCGAGTGAACGTGTCGACCCATTGATAGCTGGGTCCGTGGTGATACCCACTCGTGCAAAACACGAATGGAATTTGCAGCTGACTACAAGTCCATCCTACAAGGACACCACCGGGAGATTGGGTTTTATTCCCTTCATAGCTCCACGGCACCATTATGTCGCTAATAACAGCATCCGGTGCATTAGCCGCTTTTTCTAAATTTTCTGTATTGAGCGGCCAATCTTTTACAAGGTGTCTCATCCCCCAGTAGACGTATTCCGCGGTTATTGCTTGGTGACCTGCAGAAGTGATTACTTCTACAGCTTTTCTCATCTCTTGTTCACTATCTTCTACTACTAGAATTTTCATAGTCCTCCTTTAATTTGCGTATTCAAACCTTGCCAGGTGTTTTTGTTTTAACCGGTAACTATACATCAAAAAACAAATAATGTTAAGAATATTCGACAATTATGCTTTATAATTGCTATTATTTGACATGAATAAGCCAATAAATTATAATAAAAATGTAGTCGGAAAGTATCGACATTATAAAAATGGCACTCAAGGAAGACCTAAAGGAATTTGGATTAGATGACAAAAAAGCCAAGATTTATTTGGCTATTTTAGAAATGGGCCAAGCTAAAGCCCATGAAATTGCTCTAAGAGCAAAGGTTGCCAGACCTACAGTGTACGATGTTTTAGAAAAGTTAGCCGAAGAAGGATTGGTCGGTGCTTATGAAAAACACAAAGTTCGTTATTATATAGCCAATGACCCAGAAAAGATAAAACGCAACTTACAAGAAAAAGAACGATCTTTCGACACACTATTACCACAGCTAAAATCTGCCTATAATACTTTGAAATCAAAACCAGTTATTTCCTTTTATGAAGGACTTGAGGGGATTAAAACTGTATTTGAAGACACACTAAAAGCCCACAATAAATTACTGCGTGGAATTTTGTCTATGGAGGATTTATACAAAGTTCCTGGAAAAAAATATATGGATGATTATGTAAAAAGAAGAATTGCTGCGGGCTATGAACTTAGGGTTATTAGAAGTAAGCCAAAGGAAGTAGCGCCCGATTGGCCAGCTGGGGAAACCGAGCATCGAGATTTAAGATATCCACCTACGAATATGGTTTTTGAGATGACTACTTATATTTATGACAACAAAGTGGGATTAATTTCGACAGAAAAAGAGAACTTTGGAATGATTATGGAAAGTAGTGAATATAGTAAAAATATGGGACATATGTTTGAGGCATTGTGGCAAATAAGCCAAAAAAGGTAGGCTAGTACGCATGCCTAAAAAATGATACAATTGATTGGTAAATAGTAGAAAAACTAACATTAGAACCTCTCAAAAAGGAAGAGTGAATCATTTTGATCAACCTCTCTCCCCGCTCTCTTTTCAAGCTATGGAGAGAGGGAGTCCGATAAGAAAAAATCTATCATGGGACGAAACAAAAAGAATCTAGAAAAGGAACAGAAAGAATCTAAACTAACAGCTCCAAAACTGAACCTCGCCCGCGAAACAGAGCGGGGTATTGTTGTGGTGTTGTTTATAGTCGCAGCGCTTATTTCTATTTTAAGCCTGGTCCACATTGCAGGAGGCTTAGGGGAAGCTTTGTTTAAATTCCTTACCATGACGTTTGGTGTTATGGCATATTTGGTTCCGGTCATTTTGTTGCTCGTGGCCGTATCTCTCTTTAAGCAAGATTTGTCGGGCAGCGAAGGCGAAGAACCTTTTTATTTTAGAACGTTTCTTGGCGCAATTCTTCTGACCGGAAGCATTGCCGGGCTTATTCATATTTTTTATTTAAGTTCTATTTCTGCGTTTGACTTGGCAAGCCAAGGACGCGGTGGCGGGTATTTAGGTGCTCTATTTGCTCAGCCCTTATACGCCCTTATGAAGTTTTGGGCTGGTAGTATTGTTTTATTTGCACTTATTATAATTGGCATTTTAATTACCTTTAACGTTCCGCTCACTTTCTTTATTCCAAAGAAACCAGAAGAAGAAAAAGAAAAACTTACGGTTGGTCTTGGCGGCGCCAATAATGTGAAAATAAACGGCATGCAGCAGGGTGGCTTTACCAGCGAGAAAGTGGTAGATAAGAACAAAAAGTTGGATGAAGAGGTTCCGGTGCCGCAAGTGAAAGACAAAAAGGAAATTAAAATTCCGGCAGTTAACATTGGGGCAAATGCTCCTGCCTCTACAATGGAATCTATTACTCTGGAAGACAGGAAAGATTGGAAGCTTCCTTCGTTCGATTTGCTTGATAACAACAAGACAGAAGTCGACAGTGGAAATATAGAAGTCAATGTAGCGGTTATTAAAAAGACACTTGCAGATTTTGGCATAGATGTGGAAATGGGTGAAGTAAACGTCGGGCCGACAGTTACGCAATACACGCTCCGCCCGGCAACCGGCATTAAACTTTCACAAATTGCAGCGCTCCAAAATGATTTGGCACTTGCACTGTCTGCCTCCAGCCTTCGCATGGAATTGCCTATCCCAGGCAAGCCTTTGGTTGGTATAGAGGTTCCGAATAAAGCTACTGCCATTGTTCGCCTCCGCGAAGTCATGCAAACAAAAGAATTTGTGGACCACAAAAGCAAACTCGCATTGGCGCTTGGCCGAGACGTAGCGGGGCATCCTATGGTTGCGGACTTAACTAAAATGCCTCACATGCTTATTGCCGGCGCAACAGGTACCGGAAAAAGCGTATCTATAAACAGCTTGTTTATTTCATTGCTCTATAGAAATACGCCGCAAGATGTAAAATTTATTGTAATTGATCCAAAAAAAGTGGAAATGAGTTTGTACAACGGCATTCCACATTTGCTGACCCCGGTGGTAACCGAGCATGAAAAAGCTGTGAATGCGCTAAAGTGGGCGGTTGCGGAAATGGACAGGCGCTATAAACTTCTGTCGGAAGTTGGTAAGAGAAATATTTTGGAATATAACGAAAGCGCAGGACTCCCGCTTCCGTATATAGTTATATTAGTAGATGAACTTGCGGATTTAATGGCCATTGCCAAACAAGATGTGGAAAGCTCAATTGTGCGTTTGGCGCAAATGGCCCGTGCGGTTGGTATCCACTTAGTTCTTGCAACGCAGCGTCCAAGCGTGGAAGTTATTACTGGCCTTATTAAGGCAAACATTACCACTCGCGTAGCATTTGCCGTTGCGAGCCAGATAGACAGCCGCACAATTTTGGATTCGTCGGGCGCAGAAAAACTTTTGGGCAACGGTGACATGCTCTACATTTCTGCTGAGTTTAACAAACCAAAGCGCGTACAGGGCGCATACATTGGTGAAAAAGAAGTAAAGCGCGTGGTGGATTTCTTTAAGCAGCAAGTTGGCGCAGTTATTTACAACGAAGAAATATTGGAGAAGCCAAAAAGATCCCTTGGTATTCCAGGGATGGGCGGAGAAGATGGTTCTGATAACGACCCTCTGTTTAACGAAGCAAAAGATGAAGTCATGCGTGCAGGAAAAGCCTCGGCATCGCTTTTGCAGCGAAGGCTTCGCGTGGGCTATGCAAGAGCTGCGAGGCTGCTCGATATATTGGAAGAAAAAGGAATTATAGGTCCGGGAGAGGGCGCGAAGCCCCGCGAGGTGTACGGCGCTATTCCTCCCGAAGAGCGGGCAGAGTATGGGGTAGAAGAACCGGTAGATGAAAATATAGAGTAAATTCAAATAAATACAAAAATTAAAAACAAGTAACAAGCAATAAATAACAAGTAACAGAGTATAGTTACTCGTTATAAATTATAGGTTACTTGTTTTCCTTTTTGTTGTTAGTTTTTTGTACTATGATTTTTGAGACAAAAAAAATTCAACTTGAAACGCTCAGCGAATATTTAATAGAAATACGGACCGAACTTGGTTTGACGCTTTCTGAGGTTTCGGAAAAAGCTTCCATGAAGCAAAAGTTTTTGGAATTTTTGGAACAGGGCGAATTCCAAAAGCTTCCTGCGGACGTTTATGTATTTGGGTTTTTACGCCAGCTTGGCACATTGTACGCAGTAGATTGCCAGGTGCTTATAGACCAGTATAAAAAAGAAAAAAATATAGCCCAGCAGCTGCAAAAAAAGAGCGTATTTAATTCCGCTACTCCCAAGAGAATGTTTAATAAAATAGTTATTACCCCAAAATACGTATCGTTCAGCCTTGGGCTTCTGTTTGTTATTCTAACTTTGGGGTATGTTATTTGGCAGGTAGGTTCTATAAATAAAACCCCAACCCTGGACATTTCCTCTCCGCAGGACCGTCAGATTATAAAAGGTTCCATAGTTAATGTCGAAGGAAAAACAAACCCAGGAATGAGCCTGACCATAAATGACAAGAGCATTTTTGTAGACAGCTCAGGTAATTTTAAAACCCAAATCGGAGCAGATAACGGACCCAAACAGCTTACGTTTGTGGCAAAAAATAAATTCGAAAAAACTGCAACAAAGACACTTACCATTATTGGTGAAATTGGCGACGTGGAAAGCGCGTCCACAGTTATTACGAGTGCGGTGCAGTTAAAATTGGAGTTTTCGGGAGCTGTAACGGTTAATTATTCCATAGACGAAGGGTTGACTCAATCATTTTCGTTCACCTCGGGTGACACAAAAATGCTTAATGGCCGCGAGAAAATAGTCCTTTCTGTTTCCGATGCGGGTGCAACCAAAGTGACATATAATGGAGATTATATAGGATTTTTGGGCAAGAGCGGAGAAAAATTGGTAAATATTCCGTTTGTGGCAGCCCTACAAACCCAGGCTACAACAACTCCTTAGGTTTTCCACAGTTACTTGTTGACAGTGGGTGAACGATCGTATAATATATACATATAAACATTAATTTTCAAGTAGCAATTTTCAATTATCAATGGAAAACCATTGGAAATGTAATTGAAAATTGAGAACTGAAAATTGAAAATCACTATTTTTATGGCAAAAACAGCAAAAACCAAAGCTCCGGCAGCCGAACCCGGCAAATGGAAAGCCTTGGAAAATGCCCTTGACCAAATTAAAGAAAAATTTGGCGACGGCAGCATCATGAAATTGTCTGACACAAAAACTATGAACGTGGAGTCCATTCCTACGGGCTCTATTTCGCTCGACTTGGCCCTCGGGATTGGCGGGTTTCCAAAAGGGAGGATTGTTGAAGTATACGGGCCGGAGAGCAGCGGTAAAACAACTTTAACTCTCCACATGATAGCTGAGGTGCAAAAGCGCGGCGGGCTGGCAGCTTTTATAGATGCAGAGCATGCACTGGATCCCGAATATGCAAAGCGCATTGGCGTTAAGTTGGAAGATTTGCTTATTTCCCAACCAGATAACGGAGAGCAGGCACTTGATATTTGTGAAACGCTTGTCCGTTCCAACGGTCTGGACTTAATAGTTATAGATTCTGTTGCCGCCTTAACCCCGCGCAATGAAATAGAAGGCGAAATGGGCGACTCTCACATGGGTCTTCAGGCAAGGCTTATGTCACAAGCGCTTCGGAAATTAACCGCTATTATTTCTAAAACCAATACCACAGTGGTATTTATAAACCAAATTCGCATGAAGATTGGCGTTATGTTTGGAAACCCTGAAACCACAACCGGCGGAAATGCTTTAAAGTTTTATTGTTCCGTTCGCATGGAAGTGCGGAGAACCGCCCAAATAAAAGCGGGCGACAAAATTATTGGAAACCGTGTAAAGGTTAAAATAGTAAAAAATAAAGTCGCGCCTCCGTTTAAAATTGCAGAGTTCGACATTATGTACAACGAAGGCATTTCTGCAGTCGGGGATATGTTAGACACCGGTACAGCCATAGGAGTTATTCAAAAAAACGGGAATACCTTTATGTTCGGACAAACGAAACTGGGCGTAGGGAGAGAGAACGCAAAGACGTTCTTAAAAGAAAGTCCGGAAGTATTTAAAGAAGTTGACGGAGCCGTCCGTGAAAAAATTAAGTCTGGCGACATTCAGATAGAAAAAGAACCACCTACTGACGCTGAAGCGGAGGAATAATTAAAAGAAAATTATATGGAACTTACACAGGAACATTTCGATAAAGCAATTAAAAATTTGGCCACTCAAGAATCTCTTGATAAATTATCACAAGCAGTAGGGGATGTTAAACAGACGCTTGATACTCATACAACTTCACTTGATGCTTTAGCAAAAGATGTGAAGAGCCTTACGGAAGAAATGCTTGTAAATAATACAAGAGTTAAAAACGTAGAAATAAAAGTATTTGGAAAGTAATATCATAAAACTCCCCAGAAGGGGAGTTTTATGTAGTAGTCTTAGTTCCTCTGTTGTGTATTATTTTTCCCAGTTGCATGGCACATGCAACTCCGAAGTTTGCGATCACAAGATATGCAGGGTATATCAGAAGAGTAAAATTCCATTGGCCCACGGCTATTGCGCCAAATATTGCTCCTATTCCTACCAGAACCCAGGTAATAAGGGTCTCGGATTCAGGTTCAGAAAAACTTTTTCGGATCGTCGGTGCCACTCCGCAGAAATCTACAAAAACAGTCAGTATAAGTGCCCAAAATGGTTGGTTCAGGATGCGCCATAGTAGTAGTCCTAAGATGGCCCCAATTATAGCGATCATGTCAATATAATGCCACTTTGTCTCACCTTTAAAAAAAGCTAAAAATAGAATAGTGCTGCTTGCAATAAGATCCCCGACAGTAAGAAGAAGTGAATCTCTTCCTCCTGCCGAAAATTGTGCGAACAAAGCAATTAATTGCAACGATACCCAAATAAGCCAGGTTGCTTTATTAGGTTTGGTGCTTCCTTTTACTGTGTCTTTGATATAAGGGATTGCAGCTATGAGTGCTAAAATGCCTCCCAGTAAACCCAAAATATGTAGCATGTATTTAGTTTATCAGTTAAATATTTGGCTTACAAATATTCATTTTCCTTCAAATTATCACTGTGATAGAATATTAAAGTTATGAATGATAAATCGTCTACAATTTATTGCAGCCTCGACATAGAAACCAGCGGGTTTGATCCTCTCAAAAACGAAATTTTAGAGGTGGGTTTTGTTTTGTTTGTTATAGAAGCTGATAAAAACGCTGAGGGGGCAGGCGCCGGAAAGACGACGAAAATAAAGATTTTAGAAGAATACACGCGTGTGTTTAAACCCAAAGGGCCGGTACCGGCAGCCATTTTAGGACTAACAGGGATAACTGAGGCAGAATTGGATGAAGCCGAAAACTTTGAAGACCACAAAGCAGGTATACAAGCAAAATTAAAAGATGCGGTTATTGTTGGGCACAATGTCATTTTTGATATTAAATTTCTGGAAAGCGTTGGAATTTCATTTTCCGGTAAAATTGTAGACACTTTAGATTTAGTGCAATTTATTCTTCCCACTCACCACAGCTACAACTTGGAAAATTTAATGCACCTGTTTCAGGTTTCACATAAAGACGCCCACAGAGCCCTTGCAGATGCCAAGGCATGTTTAGTTGTTTTAGAAAAATTACTCTCACTGTTTCATAATTTTCCTCAAAGCTTACAAAGACAAATTATTGACATAAGCCAAGAGCAGTCTTTTGTTTGGACAGAGTTGCTTGCTGTAAACGCGAATGGTGATGTGCGCAACCAAACTAAACACACAAGCGCGCTTGCAAGCATTCAGGAACTGGTTGAACCTCGATTCGCTTTGGAATCGCGTGTTATTTATAACTTTCAGGTAGGCAATAATTGTGTAGAGGAAATTATCAGTACGCTTGCGCAGCAAAAAAAGAAGGCTTTACTAGTAGTCCCTCGCATAAGTCAAATAGTTTCCGCATGGAAACAGGGCCTTGTTACTCCTGCGTTTGGCAGTGAGATGCTATTTAGCAAAGAAAAGTTCGAAGCATTCATGCAGAAGCCAAAGAACGCAGACGAAGCAAAGTTTGCACTTAAAATATTAATTTGGTTTCACACCAATTGGCAAACGTTGAGCGTGTTTGATTTAAACTTGTCTTTTTTTGGAGGACAATTTAAAAGTTTTATAACCGGAGGCGATATCATAGAGCAAAAATCTGCACTGGTGGTGTGCTGCGACATGAATTCCCTTCCTGCTCTTATGGAGCAGGACCTTTATAAATCGAGGATTGCGGTTATGGTGGGACTCAATGAATTTGAACAGTACATTAGCTCTTCTTTGAGCGTAAAGGCAAGCTGGAGTTATATAACATATGTATTAAAGTCTTTTTACAACCCGGAGCTTGGAACTGGAAACGTTGAATTAAAAACATTGGTAGAAGAAGGGCTTAATAAGTCAGATTTGTTTTTTGGTTTGGTACACGCGCTTCTCAAAGAAGAAAATGAGCAATTTCAGTATTATACGGTAACCACCGAGTCTTTTAACTATGAATCTTTCGTCAAGATTCGCCTTGCTGCCAATAACTATGCCGAGTACCTAGAGCTGCTTAATGGGACAGTTATATCTGAACAAATAAGCAAATTTATAGAAAATATTAAAGCTTTTTTTGAGCCGGATGAAAACTATGTAAAATGGATTGAATTGGCCGAATCCAGATGCGTTTTATTCAGTACTCCCATAGATATAGCAAGTGCCGCAAAGTCTGTTATTTCATACTTTAAGTCAACAAGTTTTGCAGATTCTTTAGGAAGCCAAAAATTGTTGGACTATTTTAGACAAAGATTGGGCCTCTCTCATTTTTCAGTGGAAAAAATTGCACCAGCTAAGAAAAAACAGGTATCTCAAGGTGATTTGTTCCAGTTTATAAAAAACAAGCTCCATTTTGCTCCAAAACAGAGCATTGTTTGTTCTATTACATCAAAGCCGTTTAGTAAGGAAGAGCTTTTTTCCATACTTTCATCTGCTGAATTCCCTGCGGCTGTGCTTTTTGGTAATGTTTTGCAGGTAAAAGAGTTTTACGACGCTTATTATGAGCAGTTAAAGAAGAAAGTCACACTCGTGGCTCAAAATAACGCAGGTGGAAGCAATAAAATCTTCCATAACTTCTCCATACATTCCAATACTTTGCTCCTTGGGACCGGAAAATTTATTTTAAAACACCTTGCAACCAGCTCCAGTGTGCAGCCAGTCGACCATTTGCGGGTAAAAACGCTTATTATTTGCAATTTGCCATTTGATCAGTTTACTCATCCGTATCAAAAGGCGGTTTCAGCACGCTTTAGTAACCCGTTTGAGGATTACAGTCTGCCAAAGGCGGTATATAATTTTCACGCACTGCTTGAATTTTTTAATACAGACAGCTTACAGCGAATATATATAAGCGACAGTAAACTCTCGAAAGGTTATGGAGCTGTGTTTACTGACTATATTCAACAAGTGCCTTCGGTTGTGATTAAATAAATTAAAATTGAATTATACATAGGTTATCCACAAGTTATTAATCTAGTAAAAATTAAGGAATTCTCGTTTTAAAAATTATAAAAGCATTGTAAACACAGGAGAAAATAAATAAAAAGTGCGTGAGAGTTGACAAGGGCAAAATTACCTGATACAATATATATACAAGGTTGATGTGGATATCTGAAATACAAACCAAAGCTCATTAACAATTTAATATACAAGCTCACTGAAGGAAATCTGAGTTGAAATATATTCAAACCAGTTTTCCTTTAAACTTTTCGTCATAGCCTATCCAATCTAGGCTGATTGAAAAACAAAAATAAAAATGTAGGTTGCTTTGTTCCCCAACAGGCAACAAGTAAAAAAAGTTTTTTTAAAACAAAAATACAAAAAACAAAAAAAGTTTGAGGTAACCTCGAGTTACCGTAAGAGAAGTTTAAAGTGTAGTTTGACATTAGATTGGAATTCAGACGCTTTCTCTCAGCTGTCACGCTGGGAAGGCCTGAAATCACTAAAGTATTGCCCTTTGCAGTAGGTTTAGGATCTTACGAAGCGTAGGATCCTGCAACTACTGCGAAGAGTAGTCGTGTGTATTTTGGGTTACAAGCGGCCATTACCGACACATTTTCAAAATTTGGTCGCCGTAAGGCCGCTTTTTGCTTTATATATGGTATTTAAAAGGATATTTAAACCGTCCAGGTACAGTTCTGGCCGTTTTTTTATTGCCAAAATGCAAGGGGTTTACTTAAAAAACCCAGTTCTCTATGGAATGTAATAATTAATTAAGTAACTAAGCAGGCATTTTATTTGCAGGCAGCGGTCCTTCCCAAAACTAGTTGTATTATGCCGGATATGGCCTATTCTGCTATTACAAAAGCGACTTTCCAGACAGGCTCTAAGTGCGCTATAATACATACATAATTATTGAACCAAATATCATGCTTTCCAAAGAATTTATAGAAGAAATGGAACAAAAACTCCTTGTAACCAAACAGCAGTTGCAGGAGGAAGTGATTGGTTTGCCCACTCATACTGAAATAGACACCGATATAGAGGCCACTCAAGACGAAGCCGAGCTTGATACAGACAACGAGGCAGTAAGGAGCCGGATAGAAGGAGATATTAAAAAGATAAATGCAGCACTGGCTAAAATTGAGGATGGTACATATGGCACAGATGATGAAGGAAAAGAAATTTCGGAAGAGCGTCTCAGGGTTTTGCCATGGGCAGATAAAGCTTTGTAAAATTTCTAATTTCCAATTCCACATTTCAAAAAACTGCAATCTCATTGGGAATTTGATATTTGTTATTTAAAATTTAAAGGTTTTGACTGTATGGTGATAGAGATTGATGGAAAAACTAAGATGCAAAATCACAACGGAAGAATGGTAACTCGTTCTTTCGTTTTTTGCTTATTAGCGGGTGCTGGCGTAATTGCTGATCAGCTGCTAAAAAATTATATCTTTGTTCAGCGGGAGCTGCCAAAATATATGACACAATTTAAGAATTATAATTTTGCGTTTTCTCTGCCTCTTCCGCTATGGCTCATGTATGTTATTTACACCGGCGTACTGCTGCTCGCTCTGCAATTGTTTATAAAACATTTTTCGTACATGACCAAAACGGAAACTTTTGGGTGGGTGCTGTTGTTCTCCGGGGCGGTATCTAACATTTATGAACGAATTTCATTAGGGTATGTGCGGGATTATTTTATCATAGGCAACGGAATTTTTAATTTGGCAGATGCATTTATAATAGCTGGAATTTTAATTGTTGTATTATTTCCTTCCTTTAGGAAAAGGACAGTATACAACACATACATTGTATGATTTCAAAAGTATTTTCTGCGGCAGTTATTGGACTCGATGCCGAACTCATAGAAGTTGAGGCAGATGTAACCAACGGGCTTCCGAATACCATTATAGTAGGGCTTCCGGATACAGCCGTACAGGAAAGCAAAGAGCGGGTTAAGACCGCAATAAAAAATTCGGAATGCAGTTACCCGCAAACAAGAGTAAGCGTAAATTTGGCCCCGGCAGATGTCCCAAAACTTGGTACTCATTTTGACTTGCCCATCGCACTTGCCATTTTGCTTGCTTCCGAGCAGTTAAGTTTTAATAATACAAACAAATTGTTTTTGGGAGAGCTTTCTTTAGATGGCAGCCTTCGCGGCGTTCCGGGGGTTTTGGCAGTTGCGCTTAAGGCTAAATCTGCAGGCATTTCCGAACTCTATGTTCCCCAAGCAAACGCTTCGGAAGCAGCGCTTGTGGACGGGATAACTATATATGCAGTAAAGACTCTTGCGGAGCTTTTAAAACATGTACTGGCAGCTTCAGTACTGGCACCAACAGAAAGCGTATTGCCTGAAACAGTGCTTCAAAATGCAATTCCAATTCTAGACATGAAGGATGTGGCAGGTCAGGAAATG
>Ga0070679_100005481_pt1 | contig 11761 bp, 10 predicted proteins | sample KBSC63BmetaG_FD_65652 | JGI IMG/M metagenome (GOLD analysis project Ga0070679, IMG submission 65652) | Corn rhizosphere microbial communities from Kellogg Biological Station, Michigan, USA - KBS C6-3B metaG | ecosystem: Host-associated > Plants > Roots > Rhizosphere | place: USA: Michigan... | reverse complement strand
ATAGTCTTCGATCTCGACGGCACCCTCGTCGACAGCGCCGAAGACCTGCGCGTCGCACTCAACAAATTGCTGGGCGAACTGGGTTTGCGCCCAATCGGGGCGAACGAAATCAAAGGCATGATCGGCGACGGCGTGCTCAAACTGGTCGAGCGAGGGCTGGTCGCCGCCAACGGCGATCCGCAGCAGAAGGACGTTTTGCTGCCGCGCTTTCTCGAAATCTACCAAGCAAATCCCGCGACATCGACCCGCTGCTATCCAGGCGTGCCCGAAACCCTTGAAGCGTTGCGGCGCAAAAACTTTCGTCTGGCTGTCGTGACCAACAAACCGGTCTTCGCGACGAAAAAGATCCTTGAGGCGCTGTCTTTGGCCGCGTTTTTTCCGGTGGTCGTCGGCGGTGACAGCGTGCAGCAGCGAAAGCCCCATCCGGCGCCGCTTTTGGAAGCGGCGCGGCAACTTGGCGTCGATGTCGGTCACTTACTGATGATTGGCGACAACATCCACGACGTCGAAGCCGCGCACGCAGCCGGTATGCCCTGCGTTGCCGTCAGCTATGGCTATCATCATCGACCGCCGTCCGAGTTCAACGCCGATCATCTCATCGACCGCTTCGGCGATCTATTGCCGCTTGTCACTAATCCGACATCGCATTGCCGTAATGCCCGCTGCGACGCGGAGCGTATTTCCCCTATCTGATCAATCTTTTCACGACCGGAGCGTCACCCGTGACTCAATCTATCGCGCCTTCCCGCAATACAGATCGGACCGTCGAGGTAAATGGACGGAGCTATGCTGCGCCAAAACGCCCCACCGTGGTGATTATCGTCGACGGTTTCGATCCGGCCTATCTCCAGCATGGGATCGCCAATGGCACGCTGCCGACCATGAAATCGTTCAAAGAAAAAGGCTTCATGGGAATTGCCGATTGCTCGATGCCGAGCACGACAAACACCAACAATACCTCGATCGTGACCGGCGTGCCGCCGGTGGTGCACGGCATCAACGGCAACTACTACCTGGATTCCGAAACCGGCAAGGAAATCATGATCACCGACGCCAAGCGGCTGCGGTGCGGCACCATCCTCGGCGCGCTGAGCCATGCGGGCGTGAAAACGGCGGTTGTCACGGCCAAGGACAAGCTGCTCAAAGTGCTTGCCTATGAAATGGAGGGTATCAACTTCTCTTCGGAGTATGCCGGGAAGGCCAATCTCAAGGACAATGGCATTGAAAATGTCGAGAAGTTGGTCGGCCGGTCAACCCCGGACCAGTACTCCGCGGATCTGTCGCTGTTCGTGTTCGATGCCGGCGTGAAGCTCCTGTCCACCGTCCGTCCGGATCTCATGTACCTCTCGACGTCGGACTATGTGCAGCATAAACATGCGCCCGGAGAGCCTGAGGCGGATGCCTATCATCACGCGGTGGACAAGACCGTCGCTGCGCTGATTGCTCTCGGCGCGACCGTGGCCATTACTGCCGACCATGGGATGAACGATAAGTCGGCCAAAGACGGCACGCCCAATGTCGTCTATCTGGAAGACGAACTGAATTCGCGCTTCGGTGAAGGATCGGTCCGGGTCATCTGTCCGATCGCCGATCCCTTCGTTCGGCATCACGGCGCCTTGGGTTCATTCGTCCGCGTGCATCTGCGAAAGCCCGGCGATGTGCAGGCCATGATGGCGTTTGCCCGGACGCTGCCCGGCGTCGAACTGGTTCTCGACAAGGAAAAGGTTTGCAAGCAATTCGAGCTTCCCATCGACAGGGAAGGGGATTTCGCCGTGTTCAGCGATCGGCAGACCGTTGTCGGCGCCCGGCAGGAGGATCACAATCTCAGTCAACTGGCGGGTCACCGCCTTCGCTCTCATGGCGGTCTCGGCGAGCAGAAAGTTCCGTTCCTGCTGTCACGGCCGATCAATGCGGAGTACCAAAGGCGGGCGGAGTCCGGACCGCTTCACAACTACGATATCTTCGATTTCGCGCTGAACGGCGTGGTCTAACGATCGGCACGTGATCGCAGCTTTTGCCGCTTGAGCCAGACGTCAGTCAACCAGAGAGTCATAACTAGATGCGCACCGCCAAGGCCGCCGTTTACGAAGCACCGAACACACCTTTCGTTATGAAGGACTTCCCCTTGCGCCCCGTTCACCGCGGCGAAGTTCTGGTGAAGGTGACGATGTCGACGATCTGCCGTTCGGACATCCATTCTTATGAGGGACGCCGGCCAAACCCTTGCCCCGGAATTCTCGGCCATGAGATCATCGGGATCATCGAGGAGCTTGGTGGAGACATCAAACAGGATATGCGCGGCGATCCGTTGAAGGTCGGCGACCGTATCACCTGGAGCGAGTATTTCTTCGACGGCGCGTGCTACTACCGTGAAGTTCTCGACATGCCGCAGAAGTGCCATGGCGTGCGCAAATATGGCCACGATCTCTCGGAAGAAGATCCGCACTTTCTGGGCGGATTCGCAGAATATTGCTACATCCTTCCCGGCACGTGGATCCTGAAGCTTCCCGATGAGCTAAGCGACGAGGAGGCGACGCCGCTCAATTGCGGTGTAGCCACCATGGCCTCGGTCACCGAAGCCGCCGAGATAGCGCTGGGCGACACTGTCGTCATCCAGGGCCTTGGGCTGCTCGGTCTGTACGGAGCCGCGATGGCAAAGGCGCGCGGCGCGCGCTGCGTTATCGGCCTCGACTCCGTGGAGAGCCGGCTTGTTACCGCCAAGAAATTCGGTGCGGACCATGTCATCAACGTCGGGCGCGTGCCCGAAAAGGAAGTCATCGCCGAGGTACGCGGGCTATGCCGGCCTGACGGAGCTGACGCCGTGATTGAAGTCTGCGGCGTTCCCGATGTCATCAACCAGGGACTGCAGATGTTGCGCGTGGGCGGGCGATACGTGCTCGGCGGCCTGGTTAATCCCGGCGCCAATGTGACGATCGACGCCAACATGCTTGTCAAACGCTGGGTCACGATGCGCGGGATTCACAATTATCACCCCCGGCATCTGATCCAGGCGCTCGATTTTGTGATGTCAAACCGCAATCGCTTCCCCTTCAAGGAAATCGTCGATTCAAAGTTCGGCCTGAAGGATCTCGACGCCGCCTTCAAGAAGGCTTCGGAGCGAACTGTGCTCCGTGCAGCGATTGTTCCCGGGTACAAGGGTTAAGACATGCAATCTCCGCCGCTCAATTTCACTCCACACGGGCTCTTCATTGGGGGCCGATGGGTTTCGCCTGCCGAAGACAAGCATTTCGTGTCGATCAATCCCTCGAACATGGAGAAACTCGGCGACATTCCGGCTGCAAGCGAAGCCGATGTCGACCTTGCTGTGAAGGCGGCGAAAGAAGGGTTTAAGGAATGGTCGAGAGTTCCGATCAAGGAACGCGCGCGCTGCCTTGAGCTTCTGGCGGATCGGATTGAAGAACACGCCGATGAACTCGCGCTTCTTGACGCCGTCGACTCTGGCAACGCCATCGTCGGCATGCGCGGCGACATGATCTGGACTGCAGATTGGTTCCGGTATTGCGCGGGGCTCGTCACCGAGATCAAGGGCGAGACATCCTCGCAAGGCGCTCGCCATCTCAACCTCACACGCCGGCAGCCATTCGGCGTCGTAGCGAAGATCAATCCGTTCAATCATCCGTTTCGCTTTTGTGCCGAAAAGGCGGCGGCGCCGCTTGCTGCCGGCAACAGCGTCGTGATCAAGGGCTCCGAACAGGCGCCGCTCTCAAGCTTGCGTCTCGGGGAATTGTGTGAGGGAATTTTTCCGGTCGGCGTCGTCAATATCATCACCGGTGATGGCAAGGTCGGATCGGCGCTGGTGCGCCATCCGGATGTGCGCCGGATCGGGTTCGTCGGATCGGTGCCGACCGGCAGACTCATTGCACAGGAGGCTGCCGTTGGCCTTAAACGCGTAAGCTTGGAGCTCGGCGGGAAAAATCCCATCATTATCTTCCCCGACGCCGATCCCAAGAAGGCTGCCTTGGCTGCCATCAAGGGAATGAACATGAATCGGCAGGGCCAGTCATGCAGCTCGACTTCGCGGGTGTTCGTCCATGCTTCGCTGCACAAGGAAGTCACCCAGGAGTTGGTCAGGCTGGCCGAGGCGCTCCCGATCGGCGCGCCGTGGCTCAAGCAGAATGATGTCGGTCCGATTGTTTCCCAGCGCCAGTTCGACCGGGTGATGGGCTTCATCGCATCAGCGAAAGCCGAAGGCGCGCAATTGCTGACCGGCGGCGGCAAGCCTTCGGATGCAAGTCTTGCAGGCGGCCTGTTCATCGCACCGACCGTCTTTGACGGCGTCACGCCGGCGATGCGGATCGGGCACGAAGAGATATTCGGTCCGGTGATGTCGGTCATCACCTGGGAAAATTACGAAGACATGCTGGAGAAGGCCAACGGGGTCGAATACGGCCTCACGGCCGCCATCGTCACCAACGATCTCGCGAAGGCCATGGAGACGGCGGAACGCATCGAAGCGGGTTACGTCTGGATCAATTCCAACGGCCGGTATATCGGCGCGCCCTATGGAGGCTGGAAGCAGAGCGGAATCGGCGAAGAAGAGTGCTTCGATGAAATCGTCAGTTATACGCAGGTGAAGAACATCAATATGAGGTGGTGAGCGTTGGTCGGATGGCGCAAGAAATGCCAATGCACGCGCAAGAAACTGGAGAGCGGCTTCCTGTCGCGGGAAGCCAACCAATTGGCGGAATAATAATGAACTAGTCTGTTTGACAACAACGAACAAACAAAACTTTGGGAGGGATGCGATGCGTGGTTTTAACAGGCTTGCTGTGGTTGCGGCCGGTGCGGTCCTGGTCCTGGGCGCGGCCAATCGCCCAGCCAGTGCGGAAGGGCCGGGGGGCGGACTAGCCGAGGCCGGCGTTCTCAAGGTCGGGATCATTCCCGCCGAGGATGGCCGCGCTGTCGTCCGTCAGTCGAAGGAGGTCATGGATCAGATCAGCGCCGCGCTGAATATGAAGACCGAGATTTTCGTCGGGTCCGATTACAACGCAACCATCGAGGCGCTCCGGAGCAACAAGGTCGATGTGGCGCTGATGGGCGCATTCGGCTACGTGCTGGCGACGACGCAAGCCCCGGTCGAAGCGTTTGCGGTTACGGTGACCGCGAAGAGCAACTCCCCCGCCTACCACTCGATCATTATCGCCCGCGCGGACGCAAATGATCTCACCTCGTTGGACTCGCTCAAGGGCCACACCTTTGCCTTTGTCGATCCAAGCTCGACGTCGGGTTCCCTGATGCCGAAGGCAGCCATGATGGACAGCCACATCGTTCCGGAATCTGATCTGAAGAAGGTCATCTATTCCGGTGGCCACGATGCTAGCATCATCGCGGTTGTCGAGGGTAAGGTTGACGCGGCCTCGGTTGCCGATCGTATCTATGCCGGCGCCTGCGACAAGAAGGCGGTCGACTGCAGCAAGCTGAAAGTCATCTGGACCTCGCCGGCTATTCCGAACGATCCGCTGTTTTACCGTAAGGCAATTTCGGACGACATGAAGAAAAAGATCCGCGACGCCTTTTACGGTATCAAGAATCTGACGTTCGGTGAGATGGGTACCGTGGCACGGTTCGATCCGGCAACTGATGCGACCTACGATGTCGTCAGAAACATCGCAAAGACGCTGAAGCTCGACTTGACGAAAATGAAGTAATGCAACGCGACTGGTCTTAGGCTGCTCAACGTGCGGGGGACCATATTTTGCGACGCTTGATAAGCCCGGCAGCCGCGCAACCGAGACTGTCGCTCGGCGGCCGGGCAAAGTTTCTCTTCTATATGGCGGGTGGGGCCACCTTCCTGGCGTGGAGTGCGAACGCGCTGGAGCTCAGCGGCGGCGAACTCTTCCACTCGCTCCCGGTCATCGGGCGCTATATCGTAAGAATGATTCCTCCTGACTGGACGGCGCTCGATGGTCTGTGGGGGCCAACGCTCGATACCATCTGCATTGCTCTCTGGGGCACCGTCATAGCGTCGGCAATAGGCTTCCCGCTCGGCATCCTCGCCGCGAAGAACCTGAACGGCTCGAGAGTTCTAAGGTCATCGGCGCTCGCCATTCTCAATGTCCTTCGCAGCATTTCCGAATTGATCTGGGCGATATTTTTCGTATCCGCGGTCGGACTGGGGCCGTTTCCCGGTGCGCTCGCGTTGGGCGTCAATTTCGGCGGCATCCTCGGCCGCCTCTATGCCGAGGCGATCGAGAATGTCGATCCGAAGCCGCTCGAAGCTTTGCGGGCAACCGGTGCAAGTCGGGTTCAGACCATTCTGTTTGCGGTCCTGCCTCAGGTGCTGCCCCAGATCGTGTCCTACAATCTCTACTGGTTCGAAGTTGGTGTCCGTTCGGCGACTGTCCTCGGTATGATCGGAGCGGGCGGAATTGGTTTCGAACTGGTTACAACCATCCGCCTCTATGACTTCCGCCAGACCTCGGCGATTCTGCTGGTTATTCTGGGGCTGGTCACATTGATCGATCAGGCGTCGGCACTGCTGCGCGGCAGCATAGTGAAGTGAAGGCCAACATGAATATGAACGTCAGTACCACCAATCCGGTCATCAGCGGGGCGTCGGCGGAAAAGTCGCCGATCGTGTCGCTCGTCAACGTCAGCAAGACCTATATTCGGGGAAAGCTCGTCGCTCTGACCGATGTTAGTTTTGACATCGGCCATGGCGAGTTCGTCGTCATTCTCGGCCCTAGCGGCGCCGGCAAGTCGACGATGCTGCGCTGTATCAACCGCCTCGCCGAGCCGACCAGTGGGCAGATCTTTCTGAGAGGCAATGAGATCACCAGCACCCCCCGCAGCTTGCGTAAGGCGCGCCAGGAGATCGGCATGGTGTTTCAGCAGTTCAACCTGGTGACACGCCTATCGGTCATCATGAACGTGCTGTCCGGCCGGCTGTCTTATCGTTCGACCTGGCGCAGCCTGTTCTACAGTTTTACGCGCGAAGATCGGGCGATCGCGCTCGAATGCCTAGAAATGGTCGCGCTCGGGCATAAGGCCTTTCAGCGGGCCGACACGCTGAGCGGCGGCGAACAGCAGCGCGTTGCTATCGCGCGCGCGCTGGCGCAACGGCCCAAGCTCATCCTCGCCGATGAGCCGGTTGCGAGCCTCGATCCCAAGATCGCCCGTCAGGTTCTTGACTATCTGAAGGACGTTTCTCAGCGGCTCGGCATCAGCGTGGTCTGCAACCTCCATCAGATCGATTTTGCCCGAGAATATGCCGAGCGCATTATCGGGCTGTCGCAAGGAAGGCTGATATTCGACGGTCCCCCTAGCGCGCTGACCGACGATATCCTCAATCAGATCTACGGCTCGCGGATGGAGAGCGCGGTTGGCTAGTCATTACGATATCGCCGTCGACCAGGGACTGGTCCGCGAAGCCGCATGGCGGCATCGGCGGATGGCGATCCGGATGCTCGTCATGGCAGGCTTTGCCATTGTGCTTTGGCTGAGCGCCACCCGGATCCATCTCAGCCTGACGAATATCATCCTGGGCGTTCCGAACATGGCCGATTTCTTCGGCCGCATGGTGCCGCCCGATTTCTCCAACCTGATGTCTCTTGTAGCGCCGACGGTCGAAACCGTTCAGATCGCAGCCTGGGGGACGGTGATCGCGGTCATCGCATCCGCGCCACTGGCGCTGCTCGCGGCTCAAAACACGGCGCCTCACCCGTCCATCTATTTCGTGACGCGCCTATTCCTCAATCTGCTGCGAAGCATCAATGAACTGATTTATGCGCTCCTGCTGGTCAGCGCCGTCGGTCTCGGGCCATTCCCTGGCGTTCTTGCGATTGCGCTGCACGCGACCGGCATGCTTGCGAAGTTCGTCGCCGAAGAGATCGAACACGTCAATCGCGGTCCGGTGGAGGCGCTGCAGGCCGCGGGCGCCGGAAGAATCCAGATCATCCTGTTCGGGATCATGCCCCAGGTGCTTCCCGCGGTGGTGGGTTACATCCTCTATCGCTTCGACGTCAGCATCCGCTCCGCCACGGTGCTCGGTCTAGTCGGCGCCGGCGGGCTGGGCTTTACGCTCATCACCAGCATGAAGATGTTCAAGTATCACGAGACGGCCACGTGCATCTTAGTGATCATCCTGCTGATTTGGGCGGCTGACGCAATCAGCAGCCACATGCAGAAAAAGCTTCTCTAAATTCCTGACGAGCCAAAGGGTGCCATGGGCACGACCGTACTTCTAAACCTGGTAGGTGGCATAGCGCTTCTTTTGTGGGGGCTGCACATGGTGCAGTCCGGCATTTTGCGCGCTTTTGGTGCGGATCTGCGTCGCGTGCTTGGCATTACGCTGCGCAACCGTTTTGCCGCGCTGCTTGCCGGCGTCGGAGCCACGGCACTCTTACAAAGCAGCACGGCCACCGCACTGATGACCGCGACCTTCCTGGGCGACGGATTGGTCGGACTTGTGCCCGCCTTGGCGATCATGCTGGGCGCGAATATCGGCACAACCCTCATTGTTCAGGTCTTCAGCTTCGACGTTTCCCTGTTGGCTCCGGGCCTGCTCGGGCTTGGTGTCATCGTTTTCAAGAACAGTGTGCGGACCAAAATCCGGGACCTGGGTCGTGTTGCGATCGGTCTTGGGCTGATGCTGCTGTCGCTGCATATCCTGCTCGACACATTGGCGCCCGCGGAATCCGCGCCCAACGTGCGTGCCCTGCTCACCGCCATCACCGGCATGCCCATCCTGAACCTGATGTTCGGAGCTCTTCTGGCCTGGGCGGCGCATTCGAGTGTTGCCGTTGTGCTGCTGGTGATCTCGCTTGCCTATTCGAATTTCATTACACCCGTCGTAGCCTTTGCGCTGGTATTGGGTGCGAACCTCGGAAGCGCGGTGAATCCGATACTGGAAGGTGGCGGTCTCGGAAATCCCATCGCCCGCCGCCTGCCGCTCGGCAACCTGATCAATCGCGCCGTCGGATGCGCCCTCGTGCTGCCGTTTCTTCAGCCGGCCGTCGATTTCCTCAGCGCTTTCGATTCAAATCCCGTTCGGCTGGTTGCCGATTTCCACACGCTGTTCAACCTGGCACTGGCTGCCATCTTCATCATCCCGCTGCCCGCATTCGCCAAGCTTTTGCAGTGGTTGTTGCCGCCGCCGGCCGCGCCCTCGGATCCTTCGGCGCCCATCTATCTCGATGTCGCCGCGATCGGGACACCGTCGCTGGCGCTGACATGCGCGGCCAGGGAAACCCTGCATATGGGCGATCTCGTCGAGTCGATGCTGCGGGAGACCATGGTCGCTTTGATGACCGATGATCGCAAATTGGTGTCCGCGGTTGAGCGCATGGATAACGCGGTCGATAAGCTTCATGAAGCGATCAAGCTGTATGTCACGAAAATCACCAGGGAAAGCCTTGATGACCGCGAGGGAAGCCGCGCGATGGAGGTCATCGCATTCGCCATCAATCTTGAGCATATCGGCGACATCATCGACAAGAATCTGATGGAGCTTGCGGCCAAGAAGATCAAGAACCGACTTAAATTCTCCAACGAGGGCGCAGCTGAATTGCAGGCCTTCCACCGCCGGGTGATTGAAAATCTGAAACTGGCGCTCAGTGTTTTTATTTCAGGCGATGTAAAAATCGCCCGGCAATTGATCGAGGAAAAGGTTGCAATCCGGCAGGCCGAACGTGTCGCGGCGGAAAACCACCTTGTGCGGCTCCGCGAAGGTCGACTCGCCAGCATCGAGACCAGTTCGCTGCATCTCGACATTCTCCGAGACTTGAAGCGAATTCATTCGCACATTTGCTCGGTCGCTTATCCGGTACTGGAGGCGGCCGGAGAGCTCCAGCCAAGCCGGCTGAAAGCGCTGGACGTCGAGGCTGTGCTAGGCTCCAGCGAAGTCTTGATCCGTTAAGGTCGCGAACATAGTAAGCCGGCACTTGATGATCGGTGACGTTTATCCGGGTGCCTTGACTAGAGGTGAGGCAGAAAGCCGCCTGCGGCCAAAGTTGTCCTGCCGACACGTATGCAGCTCTAATCGGGATTGAATCTCCAGACCCTAATGTGCCCCAAAACAGCGGAAATAACCCCGACATTTCAAAGGGCGCTTTCGAAAAAGGAATATGGGAGTTCGAATCCTCCAACCTCGGCCAGCCAGTCCTGCGTTTGGCCAGGCTCCGCTAGTGACGCGCAAAGGTGCCGGAAATCGGGCTTTTCGCGCCTTCGACTTTGTTCTCCTGACTCCGGGTTTGAAGATCTTCAGGCGGAAATCGCCAAAAAGTCTCCGGCCTTCTCCGCAAATATTCCCATTTTGGAGGGACTATGGGCGGAGACCAGTTTGATCACGACTGCCGCCCGAGGTCAGCAGTAGGATTCGCTCCACACGTGACCTGCACACACTCGCGATCGAATGTTCTCCAACCGATCAATGGCGCCTGCCGATGCAGGACAACGAAGTCTAGCGCGCGGGGCTCATCGGGGCTGGAGGAACCCGCCACCGGTGAAGGTGAAGCTGCCGCGCATCGGTCGGGCACTGCGATAGGGGTTCAATACACATTGCGCAGCGCTTATGCCGCTGTCCGGACCATAGACCTGTAGACAGACCGGATAACGCATATCAAAGGCTTGTGCGCGAGCGGGTTGAGCTCATGAAACCACGCCAAGGGTCAACATCGCGATCACAGGAGTGCGCATATCATGGTCCCGCTGAACAGGCCTTATCGGGTAGTCGAACGCCGTTGATGAGCTTCGAGACGCAGTCTCTGCGCTCTCAGGCGCTTTATCTCTTCATCAAGCGCGTCAATTTGCTCATCATGTCGCGTGGCCTTGGTCTTCTGCGCGTCTGCCTCACGCAATTTGTTTAGAGCTTTCTCAACGGAGAGCTTCGTGGTTTCGGCCATGGTAAATCTCATACGGAGCTGAAAACAGGGATTCTGAGTTGAAGAGGCGGCTCATGAAAGCCGCCTTTTCCTCTTGCGCTACTGACAGGGATATTGCCTGCCGTCGTCAAGCTTCACGAAGGTACCGGGCTGACAGACGAAGCCGTTGCGCGTCGCGTAATCCTGTGCCGGGTAAGCGCCGTAAGCTGCGCGAGGACCGCCTGCGGTGTACGGGCTGCCCTGATAGTAAGGACCACCGGAGTAGTAGCCAGCGCCCCCGTAGTAGGGACCACCGGTATAATAACCTGCTCCTCCATAGTAAGGCGCAGCGGCGACGGCGGCAGCCGTGCCAACCACCGCCGCACCTGCGATGCCCGCGCCGTAAACGGCACGTCGTGTCTGTCGCCGGGCAACACCCGCAACGCTCACGGGGGTCAGAGGACGACCGACGCGTGCTTGGGCGCTCTCGACTGAGATCAAGATGCCGTCTTGTTCAGACCAGCCGAAGGAGAAGATTGCAGCACAGGCGAAGGCGGAAACCGCAATGGCAGCCCTTCTTACTTTCTTCATGAACTTTCTCCATTGTGCGCAGAAATCCAGCGTACCACCTCCCTCGCTTACTTCGCCTTGCTTGATCCAGATCAAAGCAACCGGAACTTTAACGGGAACGTTTGGTAACGTTCCTGTTACGGCGGTGCCTCACAAAGGGAGAGCGGCTCGCTGTGCCTTCGGCTGTTTGACATCCAAATCATGGTCGAGCTGCAAGGGCCCGCTTCAGGACGGCTGCCGCGGGCTGCGATGCCCCGCCTACCGAGTTCGCGTGCCGCCCCCGTTCACCTTCGACGCCTCGTATGTGTCCCGATAGCCGCGCGCAATCGATCGAACGCCGCGGCCGATGTCGTCGTAGACGTCGTCCGGCA
>Ga0070679_100005480_pt1 | contig 11762 bp, 7 predicted proteins | sample KBSC63BmetaG_FD_65652 | JGI IMG/M metagenome (GOLD analysis project Ga0070679, IMG submission 65652) | Corn rhizosphere microbial communities from Kellogg Biological Station, Michigan, USA - KBS C6-3B metaG | ecosystem: Host-associated > Plants > Roots > Rhizosphere | place: USA: Michigan... | reverse complement strand
CCTGCTTCGTCAGCGGAGGCCATCCACGCTCGCGTCCCAGCCGCGACATCGTCTCGTGATGCGACGGAAAGCTCTCCTCGATCGCCTGCTCGCGCGTATCGGCAATGTATCCATGCGAGTTGATGCTCACGGGAATCATCGCAGGATCATAGCCGGATTTTCTCAGCGTCGTGCGATAGAGCTCGACGAACGGGACGAATTGCTCGGGATAGCCGCCGATGATCGCGATCGCGAGCGGCAACCCATGCGACGCCGCGCGCACGACGGACTGCGGCGTCCCGCCGACGGCAATCCAGACTGGCAGAGGATTCTGAACCGGCCTCGGATATACCGCGAGGTCGTTCATCGCGGGCCGATGCTTGCCCGACCACGTCACGCGCTCGTTGTCGCGCAGCCTCAAGAGGTGATCGAGCTTTTCCGAGAACAGCTCGTCGTAGTCGTGCAGGTCGTACCCGAACAGCGGGAACGACTCGATGAACGAGCCGCGGCCGGCCATGATCTCCGCACGACCATGCGAGAGCAGATCGAGCGTGGCGAAATCCTGGAAGACGCGGACCGGATCGTCCGAGCTCAGGACCGTTACGGCACTCGTGAGCCGGATGCGCTTCGTTCGCGTCGCCGCCGCGGCGAGAATCACCGCTGGCGACGACGCCGAGTAGTCGGCGCGGTGATGCTCGCCGATGCCGAAGACGTCGAGGCCGAGCTCGTCGGCGAGCTGAACCTCCTCCATGAGATCCGCGAGCCGCTGCTCGGCGCTGATGACCGTGCCCGTGGTCGGATCCGCTGTCGTTTCGGCGAACGTGTAGAGCCCGAGTTCCATTGGAGAATATTCAGAGTTGCGTCTCCTTCCGAGCAGCGCTAGGCGCCATCCGGCGGAAACGCCCTACATTCGCGTTTCTTGAAAGCGCCCGCTACCGCCGCAGTACAACGAGCGTCGTTTAGGGAGCGCTCCTTGTGCCGTCGTCTCTCATCGGCTTCATCGCCTCCGTCCATTTCAACAGCTCGTCGAGCATCGCGCCGAGTGCCTTCGCCTGCAGCTCGCCCGGATCGAATACGCCCGTCTCGGCGTTGATGTGCTGCGCGAAGAACGGAATCGCGACCGCCTCGAACATCGGCATCATCTTGAGCGACGTGCAGGTGGACTTGGCGATCTGCACGCCGCGCGTACCACCCGACACACCGCCATAGCTCACGAACGCACACGGCTTGTAGGCCCACTCCTTCACGAGATACTGAAGTGCGTTGATCAGGGAGGCGGGCGGCCCGAAATCGTACTCCGGTGTCACGAACACGAACGCGTCGGCCCGGCTCACCGTTGCGCTCCAGCGTTTCGTGTGCTCGTGCTCGTACTCCGCGAAGCGCGGATGCTTCGGCTCGTCGAAGAGCGGGAGATTCACCTGTGCGAGATCGACATCTGCGACCTCGAACTTTCCATGCGCGCGCGCCTGCGCGAGCGTCCATTCCGCGACTGCGCGGCCCTTCCGCGCCGGACGTGTCGCCGCGGTGATGACTTGAAGCAGCATCGTCATGAAGAAGAGAGAGAGTGCGCGACCTCGGCCACGATCTCGTACGATCGAAGGCGAGCCTGGTGATCGAAGATCTGCGTCGCGACGATCAGCTCATCCGCGCCGGTGGACTGCGCGAAGGATTCGAGCCGGGCCGCCACCGTCGCGGGCGATCCAACGATCGCGTTCGAGAGAATCGGCTCGAGCTGCGCGCGCTCGAACGGCGAGAGATCGAGCTCGTAGTCGTCGACCGGCGGCGGCACGGGCGTCGGACGCCCGCGTCGCAGATTCACGAACGACTGCTGATACGACGTGAAGAGTCGCTTCGCCTCGGCATCCGTGTCGGCCGCGACGACGCTCACGCCGAGCATGAGGTGCGACTTCGCGAGCTCGCTGGAGGGCTGAAAGCGCGACCGATACAGCTCGATCGCCTGCGTCATGTACGCCGGCGCGAAGTGCGATGCGAACGCGAACGGCAATCCCATGTGCGCGGCGAGCTGCGCGCCGAACAAGCTCGATCCGAGAATCCAGATCGGGACGTGCAGGCCCGCGCCCGGCACCGCGCGCACCGGCGGCCACGAATCGTCGTCGCCGCGGAACAACGCCATCAGCTCGGCGACGTCCTGTGGGAACGTATCCGCGGCCGTGGGCTCACGACGCAGTGCGCGCGCCGTCGCTTGATCGGAGCCGGGTGCGCGTCCGAGCGCGAGATCGATGCGTCCCGGGAACAGCGATTCGAGTGTGCCGAACTGCTCGGCGATCACGAGCGGCGAGTGATTCGGCAGCATGATGCCGCCCGCGCCGACGCGAATGCGCGACGTACCGCCCGCGACGTGCGCGATGACCACGGACGTCGCCGCACTCGCGACGCCCGGCATGCCGTGGTGCTCGGCGAGCCAGAAGCGCAGGAATCCCCACTCTTCGCAATGCCGCGCGAGATCGAGCGAATTGCGAAACGAGTCGGCAGGGCTTCCTCCCTGCACGATCGGCGACAGATCGAGAACGGAAAGCGGAATCACTATGTAGTTCTGCTACTTGATGGTTCTGCTACTTGCCGTAGGTAATTCTCCAGACGCGGCCACCCTTGTCGTCGGTAATGTAGAGAGCCCCGTCAGGCCCGACCGCGAGTCCCGCCGGACGATGCGCCGCCGCGTCCGGCTGCATGTTGCCACCGGCGAAGCCATCCGCGAAGACATCGTACTTCCCCGTCGGAGTCGTGCCGCTCGGCGCAGGAAGAAAGACGACGTTGTAGCCGCCCTGCGGACCCGGCGCGCGATTCCACGATCCATGAAACGCGACGAACACGCCGCCGCGATATTGCTGTGGAAATTGTGAGCCCGTGTAGAACACGACGTCGAGCGGCGCCCAGTGCGCGGGAAAGAACGCGATCGGCGCGAGCTTCTGCGCGCACTCACCAACTGCTTTGCCGCCATCGCCGCCGTACTCGGGAGCAAGCACGAGCTTCGCCTGCGTGTTGTCGAAGTAGCAATACGGCCAGCCGTAGTCGCCGCCTTGCTGCACGTGCAGAAGCTCTTCGGCCGGCAGATTCTGGCCCTGCTCCGCCGTGTAGAGCTTCGGCCAGTTCTCGGCAAGCTGATCGCGCCCGTGCTGCGTGGCGTAGACGGAACCGTCCGGTCCGATGGTGATGCCGTCCGCGTTGCGAATGCCTGTCGCGTAGCGCTGCGCGGGGCCATCCGCCTGGCCCGTCTTGTTCGCGTCGAATTTCCAGATGCCGCCGCGAATCTCGAGCTCCTTGCACGGCTTGATGCCGGGCGATTGGAGGGTGCGATTCTTCTGCTGACACGAGTTCGTTGCCGAACCCATGTCGACGTACATGTCGCCTGCCGAGTCGATGGCGAAAGGATGCATCGGATGATCGCCGTTGAGCGGCATGCCGGTGACGATCGTCTCAGCCTTGCCTGGCGATCCGAGGCTGTCTGGATCCAGTGAATAGCGAACGATCGTGGCGGCTTCCTCCACGTACAGTTGTTGTGCGGGTCGGCCGGACGTATTGCTCGCGAGCGACGCATGGATCGCGATGCCGGTTCCGCCATGGCCGCCGCCGGCACCCGTGGCGCCGAATCGCTTCACGACGTCGGCTTTCCCATCGTGATTCGTATCGCGCAGCGCGACGACGAAGCCACCGGGCAGCGGCGACTTGTCGGGGTAGTAGCTCCCGCTCCACGTGTTGACGTACACGTCGCCGTTCGGCGCAACGGCAATGTGCCGCGCATGGCCGATGCTGTCGGCGAAAACGGTCGCGCAGAATCCGTCCGGGAGCTTGAGGCCGTCGTTGTTCCCGGGACACGCGGCCGGAGTCGCCGCCGTCGAGTCTTTGGCCGCCCCGCTCGATTCCTGCTTGCTGCATGCGACGAAGGCCGCCAATCCGAGAACGGCGAATGCGGAAGTACCTTTCATCGAGATCTCTCCGGCTGAACGGTTCAGTCGGTTAGGATCAACCTTCGGGCCACAGCTCACACCGCTGGAGCTCTATGTCACGCGTTCGACTCGTGGTCGCCCTGGCTGCCGTGCTCACGATCGGCACGAATTGCCATTACTGGGACCCGACGCCACCACCTCCACCGCCGCAGAGTACACTCCTCCCGGGGCCGAAACCCGAGCCGGCACGGGCGAGCTTTCTCGGTCTCATTGGCGAGTACGACGCTCCGGTTGGCGAGCGGATCGTCCTCGAGGACAGCGCTCGACTCTGGTTCGGCGACACGAGCGGCGCGCGCGCGCCGATGCGCGGGCTGGGCGAGTCGGATTTCGAGATGGAGCCGGCGGGCGCCATGCACATCCTGGGGCTCAATGCGACGCACGTGCGTTTCGTTCGCGATGCGAGCGGTCATGCCACCGCGGCGATCGTCGACACGACGCGCCTGCCGCGTCGTGAGATCGAGCCGCGACCTGGGACGAATCAACTTCGCGTCACGCCGGTTCGCCCCGTCGAATCGCTGCGCGCCGAGGCGCTTGCCGCGACGCCACCGAAGGAAACGCTGAAGTTTCGTGAGCCCGAGCTCGTCGATCTCGTGAAGCTCGACTCGACCATCCGCCTCGAGATTCGCTACGCGACGACGAACAACTTCCTCGGCACCAGGTTCTACGATCAGGCGCGCGCGTTCATGCAGAAACCCGCGGCCGAGGCGGTCGTGCGGGCGAACAAGGCGCTGCGCAAGGTCGGTTATGGTTTGCTCATTCACGATGCCTATCGGCCGTGGTACGTGACGAAGATGTTCTGGGACGCGACGCCACTCGACAAGCGCTGGCTCGTGGCGAACCCGGCGCAGGGCTCGCGTCACAACCGGGGCGCCGCGGTGGATCTCACGCTCTTCGATTTGAAGACCGGCAAACCGGTGGACATGCCGAGCACGTACGACGAGAGCACGGATCGCGCATACGCCAACTATCCTGGCGGCACGGCCTTGCAGCGCTGGCATCGCGCGCTGTTGCGTCGGGCCATGGAGGCGGAAGGATTCAGCGTCAATCCGACCGAGTGGTGGCATTTCGACTACAAGGATTGGCGGTCGTACGCGATCGGCAACGTGCCGTTCGACAAGATCAAGTAGCGGGCGAGGTGGTGGCGGCGGGGTCGCTGCGGTCCCGGCTTCGCGCTGCTCGCGTCCTTGCGAATGAAGGTTCGAGATCATTCGCGACCACAGCGTTGCAGTCATTCTCCGACGACAACGCCGCCCGGGATCACGAAGCGTCCCGAGCGGCTTTCCCAAACAAGCCTCGGGCATTCCCTGCGAACCAGACCAGTGCGGTGACGAGAGCCACTCCGATCAGCCGTCCCGTTCAAGCCCGTTCCAACCCGTCTGTGCCCGCATCTCAAGAAGTTGCAGTCTGGTTCTCCGAAGTAGTCCCGCGGCGCCCTATCGAACCGACGGCACCCCGCTCTGCTGAATCAGCTTCGCCACGAGCGCCGTCCATCCGGTCTGATGACTCGCGCCAAGCCCCGCGCCGTCGTCTCCATGGAAATACTCATGGAACGGAATCAGATCTCGCCAGTGCTCGTCCGTCTGCATCTTCGTCACACCGCCGAACACCGCACGCCGGCCTTCGTGCCGAACGAAGATGCCGATCAACCGGCGTGAGAGCTCGACGGAGACTTCCCATAGCGTGAGCAGTCGCCCCGAGCCAACAGGATGCTCCACGGTGAACGTCGGCCCGTAATACCAGTCGAACTTCTGCAATGCTTCGATCAACAGATAGTTCAGCGGAAACCAGACCGGGCCGCGCCAGTTCGAGTTGCCTCCGAACAGGCCACTCCGCGATTCAGCAGGTTCGTAATCCACCTGCCCCACGTCCCAGCCGTTCACGCGCAAGCGGTACGGATGATCGGCGTGCCAGCGCGAGACGGAGCGCAGGCCGTACGGCGAGAGAAACTCCTTCTCGTCGAGCATCCTCCGGAGAATCGCCCGGAGCCTGGACTCGCTCACGATGGCAAAGAGCCGGCGATCGTTCTCGCCGGTCTGCGTGACCGACGCCGCATCGCCCACGAGATCGGCGCGATTGTGCAGGAACCAGTCGAGCCGCTCGCGGAAGTCGGGCAGCCTCTCGAGCAGATCCTGATCCATCGTCTCGACCGCGAGCAACGGAATCAATCCGACCATCGACCGCACCTTGATGTAGCGGCTCGAGCCGTCGGCGAGACGGAGCAGATCGTAGTAGAACTCGTCTTCGTTGTCCCACAGATCCTCGGTGTCCTCTCCCAACGCGGCCGGACGATCGTTGATCGCGTGCGCGACGTGGAAGAAGTGCTCCAGGAATTTGGTCGCGACATCCTCGTACGCGGTATTGAACCGCGCCAGCTCGAGCGCGATCGCCAGCATGTTGAGGCAGAACATCGCCATCCAGCTCGTGCCGTCGCTCTGATCGAGTCGCGCGCCACCGGGCAGCCCCTCGCTGCGATTGAATACGCCGATGTTGTCGAGCCCCAGAAAGCCGCCCTGAAACACGTTGCGGTCCTCGGCGTCCTTCCGATTGACCCACCAGGTGAAGTTGATGAGCAATTTGTGAAACACGCGCTCGAGAAACGCGACGTCGCCCTGTCCCGTCACCCGGCGCTCGATCTGGTACACGCGCATCGCGGCCCAGGCATGCACCGGCGGATTCGCGTCGCCGAACGCCCACTCGTAGGCTGGCAACTGGCCGTTCGGATGCATGAACCACTCACGGAGGAGCAGCACGAGCTGCGCCTTGGCGAACTCGGGATCGATGAGCGCGAACGTGAGCGCGTGAAACGCGAGATCCCAGCCCGCATACCACGGATACTCCCATGTATCCGGCATCGAGATCACGTCGTGGTTGTTGAGATGGGTCCACGCGTGATTGCGACCTTCCCAACGCTCGGGTGGCGGCGGCGGAAACGCGGGATCGCCGCGCAGCCACTCGCGCACGTCGTAGTGATAGAACTGCTTGCTCCAGAGCAGACCGGCCAACGCCTGCCGCTGAACCAACCGCTCATCCTCGGACGCATCTTCCGGCGCGAGTGGACGATGAAACTCGTCCGCCTCCGCGAGGCGCTGCGCGAACAGACGATCGAATGCGACGCCGGACGGCTTCGACGGACGCGTGTTGTCCGAGAGCCGCAGCCGAACGACCGACGACGCTCCCGGTTCGATCGTGAGACGGTAGAGCGCGGCCGCCCGGGTTCCCTCTCGCGCGGGATTCACCGCCTCCGCACGCTGCCCCACGACGTACTCGTGGAACGCGTCCTTCACGTACGGCGTGGCGTTGGGAACGTTCCATAATCGATCGGTATTCGATTCGTTCTCGGTGAAGAGCAATTCCGGCGCGCCCTCGCACCACAGATGATACCGGCCCAGCGTCTCGTGTTCGGCGAGAATGCGCTCGGCGCCCTCCTGCGGGTCGAGCGCGCTCATGAACGGCCGGTAGCCGCGCGTGCCCCACACCCACGTGTTGCGGAACCAGAGCGTCGGCAGCAGGTCGAGCCGCGCCGCATCCGGTCCGCGATTGGTCGCCGTGATCCGAATCAGAATGTCGGTCGGAGATGCCTTCGCGTATTCGACCTGGACGTCGAAATACCGATCCTCGTCGAACACCCCGGTGTCGAGCAGCTCGAACTCCGGATCGTCCTTCCCGCGCCGCCGGTTCTCGTCGAGCAGCCGATCGTACGGAAACGCGCGTTGAGGATACTTGTACAACGCCCGCATGTACGAATGCGTCGGCACGTTGTCGAGATAATACCAGTAGTCCTTCGGATCCTCGCCATGATTGCCTTCCGGGCCGGCGAGGCCGAACGCGCGCTCTTTGAGAAACGGATCTGCTCCGTTCCACATCGCAAGCGCGAAACACAGTCGCTGGCTCTCGTCCGAGATGCCGAGCAGGCCGTCTTCATTCCAGCGATACACGCGACTGCGTGCTTGATCGTGCGGGAAGTAGCCCCACGCATCCCCCGCCGCGCTGTAATCCTCTCGCACGGTGCCCCACGCACGCTCGGCGAGATACGGCCCCCAGAGACGCCACGGCGCGTCGCCGCGGTTCGCGTCGCGCAACCGTCGATCTTCTTCGCTCATGAGCGTCAGTATAGCGTGACTTGCTGCGTGAGGCCGCCGTCGACGTAGTACGTGCTGCCGGTGACGTAAGCGGATTCGTCGCTCGCGAGAAACACCGCGACGGCGGCGACGTCCGCCGGCGTGCCGAAGCGTCCGAGCGGAATCTCACTCACCGCGTTCTTGTAGGCGACCGGATCGTCGAGCACCGATTGATTGATCGGCGTCGCGATCGCGCCCGGCGCAATGTTGTTCGCCGTGATCCCGTAGGGCGCAAGCTCCATGGCCAGATTGCGCATGATCATGCGAATCGCGCCCTTGCTCGCGCAGTACGACGTATAGCCGGGAAACGGAATGTCTTCGTGCACCGATGACATGAAGATCAGCCGGCCGCCGCTCTTCTGCGCGACCATCGCCCGCGCGGCGGCCTGCGCGACCATGAACGACCCCATGAGATTGACGCCGAGCACGCGGGCCCATTCGTCATCCGTCGTATCGAGGAAATCTTTCTTGATCTCGATACCCGCGTTGTTGATGCAGATGTCGATGCGCCCCAGCTCCTTCACGACGCGCGCGACCATGGCTTCGACCTCCGCGCGGTTCGACACGTCCGCCTCGACGGCGATCGACTGCGTCGCGTAGCCCGCGGCAGCCTTCACCGCGGCCTCGCGGTCGCGATCGCTTCCCGGTCGAAAGTTCACGGCCACCTTCGCGCCTTCCGCCGCGAATCGTTCCGCAACGCCCGCCCCGATCCCGCTCGATGCACCGGTGATCAGGGCCACTTTGTCTTTCAATCGCACGATCGCTCCTCTGCTTGACGGGTCGTCGCCAAAGCTACAGCGGTCTGCCCTCGGTATCCAAAGGCGCTCGAGGCAAAGTTCCGTGAACGGCCGGCGTGCGACCGCGCGGATTCAAGCCGACATATGCGGCGAGGCGTTGCCCCGGATGTCGAGCTTATCAGTATGGAGCGCGCAGAGCGTGAAGTCATCTGGGGATGGCGAGACTTCCCGCCGATCTCCCGCGCGCCGTGACCATTCGCCATCATTCGATGGTGGCACGTGAGATTCACGGCACCAGCTCATTCTCATATCATGCGTCCAGCCATCATCCGTCACCTGCTGACGGCCGCCGCCATCGGCGTCGCCGTCTCCCCCAGCCTCGTCGCGCAGCGAGCGGCCAACCATGTGCTCGACCGCGCGAACCTCGACACCACCTGCGCGCCGTGCACGGACTTCTACGAGTTCGCGAACGGCAATTGGCTCAAGCACAACAAGATCCCGCCCGACAAGACGAGCCTCGGCAGCTTCGGCATGCTCGGCGACAAGAACCAGGAAGTCGTTCAGAAAATCGTCATCGACGACGCGAACCTCGTTCGTGATGGCGAGGCGACCACCGGCACGAACGATTGGAAGATCGGCAACTTCTATCTGACCTGCATGGACACCGCCGCGATGGACAAGGCGGGCTACGCGCCCATCAAGTCCGAGCTCGACATGATCGCGGCCGTGAAGACGCCCGACGACGTCGTGAAGACGTTCGGCCAGGGCGTGCGCGGTGGCGGCGGCGGTCGTGGCGGCGGCGGTGGCGGGCTCGCGCCGTTCGGCTTGGGTCCGCAGACCGATCCCCGCAACAGCAAGATGGTGATCGTCTCCGCCAACCAGGGTGGTCTCGTCCTCAATCGCGAGGACTACCTCGGAACGAACCCGCGCGCCGTGAAGCGCCGCGACGACTACGTCGCGCACATCACCGCCTCGCTCGAGCTCATTGGCGAGAGCCGCGAGCAGGCCTCGGCCGATGCCCAGAAGATTCTCGCGCTCGAGACCGAGCTTGCGAAGGCCAGCATGGCGCAGGCGGACATGCGCGACCCGGTCGCGATGTACCACAAGATGCCCCTCGCCGAGTTCGCGAAGAGCACGCCGCACATCAACTGGACGCGCTATCTCCAGCAGGTGCATGCACGCAACGTGACCGACGTCAACGTGCGCACGCCGCACTTCTTCACGTCGCTCGATTCGCTCCTGCAGACGGTGCCCGTCGACGACTGGAAGGCATATCTCCGCTGGCATGCGCTCAACGGCGCGATGCCGGAGATGAGCGCTCCCTTCCGCAAGGAAGCGTTCCACTGGCAGCAGGTCACGACCGGCGTGCAGCAGCAGCAGGCGCGCCTGAAGCAATGCGCGGCCGCGACGAACGCCGCGCTGGGCGAAGCGGTCGGACAGGATTGGATCAAGCGCAACTTCACGCCTGACGCCAAGGCGCGCGCGGCGAAGATGGTCGACAACCTCGTCTCCGCGCTGCGCGATCGGATCAATGGGCTCGACTGGATGAGCGCCGCGACCAAGCAGCAGGCCGTGACCAAGCTGAATGCCTTCATGCGCAAGGTCGCGTATCCGGACAAGTGGCGCGATTACAGCACGCTCAATCTGCCGAACGGGTCGTACTACAAGAATCAGCAAGCCATCGCGGAATGGAACGCGGCTCGTGCGTGGGCACGCGTTGGCAAAGCGCCGGATCGTACGGAGTGGAGCATGACGCCGCCGACGGTCAACGCGTCGTACAGCCCGTCGCTCAACCAGATCCAGTTTCCGGCGGGCATTCTCGCGCCGCCGTTCTTCGATCCGAACGCCGACGATGCCGTGAACTATGGAGCGATCGGCGCGGTCATCGGCCACGAGATGACGCACGGCTTCGACGACCAGGGCCGCCAGTTCGATGCCCAGGGCAATCTGCGTGATTGGTGGACTCCCGAGGACGCGGCGAAGTACAAGGCCGCGGCGCAGAAGGTCGTCGATCAGTTCAATGGCTACACCGTCGTCGACACTGCCACCCACGTGAACGGCCGCCAGACGCTCGGCGAGAACATCGCGGATCTCGGTGGACTGACGGTGGCGTACTTCGCGATGGAGAAGGCGCTCGCCGGCAAGGCGCGCACGAAGATCGACGGCTTCACGCCGGAGCAGCGCTTCTTCCTCGCGTGGGCGCAGGTGTGGCGCAGCATCTCGCGGGACGAGGCGCTGATCCAGCAGGTGAAAACAGATGCGCACTCGCCGAGCAAGTGGCGGGTGAACGGGCCGCTGTCGAACATGCCCGAATTCGCGAAGGCGTGGGGATGCAAGGAGGGCGATCCAATGGTGCGACCCGAGAATCTGCGGGCGCGCATCTGGTAGCCGCGCAGGATCCTGACTGAACGAAACCACCGAGGTACGCCGACAACACCGACCGTCGCCCGAAAACACGAGATTTTCAATTTCTCTGAAGACCTCGCGCGCCCAGGAGCTGCTGGACGTGTTTTCCGGTGAGTCTCGGTGGCTGTCGCGGTATCCTCGGTGGTTTCTTTTTGTCGTCATCCGGACGCCAAACGCGCATGTCACCTGGGCCGCATCCGTGGCTCTCGGTCATTTCCGTGCCCGTCTGCAGCTTCTCCGGCTGCGGTCCCCCGGGCCAATCCGGCGCGACTGAGCCGGTGACGGTTTTGCGCCGGCCTTTACGCAATGGACGGTGAGACCCCCGTCCGTCCCCCTCACAGCGCTCAGGAGATAGCCATGCGTCGCACCCTCGGCCCAGCCATCGCGGCCGTCATCGCTCTCGCGTCGATCGTGAGTAGCGCGTCCGCACAGGACAAGAAAGCCACCGGCGGATTCACCGCAGGGTACACCGACATCGGCCCGCTCATTGGCCTCGGCGGCATCGGCAGCGCGAGTGCCTCGTTCGGCGGCCGCTTCGAGCACGCGATCAAAACCCT
>Ga0070679_100005478_pt1 | contig 11763 bp, 7 predicted proteins | sample KBSC63BmetaG_FD_65652 | JGI IMG/M metagenome (GOLD analysis project Ga0070679, IMG submission 65652) | Corn rhizosphere microbial communities from Kellogg Biological Station, Michigan, USA - KBS C6-3B metaG | ecosystem: Host-associated > Plants > Roots > Rhizosphere | place: USA: Michigan... | reverse complement strand
GAACGACGCGCGGAAGTTGTGGCGCAGGCCCATGTTGTGCCCGACCTCGTGCAGCGTCACCGCCAGGAAGATGTCCTTGCGCAGCTGCTGACGCACCGCTTCCGGATCGGCGTTCGGGATGTTCGGATCGTTGGCGATCTGCAGCGCGCGCTGCGCCACGCCTTCATCCGCGAAGTCTTCGAAGTCGACGCCGAACGCGCGCATCGTGTCCATGCGCTGGTCGATCGCCTCGCGCACCGCCTGCGAGCGCAGCGGCGAGACGCGGATCTTCTCCGCCTCCGACAGCGACGTCCAATCGGTCGCCGGCGCCGCGCCGCCCATGGCCATGACGTCGGGCGTGATCATCATCGCCTCGAGCTGCCCGCCCTTGAGCTTGTCACGACGCACCTGCGGCAGATCGGCCTGCGACTGCCCCCACAGGTTCGACTTGTACATGGCGTCTTCGCGATTCTTCCAGCTGTTCATGAACGCCGTCGGCGACGAGGTGTCCATCGGCGCCTCGGGCGCCTGGCCCTTCGCCCAGCTGAAGTCCATCGCGTGATACATCTTGCGTATCGAATCCGCAGAGTAGGTCGTCGGCTTGTTGGTCGCACCCGCCTGGTTCGACGCCACCCAATCCTTGATGTTGGCGCCGGCCACGAAGTCCTCCGGCGACTGATTGCCGAGGATCAGCTCCACGAGGTCGCGCGAGCGCGCCGCGTAGGTGTCGAGCGCGGCACCGTAGATGTACGCCTGGCCCGAGATGGTCTCGCCGCTCTCGATGTCGAACAGCGGCGGCCCGTAGCCGAGCGGACCCGCGTTCTGCTGCTCGTTGACCCAGAAGATCGTCGAGCGCCGCGGATCGCCCTGGCGCGCGCGCAAGATCGGGTTGCCGTCGTCGCCGAGCACCACGTTGCCGCTGGCGTCGAGCTGCGGCTTCAGATCCGTCTTGCACGCGTCGGGGTCGACACCAATCTGCACCGGGTTGTGGCACCAGACGAAGATGTCCTGCTTGACCTGCGTCGGATCGCACTGCCCGTCCGACGTCATCATGCCCATCGCGTCCGCCGCCGCGCACTTGACCGCGTCGTTCCACGACGAGATGACCTGCTTGCCCTGATCGAACAGCTCCGGCGGGAACGGCTCGAGCGACGACTCCGCGTAGTAGGGGATCGTCCGCAGCTGCCGCTGGTTGTACGGGATCGGCGTCTTGCCGTCGTCCTGATACGACTTCTGCCACAGGTTGAAGCGCGCCGCGTGGCGCTTGATGCCGGTGTTGGTCACGCCGTACTGCCGGTTGTAGGTGAGCCGGTTCAGCCCGACGTCCCAGATGCCGAACAGGTTCATCTGCAAGCCGTCCCAGTTGCGCGGCTGGTAGTCGTGCTTCGGCGAGATCTTGGCGAAGGCGTGGCGCACGTTCACCACCTGCGTGGCGCAGTCGTCGAGCTGCTGGCGCAGGAAGCACGCCGGCACGGTGAAGCAGCTCTGGATCCCGTTCTCCTCGTAGCAGACCTGCTGCTCGGTCGGATTGACCGCGAGCTTGTTGGTCACGTCGAAGTAGTTGGCCTCGCCCTTCGCGAATTCCGGATTTCCGTCATCCGCGCGCTCGAAGTGCAGCGCGTCCGGCTTGGTCGGATCCGACTCCCAGTAGCTGACGTTCGACACCGTCGCGTCGTTGAAGAAGAAGTTCACGCCGAGCCCGACATAGTCGGTCACCTGATTGTTCGACCAGTCGACGCGGATGAACTCGCGCTCGTTCCACGGCCGCTCCTGCGACTCGATGATCTTGTTCGTCTCCTCACCGGTCGTGGAGTTGTAGTCGCGGATGATGTCGAACTGGCTCGTGATCGGCCAGGCCGCCACCGGCTGCCCTTCGTACTTGGCCGGGTCTTCCTTGTAGGCGTCCTCCGACCCCTGGATCTGCTCGTACGAGCGGCGCGCGTAGACGAACTTCTCCTGGACGTCGAACTTGATCTTCATGAGCTCGGACGACTGGCCGACGAACATGATTCCCGAGGTCGGCGGCGCATCGGTGACCGTCTGCAGGTAGTACCAGGTCCCCTCGAGGTCGCTCTTCTTGAGCACGTTCGGTTGCACGAACGAGCGCGGCGCATTTTCCTGCGCGCAGCCGATCGCGAGCGCCGAAGCCAAGACAACCCAGGCAAACGTCTTCATCACTTCGTCCTCCAATAACGAGCCGCCAGCTTGTCGATCGTGATCGTCGCAGCGAGCTGAACCGTGGTGAATGCGTCGTAATCCGTCGAGATGATGCCCTGCCGGTAGCTCGAATCGAGCTTCTGCAGCGGTGCCCAGTTGATCCAGGCGAGCGAGATCCCGAGCCAATCGAGCGGCTGATAGCCGATCGTCGCCCAGAACACCTGCGAGTCGCGATGGCTCGGCCGCGCCAGCGTCGCGCCCGAGTTGGCGGCGACGCGATCACCCGCCGAGCAGGTGTCGTACTGGAGCCCCGCGACCTGCACGTTCGACGTCGCGCACGAGTGGTCGTAGGTGAACGAGTCGATGATCACGTACAGGACGTCGATCGACCACTTGTCGCTGAGCTGGATGCCGCCCGAGATGGTGTGCGAGAACGAGTAGTTGATGTTGTAGCCGCCGATGGTTCCGTCGCGGCTCGGATCGAGATAGAAGTTCGACAGACCCGCGCCGTACGGCCCGTCCGAGAAGTTGCCGCCCGCCGTCGCCGCGTCGCCGCCCGCCTCCGGAGTCAGCTGCGGTGACGTGTAGCGGTGGAAGTTCTTGGTGAACCCGAAGCCGTAGCCGACGCGGATCTTGTCGTGCCAGAAGGTGCGCCCCAACGCCAGCGACGGCGTCAGCGACATCACCAGCGTCTGGTAGCGGCTCTCCGCCGACGTCGGCAGGATCACGCGGAACGCTGGATTGAGGTAGACGCCGATCTTGGGGATCGTGTAGACGCGCGGGTTGCGCAGCGTCAGCCAGACGTCCGAGTAGTCGGCGCGCCGGTTGTTCGCCTGCTCGTTGCAGTAGCCGACCGATCCGGGATCGACCGAGCCGTTATCATTAATAGTGGTGCCGGGACAGGTGCCGGGCGGCGACGCGTTCGACTGGCCGCCGAAGTTCGCTTCGTCCGTGCCCGACACGTTGGCGGTGAGTGAGAAGCGCGCTTGCAGCTGGAGCGTGCGCCAGCGCGTGCCGCGCAAGTACATCTGCCCGATATTCCACGAAGGCTCGAAGTACCAGACGAGGTCGTTACGATAGTTGTGGCCCGCCGAGTTGAGGCCCGAGCCGTCGGCAGTGGTGAGGTCGAAGGTGAGGCCGTCGAAGCGCGGCTTCACACTTCCGACGGCTTCGACGCTCGTGACTGCTCCGGTGTTCGGAGCACCGGCGCCATCCGCCATGGCCTGCGAGCTCGCGCCGACCATGACGATTCCCAGCCCAATGGCGAGTGCAAGGCGGGTGAGCCGCTTCACGCTGAACTCCTTGATGATACTGGCGCGAGCGGTCCCCTGCCTTCGGAGCGGTCCACCCCACCGCGCACCTTTCGCACGAAAGGTGAAGTGCACTAAATCACGTCCAAATTCACATGTCCATCACGAACTTGGAGACAGTGAGCACTATCCGTTGCACCACTGAATCGTGACAAGAGCGCGCATCATGTCGCCGAATTCTTCGTGACATCAGACACCTATGTCACGCGGCAGCGGCAGGACAGGGTGTCGCCATCGGCGACAGAAGACTCAAGGGTTCGACTTTTTTCGAGATTGTGGCAAACCTACGGGGTCGGAGAGGGTCTTACCTGTCGCACGTCGTCGCCTTGACGAACGGTGGGGACTCAAGTTAGCATTATGCCTCGAAAGCTGAGGGCGCCGTCCCCCAGCTTGTTTTTTCGGTGAAGGGTCCCGGGTGAAGGTTCGCATAAGCCATTAGCGCGGAGCGGGTGAAGATGACGGTCGACAAGAAGTTCCTGACAATCGACAACAAGATCGAAACGCTGCGTGAGATGCGCGTGCGCGCGAACGCGTCGATCGTTGCCGACTTCGATGAGAAGCTCGACGTGTCGTGGATCTATCACGACAACGCGCTCGAGGGCGTGGTGCTGTCGTACCACGAGCTCAAAGCGGCGATCGACAAGAAGATCATCTCCGACGTCTCGCTGATCCCGATGTACGAGGAGATCAAGAATCACAAGGCGGCGATCGAGATGGTGCGTGCGACCGCGCGGCAGTGGGCTGTCGAAGCGCACGCGGCGAAGAAGAGCGGCAAGGCCAAGAAGAACCCGATCACGCTCGACACGCTCAAGCTGCTGCACTCGGTGCTGACGCCCGAGGAGAAGGCGAAGGGGAATCCGTACCGCAAGGACAACCCGCTTCACCGCCTCTACTTCCACGAGATCGCGCAGCCCGACAAGATCACGCTGCGCATGAAGAAGCTCGTCGAGTGGCTCGACGAGGAAGAGACGCAGCACCTGCACCCCGTCGAGCGGGCGGCACGCGCGCACTTCCGCTTCATGTCGATCTACCCGTGGCCGAAGAACTCGGGGAAGGTCGCGCGTTTGCTGATGAACCTCATGCTGCTCAAGGACGGCTTCCCGCCGGTCGTGATCCACTCGATCGAGCGCCAGCGCTACTACGACGTGCTGCGCACCGAGTCGGCCGGCCTGGTGCCGCTCGTCTTCGAGTCGCTCGAGAACGGCGTCGAGACGTCGAGCCGCTTCTTCGCCGAGCTCGAAGAGGCCAAGCGCGGCCAGAAGCGCGCCTCGTAACTCTCGCTCCTTCTCTTTTTTCCCGCGCACGTTATTGTTCCCGGACTCATGCGCGGTCCCCGTTTCGACAGCAAGCTCTCGGACGACGCGGCGCAGCTGAACGCGTCGATCGACTTCGACGTGCGCCTCCTGCCGTTCGACGCCGAGGGATCGAAGGCGCACGCGCGCATGCTGGCGGCGCAGGGCATCCTGAGCGCCGCCGATGCCGAGGCGATCGCGCGCGGGCTCGACCAGGTGGTCGACGAGTGGCGGCGCGGTGAGCTGAAGCTCGATGCGCAGCTCGAGGACGTGCACATGAACGTCGAGCACCGCTTGACGGAGCTCGTGGGCGACGCGGGGGCGCGGCTGCACACGGCGCGCAGCCGGAACGATCAGGTGGCGACCGACCTCCGGCTCTACGCGCGGGCGCAGGCCGGTGAGCTCGGACGGCAGATCGCGGGATTACAGAAGGCGCTGGTGACGCAGGCGCGGGCGCACGTCGATACGCTGATGCCCGGGTACACGCACCTGCAGCGGGCGCAGCCGGTGCGGCTCGCGCATCACCTGTTGGCGTACGTGGAGATGCTGGCGCGCGATCGCGGGCGGCTCGCGGACGCGGCGCGACGCATGAACGAGTCGCCGCTCGGCTCGGGGGCGCTGGCGGCGACCACGTTCGCCATCGACCGCGAGGCGACGGCCAAGGCGCTCGGCTTCGCGCGGCCGACGGCCAACAGCCTCGACGCGGTCGGCGATCGTGACTTCGCGGTCGAGCTGGTGTCGGCGTGCGCGCTGGTGCTGGCGCATCTGTCGCGCATGGGCGAGGAGCTGGTCCTGTGGGCCTCGCAGGAGTTCGGGTTCGCGCGACTGCCCGAGGCGTACTGCTCGGGCTCGTCGATCATGCCGCAGAAGGTGAACCCCGACATCCCCGAGCTGGTGCGCGCGAAGGTTGCGCGCGTGATCGGGGATCTGACGACGCTGCTCGTGGTGCTGAAGGGGTTGCCGCTCGCCTACAACAAGGACCTGCAGGAGACGCAGGAGCCGCTGTACGACGCGGTCGAGACGGCGATCTTGTGCACGCGCACGATGGCGGGGCTGATCGCGGGGACGACGTTCGACACCGAGCGGATGGCGCGCGCGGTGGGACAGGGACACTTGCTGGCGACGGAAGTGGCCGATTGGCTCGTGACGCGCGGCGTGCCGTTTCGCCAGGCGCACGCGGCGGCGGGCGCGCTGGTGCGCATGGCGAGCGGGCGCGGCGTCGAGCTCGGCGAGCTGTCGCTGGCGGATCTGCGCGCGACGGCGCCGGACGTGACGTGGGACGAGTCGTTGTTCGCGGTGCTCGACGCGGCGCGCGCGGTCGACCGGCGCGATGTCATCGGCGGGCCGGCGCGGACGCAGGTGTTGAAGGCCATCGAAGCTGTGGAAAAGGAGCTCGAGTAGCGATGCATCACTTCGAGTACAAGGGCGACGAGCTGTTTTGCGAGGGCGTGCCGCTGGCCAAGATCGCGGCCGAGGTGGGCACGCCGGTCTACGTCTACAGCCACGCGACGCTGGAGCGGCACTTCAAGGTCTTCGACGGCGCGCTCGGCACGCACAAGCACATCATCTGTTACTCGGTGAAGGCGAACTCGAACCTGGCGGTGCTGCGCACGCTCGTCGCCATGGGTGCCGGCGTCGACACCGTGTCGCGGGGCGAGATCTTTCGCGCGCTCAAGGTCGGGGCCGATCCGAAGAAGATCGTGTTCAGCGGCGTCGGCAAGCGCGAGGACGAGATCGCCTATGGGCTCGAGGTCGGGATCCTCGCCTTCAACGTGGAGTCGACAAGCGAGCTGCACGCGATCGAGCGCGTGGCCGGCAAGCTGGGGAAGCGCGCGCCGATCTCGCTGCGCGTGAACCCGGACGTCGACGCCGAGACGCACCCGTACATCTCGACGGGCCTGAAGAAGAACAAGTTCGGCATCCCCGTGGCCGAGGCGCGCAAGACGTTCATCGAAGCGCGCGGCATGAAGCACATCGAGGTGGTCGGGATCGACTGCCACATCGGATCGCAGCTGACCAAGACGTCGCCGTTCAAGGACGCGATCGCGCGGCTCGGCGAGTTGGCGCGCTCGCTCGTCAAGGAGGGCGTGTCGATCCGCTACGTCGACATCGGCGGCGGGCTGGGGATTCCGTACAATCAGGAAGATCCGCCGTCGCCGGCGGAGTATGGCCGCGCCATCGAGGACGCGATGTCGGCGTTCAGCGGGCTCGACGTGACGCTGATCTGCGAGCCGGGGCGGGTGATCGTGGGCAACGCCGGCGTGCTGCTCACCAAGACGCTCTATTTGAAGCAGGGCGAGATCAAGAACTTCGTGATCGTCGATGCGGCCATGAACGATCTGATCCGGCCGGCGTTCTACGATTCGTACCACGCGATCTGGCCGGTCAAGAAGGCGGCGGCGCCGGCGAGCTACGTCGCCGACGTGGTGGGGCCGATCTGTGAGACCGGCGATTTTCTCGCGCGCGATCGCGCGCTGGCGCAGAAGCCGGCGGAGGGCGATCTGTTGGCGCTGATGTCGGCGGGCGCCTACGGCTTCACGATGTCGTCGAACTACAACACGCGTCCGCGCGCGGCCGAGGTCATGGTCAAGGGCAACGAGTACGCCGTGGTGCGGCGGCGCGAAGAGCTCGAAGAGATGGTGCGCAACGAAGCCGTGCCGTCGTTCGTCGGCTAGCGTCGCGCGCTTTCGCTACCAAGATCCCTTCGCGAGCGTGATCGTGAAGCGCGGGACGAAGGAGCCCGGCGCCGTCTGCGCCTGCTCGACGCTGAACGCGGGCAGGCCGAAGGCCCAGCGGCCGCCGCCCTCGCCGTCGGGCTCGCGATGCAGCAGCGCCTCGACGGGCGGCACATCGCCCTTGTACTTGCGCGTGAGCACCGCGCCGGCGAGCAGCCCGAGCGCGAGCCCGCCGAGGGCATAGCGCGCGCCGGTCTGGATGTTGTCCTCGCTCTGCCCGGCGTTGACGCCGATGACGTAGCCGAGCGCGAAGCCGAGCCCGGTGCCGGCGAGGCCGCCGACGTCGATGAGCCCGACGTGGCCGCGGCTGAGCTCGAGCTTCCAGGCGAGCAGCCCACCGGTCATCACGCCGAGCGTGGTGCCGCCGAGCATGAACCAGCCGAGCTGCGAGCCGGTCGGATTGCGGAAGATCGCCTGCGACAAGAGCGCGCCGGTCGCGGTGCCCCAGGTGCCGCCCGAGTTCACGAGCGCGGCATCGCCGGCGGAGATCTCGGTCTTGCGCGCGATCAGATAGCCCGCCGTCATGCCGATGGCGCTGCCGGCGATGGCGATGCCGTAGATGAAGCGCGCCGGCACGTCGAGGCCGAGCGATAGCGACGTGGCGATCGAGGTGCCCCACACGCCGCCGCCGATCATGAGCGAGCTGTACCCGACCTTGATGCCGTCGCGCGTGGCGAGGAACGAGCCGAGAAAGCCGGCGCCGATGCCGGCGCCCGACGACAACAGGTACACCGCGAGGCCGAGCCCCGAGTTGCCGAAGCTCGAGTTGCCGAGCACGGAGGCGACGAGCAGCGGCCCGGCGGCACCGCCGAAGACCATGGCGCCGATGACGAGCTCGGTGCGCCCCGAGCGGATCGGGCGCGTCAGCGTGATCTCGCGCTGGATGGGCTTGCCCTCCTTCACGTCGAGATCCTCGCGATGCCAGGGGTAGTCCTTGTGCTCGAGCAGGAGCTTGTGGTGACCGACGTCGAGGTTGCTGGCGAACGGCGTCTCGCCGACGAGCCGCTCGTCGATGAACACGCGCGCGCCGCGCGGACGCGTGAAGATCGAGACCTGCGTGGTCGAGCGCTTGAGGCGATATTGATAGAAGTAGGGCTGCCCGATCTCGGCGGCGACGTCGTGCGACTCCGACTCCCAGCCCGGCTGCGACAGCTCGATGGTGTACGGACCGGCGGGGAGCTTGAATACCGTCGGCGTATCCGCTTCGCGCCGCTTGCCCGCGACGTCGACGACGGCGGCGTGCACGTGCTCGGGGATCGTGGTCACCGACACGCGCGCCGGCAGGTTGCGCAGGATGCGCAGGCGGTTCTCGACGATGGGCCGCTCGACCGCGTCCTTGGGCGCCTCGGCGAGATAGCGCTCGAACCAGACGACCGACTGCGCGTAGTCGAGGAGGCGCTCGTAGGCCTGCGCGATGTTGTAGAGCACGTTGGGGTGCGGCTTGAGCCGGTAGGCCTCTCCGTATTCGGCGATCGCCTCGTCGTAGTTGCCGGTGGCGTAGAGCTGTTGCGCCTTTTCGTAGTGCGCCTTCGCGGTGTCGGCGTTCGCCGTCGGAGGCGCGGGCGTCGCGGACGGCGCGGGCGGCGCGGGCGTCGCGGGCGTCGCGGGCGGCGCGGGTGTCGCCGGCGTGTCGTCCGCGCGCGCGGGCAATTCCGCGGCGATCAGCGCGACGACCACGGCGAGGGCGACGCGCGCGCGCAGCATCAGTAGGGATTGGGCAGCGTCTCGCCCGTCGGCGGCTGCTCCGTCGGCTGCTTGCCCGGCGTCGCCGCCTTCGTCTCGGCGCTGCGCGCGTGATGCGACTTCGCATGCGCCGTGAGCTTGACGCGCAGCGTGTCGTCGGTGGTCGGCACCACCTGCGTCGTGCCGTCTTCGTAGCCGTCGAGGCGGAAGGTCAGCGTCGCCGGCACTTCCGATCGCGGCAACAGGATGTCGCGCGGCGCCGCGCCGAACACGCGCGAGCCCTGCCGGATCTCGGCGCCCGGCGGCGTGGTCTCGACGTGGAGCACCACCGTCTTCGGCGCCGGCGGCGGCGCGGGCGTCTTCGGCTGCGACGTCACGCTGTCGGCGGCCGTCTTCATCTGCGTCGGTTGAGGCGCCTCGGGCGCGCGCGTGAAGCGATCGATGGCGAGCAGGCCCGCCGTCCCCGCGAGCACGCCCACCGCCGCCAGCCACAGCGTCGTGCGCGGCCGCTCCGCCGTCGACGGCGTCACCCGCGGCGGCTCGACGTCGCCGCCCGACGCCACGCGATCGAGATCGTCGACGAGCGCCGCCATCGTCGGATAGCGATCGTCGCGCGACTTGGCCATCGCCTTCTGCACCACGCGCTCCATCGGCTCGGAGATGCGCATCTCCGGCCGCAGCTTGCGCGGCGGCGTCACGTCCTGGTTGAGCACCTGCGCGATCACGCCGAGGTAGTTGGTCGCGCGAAACGGCACCTCCGCCGTCAGGCACTCGTACAAGATCACGCCGAGCGCCCAGATGTCGATGCGATGATCGAGATCCTCGTCGCCGCGAGCCTGCTCCGGCGACATGTACAGCGGCGTCCCCAGCACCATGCCCGTGTGCGTGAGCTTGAGCGACTCCTCGTCCATCGTGCCCGGCTTGATGGTCTTGGAGATGCCGAAGTCGAGCACTTTGACGAAGTCGCGCCCGCCACGCCCGCTATCACGATCGATGAGAAAGATGTTCTCCGGCTTGACGTCGCGATGCACGATGCCGCACTCGTGCGCCGCGCCGAGCGCCGACGCCGCCTGGCGCGCGATCTCGATGATCCGCGCCTCGGGCAGCGCGCCCTCGCGCTTGAGCAGCTCCGCCAGGCTGAGCCCTTCGAGGTGCTCCATCACCACGAAGGTGCGCCCGTCCTCGGTCGCCCCCGAGTCGGTGATGTCGACGATGTTCTCGTGCCGGATCGACGACGCCAGCCGCGCCTCCTGCACCAGGCGCCGCGCCACCTCCGGCCGATCGAGGTACTTGTCGCGCAGCACCTTCACCGCCACCGGCTTGGACAAGAGCACGTGCATCGCTTCGTAGACGGCGCCCATGCCGCCTTCGCCGATCTTGCGCGTCAGACGATAACGATCAACGAGCGTGTGGCCCACGAGCGCGTCGGACGGAGGCGGCTGTGGGCTCCCGTCGTTCATCGATGCTTCAGCGTAAAGAAGATGACGCCGCCCGCCAGGATCAACATCACGATCGCGATCCACGCCCAGCCGCGGCTCGTGCGCGCCGGCTCGAGCTCCTCGTCGGCGGGCGTGGGCGCCGGCGCCGGCTTCTTGTTCGGCGACAGATCGATCTGCACCACCGGCGTCGACACCTCGCCGGTCACGCGCCGCATGCGCGAGTGCGCGTACCGCACCGGCTCCGACCCCTCCGCCTCTGTTTCCGGCTGCTGCTGCTGCTTCTCCGCCGACGGGGCCGGCTGACGTCGGATGGCGGCCGGCAGCCTCTCCGGCTGTCTGCGCTCGCCGGTTTCGCGTGGCGGCGTGTCCGGCACCGCCTTGCGAGGATCGACGTACTTCGATTTGCACTCCTGCGAGCAGAAGTAATGGGTGACCCCGCCGAAGATGCCGACGGCGCGCGCGCGCAAGGTGTCGACGTCCTTGCCGCAGATGGGATCCTTCACGATTCTCGAATTGTCGCCGCTCATGTCAACCCAAAGAAGCTCCGAATACGATGCAACAGCGCCTGGTGGTCGGCGATCTTTCGCGCCGCCTCCGCCGAAAGCCCCTCGCGCTCGATCTTGTTCTTCATTTCCCGTTCACTCAAGAGCTTGCCGATCTCGTCAGCCAACTTCGCGTTGTTGCGAAGGATCTGCTGAAACAGCGCGCGATCGATGACGTAGCACTCGACGTCGGTCTTGGCCACCACCGTGGCCCGCCGCGGCTCGCCGGTCATGAGCGACATCTCGCCGAAGAAGTCGCCCTCGCCGAGGACCGCCACCTCCTTCTCGAGACCGTCGACACCGAGCCGCACCGAGACCTGGCCCGAGCGCAGCACGTAGAGCGAGTCGCCCGGCTCGCCCGTACGCATGATGACCTCGCCCACGCCGTACACCGTGTGGTGCAGCCCGTCGGCGACGGCGAGGCGCGCCTCGTCGCCGAGCGGCGCCAGGATGCCGACCATCTGCAACAGCTCGAGCCGCCGCGCGCGCTCGCGATCGTGCTTGGTCGCCGCGCGCGCCGCCGACATCTCGGTCATGAAGACGTTGAAGCCGGGGTACGGCATCTCGATGTTCTCGCGGTGCAGCGCGTACCAGATGCGCTTGCGCACCTCCGAGTCGGTCGAGTC
>Ga0070679_100005475_pt1 | contig 11767 bp, 7 predicted proteins | sample KBSC63BmetaG_FD_65652 | JGI IMG/M metagenome (GOLD analysis project Ga0070679, IMG submission 65652) | Corn rhizosphere microbial communities from Kellogg Biological Station, Michigan, USA - KBS C6-3B metaG | ecosystem: Host-associated > Plants > Roots > Rhizosphere | place: USA: Michigan... | reverse complement strand
GCGGCCAGCTTGCCGATGGTGGTCGTCTTGCCGCTGCCGTTCACGCCGATCACCAGCAGAACGAAGGGTTTGGCGGCGTTGAAGTCGACCGGCGGCGCCGGCAACGCCAGCATCTCCGTGCTGCGCTGGCGCAGGAAGGCCCAGACCGCATCCGGATCTTTGAGCTCGCTGCGTGAGAGCGAGCTGCGGATCTCTTCCAGCAGCTTCTGGCTGGTGCGCACGCCAATGTCGGCGGTCAGCAGAACTTTCTCGATCTCGTCAACGACGGCCGGATCGATCTGTTTGCGGCCCGAGAAGACGGCGCCCAAACGGGCCACGAACCCGGAGCGGGTGCGGGCCAGACCCGGCGCCAGCGCGCTGACCTTCTTCTTGGGGGCGGGGGCCGGCTCGGGAGCCGGTGCCGGCGCGGGAAACGGGATGACCTGCGCCGACCGCGGCTCGGCCTCGGGCGCGGGCAGGGGGGCGGGGCGAGGCTCGGGCGCACGCGCCGGGGCGGCGCCTGAACCGCGGCTCGCCGTCTCGCGCGGGCGGGCGGGCTCGGGCTCGGCTTCCGGTTCCGCGCGGGGGCGCCCCGGCTTGGCCGCGCGTTCTTCGCTGCCGGGGAGGGCGGGCGCCTCTTCCGACTCTTCGATCTGGCGGCGGCGAACGGCGCGGGCCCGGCGGACGAACAGGACGCCCAGCGTCCCGCTCACGCCCAGCCCGCCCACGACGCCGATCAGCTCGTAGAGCTCGGTGGGGGTCAGGTGAATTGAAGAGAGGTCCATCGGAGGGGGTAGGACACTATCACGAAACGTGCGCGGCTCGACGCGGCGGAAAGCCGCCGATCCGCGACCAAAGGCGCACGAAATTTGCGCATGAGCGGGAAGCGCGCGAGCCTATCCGATCGGGTTTACAGAACCGCCTCGGGGGTGCTACAAGAGGGGTCGCTGCCGTGACAATACGTCGCACGTATGGCAATCGCGGCCGCGGGCCGGGACCCCGAACGTGGAGGGCTGATTGAAGATCAAGCGGATCGACATTTGCGGGTTCAAGTCGTTCGTCGACAGGACGACCATCAGCTTCCCCGACCCGATCACGTCGATCGTCGGCCCCAACGGCTGCGGCAAGTCCAACGTCGTCGACGCCATCCGCTGGGTCATGGGCGAGCAGTCCGCCAAGCACCTGCGTGGTCGCGCCATGGAGGACGTCATCTTCGCCGGCTCCGAGAGCCGCGGGCCGGCCGGCTTCGCCGAGGTCTCGCTGACCTTCGACGCCCTGGGCCTGGGGGTCGATGCGGCGCCCGGCGGCGTCCCCTGGGGATTGGCGGCGCCCGAGGACATCGTCGTCACCCGCCGGCTGTACCGCGACGGCGACAGCGAATATCTGTTGAACGGCGTCCCGTCGCGCCTGCGCGACGTCGTCGAGTTCTTCCTGGGAACCGGCGTCGGCTCCAAGGCCTACGCCATCATCGAGCAGGGGCGCATCGGGTTCATCGTCTCGTCGCGCGCCGAGGACCGTCGCGGCCTCATCGACGAGGCCGCCGGCATCACCCGCTACAAGGCCAAGAAGAAGGCGGCCGAGCGGCGGATGGACTCGACCCGCCAGCACCTGCTGCGCGTCTCCGACGTGGTGACCGAGATCGAGGGACGGCTCCGCTCGCTGAGGCTGGCCGCGCAGAAGGCCGAGCGCTACAAGCGCTACAAGTCCGAGCTCCGCGACCTGGACCTCTGGTCGTCGGCCCAGCGCTATCTGGGTCACCTGGCCGAAGAGAAGTCCGCCAGCGCGGAGCTGACCGACGTCCGCGAGCGCCACGACACCCAGGCCACCACGCTGGCCGCCGGCGAGGCCGAGGTGGAGGTCGAACGGATCGCGGTCTCCGAAGAGTCGTCCGAGCTGGCCACCGCCAAGGACGATCTGTTCGCGCTGTCGAACAAGGCGCAGCTGGGCATGCAGCGCGCCGCTCACCAGGAGGCGGAGGCCACCGAGCTGCGGTCGCGCGCGGCGGCAGCCACGCGCGAGGCCGAAGAGCTGCGGGCCCGGGGCGTGGTCCGCGCCGGCGACATCGACGAGATCCAGAACCGGCTGGCCGAGATCGAAACCGACGCCGAGCGCCGCGGGCAAGAGCACGATCAGGAGGCGGCCGTTCAGGAGGATCGCCGGCAGGCCCTGTCCGAGGCGCGGCGCGCGCTGGAGGCGGCGCTGTCCGAGATGGGCTCGGCGACCGCCAAGATCGCCCGCATCGAGGCCGAGCGGGCCGCCGCCGAAAACCGGCGCGAGGACCTGCGCGGCCGGCTGGGCGGGCTGGCCAGCGAGGATTCGGCCGCCGCCGAGCGGCTGGCGGCGCTGATGGCCGAGGAGACCGCCCTGCGCGAGCAGGTCGACGTCATCGGCGAGCGGGTCGAGGCCGCCCGCCAGAAGGTGATCGACGACGAGGCGGCGCTCACCGCCGTGCGCGCGGATCTGTCACGCGGCGAGCTGGAGCTGGAGACGCTGCGCGAGGAGGCGCACCGCCGCCGCTCGCGCCTGGGCTCGCTGAAGGAGATTCAAGAGCGCTACGAGCGCTTCCAGAGCGGCGTGCGCGCCATCATGCGCGAGCACCAGCAGGGGCAGGGCGCGCGCGGCGTCGAGGGGTTGGTCGCCGACATCATGCGGCCGCCGCCCGAGCTGGAAACGGCGGTGGAAGCGGTGCTGGGCGAGCGGCTCGGCAACGTGATCGTCGAGTCGCACGAGGCGGGCATCGAGGCGATCCAGTTCCTCAAGCGCAAGAGCGAGGGGCGCTCGTCGTTCATCCCGCGCGCGCTGCGCCCCACGCGCGGCGAGGTCCTGTACGACGCCAGCGGCGGCGCCACCCAGGCGTCGGGCGGTGAGCCGGCGCCGCTGGTCGATCCGGCGGTGGTCTCCGACGTCTGGCCGCAGGCCGAGGGCGTGCGCGGCCGGATGCTCGATCTGATCGGCTACGACAGCAAGTACGACGCGGTTGCCACCTACCTGCTGGGCGACGTGCTGGTGGTCGAGGATCTCGAGAAGGCGCTGGCGCTCTGGCGCGAGACGCGGACCGACAAGACCATCGTCACGCTGGAGGGGGAGGTCATCGATCCCCACGGCGTGGTGACCGGCGGGTCGCGTGACACGGCGCTGGCGGGCCTGCTCGAGCAAAAGCGCGAGATCCGCGAGCTGGAAGCGGTCATGGAGCGGCTGGACGCCGACGTCGAGGCGGCGCTGGCCAAGCACGTCGAGCGGAAGCAGACCGCCGCCGATCTGACCCGCTCGCGCGACGAGGCGGCGGCTGCACTGCGGACCGACGAGATGTCGCTGCTGGGCCAGCGCAAGGACCTCGAGCGCCTGGTCGACGAGCGGCGCCGGCTCGAGTCGCGGCGGGCGGCGCTGGCGGCGCAGTCGCTGGACCTGGCGCGCGCCGCCGAGGAGACCGAGGGGCGCCTGGACAAGGCGGCCAGCGAGCTGGAGACCATCCGGGCCGCCCAGGAAGAGGCGGAGCACCGCGCCGGCGAGCTGCGCATCCAGACGGTGGCGCTGGCCGACGAGGTGGACCGCGGCGTCGGGCTGCTGACCACGCTCAAGATCGCGGCCAGCCAGGCCACCGAGCGGCGGCAGAACGCCCGCCAGACCTTGCAGCGGCTGCTCAGCGATCAGAGCCAGGACGAGGCCCGCGCGGCGCGCCTGGAAGCGACCACGCAAGAGGACCTGGCGCGCGGCGAATCGCTGGCGCTGCAGGCCGTCGAGCTGCGGCGCGACGCGGAGCTGGCGCAGGCCGAGGCCGAAGCGCTGGCCCGCGCCCACGGCGAGCGGCAGAGCGCGCTGGAGAGCCGCAGCGGCGCCCTGGCCGCCCGCGAGGCGGACCTGCGGGCCGCCCGCAACGAGGTGAATCGGCTGTCCCAGCTGGCCTCGCGGCTGGAGCTGCGGGCCCAGGAAGCCGCCATGCGGCGGACCTCCATCGAGGAGCAGATCACGGATCGCTACCGCGACGTGGTGCTGGCCACGGTGGTCATCGACTATCACCTGCGGCGGTTGTTCGGGCCGGAAGAAGAGCAGCGCGCCACCGAGCTCCGCGGCCTCATCGACCGCATGGGCGAGATCAACCTGACCGCCATCGAGGAGTCGGAGGAGCTGCAGAAGCGCTACGACTTCCTGACCACGCAGCGCAGCGACCTCGAGTCGGCCGTCGCCCAGCTCGAGACCGCCATCGACAAGATCAACAAGGCGTCACGCAAGCGGTTCCGCGAGACGTTCGACGCGGTCAACGCCGAGTTCCAGGCCATGTTCCCGCGCCTGTTCGGCGGCGGGCACGCCAAGCTGGCGCTCACCGACGAAAACGACATGCTGGAGACGGGCATCGAGATCATCGCCAACCCGCCCGGCAAGAAGGTCAGCCAGAACATCGAGCTGCTGTCGGGCGGCGAGAAGGCGCTGACCGCGGTGTCGCTGCTGTTCGCCATCTTCCTGGTCAAGCCGTCGCCGTTCTGCGTGCTGGACGAGGTGGACGCGCCGCTGGACGAGGCCAACGTGGGCCGCTTCAACCAGGTCGTCCGCGAGATGACCGACCGCTCACAGTTCATCATCATCACCCACAACCGGCGCACGATGGAGATCGCCGACCGGCTGTGCGGCGTGACGATGGAAGAGCCGGGCGTCTCCAAGCTGGTCGCCGTCAACCTGCGCAACGGCGCAAACGGCCGGGTGGGGCGCGCGCAGGTCGTCACCGAGCCGGCCCCGGCGCAGGCCTGAAACCCGCGGCCCAGACGCGTTTCGACGATTGACGTCGATCGTACGCTCCCCTAGACTCCGCGCTGAAATAGATGGCCACCTACATCACGGAAGAGTGCATCAACTGCGGGGCCTGCGAGCCCGAGTGCCCCAACGAGGCGATCAGCGAGGGCGACGACATCTACGTCATCGATCCCAAGCTGTGCACGGAGTGCGTCGGCTTCCACGACCATGAGGCTTGCCAGGCCGTTTGCCCCGTCGAGTGCTGCCTGCCGGATCCGAACAACGTCGAGACCGAAGACTCCCTGATCGCGCGCGCCAAGTCGCTGCACCCCGAGAAGGACTTCGGCCCGACGTACCCGTCGCGATTCCGCAAGAACGGCTAGGGCCAGGAGGACGGCGAGCGGAGCTGATTTTGCGCTCGCGGTTGATTGTCGCCATCGACGGACCGGCTGGTGCCGGAAAGTCGACCGCCGCGCGGTTGCTGGCCGCGCGGCTGGGTTATGCGCTGCTGGACACGGGTGCCATCTATCGCACCATGGCGTTGCGGGCCCGCCAGCGCGGCATTTCGTGGGACGACGGTCCGGGCGTTGCGTCGCTGGCTGACGGGCTGGACCTGACCTTTCGGATGGAAGGGAACGTCAACCGCGTCCTGGCCGACGGCGAGGACCTGACCGCCGCCATTCGGACCCCAGAAATCTCGGATGGGGCCTCACGGGTCTCGGCGCTGCCGGAGGTTCGCGCGGCGCTGCTGGGCCTGCAGCGCCGGATCGGCGCGGCGGGCGGCGTGGTGGTCGAGGGGCGGGACATCGGGACGGTCGTGTTTCCCGACGCCGAGGCAAAGTTCTTCCTGACGGCCACGGCGGACGAGCGGGCCCGCCGGCGCGTGGCCGAGCTGCAGGCCGGGGGCCGACCGGCCGATCTGGCCCAGACCAAGGCCGAGATCCTGGCCCGGGATCAGCGGGACTCGAGCCGGGCGGCGGCTCCGCTGCGCCGCGCCGACGACGCCGTCGAGATCGACTCCTCGGCATTGGACGCCAGCCAGGTCGTGGACGAGATGGCCCGGATCGTCCGATCCCGGACCGGCCCGGCCGCCGGCCTGGAAAGAGCCTGAATTTCCGGGGTCCAGAGGACCTCGACCGCGTTGACATCGCGGGGCGGCAACGTTAAGTTTCGCCCCTTCTTTCAGCCCTCGCGGCGCCGAATGGTCGGCGCGTGCGACGAAAACCCCGAACCCCCGCACGGTGCGGGACATCAAAGTCAGGCCCTTTTCCTAATCAATGGGGCCCGGAAGGCAGAGGATCAAGCGCATGGTTTCACCGACCACCCGTCAAAACACTTCACACGAGGAGGAGAACTTCGCGGCGTTGTTCGAAGAGTCCCTCAAGCACGAGGATGTCAAAGAGGGAGACATCGTCAAAGGCAAGGTCATCAACGTGGGCAAGGACCACGTGGTGGTCGACATTGGCTACAAGTCCGAAGGGACGATTCCGCTTTACGAGTTCACGACCGCCGACGGCGCCGTGGGCGTCAAAGAAGGCGACGAGATCGACGTCTTTCTGGAGAGCCGCGAGGACGAAAACGGCCTCTGTGTGCTCTCGAAAGAGAAGGCCGATCGCCTCAAGGTTTGGGACGAGATCAGCAGCGCTTGTGAGCGCGACGAGCTGATCGAGGGAACCATCAGCGCGCGCGTGAAGGGCGGCCTGTCGGTCACCATCCGCGGCGGCGTGAAGGCGTTCTTGCCCGGTTCGCAGGTCGACCTGCGTCCGGTGCGCAACCTCGACGCGTTCATTGGCAAACAGCACCGCTTCAAGGTCATCAAGTTCAACAAGAAGCGCGGCAACATCGTGCTGTCGCGCCGCGTGCTGCTCGAGAAGGAGCGCGCCGAGCTGAAGGGGATGACCCTCGAGAAGCTCAAGGAAGGCCAGATCGTCGAGGGGATCGTCAAGAACCTCACCGAGTACGGCGCCTTCATCGACCTGGGCGGCATCGACGGCCTGCTGCACATCACGGACATGTCGTGGGGGCGCGTCACGCACCCCTCCGAGCTGTTCCAGGTCGGCGATCACGTGCGCGTCAAGGTCCTCAAGTTCAACGCCGAGACCGAACGCGTCTCGCTGGGCCTCAAGCAGATCAGCGAGGATCCCTGGACCCACGCGCAGGAGAAGTACCCGCCCGGCACGGTCGTGCGCGGCAAGGTCGTCTCCCTCAAGGACTACGGCGCGTTCATCGAGCTGGAGCAGGGCATCGAGGGGCTGGTGCACATCTCCGAGATGTCCTGGACCCGGCGCGTGAAGCACCCGTCGAAGGTGGTCGCCGTGGGCGACACCGTCGAGGCGGTGGTGCTGGACATCGACCCGCGACAGAACCGGATCAGCCTGGGCATCAAGCAGCTCGAGCCGAACCCGTTCGCCTCGCTCAAAGAGAAGTATCCGCCCGGCACGGTGGTCAAGGGCGTCATCCGCAACATCGCCGACTTCGGCATCTTCGTGGAGATCGAGGACGGCATCGACGGTCTGGTGCACGTCTCCGACCTGTCGTGGACCCAGCGGGTCAAGCACCCGTCGGAGCTCTATCAGAAGGGTGACGAGGTCGAGGCCGTGGTGCTCAACATCGACTTCGACGGCGAGAAGCCCAAGGTTTCGCTCGGCATCAAGCAGCTGGTGCCCGATCCGTGGGATCGCATCCCCTACGACTACCCGATCGGCAAGATCGTCGAGGCCAAGGTCATCAAGGTGCTCGACTTCGGCGCCTTCGTGGAGATCGAGAAGGGGGTCGAAGGCCTCATTCACGTCTCGGAGTTCTCCGAGGATCGCGTGGAGGACGCCAAGCAGTTCGTGAAGCCGGGTCAGCAGCTCAAGGCCGAGATCATCGCGGTCGACACGGCCGAGCGGAAGATCGGGCTGTCGTTCCGAAGCGCCACGCGCGCCGAGGAACTGGCCGACGCGCAGGGCTTCTCGGGCGGCGCGCCGACCGCGACGCTGGGCGACGTCATGCGCGACAAGCTGGCCGCGCTGACGGGCGTGGTCCCGGCGGGTAACAACAAGAAGAACAAGAAGGGCCAGCCCGCGGCCGAGACCGACAGCGACGACGACAATCCGTCGACGTAACTCGTCGATCCGTTCTTCGAGCTGAAACCGTGACCCCCGCATCGCGCACGCTGGCGTGGCTTCGCCAGTTTGCGAAGTTGTGGGGGTTCGCGCTTTTCTGCGTCCTCGTCGTCTTCATCTTCCGGGAGGTCGTTCTCCCGTTTCTGTTCGCGATCCTGGTCGCCTACGTGCTGGCGCCGGTGGTCGAGCGCTTCAACCGGCTGCGCGTCGGGGGCAAACCGTTCCCGCGCGCGGCCGCGGTCATCATCCTCTACGTCAACATCATCGCGGTGTTGAGCATCTTCATCGGCTACTTCGTTCCGAAGCTGTCCGGTGACTTCGCCCGCCTCTTCCGGGAGGCGCCGCAGCTCTTCGCCAAGGTCAACCGCGAGTGGTTGCCGCGCGCCGGGGCCTGGGTCGACGATCACTTCGGTCCCGAGGCCACGCCCGGCACCGCGCCGGGGGAGGGGACCGACGACACCAGCGGGCCCGCCGCTCCGGTGGCGTCCGTTCCGCCGCCGCCGCCGCCGGCCATCATGCTGGTCCCCACAGCGGACGGCCGATACCAGCTGGACCTCCAGGCGCTGTCGTTCGAGATCCGCCCGACCGGCGAGGGGCACTACCTGCTTGGGCCGCCGCGGCCCGAGGCCGCGCCGCCCACCGGCGGCAAGTGGGAGCGCTCGATCAAGCAGTGGCTGGCCGAGCGGTTGAAGTCGACGGAAGGGGAGAGCCGTCGCGCCATCGAGTACGGTCAAAAGTTCATCGGCGCCGTGGTCTCCGGGATCGGCCGCCTGTTCCTGGTGCTGATGGTGGCGGCCTTCATCCTGGTCGACCTCAATCGGATCCAGGGGTTCTTGCGCTCGCTGGTGCCCGAGCAATACCAGCTGGACTACGACCGCATCGCCACCGGGATCGACCGGGGCCTGTCGGGCGTGATCCGCGGTCAGATCCTGATCTGCGCCATCAACGGCATGATGACCTACCTGGGCCTCTGGCTGTTCCGGGTGAAGTACCCGCTGCTGCTGGCGGGCATCGCGGCCGCCATGAGCCTGATCCCGATCTTCGGGTCGATCCTGTCATCGGTGCCGATCGTGGCCATCGCGCTCATCTCGTCGGGGAACTTCGACCTGCGCCAGGGGCTGTTCGTGCTGGCCTGGATCATCGGCATCCACCTGGTCGAGGCCAACTTCCTCAACCCGAAGATCATGGGCGACGCGGCCAAGATCCACCCGGTGCTGGTGGTGTTCGCGCTGATCGCCGGCGAGCACAGCTACGGCCTGGTCGGCGCGCTGTTCGCCGTGCCTGTGGCGTCCATCATCCAGACCATCTTCACGTACTACCGCCGCCGCCCGCGCCCGCCCGCCACGCCGATCGCGGCGATGTGAGCGCGGACGGCTGCGACGCCGTCAGTTCGGAATGACGTACGTCTGGAAGTGCAGGTCGAAGCCCTCGCTCGTGTACGCCGTCCAGGTGACGCCGTTGTCGAACGTGGAGAACATCGTCCCGGCCGGATAGGCGTTGCCGTCCGAGCCGTTCCAGGAGGCGGTGTTCTGAATGCCGTCCACGAACGTGGGCGCTTCGGGGTAGTCGACCAGGATGACGTACTGCCGGCCGGCCACCTGGGGGACGCCGCCCGGGATCGGGATGACGGTGCCGAGGGACAGGTCACCGGCGTGCGGCGCCCGGGTCTGCGCCAGCACCGTGTTGCTGGGTCGTCCGTCGACGATGGCCTCGATCTGGATGCGGGCCACCAGCGTCGGATCGACGGCGATCACGTCGATGGCCACCCCTTGCAGGGTTCCGGTGATGCCGGCGGTGTACGACTGCCCCATCAACACCGGGTGACCATAGAGGCCGTCGCTCAGATCCGACGGCATGGTGAACGACTGATCCTTCTGCGCCGTCGCCGGCGCCGCGCAGGTCGAGCTCTGGTCGAAGTGCACCGCGGCGCCCGAGTTGAGGGCCACGCTGCTGCCGATGACCGAGCCGAAGACCGGCGCGTTCACCAGCACGCTGGAGCTCGGCGCGTAGACCATGCCGTAGAGCGCCCCACCGCCGCCGTTGATGTTCACGCCGCCGGAGCTGGTCACCAGGAAGGCCAGGTTCCTGGGCACGCCGTGCAGATTCAGGTTGCCGCCCAGGTTCAGGCTACCGGTGACCCAGATGCGGACCGGGCCGGCCGGCGAGACGTTGATCGCGCCGGGCGCCGAGACGTTGACGCTGGCGGCCACGTAGTTCCCCGGTGCCAGCGTGATGCTCTGCGCGGCGGTGTTGATGTTGAGCGCGCCCGGCGTGGGCGATCCCAGCGGCAGGTTCTTGGCGCCCGACGGCACCGGGATGACCGAGAACCCCGCCGGGGCGTGCTGCTTCTGGGTGCCGTGAATCACGCCCCCGTTGTTCGTGATGGTGGTCCCCGCCTGCACGACGGCCGCGCTGCCGACGTTGGTTCCACCATAGGCCCCCAGGCTGGACTGATAGGAATCGACCAGCGTTCCGGCGTTCACGGTCACGTTCCCCGTGTTGCCGACCACCGCGTCGGCCCAGGCGGCGCACGGAACCGGATCCGCCGCCGCGTTCACCCTCTCCACCCCGCTCACCGTGGTGATGCCCGCCGCCAGCAACATCACCGGAACTGCCCCGACACTCGTCACCCACTGTACCCACTGTCTCACCATGACTGACTCCTCCCCTTCGGTTTCGAACGCGACTCTCCCCTGAGAGTCGCCACCCGACCGCGACTTCCGGCCCGGCGCGGGCGCGAGTGTGCCATGCGTGGCGCCGGCGCACGCCACGGGCGTGCAACTTTGCGCGGAACTCTTATGCCGCGCGGGGAAGGACGGCGTGAAACGTGGTGCCGCTGGCGTCCGACTCGGCGATCAGCCGCCCGCCGTGCCCCTCGACGATCAGCTTGGCGATGGTGAGCCCCAGCCCCAACCCGTCGTGCGTGCCGCGGTTCGCCCCGCGCCGAAACGGGTCGAACAGCGTCTCGAGCTGCTCGGCGGGGATGGTGCCGCGGTTGTGCGTGCGCAGCACCACCTCACGCGGCGAGCGGCCGTCCACGTGAACGCGGATCCCGCTGCTCGCCTCGCCGTGGTGAAGCGCGTTGCCGACCAGATTCGACACCAGCTGCCCCAGGCGGTCCGGGTCCCATTCGCCGCGCCCGTCGCCGTCCGTGTGCAGCTCGACGGCGCGGGTCGGAAAAGCCAGGCGCATCTCGTCGACCACGGACTTCACCAGCTCCGCCAGGTCCAGCGCCGTCCGTTGCATGGGCATCGATCGCTGGGCCCGGGCGCGGGTCAGGTCCAGCAACTGGTCGACCATCCGGCTCATTCGCTTGTGGCTGCTCTGCATCCGCTCCAGCACCCGCGCCGCCGAGGGGTCCTTGACGCGCGACTGCAGCAGTTGCGTCCCCACGGCCAGCGTGTTCAGCGGATTGCGCAGGTCGTGCCCCAGGATGCCCGCGAACAGCTCGGCGAACTGGACGGTCTCGCGCAGCTCCTGCATCAACGCCCGCCGCGACTCCTCGAGGCGCTGCCGCTCGAGGACGATGCCGGCCAGCGTGGCGGCGCTCTGAATGACGGCCAGGTCCTCGGCCGTGGGCTGGCGCGGCTCGCGGTAGTAGAACGCGAAGGTGCCCAGGCAGTCGCCGTCCAGGGCCAGGATCGGCACCGACCAGCAGGCGCGCAGGCCGTGCGCGAGCGCGATGGGGCGATACGACTCCCAGAGCGGGTCCGTCGCGATGTCGGTCACGATCACCGTCTGCCGGCGCGAGGCCGCCGTCCCGCAGGAGCCTTGCCCCTCGCCGACGTCGTCACGCGGCCCACCCTACACCGGGACGTCTGTCAAAGTGCCAGGATCTGAGGCGCCACGTCCGGGCCGGCGATGACCGCGGCGCGATCGGGGACGTCGCGCCAACCCGGGCGCGAGGCGACGTCGCGGTCCGCCTCGACCACCAGGGCGCGCAGGCTCTCGTGCGG